>Ga0075522_10001150_pt1 | contig 20076 bp, 20 predicted proteins | sample NGEPerA_FD_74796 | JGI IMG/M metagenome (GOLD analysis project Ga0075522, IMG submission 74796) | Arctic peat soil microbial communities from the Barrow Environmental Observatory site, Barrow, Alaska, USA - NGEE PermafrostL2-A | ecosystem: Environmental > Terrestrial > Soil > Wetlands > Peat ...
AAATCGGACCGCTCGGCGCGCTGTCGGGCGCACCCGGCGCGCCCGGCGTATTGGGCTCCGTCCGCAGCTGCGGCGTTCCGGGTGGCGTCAGGATGGTGCCCGAGATCTGTTTCGATCCCGGGCGGCGCGGCACCGGTACGGCGTCGGCGGTCGGGCTGCGATCCCCCTCGCGGGCGATCGAGCGGCGATAGCGAACGGCGCCGTAGCAGCGTTCGAGCTCCTCGTGGAACTCCTCCATCGACTGCTGCCGTTTCTGCGGATCCTTGGAGAGCGCCCGCATGATCAGCCGCTCGGCGTCGGGGGTGATCTCGATCCCCGGCGCGCGCTCGCGCGGCGGCTCGACCGGCTCGGAGACCACCTTGAGCATGACGTCCACCGCGGTCTCGCCCGCGAACGGGACGGTGCCGGTGAGCATCTCGTAGAACATCACGCCGAGCGCGTAGACGTCGGTGCGCGGATCCGACACGCCGATGCGCGCCGTCTCCGGCGCCATGTACTCGGGCGTCCCGAAGACCACCCCCTGCTGCGTGACGCGCCCCTCGCTGACGTTGGGGTCCCGCACCTTGGCCACGCCGAAGTCCAGGATCTTGACGAAGTCGAAGGCCTTCTCGCGCTCGGTGACCATGTGCAGACCGGACTCGTCGTTGATCTCGCGGACCAGCTCGCGGCGCCCCTCGCGCCGGGTCAACATCACGTTCTCCGGCTTGAGATCGCGGTGCACGATCCCCTTGGCGTGCGCCGCGCCCAACGCGCCGCCGATCTGGTTCACGATCGAGATCGAGCGCAGCAGATCCAGCCGGTGCTCGCGCTGCATGAGCGCGTCGAGTGGCTCCCCGTGCAGCAGCTCCATCACGAAGAACACCGTCCCGTCGTTCGACTTGCCAAAGTCGGTGACGTCCACGATGTTGGGGTGGGCGATCAGGCTGGCCGCGCGGGCCTCGCGCAGGAACCGCTTGATCGATTCCTCGCGACCGCCGTAGCCGTCGTGGAGGATCTTCACCGCGACCTCTTTGCCGATGTAGACGTGCTCGCCGCGATAGACCACGCCCATCCCCCCGCGCCCCACGATCTCGTGCAGTTTGTACTTGCCCACCGTGGTACCGGCTCGGGCGTCGGCAGGAATGACTCTGTTCAAAGTCGTGCTCACACTTCGATCGGGAGGATCGAGAAGGTCGGAGAGACGAAGTCGGTTGCGAATATTTCCAGGATAAAGCATGCCTTTGCAACACTTCTATTCCTAGTGTTTTTGCGTCCTAGCGTTTTTGCGATCGCGCACAGCGGGCGCAACGCGCCGACATGTGTGGTGTCCTCCGCTGTAAGTGTCCTCCTCCGCTGTAAATGTCCTCCGCTGTAATCTCCTGAGCTTTGTCGCGTCGCGCGTCGCCTGTAGAGTGGCGCCGCCATGCGACCCGACGGACGAAGAACGGATGAGCTGCGCGTCATTTCGATCACCCCCGACTGCAACCGACACGCGGAGGGCTCTGCGCTCATCGCCTGCGGCGACACGCAGGTGATCTGCACGGCCTCGGTCGAAGAGAAGGTGCCGGGATTCTTGGAGGGCAGGGGTACCGGATGGGTGACGGCCGAATACGCCATGCTGCCGCGCGCGACGCACACGCGCTCGGGACGGGCCGGCGGAGGCCGTGGTCAGGAGATCCAGCGCCTGATCGGGCGCTCGTTGCGGGCCGCCGTCGATCCCAAAGCACTGGGTCCGCGGCAGATCACCATCGACTGCGACGTGATCCAGGCCGACGGTGGCACGCGCACCGCCGCCATCACCGGTGGGTTCGTAGCGCTGGCCTTGGCGGTGCGGCGGCTCCAGAAGTCCGGCAAGATCACCAAGGATCCCATCCGCCAGGCGGTGGCGGCCATCTCGGCCGGGATCATCGACGGCGAGGCGCGCGTCGACCTGCCCTATCTCGAAGACTCGCAGGCCGAGGTCGACTGCAATTTCGTGATGACCGACGGCGGGCGCTTCGTCGAAATTCAGGCGACCGCCGAGAAGGACGCCTTCTCGGCCGCACAGTACGGCGCTCTGGTCGCGCTGGCCTCCGAGGCGATGCGGACGCTCTTCGCGCGCCAGCGGGAGGCCATCGAAAAGGCGCGCGCTTGACCCAGCCAATCGTCGTCGCCACCCGCAACCGGGGCAAGCTGCGCGAGATCATTCCCCTGCTGGCCGGCCTGGACATCGAGCTGCGCACGATCGACCAGCTGGCGCCCGACGCCGAGCTCCGCGAGGACGGTGTGACCTTCGAAGAGAACGCGCTCGCCAAGGCGCGGCAGGCCGCGCAGGCCACCGGATTGCCCGCATTCGCCGACGACTCGGGGCTGGAGGTCGACGCGCTCGCTGGCGCGCCGGGTGTGTACTCCGCGCGCTATGCCGGCTTGCCCAGCGACGACGCGCGCAACAACGCCAAGCTCATCGCCGCCCTGGCGGCGCTCTCCGGCGGACCCCACGCCGGGCGTTTCCGCTGCGTGGCGACCTTCGTCGATCCGGCGCGCGGCCTCGAGCTGGTGCGCAGCGGGAGCTGCGAGGGGCAGATCTTATCGGTGCCCCGTGGAGACAGCGGCTTCGGTTACGATCCGCTGTTTCTGCTTCCGACGCTGGGACTGACGATGGCCGAGTTGTCCCTGGAGGAAAAAAACCGCCGGTCGCACCGGGCGGCGGCCTTTCGTGCCTTGGCGGCGGCGCTGCGCGAAGCCACCCACCAATAACGCCGCAGCCCCATGAGCGCCAATCGCACTGCCTCTGGCGGGCCCCGTCGGCCACTGGGCGCGGTTAGTTCAGAACCAGATAATAGACCAGCGCCAAACCACCCACGGCTAGGGCGGAAATGGTCAGGCCCAGTCGCTCGCGAAGCAGCCGGCGTCGCTTGGCCTCACGAATCATCTCGTGCCCGCTGCCGCGCTGGCGCCGGCGACGTGAGGCGTCTTTGTAGTATTTCTCCCAGGCCGCCCACGATGCGGACAAGGCAGAAGCCTGACTCTGCTGATCACTCTCAGCCGGCGCCTGGTCCATGCCGCGCCTACAGTAATCCACCTTCGCCCCAATGCCAATCGGCTTGGCGAGGCCCAGCCCGGCTTTTAGCCGCGGCGCAGCATGCTGCCGACTTGGCTAGCCGACGCTCGGATGGCCGCCGCGCTTCGCGAGGATGACCGAAGTCAGGATCGGGATCGCCAGCAGGAGTGCGGACAACAGCGCTCTGGTCATGATTTTTTCATCGGTGGGTTCGGCCGCGACTTTAGGATGGTGGCCGTCTGTCGCCGGCTCCGGTGGGCTTGACAGCTAGGCCTGGCGGGCGGGAGATCGCGGGAACCACATGACCATGAAAGATCGCCTACCCCTCGTCGCCGACCTGCTGATGGACGCCGCCTACGCCGACGAGCGGCTGGAGGGCGAAGAGAAGCCGATGGTCAAACGCTTGCTGCGCGAGATCCTCGACGTCCAGGCGCTCCCCATGGACATCGATTTCCGGGTCGACGAGTTCGATCCGCAAAAGTTCGATCGGGCCGCGACGGTCGCCGCCTTCGCCGCCGATCCCGACGGGCTCAAACACCGCCTGCTCGAGCTGGTAGCGGTCGTTCACGGCGCGGACGGCGAGATCGACTTTGCGGAGGACGAGCACCTGCGGGCGGTCGGCGCCGGGCTGGGCCTGCCGCCGGAAGCCTTCCAAGAGCTGGTGGTCGACATCATCGAGGAGATCGATCTGGGCGAGGATCTCGATCGCCTCCGCTACGGCTGAGCGGCCCCCGTTGGCGCGCGGCCACTCTCGTCACCACTTCGCGGCGCGGGCCATCTCGAGCGCCTTCTGGGGCCACCAGCTGCCCGCGGCGGGGCCTTTGTTGCAGCGTCCGTCCGATTCGCCGGGCGGTTTGAGCCAGTAGAAGGCGTCGCAGAGCGGATCGCCCGTGTTGATGGTGGGCGGTGTTCCCAGCGCCCGGCCGTCGGGGTTGCACCAAGCCCGTTCGTCGTCCGGGCCGAGCCCTTGCGGCGCGCCGTTGCCGTTGCGGCTGGTGTCGATGATGAAGTGCTTGCCGCCCAGCAACGCGGAGATCTCGTGGCCGTACTTCAGGAGATCGGGCGTGGCCTGGTAATTCGAGACGTTGAGCGAGAAGCCGTCGGCCAGATCGATCCCCGCCGCCTTCAGGCGCGGCGCGATCTCCGCGGCGGTGAGCCAGGCCGAGTGGCCGGCGTCGAGGTAGACCGCCGCGCCCGGCAGCGCCGTCAGCTTCTCGACCGCGTAGCGAATCATGGCCACCCGTTCGTCACGCCGTTTGGCGTCCAGGCACTTGCTCATGAGCGGCAGGCCGTCCGGCTCCAGGACCACCACCGCCCGCCGCGAGCCGATCCCCTTCGCGACGCCGTCGATCCAGGTGTGATAGCCGGCGATCGATCCGGCACCGCCGGCCGAGTAGCCGCCGCAATCCCGAAACGGCAGGTTGTAGAGGATCATGACCGGCAGGCCGCCGGCGCGCGTGCGGCTCCAGACGTAGGTCTTCACCGCCAGCTCGATCTGCGGAAACCAGTTGCCCATCCAGGCGGCGGCCGGCTGGCCGGCGATCTTGTCCAGCGCGGCCGCGTCGGCCGGGCGGGTGGCGCGCCACTGCTCGGCCGTGCGGTGGGCGTTGGAATCGGGATCGAGCACCCAGTAGGCGTCCTGAAAAGGGTTCTCGCCCTTTTTGCGGGCCGAGGTCATGCTGGCGCGCCGCTGGCCGGCCGCGCCCGACGCGGGAATGGTGGCCGCCCCGGGCGGAATCACACAACCCACGACCGCCAGGCCGCCGAGGAGAATCACTGCGGCGCGCCGCGAAGCCGCTTGCGGAGGGACCCGCGAACAGATCGGAGAAGCGAGGTTAGGCATGCGCCGTGGATATCACGGCGGCCCCGGCGGCAGGAGCCGCCTGAACGTCAACCCCTGCACGACAATCGAAAACACCACCACCACATAGGTCATCGTCAAGAGCGGCGCGCCCGCGATGTCGGGCTCGAGCGCCAGCGCCAGCGCCAGCGCCAACCCACCCCGCAGGCCTCCCCAGGTGAGGATCGGGATCGTCCGCGCCGGCAGCCCCCGCCTTCCCGCCAGCGGCACGAGCGTGCCACCGACGACGACCAGGCGGGCCACGATCACGACCGGAACCGCGACCAGTCCGGCCACCACCGCGCGGGGCGTGAACGGCACGATCAACGCCTCGAGCCCGATCAGGCCGAACAGACCAACGTTCAGCACGCCGTCGATGACGGTCCAAAACTCGCGCAGCCGTTCGGCGACCGGCGACGCCTCCGGGCCACCGGACCGCATCGATCGGCTGACCAAGAGCCCCGCTACGATCACCGCCAGGAGGCCCGAGAGGCCCAGGATCTTGGCCGCCCAGAAGACGCCGACAGTGAGGCCGAGCGTCACGAGCGCCGCGAACGGCGCGAAGCCCATGCGGCGTAGGATCGCGCGGGCCAGGCGGCCGCCCAGGTAGCCGAGCATCATCCCGCCCGCGACCTGACGGACCAGCAACAGGCCCACGGCGGCGGGCGCCACCGAGCGGTGGGCGGTCAGCTCGGCGATCGCGAAGAAGACCACCACGCCGAAGCCGTCGTTGAACAGCGATTCGCCGGCCAGCTGCACGTCGAGCCGCTTGGGAGTGGCCGAGGCCCGCAGCATCCCGAGCACGGCGATCGGATCGGTGGGCGAGATGAGGGCGCCGAAGAGCAACGCTTCACCGACCGTCGTGGCCAGCCCCAGCGGCTTGCTCGTCGCCCAGACGAGCGCGCCGACGATCGCGGTGGATACCAGCACGCCGGCTGTCGCGAGCAGACCAACCGGCAGCTTCTCGCCCATCAGCGCGTCGAGATCGACGTCCAGGGCGCCGGCGAAGAGCAGGAAGGGCAGCAGGCCGTCGAGCAACGTCTCGCGGAAGTGCAGCCGGTCGACGGCGGCGCGCGCGTACCCGACGCCACGCAGGCCGGCGCTCTCGGCGGCGAGCAACGCGATCGCGCCCACGAGCGCCAAGAGCGTCGCGGCGACCGGGAGCGGAAAGGCGATGCGCGTGGAGGGGCGCACGCGCTAGCGATCGTCGTCGCGGCGGCGATCGAGCGCGCGCTGGCCGCGGCGTTCGTCGCGCAGAGCCCGCCGGGCGTCCCGATCTTCGATCCGCTGCCGGCGGCGCGCGGCCCGATCGTTCTCGCCCGGCAGCCGCATGTGAATGTCGACGCCCCCCATGATGGCGATTCCATGGACGCGCAAGAGCGGCGCGTCGGGATCGGGGTGGGCGGGGGCACGGTTCACGTTCTGAAAGCCCCCCATGATGGCGGTGCCGTGCACCTCGACCGCCAAGCCGGGCGGCACGATGATCTGGACACCACCGAAGACGGCCTTGACCTCCAGGTCGATGACGCCGGCTGGAAAGCGCGCCTCGCGCAGATCGAGCTGGGCCCCGCCCATCATGGCAATCACCCGCCAGCGTTGCGGAACCGTCCAGGCGCCGCGCCGGTCGACGCCGCCCATGATCGCGTACACGGTCTGGGTGGTGGCCGCTTCACCGATGGTGGTCGGCTCGGCCTGGGCCAGCGCCACCGGCACGCGCGCGATGGCGTCGGTCGAGGCGGGCAGGTCGGCGATCAGCGCCAGGATCTCGGCGGAGGCTTCGGAGGTGTGGGCCACGGTCACCCGGCGCTCGAACTCCTCCACATCCAGCACGTCGTGCGCGAACGCGTCCGACAGCGCCGCGATGGCGCGATCACGGGCGGTGCGGGCCCGCTCGAGCTCGGCGCGCTCGACGCGCGCATCGCGGCGGGCGAGGGTGGTCGGCCCCGGCGGGCGCTCGTCGTCGGACGGCATGTCGTGGAGTTTAACCTCGATCCGCTCTGTGGGAGACTGCCGACGTCGTGGGTCCGGTGTGGGGGGCGCATATTTTCCGACGCCGGCTGAGAAAACCATGAACAATTTGACCATCCGAACCGCGTCGGCTGACGACGTCGACCTGCTGGCCGACATCTTTGTGAGGTGCTTCACCGGGCCGCCATGGAACGAACCGTGGAGCGCCGCGACGGCAGCGCGCCGCTTCTCACTTTTGACATCAGCACCCGCGTTCAGGGGCATGATCGCGATGGAGGGCGATCGCGCGGTGGCGCTGGCCGTGGGTCAAATCGAAGGCTGGTTCGAAGGAGCCTTGTTCTTCTTGCAGGAGCTGTGCGTCTTACCCGATCGGCGGGGGCAAGGGATCGGAGGCCACCTGCTGAGCCACTTCCTCTCGGAGATCAAACACGCCGACCGTGTGCTCTACACGTATCTCCTCACGGACTCTATGAGCGCCGCCGAATCGTTTTATACGCACAGAGGGTTTCGGCGCAGCGACCGAAAGATCCTTTTGAGCATTGGCCAGTGATGGATTTCTCGATTCGGACGTTTCGAGTCGGCGACCGAAACGCGGTCGAGGCGCTGTGGGCGCGGGTGTTTTCCGACGATCCGCCGCGGAACGCCCCCGGGCGCATGATCGACAACAAGCTAAAAGTTCAACCGGAGCTATTGTTGGTTGGAGAGATCTTGGGAGCGCAACCCGACGAGGCAGGCGCGACATCGCCCCCAATCGCCGGCGCCGTGATGGCGGGGTACGACGGCGTGCGCGGCTGGATTTATCACTTGGCCGTCGCGCCCGAGCTGCGCCGGCGCGGGCTCGGCGCGCAGCTGGTGCGCGCGGCGGAAGAGCGCCTGCGAGCGCTCGGGTGCCCCAAAATCAACTTGCAGGTGCGCGCCAGCAACCGGGAGGTGGTCGCGTTCTATCGCCGCCTCGGATACGAGGTGGAGGAGCGGCTGCAGCTGGGCCGGCCGTTGGATCCGCAGTGAATTTCTTCGATCGTCTATCGCCGCTTGCCGCGCGACGAAGCTGTTGGCCGGGCGGTTGCCCTGGCGCGCCGATTGAATGCGACACGAGGCTGGTCTTGTCCGGCGCCCTGGTGGCCGCACGGGGAAGGGGCGCGATCGGCGGCGTCTCGGCGCGATCAGGTCGTCAGGATCGAGTAGAAGACCGCGAACATCGCGATGATGCCCAGGCCCGCCACCACGGCGCAGGCCAGCTCGATGTTCTGCCGGACTCTCGCGCGATTCCAGGCGATGACGTCGGCGGACTCTGTGACTGGAGTATTCACGGCTACAGGTTTCCTCGGCCGATTGGCGGGCGATCTTTAGCCCGTTGCGGGCGTCCGGCCCCTCTCAGGTGGGTGGCACCGCCGGCAACTCGACCGAAAACAGGCTCCCGTGACCCGGCTGGCTGCTCAGGCTCAGGCGGCCACCGTGGGCCAGTGTGATCTCCTTGGCGATGTAGAGGCCGAGCCCCGCGCCGCCCGAGCCGCTGCCCGGCATTCGGTAGAACTTGTCGAACACGGCGGTCTGGTACTGCTTGGGGATTCCGGGCCCGTTGTCCTGCACCTCGAGCACCGCTACCGTCTCGAGCCGGCGGCCGCGCACGACGATCGATCCGCCGGACGGCGTGTAACGGACGGCGTTGCCGATCAGGTTGGCGAGCACCAGCTGCAGCCGTTCGGTGTCCACCTCGACCTCTCCCAGACCGGGCGGCAGCTCGGTCTTGAGCGTCAGGTTCCTGTCGCGCGCGGCGCTGGCGAAGGGGAGGATCGCCTCGCGGATCAGCGACTCGACGTCGACCCGCCGGCGGTGCAGCTCCATCCGTCCGGCCTGGATCCGCGAGAGGTCCAGCAGATCGTCGACGATCTGCTGCAGGCGCTCGGTGTCCTGGCGGGCCGCCTGCATGAGATCGAGCTGCTTGTCGTTGAGGGGACCGACGCTCTCCTCCGCGCACAAGTGGACCGCCATGCGCAGCGAGGTGAGGGGGGTGCGGAACTCGTGCGCGACGGTGGCCACCAGGTTGTTCTTGAGCTCGTCGAAGCGGAGGACGCGGGTCACGTCCTGCAAGATCACGGTGACACCGACCAGGCCGCCCTGCTCGGTGGTCACGCGGGCCGCGCGGGGCAGCAAAAATAGATCGTTCCCGTCGCCGCCCGAGGGGGACACGCGGGCCGCCTCGTCGAAGCCGCCCGGTGAGTACCCGGCCTCGTCGGCGAGGGCCTTGACCCGCACCTTGTCGACCAGCAGGCGGATCGGGGGCTCGGCGCGGAGCATCGGATCGCCCGTCGACTCTTCGACGGTGACGTGAAGGATCCGCTCGGCGGCGCGGTTCGCGCTCAGCAGGTGCCCTGCCAGATCGAAGATCAGGATCGGATCCGGGAGGCTGTCGATGGCGGCCTGCGCCTGCTGCTGGGCCTGTAGCAGCTCCCCCAGCGAGCTGTGCCGGTACTGCGCCAACCGATCGGCCATCAGGTTGAAGTCGCGGGCCAGCGTCCCGATCTCGTCCTGCCGGCTGACCTTGGCGCGCACCTCCATGTCCCCTTCACCGAGGCGCCGCGCGGTCTGCCCCAGGACCGACAGAGGGCTCAGGATCCGGCGCGTGAGCACCGTCGAGAACCCGAGGCCGATCAGCGAGGCCAAGAGCGCAGTGGCGAACATCACCGCGTTGAAGCGCTCGGCCGAGCGGCGGGCTTGATCGCGCTTGCGCACCATCGCGTCCTGGTTGAGGTCCAAGATCCGATCGGCCGCATTCTTGGTGGCCACGAAGAGCGGGTTCATGGTCTGGAAGTAGCCGGCCTCGAGCGCGGCATGATCCGTCGGGGCTATGAAGTGATCGAAGGCGGCGTGGTAGGCGTTCCATGACAGCTGGAGCACGGCGGTCGCCTCGGGCTCGCCGCGCTCGGTGATGTTGCTCTGCTGGACGGCCAGCTCGGCCTCGAAGCGTGGGAAGTTCTGCTCGGCTTGCTTGAGGCCGCGGCGCCGCTCGCCCGCCACCACGAACATGGCGGCGCTGTCGATCCGCTCCAGCGACTCCTTCATGCGCTCGGCGGCCAGCACGCTGCGGTAGTTGTCCTGGAGGATGGAGGCCACGTTGCGCCCCAGGGCGGTGCTGGTGAGCCCCGACAGCGTCGCGATCAGCACCAGCGCCCCCGCCAGTGGGGTCTGTGCCAGCAGGATCTTCGCGCGCAGGGTCATTTTCGCGTGGACGGGGACCCTCTCAGGGGCCCCGAGTTTGTTAGTCCCGCCCCGTCGAGCGAGGCCACGAGCACGTCGAAGCCGGCCGCTTCCCGCACCAGGCGCATGGCCATCGAGCGCCCGAGGACCTCGCGCCACCAGGGGGCGCGCGAGCGCCCGATGATGATCTGCCCGACGCCGTGTGAGCGCGCGAAGTCGAGCAGCGTCGAGACCGGATCGTCCCCCTTGAGGTGCACCACCTCGGCGCCCAGCTCGCGGGCGCTCTCGGCGTTGGCCAGCAGGTGTCGTTGCGCCTCGGCATCGATCAGGTTGGGCGCCTCGCGGGGCGTCTCGACGTAGACCACGAACCAGTCGGTGTTGAGACGTCCCGCCAGGCGCGAGCCCCGGCGCAAGAGCGCGCTGGCGCGGGTCGGAAACGACGACATGCAGACCATCACCCGGCCGGTGACGTCGCCTCCGCGCGCGGCCGAACCATCCTCGGGCGCCTCTTCGCCATCGCCGCGCCGGTCTCCGCGGTCCAGGCTCTCGGCCACCTCGCGCAGCGCCAGTTCCCGCAGCGTCGCCAGGTGGCGGTCCTTGAAGAAGTGCTCCAGCGCCCAGGGGATCTTGTCGGCGGCGTAGATCTTCCCGCTCTGCAGCCGCTCCAGCAGATCCTCCACGGCCAGGTCCAGGTTGACCACCTGATCGGCGCGCTTGAGGAAGCTGTCGGGCACCGTCTCGCGGATGGCCACCCCGGTCACGCGCTGGACCACGTCGTTGAGGCTCTCGAGGTGCTGGATGTTGAAGGCGCCGATCACGTGGATGCCCGCGTCGAGCAGCGCCAGCACGTCTTGGTAGCGGCGGCGGTTGCGGCTGCCGGGGAGGTTGGTGTGGGCGATCTCGTCGACGATGGTGATCTCCGGCCGGCGCTCGAGCAAGCCGTCGAGATCCATCTCTTCGATGGCGACGCCGCGGTACTGGAAGGTCTTGCGCGGCACTTCGGGCAGGCCAGTCTGCAGGCCGGCGGTCTCGACGCGGCCGTGGGTCTCGACGTAACCCAGCACGACGTCGACCCCGCGGCGGAGCAGCGCGTGCGCCTCTTCGAGCATGCGGTAGGTCTTGCCGACGCCCGCCGCGAAACCGATGTAGAGCTTGAGCCGGCCGCGCTTGGCGCGCCGGAGCATCTCGAGGAAGTCTTCCGGTCGGCTGTCGAGGCGATGGGGATCGCCGGGGCGGCCCACGGCCTACGTCCCCTCGTACTTCTTGCGCTTGCGCCAGAGCGTCGAGGCGTCGATGCCCAGCAGGGCGGCCGCGTCCTCGACCTTGGGGACCCGTTCCAGCACCGACAGGATGTGCTCGCGCTCGACGTCGTCGACCGTGAAGTCGCCGCCGACGGTCGGCCGGCGGTTGGCGGCGCGCGGAACGCGGGCGGGGAGCGCCTCCGGCTCGATCACCGAGGTGGGCCAGAGGATCGCGATGCGCTCGATCGTGTTGCGCAGCTCGCGCACGTTGCCGGGCCAGTCGTGCTGCTCGAGGGCGGCGGCCGCCGCCGCCGAGATCTCGGGCGCCATCGGTCGGGTGGCCTTGGTGAAGCTGCTGAGGAAGGCCCGCGCCAGCGGCAAGATGTCCTCGCGCCGTTCACGCAGCGGTGGCAGGCGGACCTCCACCACGTTCAGTCGATAGAAGAGATCCTCGCGAAAGCGCCCCGCCTTCACGTCGGCCTCCAGATCGCGGTTGGTGGCGGCCACGATCCGCACGTCGCCGTGGCGGGTGCGGGTCTCGCCCACGCGCTCGAAGTCTTTCTCTTGCAGGAAGCGCAGCAGCTTGCTCTGCAGCGCCGGCGGGATCTCGCCGATCTCGTCGAGGAACAGCGTCCCCCCTTCGGCGACCTCGACCCGGCCGGCCTGATCGCGGATGGCGCCCGTGAAAGCGCCTTTGGCGTGGCCGAAGAGCTCGCTGGCCAGCAGCTCCTCGGTCAGCGTCGGGCAGTTGGTGACCACGAAGGGGCGATCGGCGCGCGGGCTCTGCCGGTGAATGGCCCGCGCCAGGATGCTCTTGCCGGTGCCGTTCTCGCCCGTGATCAGCACCGGTGCGTCGGTGACCGCCACGCGGGCGGTCGTCTCGAGCACCGACCGCATGGCGGCCGAGCGGCTGGAGATCTCCACGTCGGGCGCCTCTTCGGCCAGCCGCCGCTGCAGCTCCTCGACCTTGGCGGTCAGGTGGCGCTCGGTCTTGAACTTCTCCAGCAGGTGTCGAATCTGGGCCGGCGTGAACGGTTTGGGCAGGTAATCCCAGGCCCCGCGGCGCATGGCCTCGACGGCCGTCTCGATGGTGCCGTAGGCGGTGATGAGGATCAGTGCCAGGTTGGTCCCCTCGGCCAGCAGCTTGGGGAGCAGATCGAGGCCGCTCTCCGAGCCGAGCGCCAGATCGACGAACGCCAGGTCGTAGGGTTGGCGCGCCACGGCACCCACCGCCGCTTCGCTGGTGCCGACCGCCAGCACTTCGGCGCCCAGGCCTTCCAGGCAGACCGTCAGCGTCGAGCGGATGTTCTTCTCGTCGTCGACGATCAGCACCCGTAGGCCGGTCGCCAGGCGGGTCGTCGGGGCAGCTGATTCGTTGGCCGCGCGCATGGCAGGCGGCAGAATCCTACCTCGTTCCCAAGCTGGTCGTCGCGGCAGCCGGCGCGGCGGGCCCTCTCGGCTGCGGCCGGCCGAACTGTTGATCGAGCATCAGGTTCAGGCCCAGCACGTTGACGCGCGCCTCGCCCAGGAAACCCAGGTCGCGCCCTTCGATCCGGTTTTCGATCACGGCGCGGATGCGATCCTGGGTCACGCCGCGGGCGCGCGCGATGCGCGGGGCCTGCCAGAGCGCCGCCTCGGGCGCCAGTTCGGGATCGAGCCCGCTGGCCGAGGCGGTCACCAGATCGTCCGGGATCGGCAGCGGCGCCTCCGGGTTCTCCTGGCGCAGGCGGGTCACGTCGGCGACCACCCGATCGCGCAGCTTCTGCGAGGTGGTCCCGTAGTTCGAGCCGGAGGAGGCGGTCGCGTCGTAGCCGTTGCCGGCCGCCGACGGGCGGCCCTGCAGGTAGGCCGGCGTCGCGAAGGCCTGGCCGATCAGCTCGGAGCCGACCACCTGGCCATTCTCGTTGTGGGCCAGGCTGCCGCCGGCGCGCTCGCCGAACAGCAGCGCGGCCGCGCCGGTGGTGCAGAGCGGATAGACCAAGCCGGTCAGGATCAGGGTGACGAGGGTGGCCCGCAGGGCGATGAGGATTTCGTTGCGCATGACGGCCTCTTCTTCAAACCAGGTGGAGGGCTTCGAGGGCGAGATCGATGAGCTTGATGCCGGCGAACGGCGCGATGACGCCACCGACGCCGTAGATGAGCAGCGAGCGGCGCAAGATCGACGCCGCGCCGAGCGGGCGGTAGCGCACGCCGCGCAGCGCCAGCGGGATGAGCAGGATGATGATGATGGCGTTGAACACCACCGCCGAGAGGATGGCGCTCTCGGGCGAGGCCAGGTGCATCACGTTGAGCGGCGCGATGTCGGGGAAGGCGGCCACGAACAGCGCCGGCAGGATCGCGAAGTACTTGGCCACGTCGTTGGCGATCGAGAAGGTGGTCAGCGTCCCACGCGTCATGAGGAGCTGCTTGCCGACCTCGACAATTTCGAGGAGCTTGGTGGGGTTCGAGTCGAGGTCGACCATGTTGCCGGCCTCCTTGGCGGCCTGCGTGCCGCTGTTCATGGCCACGCCGACGTCGGCCTGCGCCAGCGCCGGCGCGTCGTTGGTGCCGTCGCCGGTCATCGCGACCAGCTTGCCCTTGGCCTGCTCGGCCTTGATGAGGCCCATCTTGGCCTCGGGGGTGGCCTCGGCCAAGAAGTCGTCGACGCCCGCCTCGCGGGCGATGGCGGCCGCCGTGCGCGGGTTGTCGCCGGTGATCATGACGGTCCGGATCCCCATGGCGCGAAAGCGCTGGAAGCGCTCGCGGATGCCGGCCTTCACGACGTCCTTGAGGTGAATGATGCCCAGGATGCGGCCGTCGTCCATGACGGCCAGCGGGGTCCCGCCGCTGTCGCCGATGCGCGCGGCCAGCTCGGTCAGCGCGGCCGGCGCGTGGCCCCCCAGCGTCACCACCTGGCGGGCGATCGAGTCGACCGCCCCCTTGCGGATCGACCGCGTTCCCAGGTCGAGGCCGCTCATGCGCGTCTGCGCCGTGAACGCCACGAAGATGCCGTCCCCCGCGGCCAGCGCCGCGCCCGCCGTCGAGGGAAACTCCTCGTTGGCCAGCGCGACGATCGAACGCCCCTCGGGGGTCTCGTCGGCCAGGCTGGCCAGCAGCGCCGCCTCGGCCAGCGCCTCGACGCGGACCCCGGGCAGCGGCAAGAGCTCGGTCGCCATCCGGTTGCCGTGCGTGATGGTGCCGGTCTTGTCGAGCAACAGCGTGTCGACGTCGCCGGCCGCCTCGACCGCGCGGCCGCTGGTGGCGATCACGTTCTTCTTGAGCAGCCGATCCATGCCCGCGATGCCGATCGCCGACAGCAGACCGCCGATGGTGGTGGGGATCAGGCAGACCAGCAGCGCCACGATGGCGGTCGCCGACAGCGCCAGCCCCGAATACTTGGCCAGCGGCACCAGGGTCACGCAGGCCAGCAAGAAGGTGATCGTGAGGCCGACCAGCAGGATGTGCAGCGCGATCTCGTTGGGGGTTTTTTGGCGCGCGGCCCCTTCGACCAGCGCGATCATCCGGTCCAGGAACGACTCGCCGGGGTCGCTCACGATGCGGACCACGATGCGGTCGGAGAGCACCTTGGTGCCGCCCGTTACGGCCGAGCGATCGCCGCCGCTCTCGCGGATGACGGGCGCCGACTCACCCGTGATGGCCGATTCGTCGACCGAGGCGATCCCCTCGACGATCTCGCCGTCGCCCGGGACGAGCTGGTTGGCCTCCACCACCACGAAGTCGCCCTTGCGCAAAGACGACGAAGCGATCTGCTCTTCGCGGTGGTCGGCGAGCGAGTGGTCGTCGCCCTTGGCGTCGACCAGGCGCCGGGCCATGGTCTCCTTGCGCATTTTGCGCAGCGTCTCGGCCTGCGCTTTGCCGCGCCCCTCCGCCACCGCCTCGGCGAAGTTGGCGAACAAGACGGTGAACCAGAGCCACACGGAGACGGCGCCCGTGAACCAGATCGGCGCGTGGCCCGGGGCGCGGACGATGAGGTCGCGCACCACCAGCAAGGTGGTCAGCGCGCTGCCGACCTCGACCACGAACATGACGGGGTTCTTGGCGACCAGGCGCGGCGACAGCTTGCGGAAGCTCTCGCCGATGGCCTGCCGCAGGATCGACGACTCGAACAGCGAAACCGGCTTCGATTGGGAGGTCATGGCTCAGAACACCTTTCCGTGCAGACTCTGAAAATGCTCGACGATCGGCCCCAGCGAGAGCGCCGGGAAGAAGGTCAGCGCCCCCACGATGATCACCACCGTGACGAGCAAGAAGACGAACAGCGGGCCGCTGGTGGGGAAGGTCCCCAGGCTTGGCGGTACGACCTTCTTGGCCACCATCGTGCCGGCGATCCCCATGACCGGGACGATCATGAGGAAGCGCCCGGCCAGCATGGTGAGACCCAGCGTGACGTTCCAGAACGGCGTGTTGGCGTTGAGGCCGGCGAAGGCCGAGCCGTTGTTGCCGGCCCCGCTGGAGTAGGCGTAGAGGATCTCCGACAGGCCATGGGCGCCGTTGTTGTTGAGCGACGAGGTGCCGAGCGGCGAGACGGCCGCCCAGGCCGAAAGGCCAAGGATGATGATCGGGAAGATCAGCACGTAGAACATGCCGAGCTGCATCTCGCGGGCTTCGATCTTCTTGCCCAAGTACTCGGGCGTGCGGCCCACCATCAGGCCGGCGATGAACACCGCCAGCACCACGAAGATCAGGATCCCGTACAGGCCTGCGCCCACGCCGCCGAAGATCACCTCGCCCAGCTCTATGTTGACCAGCGGCACCAACCCGCCGAGCGGCGTAAAGCTGTCGTGCATCGCGTTCACCGCGCCGCAAGAGGCGTCGGTGGTGACCGTCGCGTAGAGCGTCGAGGCCGCCACGCCGAAGCGCGCCTCCTTACCCTCCATATTCCCGAGCGCTTGGTGAATCGGCAGCCCCGCGAAGGCGCCGTTGCCGGCGGCCTCGGCGTGGTAGCAGACCGCGACGCCCGCGAAGAAAAGCACCGACATCGCCGCCATCAAGACCCACCCCTGCTTGCTGTCCTTGGCCATCCGGCCGTACGTGTAGGTGAGGCCGGCCGGGATCGCGAAGATCAAGAACAGCGAGATCAGGTTGGTGAGCGGCGTCGGGTTCTCGAACGGGTGGGCGCTGTTGGCGTTGAAGAAGCCGCCGCCGTTGGTGCCGAGCTGCTTGATCGCCTCTTGCGACGCCACCGGGCCGAGTGCCAGCGTCTGCTTGCCCCCCTCCAGCGTCGTGACGTCCAGATACGGTTTGAGGTTCTGGATCACCCCCTGCGAGACCAGCACCAGCGCGAAGAAGAAGCTGAGCGGCAAGAGCAGGTAGAGGATCGATCGATTGAGATCGACCCAGAAATTGCCGAGCGTGCGGCCACCGGTTGGGCCACCGCGCCGGGTGAAACCGCGCGCCAGCGTGAGCGCGACGCAGATGCCGGCCGCCGCCGAGGTGAAGTTGTGCCAGGCGAGCCCCGCCATCTGCGTCAGGTAGCTCATGGTCGTTTCGCCGCTGTAGGCCTGCCAATTGGTGTTGGTCGTGAAGCTGGCTGCCGTGTTGAACGCCAGCTCCGACGGCACGCCCGCCAAGTGCTGCGGGTTCCAGGGCAGGTGCCCCTGCAGCCGCTCGATGGCGAAGGTGACCAGCACGCCGAAGGCGGAGAAGATCAAGAGTGCGAAGGCGTATTCCTTCCAGTCCTGCTCGCGCCGTGGATCGACGCCGAACAGGCGATAGAAGAAGTGCTCGATCCGTTGCAGCGGGCGACCGAGCGGCGCCTCCGCGCTCTCGAAGACGCGGTACATGTACGCGCCGAGCGGCCTCGTGACGAGCAGGATGAGCCCGAAGAAGACCGCGACCTGGAACCAACCGACGAACGTCATGACGAGATCCTTTCCTGGCTCAGAAGCGCTCGGGACGGACCAGCGCGTAGAAGAGGTAGCCGACCAGCGCCAGCGCCAGCAGTCCACCCAAGGCGTAATCGAGAGACATGCGAGATCCTTTCTGAGACTGCGTTTGCGTCTGCGGCAGCGTTTGCGCTAGAGGCGCGCGGTGGCTTCGACATAGAGCCAGGCCAACGCGAAGAAACCCGAGGTGACGGCGACGAAGATCAAATCCTTCATGCCGGAGGGACAACGCATGATCCGTGCCGGCGGTGGGCGGCCCGGGTCGGCGCCTCGGCCGTGGTTTAGCGCCCCGCGGAGATTGCATCTCGCACGACCGCCGCGCGAATCGCCGCCGCGATTCGCAACCGCGGTGTTAAGACTGCCCCGATGGCGACCGATCCCGCACAGGTCTGCGCGACGCTGGGACCTCTATTGCTCGACGAGCGGCGGGCCCGTATCGACGCCGCGGCCCAGAGCCGCCTGGGCGGCTTGCGGGTGGTGATCGAGAATCTGCACGATCCCCATAACGGCGCGGCCGTGCTGCGCAGCGCCGAGGCTTTCGGCGTCCAGCGGGTCGACGTCATCGACGGCAGCAAGCCCTTCCGGTTCTCGCCCACCGTGACGCAGGGCTGTGAGAAGTGGCTGGACGTCGTGCGGCACCGGACGCTGTCCGCGGCGCTGACGACCTTGCGGGCCGACGGTTTCCTGGTCTACGCGGCGGTTCCGGACGCCACCGCCGTGCTGGAGGAGCTCGACTTCGCGCGCCCGGCGGCGGTGATGGTCGGCAACGAGCACGCCGGGCTGAGCGCGGCGGCCATCGCGGCGGCCGACGTCCGCTTCGCGATTCCGATGTACGGCATGACCCGCAGCCTCAACCTGTCGGTGGCCGCCGCGCTCACCGTCGAGCGCGCGGCAAGCTTGCGGCGGCGCGCGCTGGGGCGCCCCGGCGATCTCGACGACGCCACGGTGCTGGCGCTGCGGGCGCGCTTTTACGCGGCGTCGGTGCGCGGGGCCGATGCCGTGCTGGCCCGCTCGCTGGCGGCCGAGGTCGTCAGCCCGGCCGATCCGGCCGAAACCGGCGGCGGCTGATTTCGCGCCCGTCGCCGATCCCGCTGCGCCATCACCACCCGCCAGAGCAGCGCCGCCGTCAGCAGCACGGCGCCGGTGGCCGATTGCGTGGCGCCCACCGGCAGCTCGGCCCGGAAGGAGACGGCGAAACCGGCTACCCCTGAGAAGGCACCCACCAGCGTGGCCAGCACGAACACGAGCCCGATGCGCGACGTGAAGGCCAGCGCGGTCATGGCCGGCAGGACGCTGAAGGCGAACACCGGCAGCGCGCCCAGCGCCCGCGTGCAGAGCGCCACCGCCAGCCCGACCGATACGAACAAGAAGGCGTTCAGCGCGCGCACCGGCATCCGTTGCACGCGCGCGCCCATCGGGTCGTAGCCCACGAAGATGAGGGCTCGCCAGAGAAACAGGTGACCACCCAGCAGCACCACCGTCGCGGCGGAGACCAGATAGAGGTCGATGGTCTGCACCACCACCGCGCTGCCGAAGAGGATGGCCGCCAGATCGTGGGACTCCTGGGTGATCTTGTCGCCCACGATCACCGCGCCGGCGCCGCTGACCAGGAAGACGAAACCCAGCATGCTCTCGCGCGTGAGGTGCAGGCGCACCGGGTTGGCGATGAACACCAGTGTGGCCAGCAGCGAGGCCGCGATGGCCCATAGCACCGGCTCGAAGAGCGGCGAGGGGAGCAGGTGGGCCATTGGTCCGGCGGCATGCCCGGCCGCGTGTCCGATCGGATCGATGAGCGCCGGCACCCAGAACGACAGCGCCACGCCCAGCGCCGCCGCTTGCGCGATGGCCGACGAGGCGAACACCATTCGCCGCAGCACGACGTGCACGCCAATGAAGCCCAAAAGTGCGCCCGCCAGGCCGGCCGCCCAGATGGCGTCCTTGAAGATGGCCAGGTTGGCCCACAGCTCGCTCCATGCAGCCGGATTGATCGAATCCGGGTTCATGCGCCATGCCCATGGCGGCCCACGAACCGCCCGTAGATGTGTTGGAACTCGGGCGCCGCGCGCATGGCCGCCGAGGTGGCCGCCAGGGCCACGCCGTGATCGCGGTCGAGCAGCAGCGCGCGATCCGCGCGCTCGAGCCCGTCTTCGACCAGGTGCGTGACCATCACGACCGCCGCGCCCCGCCGGGTGCGCAGCCGCTCGATGAGCGCCAGGATCTCCTGCTCCGACGCGGCGTCGAGCGCGTTGGTCGGCTCATCGAGACAGACCAGATCGGCGTCGGTGCAGAGCGCGCGCGCCATCAAGACCCGTTGCCGCTGGCCGCCCGACAGATCGCGGAGCTGCCGGCGCTCGAAGGCGGTGGCGCCAGCCTCGGCCAGCGCGCGCCGCGCGGTCTCCAGATAGACGCCGCGGCGGACCAGCGTGACGTTGCCGAGGCCCTGCAGGCCCATGAGCACGTAGTCGAGCACCGAGATCGGGAAGATCGCGTCCAGGGCCGACTGCTGCGGCACGTAGGCCAGCCGCAGTCCCGGTCGGCGTTCGATGGTGCCTGTGACGGGCCGCGCCAGCCCCAGCGCCGTGCGCACGAAGGTCGACTTGCCGGCGCCGTTGGGTCCAATGATCGCCCACAGCTCACCGGCGGCGATCGTGATCGCGAACGGCGGCAGGATGGCCGTCCCGTCGTAGCCGACCGTCAGCGCGTCGGCGTGCAGCAGGCGCTCGCCCGCCGGCAGGCGCGGTGCGTCCGTCGGCGATGGCAGCCGAGCCGTTGCAGCGGCGTCGGAAGCGTGCGCGGCGGCCGCGGCAGTCTTGGCAGCGTCGGAAGACAGGCCCCGACCATAACATTCGCTCCGGCCCGGCCGCCGGTTTCTTGAACCGCCCGGCGTGGGCTATAGACTGACGGGATGGCCGCCGGACCCTCGCT
>Ga0075522_10001151_pt1 | contig 20070 bp, 19 predicted proteins | sample NGEPerA_FD_74796 | JGI IMG/M metagenome (GOLD analysis project Ga0075522, IMG submission 74796) | Arctic peat soil microbial communities from the Barrow Environmental Observatory site, Barrow, Alaska, USA - NGEE PermafrostL2-A | ecosystem: Environmental > Terrestrial > Soil > Wetlands > Peat ...
TTGCGGAGGTTGATGATGTAGGCGCCGAGCAGCCCGAAGAACATCACGGACTGGCCCCATTGCGTCGTGTCGCGCCAGAACATCCGCAGGTCCTTCACCGCCAGCGCACGGGTGTCGGCGGCGAGCCAGGGAAGTTTCCCAAAAAGATTTTCTAGGAAGCCCGGCTTGCAGGAATTCATTTCCGCGCGGGAAAAATTGAATTTGAATCCGCCGCCGCGGCTTTGCACCGCCGACGCCGTGTCGTAAAAAAAATTTCCGAACCGCGTGAAGGCAATGCCGCCGAAAAACAGCGTGTGGCTCAACAGCACCGCCGCGAAAAATGCCGCGCTGCCGGTGATGCCTTCCGCCCATTGCAACACCGACGACGAGAGCCAGAAGCTCGGCAGAAACGGAAACATCGTGAACCGCGTCTTGGCGAGCAGCCGGTCCAGCGCCTCCAGCGTGCGCTTGTCGAGCATGTCATCATCCACGGGGTTGGTTTTCCACCAGAACGCGACAAACGCCAGCAGCACCAGCGCGAGCAGCAGCAGCACGATTTGAAAGCTTCGCCGGTCGAGATGCCGCCCGATGCCGATGGCCAGCGCCGAACCGAACACGCCGGGCAGGATGATGAACAGCCCGATGAGCAAAACCGTCAGCGGATAAAAATTCCACGGCACGTCGCGCACCAGCCCGAACGCGACGAGCAGCGGCGCGATCAAAAATAAAAACGCCCACGACGCCAGAATCACGGACTCGATGAATTTCCAGCGGAAAATCACCTGCGTGGAAACCGGCAGCGTCAGCAGAAACGCCGTCTCCCGGTTGCGAAACAAATTGGTGTAGGCAATGATGAGATTGCTCAACAGCAGCAGCGCGAACAGAAAGGCGAACAGCGTGTAGAACAGCCGCTCCGTCAGCACCGCGCCGAGGCCGGGAAAGTTGGCGACGAATTTCATCCCGTGATAAAACAGCTCGAACGCCAGCACCAGATAGCCCGCCACAAAAAACGCGATGATGCCGGTGAGCAGGCGCGATTGGTGGCGCACCGCCAGCAGCCGCCGCCAGCCGTGCAGCGCGTTGGTGCGCAGCAGCAGCCACAGCGGCGAAGATTTTAACTGAACGGAAATTCCCGGCACGAACGGAATGTAGCCGGGAAAAACTTGGCGTGCAATCCCGCCGCCGCAATCTGTTAAAAAGCTTTGAATTTTCCGGCGATTTCTTGCGTGGCGTGCGCTGCGAGCCGGGACGGCTCGCGCTCCGAATTTTTCTGTTGACATAACTAACAGTTCAATGTATAAAGCTGCCATGCTTACGAAAGATTTGGTCGCCGCGTCCTCGAAACCGCTGCTGCTGTCCATCCTCGCGGGCGGCGAAAGCTACGGCTACGAGATCATCCAGAAGGTGCGCGAGTTGAGCGGCGGCCAGATCGAATGGAGCGACGGGATGCTCTATCCCGTTTTGCACCGGCTGGAGCGCGACGGTCTGATTGATTCCGAATGGAAGGAAGCCGACACCGGGCGCGAGCGGAAATACTATTTCATCAGTTCCGACGGACGCAAAGCCCTCAAAACCGAGCGCCGGCAATGGCTGGCCGTTCACAACTCCCTGTGCAAATTATGGAAAATCAAACCCGTTTCGATCTGAACGCCGCCATTGAAAACTGGCGGAACGAACTCGCCGCGCAACCCAATCTCGCGCCCGACGACCGGCGTGAACTGGAAACGCACCTGCGCGACGCCATCGCCGGATTCCAGCAACGCGGCTTGAACGACGAAGAATCTTTCTGGCTCGCGCGCAAGCGCGTCGGTCAGCCACAGCAACTTTGCAAAGAATTTGTGAAGGTCAATCCGGCCAAGATTTGTCACGAGCGGATAGTGGGCATTCTTTGGATGGCACTTTGCGGTCTTCCCAGCATCTATTTTTTGCGGTTTCTTTTGTGGGTTCGCAATTCCCATCCAGCCGTCATATTTACACTAGACTTTGATTTAGCAGTTTTGTTTTGTCTGTTGGGTTTGGCTGGTGCTGTGGCGGGTTTTCCTCTCTTTTGCGGCGCAAAGTGGGCGCGTAGATTCGTTGGTTTGATTGCTGTTTTTATCTTGATTGCGACAGTCGTATGGTTTGTTGCATTTGGGTCACTTGCACCAGGGCTTGTCCCATTCAGTTTTCTTGCGATTATTTCAATTATACTTTTGTCTTTGCCGCCGCAAAATCGAAAGACTCCAAAACGCGCTTGAGTCCGGCGCGCGCGCTTCGTCCCGCAGGGACAGATGAAAATAGCCCGGCGTTTCAACGCCGGGACAAGTCGGAAAAATATCGAGTCCCGCAGGGACGGCTGAAAACGGTCTTTCGCTCCAGTCGTCCCTGCGGGACTCGTTCGCATTGTTGCCAAACCCCGGCGTTAAAACGCCGGGCTATTTTCATCCCGTCGCTACGCGACGGCGCGGGTTGCCGGAAATTTTGGAGTGCGCGGACGTGTCCGCGCTTTGATTTGCCTCTGGAAGTTCTGCTCGACGCTCCGGTCGTTTGCGTTTATCGTGCCATCATGTCAACGGAGACTTCCGCGATGCACAAAAAAATCAACCTCCGCCGGCCTGACATCATGGAACAGGTGCAGGCGCAGGTGCTGTCGCATTACCGCAGCGAGATCGTCGAGAACATCCGCGCCAACGGCGGCGTGCTGTCCGCCGACGGCCTCACGGTGAAGCTCGCGAAGGAATTCGGCTTCTGCTACGGCGTCGAGCGCGCGATTGACCTGGCCTACGCCGCCAAAAAATATTTCACCGAGGTCTCGCCGCTCACGCCGATTTATCTGCTCGGCGAAATCATCCACAATCCCGAGGTCAACGACCAGATCAGCCATCTCGGCATCCAGATCATTTCGCCCAAGCCGACCGAGGAGGAACTGTCGCAGTTGCAGTCCGGCGACGCCGTGATCATTCCCGCGTTCGGCACAGAGGTCGGCACGCGCAAAAAAATCGAGGCCAAGGGCTGCGTGATCGTGGACACGACCTGCGGCGACGTGATGAGCGTGTGGAAGCGCGTGCGCCAATACTCCAAGGAAAGCGTCACGAGCATCATTCACGGCAAGGCCAAGCACGAGGAAACCAAGGCCACCACGTCGCAGGCGCGCGCCTATGGCAGCGGCCATTATCTCGTCGTCTTCGATCTCACCGAGACCGAATACGTCTGCAATTACATTTTGAACGGCGGCGACAAGCACGAGTTTCTGGAAAAATTCAAGGGCGCGCACTCCGACGGTTTTGATCCCGACCTGCATTTGCAGGCCGTCGGCGTGGCGAACCAGACCACGATGCTGCGCGGCGAAACGGAGGAGGTTCAACGCCGTTTCAAAGCCGTCATGGAAAAAAAATTCGGCGCGGCGGCGCTGGAAAAACATTTCCGCTTTTTCGACACGATCTGCGGCGCGACGCAGGACCGGCAGGACGCATTGCAAAAAATGCTCAAGGAGCCGATGAACCTGCTCATCGTCGTCGGCGGCTACAATTCCTCAAACACGTCGCATCTCGCCGAAATGGGCGAACAAGTTTTGCCGACGTTCTTCATCAAAAACGCGGCGAAGATGCAGTCGGACAAGCTCATCGTCCACTACGACCAGCACAAAAAACAGGAGGTCGAGACGCGCGACTGGCTGCCGTCCGGCAGCATCACCGTCGGCATCACCGCCGGCGCAAGCTGTCCGAATAATTTGATTGAAGACACGCTCCGCCGGCTGTTTGAACTGCGCGGCATCTCCGTCCAAGAACTGGTCAAAAACTGATGATGTTTTTTGTGTTGACAAATGATGAAAAAAGCATCATTTTAGGCGCATGAGAATTACTGTTGAATTGGACGAAAAAAACTTGGACGACTTGTTGAAAGTCACCGGCCACAAAAAAAACAGCCCAGCGGTGGCGTTTGCCGTCCGGGATTTTATCAACCGGAAAAAATCAAAAGATTTCGGGCGGATGTTGCGGGAAGGCAAGTTTGACTATCCGGCCACGAACGAAGAAACCGAGTCGCGCGACATCTGATTATGGTGCTCGTGGACTCATCGGTTTGGATCGAATCGCTGCGCCGCGACGGCAACGTCAATGTCAAGCTCGCGCTCGAAGGGCTTTTGGAAGAATACGAGGCCGCGTGGTGCGGGCCGGTGAAACTTGAGGTTCTCGGCGGCGCGCGCGCGCAAGACCGAAAATCGTTGGAAGAACAGTTCAGTTGCATTCCGTATTTTCCGATGGCTGACGCCGCGTGGGATTCGGCGAAAATGCTCGCGTGGCGGCTGCGCGACAAAGGCTGCATCGCGCCGTGGAACGACATTTTGATCGCCGCGCTTTCCGTCAAGGCGGACTGCCGCGTTTATGCCGTGGACAAGCACTTTGAACTGATGTATCACGCCGGCGCCGGCATCCGGCTGTATCGTCCCGGCTACAACGGCCAATACGACCCGAATTAAATCATGCCCCGCACCCGACAGGAATTGGAGCAAATCGAACGGCAGATTCTCGCGCCCTACGCGCAGTTCAGCGGCGACACGCGCGGACGCGAACATGCCGAAGTTCCGCCCGAATGGCGCACACATTACCAGCGCGACCGCGACCGCGTCATCCACTCGCGCGCGTTCCGCCGGCTCGAATACAAGACGCAGGTTTTTCTCAACGGCACCGGCGATCATTTGCGCACGCGGCTCACGCACACGATGGAAGTCGCCGCCATTTCACGCAACATTGCCAGCGCGCTGAAATTAAATACCGATCTGGCCGAAACCATTGCGCTCGCCCACGACCTCGGTCATTCGCCGTTCGGCCACAAAGGCGAAACCGTTCTCGCACGCCTGATGAAGGGTCACGGCGGTTTTGAACACAATCAGCACAGCCTGCGCATCGTCGAGGAGCTTGAGCAAAAATATCCAAATTTTTCCGGCCTGAACCTTTCGTGGGAAGTCCGCGAAGGTCTGGCCAAACATCACACCGCCTACGACCATCCTGGCAAGCGCAAAGGTTTTGACGCGAAAAATTCCTCGCTCGAAGCCCAGATCGCCAACCTCGCCGACGAAATCACCTATTACAGCCACGACCTTGACGACGGCCTTGATTCCAATTTGCTTTCCGAAAAAAAACTTGCCGCCAACGTCCGCGTCTGGGCGCACGCCGCGAAGCTCGTGAAAAAACAGTTCGGCGAGCTGGCCGACGAGTCGCGCCGCTACATCATCATCCGCACCATCATTGACATGCAGATTCACGACGTGGTCGAAAACAGCGAACGCCTCATCGCCCAGGCCGGCGTCCAGTGCGCCAACGATGTCCGGCTCTGCGCCAAAGCGCTCGTGCAACACACTCCCGAACGCCGTAAATTAAATTTGGAACTGCGCCATTACCTTTACAAAAATCTTTACTACAATCCCGTGGTCCACCAGCCCAACCTGCGCGCGGTGAAAATGCTGGAGCAGCTTTTCAAATACTTTCTCGCGCATCCGAAGGAAATCGGCGAAAGCTCCCGGAAACGCATCAAAAAAACCGGCCTGCACCGCGCCGTGTGCGATTATCTGGCCGGCATGACCGACCGCTACGTCATGCAGGAATGTGAACGCATCTTCGGCGAAAAAATCACAGTCGCGTGACCGTTTCGCCGGCTGGAAGTGCGGCCAGCAATTCTGAAACGGTTTTGCGCTGTCCCGGCAAAATCAAATCCGGCGCGATTTCGCTCAACGGCTGTAGAACAAATTTTCGTTCGTGCGCGCGCGGATGCGGCAAAATCAGTTCCGCCGAATTGCGGATTTCATTTCCGAACGCGATCAAATCCAAATCCAGCGGGCGCGGCTCGTTGAGAATTTTCTTTGCCTGACGGCCAAATTCTATTTCCAGCCCGCGCAGTTTTTTCAGCAACGATTCCGGCGTTTCATCTTTTTTTGGAACCAGGCCGACGACCGCGTTCACAAATTTCGGCGAGTCCGGCGGACAATCCACCGGCGTCGTCTGCCACAGCGAAGATTTCAAAATTGGCGCGCCGGAAAAACTTTGCAGCCGCGCCATCGCGTCCAAAATAATTTGCCGTGAATTGCCGAGATTTGAGCCAAGCGCAACGTAGGACAGGCTTCCAGCCTGTCTCTGAATTTCTGGTTGCATGAAAAAATGAAACGGAGACAGGCTGGAAGCCTGTCCTACCTTAAGCCCAGCACGTCCTGCATATCGTAGAGGCCGGGTTTTTGTTTCACGACCCAGAGCGCCGCGCGCAACGCGCCGTTGGCAAAGGTGTCGCGGCTCGAAGCCTTGTGCGTCAGCTCAATGCGCTCGCCGGCGTTCGCAAAAATGACCGTGTGATCGCCGACAATGTCGCCGCCGCGAATGGAATGAATGCCGATCTCGCCCTGCGTGCGCGCACCGACAATGCCCGCGCGACCGTGCCGCGCCGCCTCGTTCAAGTGCAGCTTGCGCACGTCCGCCAGAATTTCCGCGAGCGATTTCGCCGTGCCGCTCGGCGCGTCTTTTTTCAGGCGATGGTGCATCTCGATGACTTCGAGGTCGAAGTCCGGGCCGAGAATTTCCGCCGCCTTGCGCGTGAGCCAGAACAGCGTATTGACGCCGGTGGAAAAATTCGACGTCCAGACGATGGGGATTTTCGTCTGGTTTTTTTTGATCTCGAACGTGTCGGTGTCCGTGTGGCCGGTAGTGCCGATGACCAGCGCCTTGCCGTGACTGGCGCAAAGCCTGGCGACTTCCACCGTCACCGAGTGTGCACTGAAATCAATCACCACGTCGCCGTGGCCGATGACGGCGGCGAGATCGTCGCCCTGGTCAATCCGGCCGGCGACCTCAAGCGCGCTGAAGTTTTTCGCACAGGAGGCGAGTGCCTGTCCCATGCGGCCTTTCGATCCAGTTATGATTATCCGAGTCATTTTATTCAACGCAGAGTCGCAGAGACGCAAAGGAAAATAAAAGCAAATGTTTCTCCCGCGACTCCGCGTCTCTGCGGCTAAATTACTCCAGCACGTCGCACCGCTTGAGCGTCGTGCGCAGCACGTCCCAGTTCTTCGGGTTCATCGGCACGAGCGGCAGGCGATATTCTTCCTCGATCAATTTCATCATTGCCAGCGCGGCTTTCACCGGCGTCGGGTTCGTCTCGATGAACAAATCCTTGAACAGCGGATAAAACCGAGCGTGCAACGCCAGCGCCTTTCTCGCATCACCGCGCGCGAACGCGTTCACCATCTGCGAAACTTCGCGCGGAATCACATTGGACGCCACGCTGATGACGCCGTTTGCGCCGACCGACATGAACGGCACCGTCAGCGAATCGTCGCCGGATAAAATCTCAAACTTCGGGCCGAGCGCGGCGCGCAATTGCGAAACGCGGTCGCAGCTCCCGCCGGCTTCCTTGATGCCGACGATGTTTTTGCAGTCGTTCGCCAGCCGTTTCACCGTGTCCACGGCGATCTCAACGCCGCAACGGCCCGGAATGCTGTAAAGCACGACGGGCAGTTTCGTCGAGCGCGCGATGGCCTTGAAATGTTGATACAAACCTTCCTGCGTCGGCTTGTTGTAATACGGCGCGACCTGCAAGGAGCCGTCCGCGCCAACTTTTTCGGCGGTCTGCGTCAGGGAAATCGCCTCGCTCGTCGCGTTTGCGCCCGTGCCGGCGAGCACCTTGATTTTTCCGGCGGAAAATTTCACCGCGAGTTCGATGATGCGGATGTGCTCCTCGCAATTCACCGTGGGCGATTCGCCCGTGGTGCCGACGGGCACAATGCCGTTCACGCCGCCCTTGATCTGGAATTTGACGAGCCGTTCGAGCGCGGCTTCATCCAGTTGGCCGCCGTGGAACGGCGTGACAATCGCAGTGTAGGTTCCCGTGAACATGATTTTAATCCGGCGGACAAAATAGCCGAAAACCGCCGCTTGGCGAGAATGAAATATCAAGGCGGCTTTATTTTGGGATGAAGATCGAAATAACAACACCAGCGGTTTCTGAAATTAACGGGATTAAGAATGTCGTCGCGATTCTCCATTCAATTGATTCATTGCCCGAAAAATTTCTGAATCTCCTTCACCACTTCCACGAACCGGTCCACTTCGGCCTTGGTGTTGTAAAAATAAAAACTCGCGCGGGCGGTGGATTCCACGCCGAGCTTGTGCATGAGCGGTTGCGTGCAATGATGCCCGCCGCGCAACGCCACGCCCGCCTGATCCGCCAGCGTCACCACGTCGTGCGCGTGGACGTCCTTGAGCAGAAAGCTCACGAGGCCGGCGCGGTTGACGGAATTTAATTTCGGGCCGAAGAGCCGGACGTCGCGCAGCGCGAAAAGTTTTTCGCAGGCGTAGTTCGCCAGTTCCTGGTCGTGCCGCCAGATATTTTCGCGACCGATGGCGTCGAGATAATCCATCGCGGCGTGCAGGCCGATCGGGCCGAAAATGTCGGGCGTGCCGGCCTCGAACCGGTGCGGCGCGTGCTTGAATTCCGTCTTGTCGTAGCCAACGGACAAAATCATTTCGCCGCCGCCCTGATACGGCGGCATCGCGTCGAGAATTTCCTGGCGTCCCCACAAAACGCCGATGCCGGTCGGCCCGCAAATCTTGTGGCCGGAGAACGCAAAAAAATCGCAGCCGATGGCTTGCACGTCCACGGGCAGATGCCCGGCGCTTTGCGCGCCATCCACGAGCGTGACGATGCCAAGCTCGCGCGCGCGGGCACAAAGTTCAGCGACGGGATTCAGCGTGCCGAGCGAATTGGAAATGTGAACGAGCGAGAAAATTTTGACCTGCTTCGTCAGCAACGAGTCGAGCCTGGACAAATCGAGCAAGCCTTCGTCGCCGGTGACGGGAAGATAAGAAATCTTCGCGCCGGTTTTTTGCGCGAGCAATTGCCACGGCACGAGGTTGCTGTGGTGCTCCATTTCCGTGAGCAAAATCACGTCGCCGGATTTGAGATTTTTTGTTCCCCACGAACTCGCGACGAGATTGATGCCTTCGGTCGTGCCGCGCACAAAGACGATTTCGTCGGCGCTTTTGGCGTTGATGAATTTCGCGGCGCGCGCGCGCGCGGCTTCAAACGCGTTCGTGGCGCGGTTGCTCAACTCGTGGATGCCGCGATGGACATTGGCGTTGTCGTGCTCGTAGTAATGCACGAGCGCGTCAATCACCGCGCGCGGTTTCTGCGACGTGGCGGCGTTGTCGAAATAAATCAGCGGCTTGCCGTGGACTTTCTGATCGAGGATCGGAAAATCTTTTCGCAGCGCAGACCAGTCTGGTGTTTGTTCGGACATGGAAAATCAGTAACCGACGCACAATGCGATTGCCGCCGCGATCAATTCAGTTTGCTCGTCCGATATTTTTCCCAAGCGGCGCTGCAATCTCTCTTCCGAAACGGATTTGACTTGAAACGCATCGGCGCCGGAATCTTTCGTCAAACCATTTTCATTAGTTGGCGACAGAAACACAAACCACGAAAATTCCGCGAAGACAGATTTCCATTCCGTGACGGGAACGACAATGCAAAGCGGCAAGCGTCCGATTTCCGGCGAATTGATGATCACGGCTGGACGGATTTTCCGAATTTCCGCGCCGACCGCCGGACGAAATTCCACTTCCCAAATTTCTCCGCGTCGTGCCTTACTCATGTTCCAGCGGCGGCTCGTTTTCCTCCGCAATCAAATCGGGATTATCACGATATATTTTTTCGGCGCGGACAACTTGTTGCGAAAGAATTTTTCGACGGATGTTTGGCGGCAAATTCATCAAATCGCGCGCGGACGGCGCGGGATTTTCAGCCAGTGCGTCCATGCAGGCCAATATCGTTTCCGCCTGCACTTCAGTCAGGCGGCGCGACCGTTCGGCAATGAGTTCTGTCGCAGACATGGTTTAATTGTAAATCCAAATGGCGCTTCTGCAAGCGAATCATTTGCGACGTGGCGGCGTTGTCGAAATAAACCAGCGGCTTGCCGTGGACTTTCTGATCGAGGATCGGAAAATCCTTTCGCAGCGCAGACCAGTCAATTGTAGCACTCATTCAAAATAATTTAACCACAGATGGGCACGGTCTGTATATCTCAATCAGATTTTAATAAACTAGCGAAAATCATTGATATTACAATGCAAATTCGCTCTAACTCGTCACTATTTTATCTAACTTTCTGCTGCTTTAACTGACACTTTCACTGACAGTTGGCGGCTACTGGTAAAAATAACCAAGAGCGCGAAGTGATGAAAAATTGCCGTTGCCGATAACAACATGGTCAATCAATTTCATTTTCAAAAGCTGACCGGCGCGGATTAAATCGCGGGTCACTTTGATGTCTGCCTCTGACGGGGTGCTTTCCCCGCTTGGGTGATTGTGCATGACAATCAATGCACTGGCGGCGGTCATAATTGCAAGGCGGAACACTTCGCGGGGGTGAACTAAAATTGTGTCCATCGTGCCGATGGAAACGATTTGATGCCCTTTGACTTTGCGGCGTGTGTTCAAAAGCAGCACGGCCAAACATTCGCAATCGGGGTTGAAATGCGGATGGCTGGCAATGTGCATCCGCCAATAATCGGCGGCTTTGTCGGGCGTCTCGCAATGCTGCAAGCTGTCTGGCGTCGGACATTCGCGCAACGCGGTCACGCGGTATTCATACGGGCTGGCGGCAAACTTGAACGGTTTCACCAGCGTTTCAAATCCGGGAAAAGTTGCGGTGGTATTCATGGCAATTTTCCTTTCAGGCGGGTTTCTGGTCTGCTGCGAAATAGCTGCCGTAACGCCTGCGCGGGTCATAGGTCGCCCGTTCGTCGGGTATCGTGCCGCAAGGGTGCTGCCACGTCTGGCGGGTGTTGTTCCAATGAAAGCCAAGCTCCGCCAAAACGCGGGTGACGGTCGGGGGCTGCTTGTCGGAAAACTGAATCCAAACCCACTTGCCAACCACTTCGGCAATGTCAAAAAAGTTCGGTGTTTCGCTGCGGAGCAAAGCCAGCAATTTGTCTGTGTTCAAATTCCGATTCGCCTGCCTGCGGGCGGTGTTAATTTTTGCCCGTTTGTCGGTTCTATTTGATGATAGCTGATCGGCGTTTGCTGGTGCTGCTGCTTCACCTGATATATTGTTTTTCATAAGCTTTTTTTTGATGTTCGCCGCTCGTGTCTCGCCGTATGCCGCTTGCTTCACCCCCGGCGCAGACATTTTTTGAGCTAAATCAGTTTTATTTTCGGCGTGCATGGGGCATGACAGCGAAAGTTTCGGCGTTACCTGATAGCCGGGTCGCTGGCGTGACCCATGCCCTTCGTCGCTGGAAATAAAACGCCCCGCGAAAGCGGGAATTAAGAACCTGAAAAAGATGGCGTAGCAGCAAGCGCGCTACGGTGAGACCTCGGCGGCGTTCCTCCTTAAAAAACGCGACATGTCAAAAACACTAGACAAAAATTCTCTAGCCTCGCAGAGTCGCCAAAGGCTCAAATCCGGTCGGCTCTGACTTTTGGCTGGCGGTGAGTAGCCGGGAGCCGTGGCTTGGCGGGGGTGAACCACGGCAGCCGGTCGCGCTGACAGCCGCACGGAAAGTCTTTGTTTTCATGCAATATGTGAACGCAGAATTGACGCTGACAAATTTGCCGCGCAAACTTGCCGCCAGCGAATATGACAGCCAGCGAATTCAAAACGAAGTGGTCTCGCGTTCAAGGCAAGGAAACTTCCATCTATCAGGAGCATTTTACTGACCTTTGCCGGTTGCTCGGCCAGCAGACGCCAAACGAAGCCGATCCCAGTGGCAAAGATTTTTTCTGTTTTCAAAAGCTCGTTACCAAAGACGCGGAGTTTCTGAATCTTGATGCACCCGACGGCGAGCCAGTCGAGCGCGGGTTTGCCGACGTTTGGAAAAAAGAACACTTCGGCTGGGAATACAAGGGCAAGCGAAAGAATCTCGATGAGGCTTACCGACAACTACAACAATACCGTGAAGACTTGGAAAATCCGCCGTTCCTGATTGTCTGCGATTTTGAACACTACATCATCCGCACCAATTTCACCGGCACGGTTCAGAAAACCTACAAATTTTCCAACGCCGAGATTGACGAGCCGGAAAACTGGCGCGTTCTCCTCGCGTGTTTTGAGAATCCCAAATCGCTAAAGCCGAAGCAAACGACGGCGGAAGTCACGAAAGAACTCGCCGCGCAAATCGGCAAAGTCGCCAAGTCTTTGCAGGAACGCGAAAGCGTTGAACTGTCCAATGTCAAAACGCGCAAGGAAATCGTCGTCGCAAAAAATAAAAATCTTTCCATCGCGCGGTTTTTGAACCGGCTGGTATTTTGTATGTTTGCAGAGGACACCGGCCTGCTTCCCGAAAATCTTTTCACGAACATTCTCAAAGCATCGCTCCGCAATCCGAAACATTTCACAGAAACAGCCGCAGACCTGTTTAAGAAAATGCAAAAGGGCGGACGTTTCGGAAACGATCCGATCCGCCATTTCAACGGCCATCTGTTTGACGATTTCACCGTCTTTGAACTCACCGAAACGGAAATCAAAGACCTGCATGAAGCGGCCACGGCACAATGGCAATTTGTCCAGCCCAGCATCATGGGAACGCTCTTTCAACGCGCGTTGGATTTTGAAGAAGGCGGCAAGCTCCGCGCGCAACTTGGCGCGCACTACACGGACGAGGGGGAAATCAAAATCATTGTCGAGCCGGTTCTCATGTCCCCGCTGCGTCGGGAATGGGCGGCACTTAAAGCCACGCTCCTAGCATCCTTGAAACGCGGCAAAGGCACGGCGGACGAACGCACCCGCATCCAGAAATTTCTGAAAAAGCTCCGCGCCATCATCGTGCTTGACCCGGCTTGCGGCAGCGGCAATTTCCTTTACGTCTCGCTTCAATTATTGCTCGCACTGGAAAAGGCCGTCATCAATTTTGCCGCGCAACTTGGCTTCGTCTTCGATTTGGAAGTCAGCGTGAAACAACTCCGCGCCATTGAAATCAATGCCTACGCTTTTGAGCTGGCGCAAGTGTCCGTGCAAATCGGCTATCTGCAATGGCGGCGCGACAACGGTTTTCCAAACGAACAAACGCCCGTGCTGCAAAATCTCGATGGATTCAAACACGAGGACGCGCTGCTTGAACAGCGGTTCAAAAAGAAAAAGAGTTTGAAGGCGGCGCGGAAAAAAGAACACGTCGAAAATGAAGCCGTCGAGACTCACTATATCGAACGAGCTTGGCCGGAGGCTGACGTGATTGTGGGGAATCCACCGTTTCTCGGCGGCAGCAAACTTTGGGAAGAACTTGGCCGTGAATACCAAAACCAGCTTTGGGATATTTTCAGTGGCCGTGTGCCAGGCGGCGCGGATTTGTGCTGCTACTGGTTTGAAAAAGCCCGGAAGCAAATTAAAAATGGCAATTGCAAGCGTGCCGGATTGCTGGCGACGCAAGGGATTCGCGGCGGGTCTAACCGCAAAGTTTTGGAGAGTATAAAAGAGACAGGCGACATTTTTTTTGCCGAAAGTAGCCGCGATTGGATTCTGGACGGCGCGGCGGTGGACGTGAGCATGATTGGTTTCGATAATGGAACGGAAGCTGAAAAGATTTTAGATTCAAAGCGCGTTGCAGAAATCAATGCAAACCTGACTGCTTCAGCAGACACGACAGAAGCTAAAACCCTTAATTCAAATCTAAACCTTTGTTTCATCGGCTCAAAAAAAGCTGGTGAATTTGAAGTGTCAGACGAAATCGCCGCTGGATGGCTTAAGAATCCGAATCCACACGGGCGGCCAAATTCAGATGTTTTGCGAGTTTGGGTAAATGGCGATGCACTAATTAAAACGCGCCGGTCTTGGTGGATTGTAGATGCTGGCGACAGACTTCCGCTAGACATGATGAGCGGATATGAAAAACCGTTCGCATGGATTTTAGAGAAGGTAAAACCTGAACGAGACAAAAATAATGAGACGCGAACTCGTAATAATTATTGGATTCATAAACGCTCCGGTGCGGATATGCGCGAAGCCGTTGCGCCGCTGTCTCGTTGTCTCGCGGTCGTCAGACACGCGAAGCATTTAATTTTTTCGTGGCTCAATCCTGTCATTTTGCCGGATGACGGAATTTATGTTTTCGCCCGTGATGAAGATTGGTTTATGGGCTTGATGCAGTCCCGTATTCACCGCGTTTGGGCATTGAATCGCGGAACATTTCTTGAAGATCGCCCGCGTTACACGCCGACAACGTGCTTTGATACTTTTTCGTTTCCGCGCGCAACGCCCGCACAGGAAAACGCGATTGCCGCCGCCGCCAAAGAATTGAACCAGTTGCGCGAAGGCTGGCTCAATCCGCCGGAATGGACGGAAATCCGCACGCTGGAATTTCCCGGCACGCCCGGCGGCGTTTGGGCGCGCTACATTGATCCGGCAACCGTCAAAGACGTGACTTTGCCGGGGCAGGACAACATTCCAGCAAAAGAGCGGCAGAAAATCAAAGTCGGCACGGTGGTTTATCCGCGCCGTGAACCGAAAGACGCCAAGTGCGCCGCCGATTTGAAAAAGCGCACGCTCACGAACCTTTACAACGCCCGCCCGCCGTGGCTGGACAACGCGCACAAGACGCTGGACGCCGCCGTTGCCGCCGCCTACGGCTGGCCAGCGGATTTGAGCGACGAGCAAATCCTGGAAAAGTTGCTGGCCTTGAACCTTGAACGCGCGGCGGAAGAAGCCAGAACATCGGAAACGCAAAAGCGCAGAACCACGCGCGAGAAGCACGCGGAAGAAATGATATGACTTTTGGCACCGAGCAAATCAAACCAGTCACCGCCCCGGACGTGCCAAAGAATTATCCCGACGCAAAAAAGTTGGTGCCGAATGATTGCATCAAACAATAATATGATTTTAACAAATGCGTTCAACGTCCACGAAATTTTGGACGAGGAGATTGGGAAAGAGCTACCATGACAGCCAATGATTTTACAGAAATTGTCCGAAAAGGCTCTGATAAATTGCGTGTTGATAACATAGCTTTGAGTTTTGGTGGTCAGGAATTTCATGGAAGGGGAACGATGCAAATTGAACAGAAAGCAATCAAACTGGTCGTTCATCTGAATGAAGGGGGAAAATTTCCCGACCCAAAATTAGGAATTCACACAAAAAGGGACACATGGCAAATAAAGGGAGTCATCGAATACGATTTAGAGTTTCAGTGCGATAGAGCAGCGATTGTCAGCCCAAGGGATTGTTTTGACCGTTGGCAAACATTCGGCCTTAATCCCGTTTATCTGATTCCTTCGGGTTTGGACGTAATGACGACGCAAGAACGCGATGTTTTTTTAACTCAAGGAGAAAGTGAAAACCAACCGGCAACCAATGGAGACATTGTGATACGTTTTTCTGCCGTGCTTCAAGAATATCCATTTTTTGAGCCGCTTTGCGGTAAACGGTGGGAAGGAGAAATTGAAGGTTTCAATTTTACACTCGAAAAGGAAAATGAAGCGGCGGATTTTCGCGTGACAATGATTTCCAAACAAGGATATGCCTCCGTCGGGCAAGCGGAAGACGAGGTAAAATTTCAAGCGTTGTTGTTTTCCATTGCATTTGTGGTTGGGGCTAACGCTTGGCCTTATCGCATTGAACACTGGCGAAATGGCAAGAAAATATCTGATATGGTTAGAGCCACAGGCAAAATAGCTCGAATTTCACATACTCCATTTTCCAATGGATTGGCTTTTGATGCAGTCGTTGGAAATCGGCAATGGAACCTTGTGGAAGTTATCAAAAAAGGGGCGGCTTTTTTTGAAGCGAATTCTACGTTGACCAAAGAAATTTCATCTCTTCTCTACGAATTTCGTGAAGCTGACGCACCGGGGGTTCATCCTTATGTTACTATGATTGCAGTGTGCGCATTGTTTGAAAATTTGGTGCAATTGCTTTTTCGTGAATTCAAATTTGAGGAAAATGCCAAAGACGAACAAGGAGTATTCAAAGACGCAGCTTTGCAGGCCTTTGTGCGTATAAAACAAAATCTCAAGTCAGAACTCAGTCCGAGGATTTGGAAATTAGCGCGCCAGCTTTTCAAAGACGAGAATTTGAGTGTGCTGGAGCCGGAAGTGGGTGATGGCTCAAAATTGTTTCAAAAAGCAAAAAATAAATTAGGCGAACAAATTGACAAACAGATTGCAGACGAATGTGAGGGGTTAGGAAGAATGTATTCAAGAGTTGCGAGCACGGAAATTTTTTCTATGCCGAAGAAATTTCAGGCAATTTTGAACCACCTTCAATTTGATTCGCATTGGCAAAGTGAAATGAAACTTGCTTTTTCGACTTGGTATAAGGCGCGAAATGAGCTTTTTCACGACAAGCAGAGAACTATGTTGTCAGAGGATCAACAAAGAAAGAATTCGATGGATGAATGTCAAATCGCCGCCGCAGTGAATGTCTTGATATTAAAATTGATTGGATATTCTGGTCTGATGCGACCTAGCACTCTTTGGGGCGATTATCGGCAATAAAAAAGCGGCCTCCGTTACCGAAGCCGAATCATTGTTTGCTTAATTTGAACATCCGTATCAGGTCGCGGTTTAGGCGGTCGTTTGCCAGTCCAATACGGGCCAAATCTTTGCTGGTTTCCAAAGCGTGTTCCCGGATAACGGGATCGTCAAACGCATCGCGGCTGATTTGTTCCGAGGCCAAACTGGCCGTTAGTTTGGTCATTTGGGAGTGCGCGTCTTGCAACGCCATTGTCCGGCTGTTGGCGTCAGTTTCGGTTTCCAAAACGCGGACGAACTGGTCAATGCTGCCGAGGCGCATTATCAATTCCTGTTTGGATTGGGCGAATTTTGAAAGCTTGTCCTGCTGGTTGCCTTGCTCGTCCATGTTCTGCATCTGCTGTTGAAACTCGCGCTGCTCGCGCTGATTTTGCGCCTCCTGATTCTTTTGGGCCGCGTCTTGTTTCATGGACACCTGAACTCCTGCGATGATGTGGGCAACGATGAAAACCAAAACCAGCCCAAAAACACCGCCCATGATTATGCCCATCCGGGCATTGTCGGCGTCACTATTCATGATGCCGCCGCCGCTTGACCAGAAATGGGAAAAGCCGGTTTTCGTTGCGGTTTGTGCTGCCGCCTTGTCGTAGGCGTTGTTTGCCATGCCGATGATCCACCACATCCAAATAATGGAAAGCGGGAAAAACCAGAACCACCGCGCTTTCTTTTTGTAGGCGTCGTAATCCATTGTTAATTCCCTTTCACCACTGCCAGCGCCTTCTGGTCTTCGCTGGACATGGGCGGCATGGAGCCGCCAATGATGAGAATGACACGCATCATTTCCCGGTATAAAGCCGAAGCCTCGGCGCGGATGTTGGTTAAGTGGAGGTCAATTTCTGACAGCCGCGTCCGTATGCTGGCACGTTCCAAGGGCGTGGCCGCTTTTATTTCGGCATCAGCGTATTTATCCTGCTGGGTCATGTAATGACGGGCCTGCTCCGCATACATTGTCAGCGTTTCACGAAAGCCCTGTTGCACCACGTCAACCCGACGTTCGATCAAAGCCCGGATGAGGTCGCGCACCAAACCCGTCTTTATCTCAAACACATCCTTTTCGTGTGTCAGCCGGGTTTCCAGTGCCTTCTGGTTATGCACAAGTTTTGCATCCAGCGCCCGCAATTTGGTTTTGCCATGCTCGACCTGGGCCACTGTTCCCGCGATGCTTGTGGCCGCGCCAAGTGCGGACATCAACATTTGTGAATTCATTCTCATATTTTTTATTTTCTGCGTCGGCGGTTTATGTGTTCCCGAACATCATCCCCCAAGCCCGTAGGAATTCCGGTGGGCTGCTGGTGCTGGCGGGGCTGGTTGACATTTTCAAATTGCTCGACGGTCTGGCCTTGATTTTCGGCATTGATGAGGCCGTCAATCGTGTCCATGTCTAAATTACGGTCGCGCTCGTAGATTATGAACTCATAAGCCCGCAAGCAGAATGCCGAAAAAAATAGCCAACAGGCGAGTGCGTGCGACAAGGGATAACAAGCAGCACCCACGAGAGCGCAAAATAAAGGGTCAATGAAACGGGCGACGCGCCTGTTCCGGTGCATGAAGGATGGCAGCCAGCGAAAAGCAAAGGGCGATGTTCCAATATAAAAACTGTGCTGACGCACGGCGCGATTAAATTGAAACCAGCGTTTGATACGCTGGGCGACTGCCAAAACAAAAAACGCTCCGCCGAAATAGAACAAAGCGATGGGTTCGGCGCTTTCGTTTCCGGGTTGTGCCAGCACGCCAAAGAAAACTAAAAAAATGGTGATGCCCAACACCCGGAGCGGGTCTAGCAGCCGATACCCCAAATCATGTCGGAAAAAAACCATTACGGACAGCGCGGGAAACTGCATCAGCCATTTCGCTCTCGCGTAACTTTCAAAAAAGTTCGGCCCTTGCTGTTGTTGTGGTTGGGGTGGCATTTTATCGCTGGTTAAAAGTCAGCAAGCGGAACGGCAACGCCAGATTGCCCTCGTAAAACAGGTTGCCGCCGTTATAGACAATGGCCTCCACCTGAAAATTGTGCATTTCACCCCCGCGCTTCAACGTGGTGAAGATCGCTGGCTCCACAAAAAGTCTTTGTTCTTCTTTGCGGTTCACCCCGGAATTATGGCTGCGCTGTTCTTCCGGGTTTTTGGGTGACGGCTCGTTCCTTTGATGTCCCGCGCTTGTGCTCGTCTTCATAACCCAGCGTTGGCCCAAAAGTCTGGTCGCCCAATCGTTGGTGTCACCGCTGTTCTGGCAAAAGAATTTGCACTGCAAATTTCCGAGCAACGATTCAACGGCGGGGTAGCTATCCAGCACACGGATGTAACTCGAAAGATTTTGTGTAAGATAAACCGTGCATCCGCCAGCGGAGCGGGCGACGGCCTGATATTCTGCATCAAATTTGGTGACGAAGTTTTGGGCTTCGTCCGCCCAAAGAAATACGGGGCGCAAAAAGCTCTGCCGGTCGGCGGGCTGCATCCGTCGCAAGACGGCGACTTGAAAACAGTATTTCCAAGCGAGGTTGGCAATCCGGCCAACGAGCCGGTATTCCTGAACGGGAATGTCCACGATGATAATCTTGCCCTCGAATGTGTCCTCCGGTTTGATGTTGGTGTCGGCGGAAAAGATTTCCCGCAATGGCCGCGTGAGGAGCGGCTTTACCAGCATCGAAAAAGTCAGGACAATCAGGCTGCGTGTTTTCTCATGCAGGTCGGGAAATTCCTGTTGCCAGTAATTGCGGCATTCCTCGAAATCCGCCCGCGCCTTTGGGTCGCCCTTTAGGGTCATCTTGTCGGCCTCGGCAATCATTGCCCAGCAAGTGCTGTTCTTCTGCCATTGGGGGTCGTTGACCTGCTCCCGGCTGATGGCGGCTGAGGTCAGGATTGACCGGAGCAGCGGCAGGGTGACATCCAGCCCTGCCAGCAGGGGCAGTTCGACCAGATTGGTATTCATGTGGTGCAGGCTGTCCTCCCAAAACTTGTTGTCCCCGCCCTTGCCGTCGCCTTTGCCGGAAATCGCCGTGGCGATCTCGTCAATGAGGTTGACGATGTTGATGCTCAAGCCGCCGCCTTCCCCCGGTCGGCTGGCTTCCCAATCAAGGAAATTGAATCGCCAGTTACCGGCTGTATCAACGATGACAAGGTCATCCGTCCGGTCTGTTTCGGCTGCCCACTGTTCCCACTGCCGGCGTTCTTCCTTCTTGGCGCAAAGCACCAGCCCGCCGAAACCGGCGGCTAGGTAGCCGTAGGCCAGGTGCTTGGCAGGGCCGGAAGTTTTTCCACTGCCGGTTGCACCGAACACACAGACGCCCGTAAGGGCGTCGGACAGGCGGAAGCCTTCCCCGTTGCCCCAATCCCGCAACACCGTTTGCGGGTGAAATTCGGGCAAGCGTTGCTGGCGTTGGGTCAAGCTAACAGCGTGGCAAGACCCGGATTCCCCGGCAAGGGAAAACGGCTTCGGGGTATCAGGGGCTTGCCCCTGCCAGAGCGTCAAGGCTCTGGTGGCATCCAACCGGCAGACGGTTGGGCATGGTTCCAAGGGTGGCAACCTTTGGGCAGGGTCTAGGGCGGCACGCCCTTGTGCCGGGGTTTAAGGGGCGGCAAAGCCCCTGCCGGAGCGTCAGAGCGGAGGCGGTGA
>Ga0075522_10001153_pt1 | contig 20049 bp, 18 predicted proteins | sample NGEPerA_FD_74796 | JGI IMG/M metagenome (GOLD analysis project Ga0075522, IMG submission 74796) | Arctic peat soil microbial communities from the Barrow Environmental Observatory site, Barrow, Alaska, USA - NGEE PermafrostL2-A | ecosystem: Environmental > Terrestrial > Soil > Wetlands > Peat ...
GCGCGATATATCCTGGATCATCGCGATCTCGTTGCCGGCAAGCGCGTACTGGATTTCGGCGCAGGCTCAGGTCTGGTGGCGCTGGCCACGGCAATGGCCGGCGCGACGCATGTGATCGCCGCCGACATCGATCCGTTTGCGGTGGCGGCAATCTCCCGCAATGCGAAGGCCAATGCACTCACTGTCGAAGCTGTGGACAACGACATGATCGGCAGCCGCGAGCGTTTCGATCTGATCCTGATCGGTGACATGTGCTACGAGCGGCCGCTGGCGGAACAGCTGATGGCGTGGCTGAAAGAAACGCAAGCTGACATTTTGTTGGGCGATCCCGGCCGCACCTATTTCCCCAAGACCGGCCTCACCCGGCTTGCCATTTACTCCGTGCCCACCACGCGAGAGTTGGAGGATCGCGAGATCCGCGAGACGGGGATATGGCGGCTGGACCGCGCCTAGCCGCTCTGCCATGGTGCCAGGGCCGGCAGGGGGACACAATATGGTGGACGTTTCGGAAAATCCGCTCAAGGAAGAAACGGAAACGAGTCTCAAGCGATCATTGGGACCGATTCACCTGATTGCCCTGGGCATCGGCTGCATCATCGGCGCTGGCATCTTCGTCCTCACTGGGCAAGCGGCCGCCATCTATGCCGGCCCGGGTGTGGTGTATTCATTCGCAATCGCGGGATTGGGTTGCCTCTTCTGCGGGCTTTGCTACTCCGAATTCGCCAGCATGATCCCGGTGGCGGGCAGCGCCTATACCTATACCTACGCCACTTTGGGCAAATTCCTGGGCTGGTTCATCGGCTGGAATCTGGTGCTGGAATATCTTGCCGCATCGTCAACCGTGGCGGTGGGTTGGGCCGGCTATTTCAACGATTTCATGCTGCACCTCGGTCTGCCGATCCCCGCCATGTTCAATGGCGCACCCATCGCGATGCATAGTTTGAACCACATCACCTTTACCGGCTCGCTGATCAACCTGCCGGCAGTCATTTTGGTAGGGTTCATCACCACTATTTTGGTGATCGGTGTCACCACTTCGGCCAATTTCAACAACGTCATGGTGGCGGTCAAGCTCACCATCGTGCTGCTGGTGATCTTCACCTGCTATTCCTTTATCGTCCCGGCCAACCATCATCCCTTCGTGCCGCGCAGCACGGGTGCCGTGGGCAGTTTCGGCTGGACCGGCGTGTTCCGCGCCACCGGCGTACTTTTCTTCTCTTACATCGGCTTCGACGCGGTGAGTGTGGCGGCGCAAGAAGCGAAGAACCCCCAGCGCGACATTCCCATCGGCATGCTGGGCTCGCTGGTGATCTGCACCATCCTCTACATGATCATGTCCTATGTGCTGACCGGCATTGCCAACTATCACACCTTGAATGTGGCCCATCCAGTGAGCCAGGCGGTGGAAGCCCTGCCCGCCACCAGGTGGCTCACGCAATATGTGAATATCGGCGCGGTGGTGGGCCTGGCTTCGGTGGTGCTGGTGCTGCTGTTGGCACAGTCGCGCATCTTCTATGCGATGGGCCGCGACGGCATGATCCCGGCCATTTTCCACGAGGTTCATCCCCGTTTCCGCACACCCGCCAAAAGCTCGATCATCACCGGCATCTTCTCGGCGATCCTATCCGGCGTTTTGCCTTTGGACATTCTGGGTCAGCTGGTTTCGATCGGCACGCTGTTGGCTTTCGCGATCGTTTGCGTCGGCGTGATGGTGCTGCGCGTGCGGGCGCCGCATGTGAAGCGGCCTTTCCGGACACCATTCGTTTGGGTTACGGCTCCACTGGGCATCTTCATGTGCGTGTTCATGATCTCGTTCCTGCCGCTTGATACATTCCTCAGGCTAGTGATTTGGACGGTCATCGGGTTGGTGATCTATTTCCTGTATTCCTCCCGGCACGCCAAGCCGAGCCCCTATACGATAACCCAGTTGACGAAATAGCGTGAGCGACGCGCTGTCCGTTCTTGATCCGGTATTGGCCGAGGAGGTCCAGCTTCACCGCGCGCTGGGGCCGGTGCATCTCACTTTGATCGGGGTCGGCGCGACCATCGGCGCAGGCATTTTCGTGATCGCGGGCAATGTCGCGGCCGAACATGCGGGCCCGGCGGTGCTGCTGTCGTTCCTGGTCGCGGCGACGGGCTGTTTCTTCGCCGCACTTTGCTACGCCGAACTGGCAGCGATGATTCCGCAGGCCGGCAGCGCCTACACCTACACCTACGCCACCATGGGCCGCACCATGGCCTGGTTCATCGGCTGGAACATGGTGCTGGAATTCGGCGTCTCGGCGTCCACGGTGGCGGCGGGCTGGTCGGGCTATTTCCTCAATCTGTTGCACGAGTTCGGGATCGATTATCCGCCCGCCTGGGCCAATGCTCCTATTGCGGGGACCGGTGTTACCGACCTGCATTTGACGGGCGCGGTGCTCAATCTGCCGGCCGGCATCATGATGCTGCTGATCACCGTGATACTGGTGGTGGGCATCACAGAAACCGCCCGGTTCAATGCCGCCATGGTGGCGGTGAAGATCGGGATCATCGCCCTGGTGATCGTGTTCGGCCTGCCGCATATCCATCCGGGCAATTTCCATCCCTTCATTCCGCCCAATACCGGCGAGAAGGGACATTTCGGCTATTCCGGCATCATGGCGGCATCGGCCACCATCTTCTTCGCCTATGTGGGCTTCGAGACCGTGTCGGTGGGCGCGCAGGAAACCCGCAATCCCGAGCGCGATGTTTCCATTTCCATCCTGGCGGCGTTGGCGATCTGCACCCTGCTTTATGTGCTGATGTCGGTGGTGCTGCTGGGGATCATCGACTACCACCTGCTGGACGTGCCCGATCCCGTCTCCTTCGCCCTGGCGCGCGATCCGTCGCTGCGCTGGCTGGTCTTTCCCGTCAACATTGCCGCCATTGCCGGCCTGATCTCGGTGGCGTTCGGCTCCATGTATGGCCAGAGCCGCGTATTCTACGGCATGGCGCGTGACGGTTTCCTGCCGCCCGTCTTCGCCAAGGTGCATCCGCGCTTTCGCACTCCGGCTCTCTGCACTATCATCGTCGGCGTGGTGGGGGCGGCCATCGCCGCCATCTTCCCGCTCGACATATTGGCCGACCTGGTCTCGATCGGCACCTTGCTGGCCTTCATCTCGGTCTGTGTGGGGATCATGATCCTGCGCGTCACCGCGCCGAAAAAACTGCGCAAATTCCGCACGCCCTATGTCTGGTTCGTAGCGCCGGCCGGCGTCTTTACCTGCGGCGCAATGATGTTCTTCCTCAACAACGGGACCTGGGTGCGCCTGATCGTGTGGACCATTCTGGGTTTCCTGATCTATTTCGCCTACGGCATCCGGCACGCGGCGCCATCAAAATGGTCCGTCACTGACGAAGGCTGAGAGTCATGGCCTACCGTTCCCTGCGGGATTTCATCGCCCGGCTTGAAGCCGTGGGCGAGCTTGTGCGGGTGAAGGAGCCGGTCTCGACCTTTCTGGAGATGACCGAGATCCAGACCCGGCTGATCGCCGAAGGCGGCCCCGCGGTCCTGTTTGAGAAACCTGTCAAGGAAGACGGCACGCCGTCCTCGATGCCTGTGCTGGTGAATTTGTTCGGTACCGTGAAGCGGGTGGCGATGGGCGTCACCATGGGCGGGCATGAGCGGACCAACGCGCTCGATCTGCGCGAAGTGGGCGAGCTTCTGGCCCAACTGCGCCAGCCCGAGCCGCCACGATCCCTGCGCGAAGCCGCCTCGCTGTTGCCGTTGGTCAAGACCGTGCTGGCGATGAAGCCCAAAACCCAATCGCATCCCCCCTGTCAGGAGATCGTCTGGAGCGGCGATGATATCGACCTCGGCAAGCTCCCCATTCAAACTTGCTGGCCCGGCGAGCCCGCGCCGTTGATTACCTGGCCCCTGGTGGTGACCAAGGGACCCGGCGACACGCGCGAGGACAATTACAATCTCGGCATCTATCGCATGCAGGTGCTGAACAAGAACCAGACCATCATGCGCTGGCTCAAGCATCGCGGCGGAGCGCAACATCATCAGCGCTGGGCAAAGGAAAAGACCGCGCCGCTTCCGGTCGCGGCGGTGTTGGGCGCCGATCCTGGCATCATCCTGGCCGCGGTGACACCGGTGCCGGAGACCTTGTCGGAATATCAGTTCGCGGGATTGCTGCGCGGCCAGGCCGTGGCGTTGGCCGATTGCGTGTCGCAGCCGCTCAAAGTACCGGCGGAAGCCGAGATCGTGCTCGAGGGTGAGGTTTCGCTGTCGGATTATCGCGACGAAGGGCCTTATGGCGATCATACCGGTTATTACAATTCGGTGGAGCAATTTCCCGTCTTCACCGTCACCGCCATCACGATGCGGCGCGATCCCATCTATCTGTCCACCTATACGGGACGGCCGCCGGACGAGCCTTCCATCCTGGGCGAGGCGCTGAACGAAGTTTTTGTGCCGCTGATCCGTCAGCAATTCCCCGAGATCGTGGATTTCTGGCTGCCGCCGGAAGGCTGCTCCTACCGCATCGCCGTGGTGAGCATGAAGAAGGCGTTCCCCGGCCACGCCAAGCGGGTGATGATGGCGGTGTGGTCGTATCTGCGCCAGTTCATGTACACCAAATGGGTGATCGTGGTGGATGACGACATCAACGCGCGCGACTGGAAAGACGTGATGTGGGCGCTCTCGACCCGCATGGACCCCGCGCGCGACATTACCCTTATCGAGCACACGCCCATCGATTATCTGGATTTCGCCTCGCCCGAATCGGGCCTGGGCTCGAAGATCGGACTGGACGCCACCAACAAGCTTCCGCCCGAGACCCATCGCGAATGGGGCCGCAAGATCAACATGAACGAAGATGTAATCCGCACTGTCACCGAGAAATGGCCCAGACTTGGGCTTCCCGGCAGCGGCAAGCCGGTCTGGCCGCGATAGATTTGAGACAATTCCGCGGTTAGATTCCCCCGTCGGCCAAATGGGAACTTGCATGCGCACATTTCTCGCATCGGTTGCGTTGACCGTCAGTGTTGGAATTTCGGGCGCGGCACACGCGGCGGATTGTTCGGCGCTTCAGATTCGCAATACCGTCAAGATGGAACCGATCGCGCGCACCGACCTGATGATGGTGCCGATCACGCTGGATGGACGGGAAAAGAAATTCCTTTTCAATACCAGCGCCTATCTGAATCAAATCTCCCGGACGACCGCGCAGGAACTCCAGCTCAACCAACATCACAGCCGCTTCCGCATCGCGGACCCGGGCCGCCATGATACCGAGACATTTGTCGAAGTGGGCGATGTGACGTTCGGCCAGGCGAAGACCAAAGATATACAATTCGAGATCACGCCCGATCCCGAGGTCGGAGTTGCAACACCTTTCGACGGCATGCTTTCAGCCGGCATTTTCACCCACGAAGACCTCGACATGGATTTCGGGGCCGAGCGCTTGAATTTCTTTTCCACCGACCATTGCGAAGGCAAGGTGGTCTATTGGCCGCATCAGGTGCTGGGGGTGGTGCCAATGGTGATGGAACAGGGGCACATCGACCTGACCGTAACCCTGGACGGCCATCCCATGCGGGCGTCCCTCAATACCGGGATCAGCCGCACGACGCTCAATCTGCAGAGGGCGCAAGAAATCATGAGCTTCTCACCCGATGCCGCCACGCCGCCCGGCAATCTCAAGGACGATCCCGACAACAAGATTTATCCACGCCAGTTCGCCAACCTGTCTTTTGAGGGTGTGACGGCGGCCAATCCGGTGATCTTTGTACGGCCTCTGGTTTACGGCGGCGGTCCAGGCGTTGATCAGCCCGGCGACGATCTCAGGCTGGGGAGCCGGGCGGAACACAAGGACGATATCATCACGCGGCTTGCCCCCGACCTGCGTCTCGGCATGGATGTGCTTAGGCACTTGCACATCTATGTGGCTACGGCCGAAAGCAAGCTCTACATCACCGAGGCCGCGCCCGGGGAATCGGTCCTGTTCAAGACCGCTGCGTCTTCGCCGACGCAATAGCTTACGGCGTTCCGGCTTTGCGTGAGCGGGCGCCCGTGCCTATGATGGGAGGGTGGAGAGCGCACCGAGAATCCTGACTGCCTTGTCCCTGACGTTTCTCATCCTGGGGGCCGTCAGCGCCCGGGCCGACGATAACTCGGCCGAATGCTCATCGAATCTGCGCATGCTCAATTCGGTGCAGATGCAAGCCACCACCGACCGCACCGTGATGGTGGTGCCGGTGAAGATCGACAATGTCGACAAGAAGCTCCTGCTCGACACCGGCGGATTGGTGAGCCAGATCTCGCGCGCGACCGCCGACAAACTCGATCTGCCGGAACGCTATCGCGAGCAGCGTTTGTTCGACCTGGCCGGCAACAGCTCCAACGCCCAGGCCACGGTGCCCAAACTGACTCTGGGCGCGCAAAATCAAAGCGAAGTACCGATGGCGGTGGCGGCCAATCCCGACATCGGCGCCTCGCTGCCCTATGACGGATTGCTGGCGACCGATCTTTTCCCCGGCGACGATATCGACATGGATTTCGGCGCCCGCCGCCTCACCACTTTCGCGCCCGATCACTGCCAAGGCCGGGTGCTCTATTGGCCCGCGGACCACGTCGCCGTGGTGCCCATCACCGAAAGCGACAACCTCATCATCATCCCCGTGATGGTGGATGGCCATCCCCTGAACGCGGTTCTGGACACGGGCTCGCAATACACGGTGATGAACATGGCGGTGGCGAACCAATTGTTCGGACTGACCCCGTCGTCGCCCGGGATAACGCCGCTCACCGAAACCAGTGGCGACAGGAGCATCACGCTTTACCGCCATCTCTTCGACAGGCTCACCTTCGAAGGCGTCGAGGTCTCGAATCTGCAGGTCTATCTCCTGCCCAACCAGGTCGCGGTGCATGACCGGCCCCGCTCCCTGTTTCTGCTGGGGCCGTCGCGCATGCCGTTGTCGGGCAGCCGGTTGTTCCAATCCGGCTCTTTTTCCATGCCGGACGTGATCATCGGCATGGATGTGCTTCGCCATCTGCATGTCTATTTCGCGGCCAAGGAAAAACGGCTCTACATCACCGACGCGGTATCCGGCGAATCCGCCCTGTTCCGTTACAAGGAATAGCGCGCCCGGCTTGACGGCCCTGGCTTGACGCTTCGACTCCTTTGCGGCATCGAAGGCCATGCCCCAGCCCCGCGATCCCCAGAAAATCCTCGGCGCCGTCATCGCCGCCGCCAAGCGCCAAGGCGCCGACGCCGCCGATGCGCTTTTTGTGGAGAATATCTCCGCCAGCGTCTCCTATCGCCTGGGGAAACTGGAGGATGTGGAACGCAGCGAAAGCAGCGATCTGGGCTTGCGCGTCTTTATCGGCAATCGCGTGGCGATGATCTCATCCAGCGATTTCTCGGACGAAGCCCTTTCCGCTTTGCCCGAGCGCGCCATCGCCATGGCGCGGCTGGCGCCGGAAGACCGTTTTGCGGGACTGGCCCCACGCGAGCGTCTGGCGCGAGCCATTCCGGACCTCGATCTGGCCGACAAAGAGGAGCCGGCGGCGGAAATTCTGGTCGAGCGCGCCAAAACCGCTGAGCAAGCGGGGCTCGCCGTTCCCGGCGTCACCAATTCCGAAGGCGGCGGCGCCGGTTTCTCGCGCATGGGGATCGCGCTCGCCACCAGCGATGGTTTCTTCGGCCACTATGCGGGAACCAGCCACAATATCGGCGTCGCTGTCCTGGCCGGCGAAGGCACCGGCATGGAGCGCGACTATGACCATGCCAGCGCCCGCCATGCGAAGGATTTGCTCAGCGCCGAGGCGATCGGGCGAAGCGCCGGCGAAAAGGCCGTGCGCCGCCTCAATCCCCGCAAGATGAAATCCCAGAGCGTGCCGGTGGTGTTCGATCCGCGCGAGGCGGGCGGGCTGCTCGGTCATTTCGCCGGCGCCATTTCCGGCGCCAGCGTGGCGCGGGGCACCTCGTTCCTCAAGGACCGGATGGGAGCTGAGATTTTCTCGCCCCAGATCCGCGTGATTGACGATCCTCATCGCCGACGCGGCTTGCGTTCCAAGCCTTTTGACGGCGAAGGCGTGGCCAATGCGCGGCACGCGCTGATCGACAACGGCGTGCTCACCTCTTGGCTCTTGGATTGCGCCAGCGCCAGGCAATTGGGCCTTGCCACCACCGGCCATGCCGCGCGTGGCACCGGGGGACCGCCCATGCCGTCCGCCACCAATCTTTATATGGAAGCCGGGACGGTCACTCCCAAAGCCCTGATCGCCGATATCAAGCAAGGCTTCTATGTCACCGAACTGATGGGCATGGGCGTGAACGGCGTCACCGGCGATTACAGCCGCGGCGCCGCCGGTTTCTGGATCGAGAATGGCGAGATCGCGTTTCCGGTCTCGGAAGTCACCATCGCGGGCAACCTCAAGCAGATGTTCCGCCAGCTGACGCCGGCCGATGATCTGGAATTCCGCTATGGCACCAACGCGCCCACGTGTCGCATCGAAGGCATGACGATTGCCGGATCCTGACGAGGAGTTGAGCCTTCTTGAAGACCGCGCGCGCGCGGCAGGCAAGATCGCGCTCAATTATTTCGGCGGAAACTACAAACGCTGGAGCAAGGAAGGCGGCAGCCCCGTCACTGAAGCCGATCTGGCGATCGACGCCTTCCTCAAGACGGAATTGTGCCAGGCCCGGCCTGGCTATGGCTGGCTGTCGGAGGAAAGTGTGGACGACCCGGCCCGGCTGGAAAGCCCGCGCACTTTTGTGGTGGATCCCATCGACGGAACGGTCGCCTTCATGAAGGGCCGGCCGCATTTCACCATCTGTGCTTCTGTCGTCGAACAGGGCCGGCCCATTGCCGGAGTGGTGTTCAATCCGGCCCAGGATGAATGTTTCACCGCCGCGTCCGGCCAGGGCGCGCGTCTCAATGGTGAAGTCCTTCATGTGGGACATGCCAGCGAGATCGAGGGCTTGCGCCTTCTGGGCGACAAAAAGCTCTTTGCCGAATGGCCGCCCATGCAGATCGAAAGTTTCAGTTCCATCGCCTACCGGATCGTCCTGGTGGCTGCCGCCCGCTTCGACGCCATGATCAGCCTCACCGCGAAGCGCGACTGGGACCTGGCGGCGGCAGACATCATCCTGGCCGAAGCCGGTGGCCGTCTGGTGGGAGCCGATAGCGGGCCTTTACACTACAACCGCGCCGAAACGCTCCAAGGCGCGACTATCGCCGCGGGCCCTGAACTCATCGCCCCCCTGCTCGCCCAGCTCGTGGCGAAGAATTCGCTTAAATCCGCAGCCAAATCCCTCTAAAGGACGCCGTCCTCAGACTTGGAGCAGCCATGACCACCTCCACGCCCAAGCAACTGCTCCATCTGGTGTTTGGCGGCGAACTGGTCTCGACCGACGCCATCGAGTTCAAGGACCTCAACAAGCTGGACATTGTGGGCATCTATCCCAATTTCGCCGAGGCGCGCCGCGCCTGGGCCGCCAAGGCGCAGGGAACCGTGGACAATGCCCAGATGCGCTATTTCGTGGTCCATATTCACCGGATGATGGAGCCGGACTTCGAGGACGGCAATTAAGTCTTTGATGGATCAAGTGTTTGCCCTCGCCGGAGCGTGGAACCCATGCTAAAGGGCGGCTTATGAACCGCGCCGCCCCGCGAGAAGCCGGTACCGTCGCCGCCCTCCGCCGCCTGCTGGCGGATTATGTGGGCGGTGAGTGGGGCCTTCTGCTGCTCGCCATCTTTTGTATGCTGTTCGCTTCGGCGATGTATGGCGGCATCCCCTGGCTGGTGAACACAGTCACCAAACAGGTCTTCATGCGCCACCAGGCGGCGCTGCTGCTGCCCTTGTCACTGCTGGCGTTCGGCATCATGGCGCTGAGGGCTGTGAGTCTTTTCTTCGGCCGCATGCTGATCGACTCCTTGGGCGAAAAAGCAGTGGCCAAGGCGCAAAGCGACATGTTCGGCCGGCTGATCCGGCGCGATCTGGCCGATCTCAATGCCGTGCATTCGGGCCAGTTCGTCTCGAATTTCCTCTACGACGCCACCTTGATGCGCGACGCCATCACCCAGGGCGTCGCCGCCATCTTTCTCGAATTCGTGCAGCTGGTGGTCTTCCTCGGCTATGTGATGGTGAGCGACTGGCAATTGGGGCTGATCTCGCTTCTGGCGCTGCCGGCAGTGGCCTGGGCGATGGAGCGGCTGGGAGGTTCGATGCGGCGCGCCGCCACCCGCGGCATGACCGAGACCGGCGATCTTTCCATTGCGCTTTCGGAAGCCATGGATGGGCGGCGCATCATCAAGGCCTATGGCCTGGAGGCGCACAATGTCGAGCGTGTCGATGCGCGGCTGAGGGCGCGGCTCACGACCTTGCTGAAAGCAGTGAGGCTGCGCGCCGCGGCGGCGCCCCTGACCGATATCTTCGCAGGCGTGGTGATTGCCTTTGTCGTGTTCTATGCCGGCTGGCAGATCCTGCATGGCCAACTCACCCTGAACACGTTCGTGGGATTCATGACCGCGCTTTTGCTGGCCCAGCAGCCGGTGCGCAATCTCAGCCAGCTCTGGCCCACCGCCTCGTCGGGCGTCGCCGCGGCCCATCGCATGTTCGCCGCCATCGACGCCAGGCCTGCCATCGTCGACCATCCCGGGGCCGCGACCCTTCATGTCCCGCGCAATGGCGGACAGGTGGCATTCGAGGATGTGCGGTTCGGTTATGACGGCGATGCCGCCATCCTCGATGGCGTCACGTTCCACATTCCAGCCGGCAGCAAGGTTGCGCTGGTGGGCCCTTCGGGCGCCGGCAAGACCACCATCTTCAATCTTCTCTTGCGCTTCTACGACCGGGATAACGGACGCATCGCCATCGACAACCAGGATATCCACGACGTGACCTTGGAATCGCTGCGCGCCGCCATCGGCGTGGTGACCCAGGAAGCGGTGCTGTTCGACGAAAGCGTGATGGACAATATCGCGCTCGGCCGTCCCGGCGCGAGCGAGGCCGAGATCGAACGTGCCGCGCGCGACGCCGCCGCGCATGATTTCATCCTGGAACTGCCGCAGGGCTACCAGACCCGCGTGGGCGAAGGCGGGCTTAAACTTTCCGGCGGCCAGCGCCAACGCATCGCTATCGCCCGCGCCATGCTGCGCAACGCTCCCATCCTGCTCTTGGACGAAGCCACTTCGGCACTCGATGCGGAAAGCGAGCGCCAGGTGCAGGAGGCGTTGGCACGGCTCTCCAAGGGACGCACCACGATCGTGATCGCCCATCGCCTCTCTACGGTGCGCGACGCCGACCAGATTTTCGTGCTCGAAAAAGGCCGGGTGGTGGAGTCGGGACGGCATCAGGCCTTGCTGACCAAGGGCGGCCTCTACGCCATGCTCTATCGCCACAATCTCGCCGACGAAGGCGTGAGCTGATGGCAGCGCTGCCTTTGGGGCTTCGCGCCTGGCGCTGGCTGGGGATGGCGGCCACGCTGCTGGCGCCGCTGCTTCTGGCCGAGCGCGCGGCGCGCGGCAAGGAAGAGCGGGCGCGGATGCACGAGCGGCTCGGCACCGCCAGCCTGCCCAGGCCCGAAGGACGCCTGATCTGGGTCCATGGCGCCAGTGTGGGAGAAAGCGTTTCCGCCCTGCCCCTGATCGCCAAACTGCTGAACCGCGGCAACGCCGTGCTGGTCACCAGCGGCACGGTCACCAGCGCCGCCATGATGCAAGCGCGTCTGCCCAAGGGCGCCATCCATCAATATGTGCCGCTGGACACGCCCCGCGCCGTCTCGCGGTTTCTCGATCATTGGCGGCCGGCCGCCGGCCTGTTCATAGAATCCGATCTCTGGCCCACCCTGCTCTTGGAAGCCAAGGCGCGCGGCATCAAGCTGGCCTTGATCAATGCCCGTATCTCCCAGCGTTCGGCGGCGCGCTGGCAATGGGTGCCGAACATGGCCCGTACGCTGTTGGGCACCTTCGACATGGTGCTGGCTCAGGACGAGGATTTTGCGGCCCGTTTTCGCGCGCTGGGCGCGGCCAAAGTGACGAATGTGGGAAGCCTCAAGGCCGACGCGCCGCCGCTCGACTGCGATTCCGCAGGGCTTGCGGTGATGAAAGGCGCGATCGGGACACGCCCCGTGCTGCTGGCCGCGCAGACCCATATGGGCGAGGACGAAACCATTCTTCCCGCCCATGATCTGCTGCGGGGATATTTTCCCAATCTTCTCACCATCATCGTCCCCCGCCATGTGGAGCGCGGGCGCAATATTGCGATGCTGTGCGGCAGCCGCTCCGTGGCGCGCCGCGCGGCCGAGGAACCCGTCACGGACGAGACCGCGATCTATATCGCCGACACCATGAACGAGCTGGGCCTGTTCTACCGGCTGGCGCCATTCTGCTTCCTGGGCGGCACGTTGGTGCCGATGGGCGGTCACAATCCCCTGGAACCCGCCGCGCTTCATTGCGCAATCCTGGCGGGACCGTCACGCGCCAATTCCGCCACCGCCTTCGAGGCTGTGCTGGGCGCGCAAGGCTTCGGCGGCGTCCATAGCGCCGGTGACATCGCCCGCGAAGCCCGACGGCTTCTCTCCGATCCGGAGAGCGCCCGCGCGGCGGGTGACGCTGCCGCCAGAGGCGCAGCCACACTTTCCGGCGCGGTGGCGAAAACCGTCGCCGCCCTCGACACGTTGCTGGGCCAAGATGCGCGCGCCTGAATTCTGGAATCGTGACGGCGTGGGGGCCACGCTATTGGCTCCGCTGGGCGCGCTTTACGGCTTGAGCGTCGCCTGGAACGCCCGTCACGCAAAACCCTATCGCGCCACGGCGAAGGTGATCTGCGTGGGCAACCTCACCGCAGGCGGCAGCGGAAAGACCCCCGTGGCGCTGGCCATCGCCGCTCTTGCTCAGGCGAAAGGCCAGAAGGTCTATTTCCTCACGCGCGGTTATGGCGGCAGCGAGGCGGGACCGGTCGAGGTCAAGCCGGGCGACCGCGCGGAACAAGTGGGCGATGAAGCGCTGCTGCTATCACAGGCAGCGCCCGTCATCGTGGCGCGAAACCGCGCCCCAGGTGCCATGCTTGCCGATGTGCGCGGCGCCGATATCATCGTGATGGATGACGGCCACCAGAATTTCGCGGTCGCCAAAGATCTCTCGCTGGTGGTGGTGGATGGCGAAAGCGGCTTCGGCAACGGCCACATGATCCCGGCGGGTCCCTTACGCGAAAGCGTGCGCCAGGGATTGAGGCGCGCCGACGCCGTGATCGTGATGGGCCATGGCAATCCGGACCTCGGGGGCTATCAAGGCCCTGTTTTGAACGCGCGGCTGGTGCCGGAAGGGGATTTTCTCCGGGGCAAGCGGGTCTTCGCCTTTGCCGGCATCGGACGGCCGGAGAAATTCGTGGCGACACTGAAAACGGCGGGCGCCCTGGTGATGGGCAGCCAATTCTTCGCCGATCACCACCCTTTCCAGCCCGGCGAGATCGCCGCCCTCAGAGCTCGCGCCGACAGCGCACAGCTGGTCACCACGGAAAAGGATTTCGTGCGCCTGAAAGAGCGGGACCGCGCCGGCATCGCGGTGCTGAAAGTCCAGGCCCGCTTCGACAATCCGGCAGCGCTGGACGCGCTGCTGGACCGCATTGCTTGACAGATCCAGAGACTCCGGGGTAGCGCGAACCAAGTCATGGCTGAACCATCCCTGCCCCCATCCCTGAAGCTGCGCTATGGCGCGGAAGCGGCGCTGTTTCTCGCCTTCATGGGACTATTCCGCATCATGGGCGTCGACGCGGCGTCGGCGCTGGGTGGCTTCATCGGCCGCACCATCTTCGCCCGCACCCGCGTGACCGCGCGGGCGCGGGAAAATCTCGTTCGCGCTTTTCCGGAAAAGTCCAAGGCCGAGATCGACGCCATTCTTACGAGCATGTGGGACAATCTGGGCCGCACCGTCGCGGAGTATGCCCATCTCGACAAATTCGATCTTTATGGCGCCGATCCGCGTATCGTGGCGGAGAATGTCGAGGTGGCGGAAAATATGCGCGGCAAGGCCGTGCTCATGCTGTCGGGACATTTCGCCAATTGGGAGATCATGGGGATCGCCGCATCGCGCTTTGGCCTAGACGGCGCCATCGTTTACCGCGCACCCAACAATCCTTATGTGGACCGCTACATCGCGCGGGCGCGGGCGAAAAAAGGCTATGCCGAACAGATCGGCAAGCATAACGGCGTCAAGCGCATCCTCTCGGTGTTGCGAGCCAGGAAAGCCATCCTGCTGCTGGCCGATCAGAAGACCAATGAGGGCGTGGCCGCGCCTTTTTTCGGCCGGGATGCCATGACCACGCCGGCCCCCGCCATGCTGGCGCTGAAGCTGAATGTCCCAGTGGTGTTCGCTTCCAACCAAAGGCTGGGCGGGGCGCGTTTCCGCGTCACCCTGCATCCGCCCCTGGAATTCACGCCCAGCGGCGATGTTCACGCGGATATCCAGGCGATGACGGCGGCGATCAATCTGAAGCTGGAGGAGATCGTGCGCGCCGATCCCTCGCAATGGCTGTGGATTCACCGGCGCTGGCCGACCGAGCGCGATTTGGTCAAAAACCTTCCAGATTGAGATTGTCGACTTCTTCGCTGGAAAGACGTGGCGGCGGACAGCCAAGTCGCGATAGCGAAAGAGCATGCACGAATTCAACGGACTGCAATTGGAATCTGCAGGGCGAGGGCCGCGTAAGCGGACAGCCCGAGCCCTGCATCAAAGCGGGTTGGGTTTAGGCTTCCGAGTCGAGCGCGACGGATCCAGCTTCACTTCAAACCAGTTCATCGCCCAATGAAGATGCGGGCCAGTGGCGCGGCCGGTCTGGCCGATATGGCCGATCAATTGTCCGCGTTTCACCCGATCCCCCACTGCCACCAGCCGCTTGGATTGATGCAAATAACAGGTGGAGACGCCCTGGCCGTGATCGATCAGGGTGAAGCCGCCATCCAGATAATAATCGCCGGAGATGGTGACGATGCCGTTGGCAGGCGCATGGATGGGTGTGCCGGTGGGCGCGGCCATGTCCACGCCGAAATGCGGCGCCATGGGAAAGCCATTGTCGATGCGTTGGCTGCCGAACACGCCGCTTTCGATCCCTGGCGCTGGCCAATCGAAACCGGAAAGAAAATCATCGTCACCTGACGTGTCACGCTGACGGGCGATATAGATGTTCTCCGCTTCCTTCTTGATCCGGGCCAGCACCTCGGGCGGCGGCGTCACGGTTTCCTGCGGCAGGCCGTTGACCCGTTGAATCTCATATTGCCGCGCCACGGGCGTATAAGACTGCGTTTCAACACCACCGTCCTTCCAGGTGACGGCGACGATGCTGGGCTTGGTCTGGTCATAGGCGAAGCCGAAAGCGAAGACGCCTTCCGGCGTCATGCGCAGTTTTTCTCCATCCACTGTGGCCGAAGCGCCGGGTTCGGCATAACCCAGAGCCAGGCTGCCCTGCTCCATCGCGCCCTTGATTACCAACCGGCTGCCCGCGGCCCAGGCGGGCGCGGCGGCGAACGCCAGCCCGGTCGCCAGAAAGCAGCGCCGGGGGATCAAGGGACCATGCCCTTTTCCTGCATCCGCTTGGTGGCGATAGCAGGACTGGCATAGGCTTCCTGAAGATCCACGCTCCAATAGCGCAGCGCGTCCAGCGGAATATGCGCGCCGGTGACCGCGCAAACCACATAGGCGCCTGGTTGCAGCACTTCGAAGTCGCCGTCCAGGAACCGCAACTTCGCTTCGCCTTTTTCGCGTTCCATGCGGTTCATGATGCAGTCCTTTGGTAGCGCCAGCTTAGAACAGACTGCCCTGATCGCCAGGGGTTTTTTTGACGCGAGATTTGGCCGTGCCTTCCGCCAACACGCCGCTTTCCCCATCCGCGAAGGTGAGATGCAAATGTTCCCCAGCTTTGATCTGGCTTGCCCGGCGGCGAAGCTTGCCGTCCGCGCCTGTGACCAGCGCAAAGCCCCGCTCCAGCACGGCGCGATAGGAGATGCTTTCCAAGATGCGCGTCAACGACTCCAACCGGCCGCGATCGCGGGTGAGATGACCGCGCTCGTAGCGGAGCGCCCGCCCCTCCAGATTGGCCAGCCTTTCGCGGGCATGGGTAATGCGGTTGGCGATGGGGCGGGGCCTGAGCAGTGAAGCGGTCCTGGCCAATTGCGTGCGATGGACTTGCAGATTGCGGCCCAAAGCCAGGCCAAGGCGCTCGCTCGCCTGGTCCAGACGCTGACGCCACGATGCGAACAATTGCTCCGGCCTGGGCAGCACCCGCGCCAATTGGGTGAGATGACGCCGGCGATCGGACAATCCCTTGTCGAAACAATTGCGCGCCCGGCGGCCAAGATCGGCCAACTGAGCATCGAGGTCCGCCAGCACCGGCACCGCCAATTCGGCGGCGGCGGTGGGCGTTGGCGCGCGCATGTCGCTGGCAAAATCGATCAGGGTGGTGTCGGTTTCATGCCCCACCGCCGAAATCAGCGGGATCAGGCTGGCGGCCGCGGCCCGCACCACCGCTTCCTCGTTGAAGGCCATCAAATCTTCGATCGAGCCACCGCCCCGCGCCACGATCAGAAGATCGGGGCGGGGGAAATTCTCCGCCAAGCCATTGAAGCCCGCGATGGCGGCGGCGATCTCAGCGGCGGCGCGCTCGCCCTGCACCGCCACCGGCCAGATCAGCACCCGGCGCGGGAAGCGCGCATTCAGCCGGTGCATGATGTCGCGGATCACCGCACCGGTGGGCGAAGTGATCACGCCGATCACTTCGGGCAGGAACGGCAGTTTCTTCTTGCGCGCCGCGTCGAACAAGCCTTCGGCAGTTAACCGCTTCTTGCGCTCTTCCAGCATCGCCATCAGGGCGCCCAGCCCCGCCAGTTCGATCTGCTCGACGATCAACTGATAGCGCGACGATCCGGGATAAGTGGTGACGCGCCCGGTGCAGATCACGTCCAGCCCGGGCTCGGGTCGGATTTTGAGATATCGCGCGGATTGCTTCCAGACGATGGCGTTCAACAACGCTTTGTCGTCCTTGAGATCGAAGTAGGTGTGGCCGGAGGTGGCGGCTTTCAGCCCGGAAATCTCGCCCCTCACCCGCACCAGGGGAAAACGCTCCTCCACCGCCCGCTTGAGGGCGGCCGACAATTCGCTGACGGAATATTCCGGCAGATTGGCCAGGGTCGAGGGCGGAGATTCGGCGGTTTCGCTCATGGATGGGTGATGATACAGACTTTCCCGGAATTTGGGCCAGATTCTGGGCGAGGCTTTAAGTGAACATTCTTCTGGTGGGATCGGGTGGCCGCGAGCACGCGCTGGCCTGGGCCTTGGCGGCCAGTCCCCTGCTGGGCAAGCTTTATTGCGCGCCCGGTAACGCGGGAATCGCGCAGATTGCCGAATGCGTGCCGATTCCCGCCACCGATTTTCCCGCGCTGGTGGAGTTCGCCCGCGCCAAGCGCATCGACTTCGCGGTGATCGCCGCCGACGCCCAATTGGTGGCGGGGCTTTGGGATCAGTTCGAGGCAGCAGGGATTCGCGCACTGGGTCCCTCCAAGGCGGCGGCAGTGCTGGAAGGCTCCAAGGGCTTTGTCAAAGACCTTTGCGCCGAGATCAGCATACCTACTGCCCGCTATCAGCGTTTCCGCGCTGCGGACGAAGCCAAACGCTTCGCCGCCAGCCTGGGCTTTCCCGTGGTGATCAAGGCGGATGGATTGGCGGCGGGCAAAGGCGTGATCGTCGCCGGTTCTCAGAGCGAAAGCGAAAGCGCGATCGATTTCATGTTCGAAGGCGGCTTCGGCGACAGCGGTCACGAGATTGTGGTCGAGGAATTCATGGACGGCGAGGAAGCCAGCTTCTTCGCCCTCAGCGATGGCAAGACCGCGATCCCACTCGCCGGGGCACAGGACCACAAGCGCGTAGGCGATGGCGACACCGGTCCCAACACCGGCGGCATGGGAGCCTATTCGCCGGCGCCGGTGCTCACACAAGCGCTGGAAAATCAGGCGATGGACGTCTTCATCCGTCCCACTGTGGCGGCATTCGCCAAACGCGGCCTTTCTTACATGGGGGTGATCTATCTGGGCCTGATGATCACCAGGGATGGGCCCAAGCTGGTGGAATATAATTGCCGCTTCGGCGATCCCGAGGCGCAAGTGCTGATGCCGCGCCTCAAGAGTGATCTTTTGACCGCGCTGATCGCGGCGCGTGACGGCGTGCTGTCGGATTTCGATCTGCGCTGGCGTGAAGACGTGGCGTTGACCGTGGTGATGGCGTCCAAAGGCTATCCGGGAACTTACGAAAAGGGCCATGAGATTTTCGGGCTGGATCAGGCTGCCTCGCTACCCGGCGTGACCATTTTTCACGCCGGTACGGAGCGACGCGATGGCAAGATCCTGGCCGTGGGCGGCCGGGTGCTGGACGTCACCGCTACCGGCAAGAATGTGGCTGAGGCACGGGCCCGCGCCTATGAAGCGGTGTCCCGCATCCATTGGCAGGGAAGCTTTTTCCGTAGCGATATCGGCTGGCGGGCGCTGAAACGTTGAGCATGCTTGACTTGGCCGCGCCACCATAGCAACCAACGACCCATGCTGGCTGTCACCGGGTTCGTCCTGATCGTTCTGGGGCTTTTGGCCCTTCTGATCGACCGCGCCGCCGCGCATTTCATCTATGACCATGTCGATGCCCGGATGCACAAATTCCTGGACGGCATCACCCATTACGCCAAGGCCGGCCATTGGCTGGCGGTGGCGATCATCGCACTGGTGGGTGCGGCGCTGGCGCGCCATTTCGGCGTCACCAATCCCGATATCGGGCTGCTCATCACGTACAGCCTGGCGTTCATCGCCAGTCTCACTTTGGGCAGCGCCGTGCTGCATGCCATCAAGCTGGTCTTGGGCCGCAGGCGGCCCCGCGACGATATGGAGATGGGGCTTTACGGCTTCATGCCGCTCTCCTTCAATCTGGACTATAATTCCTTCCCATCCGGCCATGCACTCACCATCTGCTGCGTGGCGGTGATCTTCACCTGCGTCTGGCCGATGCTTTGGCCGCTCTGGTTCGCCGTCGCCGCTTTGCTGGCGGTCACGCGCGCGCTTCTCACCGCGCACTTCCTTAGCGATGTGCTGATCGGCGCAGGCATTGGCTTGATCGCGGCGCGCGAAGTGTTGCTGCTGGGCTTTCCCGGTTCCGCGCCCAGCTGGTTCTAACGCCCGATTCTAACGTCTGGCTTTGAAGAATTCTTTCAGCACGCTTCCCGCCGCCATGGCATCGCCGGCGCGCGTGACTTGGGGGCGGTGGTGACAGGTAGCCTGCTCGAAAAAGCGCGGACCATGCAGAATGGCACCACCCTTGGCGTCTTCTGCCGCGAAGACCAATCGCGCCACCCGCGCTAGCGACATCGCGCCCGCGCACATGACGCAAGGTTCAAGCGATACGAACAGGCTGGTTCCCCCAAGCCGCTCATTGCCGAGCTTTTCCGCTCCAGCCCGCATTACCAGCATCTCGGCATGGGCGGTGGGGTCCTTCCGTTCCAGGATGCGGTTGCCGTCGCGGGCCAGCAATTCGCCTTCGGCAGACAGCAGCACCGCGCCCACCGGCACCTCGCCGCGGGCAACGCATGATTTCGCTTCGGCAAGCGCCAATGCTATGGCTTCTTCATCGGTCATGGAGATCCCGTTGTCGGAGAATAAGCCAGAAGGCGAACGCATAGCAAAAGTGATCGCGCGCTCGGGCGTTTGCTCGCGCCGCGACGCCGAACGGTTGATCGCCGAAGGCCGGGTCTTGCTGGATGGCGAGATCGTGACCAGCCCTGCCCGCAACGTCACCGAGAACAATGTGATTCAGGTGGACGGCAAACCGCTGGATGAACGCCCGCCGGCGCGGCTGTGGCGCTTTCACAAGCCGACGGGCCTGGTGACCACCCACAAGGACGAGAAAGGCCGGCCCACCGTGTTCGCCGGCCTGCCCTCATCGCTGGGGCGGGTGGTGTCGGTGGGGCGCCTGGATTTCAATTCCGAGGGACTTTTGCTTCTCACCAATGACGGTGAGATCGCCCGGCGGCTGGAACTTCCCGCCGCG
>Ga0075522_10001154_pt1 | contig 20040 bp, 19 predicted proteins | sample NGEPerA_FD_74796 | JGI IMG/M metagenome (GOLD analysis project Ga0075522, IMG submission 74796) | Arctic peat soil microbial communities from the Barrow Environmental Observatory site, Barrow, Alaska, USA - NGEE PermafrostL2-A | ecosystem: Environmental > Terrestrial > Soil > Wetlands > Peat ...
ACCGAGGCGGCGCTGTACTTCTGCATCCTCGAGGCCCTCCAGAACATCCAGAAGTACGCCCAGGCCACGAGCGCGGTGGTGCGCCTCCGCGAGGACGGCGACCGGCTCAGCGTGGAGGTCGCCGACGACGGCTGTGGCTTCGACATCCCCAGCACCAGCCGCGGCAACGGGCTCACCAACATGGAGGACCGCCTCGATGCCCTCGGCGGCACCCTGCAGATCGTCTCCAGCCCCGGGCACGGCACCACCCTGCGGGCCGCCATCCCCGTCACCCACACCGTCCCGATCACGATCTGAGGCCACGCTCGGACGTCCGGCTCATGGGACAAAGTTGTACGCCATGGTGGCCAAGGATCGTGACCCGTGAAGGGCGCCAGGCAGTCCTTAACTTGGGCCTGCCCAACTTCTCTGTGGGCTGCCGGTCAGATCGGCGCCGCCCATTTCGGCCGTGACAGTCAGACTTGCGCGCCCGTGGCGTCTGAGTCGTCGCCCGACGGCTTGCTCATCTCCGCCTCTGCTCGCGCCAGCTCGGCGAGCACTTCCTCCTGGACGCCGGACTTGCCCAGCAGCGTGCTTTCGTCGGGGATGGGATGCGAGTCCTCGGAAGCATCCCCCGGTTCAGCCTCCTCGGACCCAGGTGACATCAATTCGGGCACAGATCGCATTGTTCCACTAGTTGACGGCACCATGCTGCGCACCGCCGCCGCAGTCGTGGAGCATCTGCCGGGCGGCGCCATCGCCGGCTTCGACCACCGCACGGGATCGGGCCGCTCCCATGCCGCCACGCGACGGCGCCCCGCGACGCGCCTCAGTCTGCAGCGCCCAGGCGTTGTCCTAGGCGCCGGCGCGGTCAACGACCGACCCGATGGCGCCTCTGGTGTGAAAGTTGTACGCCATGGTGCGATAGCCTCATGTAGCTCGGCCGGCGGTTTTTACCCGCAGCCCGGGGCAGACCCACCAGTTAGGCGCTGAACCGTGGCATCCCATACCGTCCGGTGAACATCCGGCGCATGACGGGCTCCTCGGTGCCGGGCACGGGCCGGCCTGCGCGGTGGCGGCCGACCCGTGCAGGCGGGTCAGGATGCGGCCGCGGGCTCGGGATGTGGTTGGGCGGAGCCCGGCCGAAGCCGGGCTCCGCGTTGCGCCGTGTCGAAATGGCGAGAGCTACGCGGCAACCACCGCAGCGACCGGGGAGCCTGCACTCGCGCGAGCATCGGGGCTTTCGCCGGCGTCGAGAGCCACCGGCTTGAACCCCTTGAAGGTGAGCCACAGGCCCAGGAAGGCCTCCCAGATGAACTCTGGGGCGGTCGCGAGGTTCTGCAATGGGGATTGCTGCGGGATCACGCCGAACAGCACGGCGATCCCGGAAACGGCGAGCAGAGGACCTCCGATGACGCCGAACAGCGCCATGCGGCGTGACACCAGGCCGGACCGGTACATGAGCCAGCCCAGCATCAGCCCGGTCCCGATTCCGTCAACGAAGCCGGGCCCGAGCAGGAAGGTCCAGTTCTTGAGTGCGATGAACGACTTGCCCGCCGTGACGAGCGAGCCCGCATCGGCGCTCGTAGCGTGCTGCCGCAACGTGACGACCGCAAGGACGCTGAGGATGCCGACCAGGATGAAGGTGCACTCAACGAGGCGAGCGGCCACGTAGCCGAGGGCGAGGCCTTCGTTCTGCCGCTTGAGCAGCGGGAACAGCCAGACGGCGCAGCCGATGTTGGTGATGATGAGCAGCAGCTCGAGGAAGGCACCCAGGAACACGCGGGTGTCGGCGCCGGCACCGATGATGTAGTTGGGATCGGTCAGGACAGGTCCGTACGCAAAGGCCCCTCCAATCGACGTGACGAACGTGAGGATGAACAGCACTCCCACGACGAGCGCGGTCTTTCGCGACGCGGTCATTTGAACTTTTCCTTTTGATGAGGTTGTTGTCGTTATTGCTTTTGGATTCATCTGAAGCTCCTTCTGTCTCATGAGGTCATCGGCACCATGACCAGCAACCGGGTCACGACAGGGGACGCGGGATCACTCGGCCGCCATCAGCCACCTCCTCCCCCATCACGGGCTTTCCGCTTTCCGCCGGCCGGGTCGGGGCGCTGTTCGGCCAGGGAAGCCAGGGGCGTGGCGGTGAGGGCGATGACCTCGTACCCTCGCAGTGCTTCCAGGAAGGGCTGGAAGCTGCCACAGACAACGCAGCGCACCCGGCAGCCGTCCACTTCCACATCGCTGACCCCTGAGGCCCGCGCGATCTGCCGCGCTGGCGGGGGGCCGACGAAGTGGGCCTCGACTCGCTGGTTCGGGAGCTCCTCGTTCATGGTCGTCAGCCTGAGGCGGCAGCCGGACAGCCGAATCGACAGGATTGATGATTCGATGCGTAGTCGGCCCGATCTCACGTGACCCTGTAGGGTGCTATCCGCAATGGCCAGGCCCAGTCACCGCCCGGGGAACCTCCCGGCGGAGGTGACGAGCTTCGTCGGCCGCCGACGGGAGCTTGGCGAGATCAGAAAGCAGCTCACGGCCGCCCGCCTGGTCAGCCTCGTGGGACCGGGGGGCGTAGGGAAGACCCGGCTCGCACTGCGAGCGGCCGGTGATCTCGGACGAGGGTTCCCGGACGGCGCCTGGGTGGTCGAGCTCGCCGAGGTTCGCGATGCGGCGCTGGTGAGCAACGCCCTGCTGGCAGCGCTAGACCTCAGAGACCAGAGCGCAACGAAGCCCCTCTCGCTCCTGGTCACCTACCTGGAGGACAAGCAGCTGCTGCTCCTGGTGGACAACTGTGAACACATTTTGGAAGCGGCCGCCCGGCTCGTGGCCGACCTTCTACGCGCTGCCCCCAACCTGCGGGTGATCGCCACGAGTCGGGAGCCGCTCCAGGTGCCGGGCGAGCAGGTGATCCCCATTTCCCCTCTCGAGTTGCCTCCAGCAGGTGGCGCGGAATCGCTCGGCCAACTCCAGCAGAACGAAGCCATCAAGCTATTCTCGGAGCGGGCGGCCGCGGCATCGGGCGCGTTCGAACTCACGAGCACGAACAAGACTGCCGTCGTGGCGGTGTGCCGGCGGCTCGACGGCCTGCCGCTGGCAATCGAGCTGGCGGCCGTGAGGACCCGGGTGCTCAGCGTCGAGCAGATCCTGGACCGGCTGGGTGACCGGTTCGCCCTGCTCACCGGTGGACTCCGAGCCGCCCTCCCCCGTCATCAAACGCTCCGCCTGGCGATCGACTGGAGCTTCGACCTGTTGACCGAAGCCGAGCAGGCGCTTTTCCGGCGCCTGTGCCTCTTTGCCGGGCGATTCACCCTGGACGACGTCGACGGAGTGTGCTCGTCAGATGAGCGACCAGTCGCTGGCGTCCTTGATCTGCTGGCGTCGCTGGTCGACAAGTCCCTGGTGACCAAGGAGGACGTGAGGGACTCCGCGTGCTACCGGCTGCACGAAACCATCCGCGAGTACGCCAACCTCAAGCTGCAAGAGGCCGGGGAGGAGGAGGTCATCACGGAGCGGTGGCTCGAGCACTATCGGACGACGTGTTTGCGCCTGGCCGACGAGGCCCGCTACCGCCTTGTCGAGTGGCTCGCGTGGGCCGAGGTGGAGATCGACAACCTCCGAGCGGTTCTTGACCAATGTCTACGCCGGGGAGACCTGGTCCGCGGGCTCGATGTCGCAGCCTCGATGCGCTACTACTGGATCACCCACGGGACCACCGAGGCGGTGCGCTGGCTCGACCAACTGCTGACGGCGGGAGACGCCTCCCCGCCCACTCTGGTGCGTGCGTACTACCTCCGTGGGTGGTTGAGCCTGCTGCAGGGCGATCCCGTCGCTGCGCGGCCATGGATCGCTCACGCGATAGCGACGGCTCGTAGAACGGGAGAGGTGGCGCTCCTTTCCGAATCACTGTCGATAGCGGTGACCAACGAGAACCTGGCGGGGGATCCTGAGGCGGCTCGCGGATACCTCGATGAGGCTGAGGTGATCACCGCGGATCTGGAGGACTTTCCGGCGACGATCGAGCTGGTGCTGTCTCGATCCGTCCATGCGATATTCCAGCGGGACCTTGCGACCGCCATGGCAGCGGCCTTGGAGGGGGTGCGCCTCGGTCGAGCCGCGGGTGACCTCTATCAGGTCGAATCGATGCTTGGCAACCTGGGCATGGTCGGCATGCTCTCCGGTGACAACGAAGCTGCCAACTCCCGATTCGTGGAAGCGCTGCACGTAGCGCGCGACATCGACAATCGTTTGTGGCAGTACTACGGGCTGTCCGCCACAGGCTGGTACGCCAGCACTGCTGGTCACGCTCGAGCGGCCGCCCAGCTGCTCGGGGCAGCGGAGACTTTGGCGACGCAGACGGGCTCCGACATGATGGGGCCAGCCGTTCCATTCCTGGCGTCCGCCAAGAAATTGGCGAGGGACTCTCTCGGGGCCGCAGCTTTCGAGGCTGAATACGCAGCAGGCAAACGGATGAGCCGTGACGCGGCCGTGCGCCTCGCGCTGGGGGAACCAGGTCCCAGCGACGACTCCGCGGCGGACGCCGCGGTCGCCAGCCCACTCGCCAAGCGCGAGGTTGAGGTGGCTCGGCTGATCGCTGAAGGGATAAGCAACAAGCAAATCGGAGTGCGACTCTTCATCTCCGAGGCGACGGTTGCCAGCCACGTCCGGCACATCATGGACAAGCTCGGCTTCAGTTCACGCTCACAGATCGCCGTCTGGATGGCGTCGCCGGCCGTGGTGACCAAGGTTTGACGTTGGCCTCCGCGACCGAAGCTGCCCTGTTGCATCAGCCACCCGCACCACGCCGGGTCGGGCGGCGGTTCATCGCGCTGTACTTGTTGGCGTTCATGAGCACCAACCTCGTCTTCCTCGCGCCCCTGTTGGTGACGTTGCCGCTGAAGATCAACGCTCTCGTGGGAATCGAGCGGGCACCCACCAGCCTGGCGCTGGTGGCCGGGATCGGCGCGCTCGTAGCCATATTCGGCAATCCGTTCTTCGGGCGGATGAGCGACCGCACCACCTCGCGGTTGGGGATGCGTCGACCGTGGATGGTCATCGGCCTGGTCGGCGGTTGCCTTGGCATCCTGCTCGTCGCCATCGCACCCAACATCCCGGTCGTCCTCGTCGGGTGGTGCATCGCTCAGCTGTTCTTCAATGCGTTGCTCGCCGCCCAGGTGGCCGTGCTCCCAGACCAGGTCCCGCCCGCTCAGCGAGGAATGGTCTCCGGTGTCCTGGGCGTCTGTCTGCCGGTTGCGGCGGTGAGCGGCACCTTCCTCGTGAAGCTGTTCACCGGCAACCAGCTGGCTACGTTCCTGGTCCCGTGCGGGATTGGAGGGTTCTTCATCCTGATCTTCGCGCTCACGCTGCAGGATCGCCGGTTGGCCAAGGCTGACAGGCCGAGATGGTCGGTGAGGCAATTCGCCGGCACGTTCTTCGTGAAGCCGCGGACGAGCCCGGACTTCGCCTGGGCCTTCGCCAGCCGCTTCATGTTCCTCATGGCCTACGCCTTCCTCACGACATACCAGGTCTACTACCTGCTCGACAAGATCGGCAGCGCCAGGGCCGACGTGCCCCAACAGATTTTTCTGGGCACACTCGTCCAGTCGGTCGTCGTGATCGCCGCCTCCCTTATCGGTGGCAGGCTCTCTGACCGGACCGGCCGACGGAAGAGTTTCGTCTTCGCGGCGTCGATCGTGTACGGCATCGCGTTGTTCGTGATCGCGGCCGCGAGCAACTTCAACGGATTCCTCGTTGGCATGGCTATCAGTGGACTCGGCTTCGGCGTGTATGCGGCCGTCGACCTCGCACTCGTTGTCGACGTCCTACCCGCCCGAGATGACAACGCCAAGGATCTCGGCGTGTTCAACATCGCCGGCGCTCTTCCCTTTTCGATCGCCCCGGCGATCGCGCCGGCCGTCCTCGCAATCGGCAACGGCAGCTACGGTCTCCTGTACGCCGTCGCCGGGGTCTGCGCCGTCATCGGGGCGGTCGCCATCCGGCGCGTGAAGGGTGTCCGATGAGCGTCCACCTGTGGCCTGCGTGGATGCCCGCGTGGTCAGGGTGGCTGCGGGTGCGATCTGCGGGGATCGCTGTGGAAATCGGGGGTAAGTAACGTTGTTGAGGCCGGTGCGGCCCCTCCCGAATACGAAATTAGAGAGCTACTTTGCCAAGGTAAGGGTCGCGAGTTCGAGCCTCGTCTCCCCGCTCCACTCCTTGATTTGAATACGGAATGCCCCGGCTTCGTTCGACCCCCACGCCGCAGCGCGCAGTCCCTTTTTTGGAGAAGATGAGTTGGCTTAAACCCCGATGCAGACCGTTGGGAACTTCAGCGGCCGCGCCAGGGCGGGCGGGAGGCCGCCAGGTGGGCCGGTCTGGGTGGCGCAGGTCGACGAGAGCAGATCGCAGACGGCCGAGTAGGTCGTCGGCGCTGGCAGCGGGTTGTCGGACTGGGCGAGATTCAACGCCGGCACGGATGGGGCAACGGACGTCGATGGGTGCGCCAGGCCTGTCGTCGGCGCCGAGTTAGAGGAACAGCCCGCGACACTGAGGACGAGTAGGAGCAGAGCTGACAGCAACACGCGTCGATTCATCCGGCTGGGCGAGGGTGAGGCCGGCCCGTACCCAACCCGTCCCATGCAGGCGCTCGGGACGCGTGCTCCGCGGATGTCGTTCACAGGTAGCAGCGTAGTCGTGCCACCACACAGGGGAAATTCGCCCGCGGTCTGGCGGGCGGCTCATGGAACAAAGGTGCACGCCATGGTGCAAGGGAGAGCTGTTATTCGGCAGGCCAGCCATCCGGGGTGCTTTGGGATAATCCGCCGCTCCGAATCTAGGCTCGGGGACGTGAACTTCGCCTCTCGTCCTTCGGCTGATTCGGGCGACGACCTCCGGGGTATTAGGAGCGTCTTGGTAGGCTGAAGCTAGACGCAGATGCGTGCCAGACGCTCGGCGTCGACTCGGACACACCGGACGACGTCCCACCACGCAGGTTTAACTGTGTCAGTGAGTCAGGCGCGGGCCAGGAGGGACGGCAGCGCTAGACGGCACGTCGGCGGGCCGGCGCACGAGACGCGAGCCGGGCTGAGCACAGCGGAGTGCATCAGGCGACAAGCGGGGCGAGGATGAGCTGGCGGCTATTCAGCGCGCGTGGGGTGGCGCCGACGCGCGCGGAGCGCCGGTTCTGCTGCTTCGTCCCGTCGCCCGCGGAAGTAAAGTCGATGCGGTGGCCGTTCTTCTCGCTCTGATTGCGGCCATCGCGTACGGGGTTTCGGATTTCCTCGCCGGCCTGATGGCGCGCAGGGCCAGCGTGTTCCTGGTCACGCTCATCTCTGAAGCGGCAGCCACGATCGTCGTTGGCGCGGCCTTGCCGTTCACGGGCGGCGTCATCGACGGCACCTCACTGCTCTGGGGCGGCATCGCCGGCCTGGGCGGCGGCGGCGGCGCAATGTTTCTCTATCGCGGCCTGGCCCGGGGCAGCATGAGCATCGTCGGACCGGTGAGCGCGGTGGTCACGGCCGCCGGTTCAGCGACGGTAGGGGTGGCCCTCGGTGAGCGCCCCGGGCCGGTCACCGCCGCCGGCATCGTCCTGGCGTGCGTCGCCGTTGCGCTGGTGTCGATGAGTGAGCCGACCGGGAGCGTTTCTCCGGGTGAGGCGCGGCGCGCGCTGTTCAACGCTACAGCCGCGGGCATCGGCTTTGCTGTGCTCTTTGTCGGCCTGAATCGCGCTGGTGGCGGCGCCGGCCTCTGGCCGGTTGCGGCCGCGACGCTCATGGCGATGGTTCTCGCTCTGATCGCCGTGGTCGTCGCTGTGCTGCGCAACCACGAGCAGGTTCGCGGCATCCAGCGCATATCACTGGGCAGCGCGGCCGTCGGCGCGCTCGGAGGTGGCGCCACGGTCGCGTACTTCGTGGCCACGCACCACGGCCTGTTGACAGTGACTGCGGTGATCACCTCGCTGTATCCCGCCACCACTGTGCTGCTGGCGCTGGGCTTCCTGCGCGAGCGGCTGCGTCGGGTCCAGACTCTTGGGGCCGGTCTCGCCGCGGTCGCCGTGGCACTGCTGTCGACAGCAGGTGGGTAGCGGGATGCAGAGGAGCGAAGCGGTGTCTCAGCAAGGCTCTACGGCCAGCGGCCGGGTCGCCGACAGATTGGTGCCGGACCGGACGGACGACCCTCAACCTGTGTCCGTGCGCGCCATTGTGCTCATTGAAGGGATCAGCGACAAGCTTGCCCTCGACGCGCTGGCTGAGCGCCGTGGTCGACGCCTCAGCGCTGAGGGCGTCTCCGTTGTGGCAAATCAACCTGGAGCATGAGGGCGCCGTCGGCAGGGCGTTTGACCAGGTACGTGCCCCCGGCGGAGCCGTGATCACGCAATCCGAGGCCCGCCCTGCGGCAGCGCCTCCGGCTACTCCGGCTACTTCTCCGACCCGATGGCCACCTAGCTGGTCTCAGGACGACTTATCGACCCGAGTGACGACAACGGGTTGCGCCGGTGGCAGTGGCACCGGCCCCTCCCTGAGTATTGATGGGGGCGCCCAGCGGGCTGGCCGATGCGCGTCGCGGTCGGTCGAAGGCCAGGAGGCTGCGCAACGACGGTGACGGTAACAACGCTGGTGGTGTCTCCCCACTTGGACGACGGCGTGCTCAGCTGCGGCCATCTCCTGCTGACTCAGCCAGGGTCGGTCGTCGCCACCGTCATGGCAGGCCATCCCGCCCGCGGCACGCTGTCGGACTGGGATCGTGCGTGCGGCTTCGTCGCCGGCGATGATCCCGTCGCACGGCGCCGGGAGGAGGACCGGGAATCGCTCGAGCTGGTGGGCGCTCGCCCCTGGCACTTGGACTTCTTGGACCTCCCCTACCGCGAGACGCGCGCCCCGGACGCCGGTGGCACGATCAGCGCGACGGACATCGCGAGGCGGCTGGTGGAACTTGTGCATGAGCTGACGCCCACGCGAGTGCTCATTCCGTTGGGCCTTCTTCACCCCGACCATGTTCTGACGCATGAGGCCGGTGTTCTTCTGCGGCAATCGGCACCAGCTGTGGCCATGTGGGCGTACAAGGACCTTCCGTATGGGCTGGCGCATCCTCAACTGGTCACACCACAGCTGGACGGTCTGCAACGCCGTGGTGTCCGTGTACGGCCCGTGACAGTTGAGTGCCCAACGCATGCGGAGGTCAAGCGCGATGCCGCCGCTCGCTACGCCTCGCAGGTCGACCCGGTCATGAACGACCTCGGCCGAAAGGCTTGGGAGCACACCTTCTTGGAGGGTAGCGAGGAGTTCTGGCAGTTGACAGAGGCGTAGTGCACCGCAAATGGAGCACGTCGATGTGAGTCCGCGACGACCTAGACGGCTCGAACGGGCATGAGCGGCCGATGCGACGCACGTCGACTCGGCGTGGGGCTGCGCTGGTCGAGGGTGTGATGCTCCCCGGTGATGTCGAGGTCATCCCAACGCCATCAGGGGATGCGCCGCTCACCGATCCTGATGGGGAACGACAAGCACAGGGCAGGGTGCGATCTGCAGCAACCGATGGGCAACGCTGCCAAGCAAAAGTCCTTTCAGTGGACCGCTTCCGACACTGCCGAGAACGATGAGATCGGCTCCGGCGCCAACGGCTGCGTCTGCGATCGCATGCGCCGGGCCGTGGATAACCACCTGATGTACCTCGAATTGCGCATCGAGACCAGCTGCCTGCAGCTCCGAGACCTGGCCCGCGATTTTTGTTTTCGTCTCCGGCCCGAGGCCTTGAGCGTGGTGGGCGCCCCCATGGTCGGGTATCAGTTCGTCGACGTAAACCACTTGCAGACGGGACTTGTTCTCTACGGCGAGATCCTTTGCGCACGACATCGCCAGATCTCCAGCTTGCGACCCATCGGTGGCCACAACGATAACCTTGAACATGTCGACATCCTTTGCGAGAGATGCGCCGGTTGACTTCCCGGCGGACTGTAGTCGCTCCGTTGCCCGCGCTACAAGGACGGTGGGCACCGCCGGGCACCGGACCCGGCGGCCGTGGATGGCTGCGATGCGTCTAGGTCAGGCCGGATCGCCGCCGAATCCGATTTCGTTGCCGTCCGGGTCACGAAAAGTGGCCTTGCGGATGCCGTTGGCATAGGTCTCGCGCTCGGCCGGCTCCAGTCCCCGCTCAGCGACCTGGGCGATGCGGGCGTCGAAGTCGCTGACGAAGAGGGTGTGCCTAGCGTGCCCAGCATGCTCGGGCCGCACCACGATGTACACGTACCGGTGCTCCGCGAGTTCCCACACCGCCTCGGTGTCGTTCGGCAGGAACGACGGCGGGGCGCCGAGGAGTCGCTCGTACCAGGCTGTCGCCGCGGTGTACTCGCGGACGGGAATGCCCGCGAACAGATCCATGGTCATGAGGTCATGCTAGGCAAGTCTAGGAGCAGGTGCGAGCACGCGGCGGCGACACGGCCGTGGATGTACACGTCGTCGACCATGATGACGGTGCCATTCGCAGACGACGATCAAGCAGCCCTAGAGAGAATTTGGGCCACGCTGAGAGCAGCTACCAGCCGCCCTAGAGAGAATCTCGGCCTGCCGGGATTCGTGTCGTGGACCTCCCTGTCCAACCGGCAGCCGGGCGGCCCGGCGAGACCGAGTTTCAGATCAGCACTGGTGTGTTAATTGGACGCTGGGGTGGCCGAGCATCGTGGCCCATGAAGCCCACTCAGGGGGTCTTGGGCTTCGGCCTGCCCAACTGAAGGATCATCAGCCTGGCGGCTCGAGGAACTGGGAAGCGGCGCCGTGTGGGCGGGGTGCGTCTCGATCCATTCCGTCAGGTTCGAACTCCCATAGCGCCGCCTAACGATCAACGGGCGCCCGCGGGGATGCCCAAGGAGGGGACCGGCTTCGCCCTTTCGACCGAATACCCCTGTTGGCCGGAGCGCCAGCCGGCTGACGCGACCAATCACAGCACGACGTTGGACCGGCGGCCCGGCTGTATCCCGTCGCCGGCTGCGAACGGGTCGCGCGACCGAGTCGGATCCACCAAGTTAGGCGCTAGAGCTACGGCCGGAATACTCGAAGCGTGTTTTGCTCTGTGATGCGCGTCTCGACTTCCGCTGTATGTTCGGACAGCCATTCATCCGTGATGGCGACGGCGTCGTGCGGCGGCCGCCACCTGTACAACACATGTCGTCCGTTCACTGTGGCGGGACGGGCGTGTAGCACGTGATTCCGTAGGTCCGCAACTTCCGTGAGACTACGGGCCGCCGCGTCCAGCCACCGGCGGAGGGCCGGATCGCCAACCTTCGCCAGGTGCGCCCCGATTCTACGGCCGATGACACCTGTGGTCTCCCCGGCGAGCCGGGACACCTCTAGTTCGCTGGGCAGTCCTTGAAGATGGGGGAGATCACCAAGAACACACCACTCCAAGTACGACACGACGTATATGAAGTGGCCCAACGCGGCGACATACCCTTCATCAAACGGCACGATTCCCACAGGGTCCGAATTCTGTCGTACATGGCCCAGCTGGGACAGGTCCTTCACCGACCTACATGCCGAAGCCGGGCGTTGGGGGCTCCTCGGACGGGCCGTGTGGCGTCACCGTCGGGTTCTCCGTGAGTTACACCCAGTCGGCTAGGCCGGTCGATCACTCCTGGTCGGCTGTAGCATCAATCGGGCCCTCGACGATAGGTCGATTGATCACCGCTCCTCCCAGGCCGCCAGCTAGTCCGAAATAAGACGATGCCCGGTAGTCGATGAGTGGCGAGACCCGGGTCCAGTTTGCGAGCTCGAAAGCGAGGTCAGCGAGCGGCACTCCGTTTATTCGGGTCGCCGTCGTCTGTGCATGGGTGCAGTCGGTCGTAGTCGCAGATGACCTCTCGCCTGCATAAGCTATGTCGAATTCGTGGACGTCGACGTAAAGATTCGGCCAGAGACTTCGAGGAGTCGAGGCTAGGTAGGCGTGCCACTCAGGGAGGAGCGCCTTTCGTCGCATTGAGCGTTGGGTAACGATGATTCCCAACACTTGATGCTCAAACCTGGCCGGGTCAACAGGTACTCCAGGGCCACCGCGCGGAAAGGCCATATTGAAGCCGCCGTTGGATCTGTCGAGGCGTTTGACGGATGCGACATTTGCCAGCGCCTCTCTCAGAACTTTCCTCGAGGTGATTCGCGCCTTGTTCTCGACTACGGCTATCACCGCCTCGACCATCACGTGCCGTATGCCTCCGACGGTGAAGACTGGGTGATAGTCGTCTCGGTACAGGATCAGGTCGATTTGCCTGCTTACGCTGCCCTGGGCGTCGACCACAAAGCCCGTGTCAAGCCGTAAGCCGGCGGGCAACAGGGCGGCCAGAAACTGACGAAGGACCTCCTCCCGTGCTCGTCCACTCTCACCTGGGTGGTTGATACTTGAGGTGAGTACTAGGCTGGCCAGTGCCTGCGACACAAAGGCCTCGACCACGGTCTCCGTCAGCAAAGTTCGCTCGGCCACGCCACATCCCTCCGGTGGGCTTGCAGGAATTTGGCGACTTCGCCAACCCTAGCCGATGAGCCGCCCCTGACCCGCAGCTCTATCCCCGCTCCCCGGAACATTCACGACCCTTGCCGAGGGGACCCGGCCCTACCCTGGTCTCCACACTTGTCTATGGCTACAGGCGCTCGGCACACGAGCCAATACGCCAAATAGGGGGAATAACGCGCATTCGACCTCGCCGTCGCTATGGCCACACCGGATGTTCTGAGACTGTCCCGCTCGAGCGGATGACGGCGGTCTAGAGCCAATGCTACGGTGGCCTGGCCTTTGTCAGCACTACAGATCGAGGTGGATGATGTCCAGGACGCACCGAGTCGAGAACCGAGGTGGCCATCGCCTCCTTGGCGCGGTTGGGAGGTCGCTTTGCGCCACCATGGCAGCCCTCGCGGTCTCGGCAATTCTGGCCGGGTCCGTTGCTGCGGTCACCGGCCCAGTCGGACAGTCGCTGTCGGTCAGCCCATCGACGGTCCAACGCGGCCATTCCGCGACGGTCACGGGGGTGGCGCCAAATTGCAGCACGGTGACCCTCCTGTCGAACGCCTTTCCCAGCACCAGTGAATTCGCCGGCGTTCCCTCGGTGAATGCGGTGTCCACCGCAGGAGGTCACTTCCATGCGACAGTGACGATCCCGGCGAACCGGGCGCCGGGCGCCTACACGATCAGCGCACGCGCGTGCGGCGGCAATCTAGGCATCGCCGTGACGCTGACAGTGACTACAGGCATATCGGTGCCCACAGCGGGTGCATCCATCGGGACCCAGCTGGCCCCAGGAGTGCTGCTGGTGGTAGCAGGTGCGAGCGTGCTCGCCTTGCTGGTCAGACAGAGCACACCCTCCGTGTCTCGCCGCCGTCCCCGGTAGCCGGGCTGGCGGCGCGGGCACCAACCCGGCGGCACTGCCAGTCTGTCCAGCGAGGAGCCCTGGGGCCGGCCGGCCCCAACTATCGCTGCCTGTACATCCGCCGCGCCGGCGATACCCTTGATAAGGGGATCAACGCGCATTCGCCCTTCCGACCGCATACCCTCTGACCGGAGCTCGCTCGAGCCGCGGCGGATCCTTTCCCGCGTCTCATTGAGGGCTGTCGGCAGGCGGCACCAAGTCGAGGTCGTGTCGCATTGCTCGGAGCAACTCTCATGGTCTTGGGCTGACGAACGCATAGTCGGCGCGGACACGCGCTGCTGATGGCCATGACGCGTTCCTTGCAGCAGCAGAACGCGATCTGCCGCGCGATTTAAGCTGACGCGCGGCCCGACGCCGACTGATCCTTTGAGATCGTGGTCAAGGAGGGGTCTAAGGCGCATTCGACCTCGTCATCGCAATGGCCACCGCCCCGCTTGAATGGACAGGAATCGACTGACGGTGGCGTCTGACGCCCGCATAGCCAAACTCTCGTCTACGGCAGGTATTGGGTCAGTTTGAATTGGACGTGAGCACCACAGACCATGCACAGGGATAGGAGGTATCACCGCTTGCCGGGTCGCTGCCATCGGCGGGAGTCGCCGCGCGCCAGTTGCCTGGGGTGAGGTAGACGGAGCCGCTGCTGGCCGACCGCACGCCGTCACTCAGGAGATCATGCTTGCCCGAATCGCTGACCAGGTAGAAATGCTGGGGCGGCGAATACACCGTGCTGGCCGGTGGGGCAGTGTACTGGCCGCCGATTCCGTAGTAGCCGGGCGGTGGCGCGTAAGAGTAAGTCGGGGCGCAGCCGGTCCGGTTCGACGGAAAGGTCAGCTGGTAGCTGTATGTAGCTGCGGCGGCGATCGGGATAACGCCGCCATTCGTGGTTGAGCCTCCCTGGATCGTGAGCGTCTGAGTGCCGCACGCGGACAGCGTCAGAGCGAACGCCGCCAGGATGAGGAGCTTCCGCATCGCTGGCTGACTCTAGTGGAGGAGCGCGAGCTGACAGGCTCGAGTCGAAGGGAACCGACCGGCTCTCCCACCACATCGGGCCCTACGACTGCGGCCAGAATACTCGAAGCGTGTTTTGCTCTGTGATACGCGCCTCGACCTCCGCCGTACGTTCGGACAGCCATTGATCCGTGATGGCGAACGCGTCGTGCGGCGGCCGCCACCTGTATAAGACTTGTCGTTCGTCCACTGTGGCGGGACGGGCGTGAAGCACGTGGTTCCGTATGTCCGCAACTTCCTTAAGATTCCGGGCCGCCGCGTCCAGCCACAGGCGGATGGCCGGATCGCCAACCTTCGCCAGGTGCGCCCCGATTCTGCGGCCGATGTCACCTGTGGTCTTACCGGCGAGCCGGGACACGTCTAGTTCGCTGGGCAGCCCTTGAAGATGGGGGAGATCACCAAGAACACACGACTCCAAGTACGACACGACGTATATGAAGTGACCCAACTCGGCGACATACCCTTCATCAAACGGCACGATTCCCACAGGTCCGATTCTGTCGTGTCTGGCCCACCTGGGGCACGGTCCTTCATTGACCTACCCGGCCGAAGCCGGGCGCCTGCCCCTCGCGCGGAACGGTCAGCCTCAACGAGGGGAATAACTGGCGTTCGACCTTCCGACGGCATACCCTCTGACCGGAGCTCGCTCGAGCCGCGGCGGATCCTTTCCCGCGTCTCATTGAGGGCTGTCGGCAGGCGGCACCAAGTCGAGGTCGTGTCGGATTGCTCGTCCCCGAAGCCGCCAGCACCATGCGCTAAGGGACAGGAAGCGTCCCAGGATCATTCCTGGTGGCTGGGCGGTCGGAGTGCGGAGGCACTGTGCCCGCGGGGTCACCGACGGAATCCACACATCCTCCAGCCTGCCCGTACGACGAGCACGCCAACAACCACGTTCGCCTCGGAATGGGCGGCCAAGCTTAGCTCCGCTTCCCGTCCTCTGCCGTCGAAGCTTCGATTGCCAGCGCCGCTGCGCCGAGGAACACCTCGCGGATGTCCCGCCTTGCGAGAACATCTCCACTGGGACCCTCAATGCGAGTCTCACCCCCGACCAGGACGTGCGCCCAATCGGAAACCTCCAAGGCCTGAAGGGCCTTCTGCTCGACGAGCAGCACAGCCACTCCCGTGTCAGCGAGCCGCCGGACGTGCTCGGTCAGGATCACCTTCGACAACTCGGGCGAAAGGCTCGCTGTTGGCTCGTCCAAGAGCAGCACCGTCGGTGTCGCCACCAGCGCCCGCCCAATGCCAAGGAGCTTGCGTTCTCCGCCGCTGAGTTTGCTCGCGACACGGGCTCTCAGCGGCAACAACGAGGGGAATAGCGACAACACGTTGGTGATCCGATCGTCAACCTCCCGCTTGGGGAGCATGTAGCCTCCCATCGACAGATTCTCCTGGACCGTCAAGCTGTCGAAGACATCGCGCGACTGGGGAACGTATCCGAGCCCGTGGCGGCTCCGCCTTTCGCTGCTCCATTTGGTGATGTCCATTCCGCCAATCGTCACAATCCCGCTTGAGATCCGCACAGCCCCGGTGATCGCCCGCATCAACGTGCTTTTGCCCGCTCCGTTGGGGCCCACGACCGCAACAACCTGGCCTGGCGAGACGGTCAACGAGAACCCTTTGAGCACGGGCGCGCCGCCATACCCAGCTACAACGTCCGCAACCTCCAGTCCCTGCGCCGCAGGCCCGGCGTTACCCGATGAGGTAGGCATCGAGAACATCCTGGTTGACCCGCAGCGTGGACATCGGCCCATGTGCAATCACCCGACCACGGGCCATGACGATGACCGCATCGCACAAGCGGTCCACGACGCCGAGCTCGTGCTCCACCATCAACATCGTGAGTCCGTCAGCCCGTAGGTCCGCAAGGTGCTCCTCGATGCGCCGAGCCAGGGTAGGGTTCACACCCGCCATGGGCTCGTCGAGGAGCAGCAGTTGTGGGCGCGCCATCAACGCTCGCATGATCTCGACGAGCCGCCGCTGGCCGCCGCTCAGGCTACCTGCCAGCTCGTCCTGCTGAGGAGTCATCGCAAAGCGCTCCAGCAGAGCCCGCGCACGATCGACCTCAGCCTCCTGTTGGCCGCGCCAATACCTCTTGGTGAGCAGCGCTCCAGCGAGGCCGTCACCCCGCGCACGCGGGACGGCCACAACTAGGTTCTCCAGTACCGACAGGTTGGTAAACTCGCTGCTCTGCTGAAAGGTGCGGATCAGTCCCCGTTGCGCGCGCTGGTGAGGCGCTAGACGAGTGATGACTGCACCCTGGTATAGGACGTTACCGGCGCTGACCGCGACCGCACCGGCGAGCATTCCTAGGACCGTCGTTTTCCCTGCGCCATTCGGTCCGATCAACCCAGTGATCCGGCCAGTGGGGACAGTGAAGGACGCCTCCTCCACCGCATGAACACCTCCATATTCTCTGCGGAGAGAACGCGCCTCCAGCAGGGTCGAGTCGATCGGCTGATCGGTGCCGCGGACGAAGCACGGCGACGGTGCGGTCGCGTAGGACGCCGCTCCTGTCCGACTGGCTCGGAACCGGCGGCGTCGCTCCGGGAACATGCCCCGAGGCCAGAAGGCGAGGAAGATCATGATCAGCAGTCCCACGGCGACCCATTTCAGTGACTCGACCAGCCCCGCTCGACCGAATGTCGGGATGAAGCTCGTCGCCTCTAGGAACGCCACGGGGACCAACAGCGCGCCGACTATGGCGCCAAAATTGTTCCCGGCTCCCCCGACGATAACGGCGGCGAAGAAGGAAAAGGTCTCGGGAAGGAACCAGCTCCCGGGTGACCACGCCGAGATGAACTCCACGAGCAGGGCACCGCTGACGGCGGCGAGCGCGCCGCCGACCACGAAGGCCAACATGCGGAGCCGGGTCACGTCCTTGCCCAAGGCTGCTGCAGCGTGCTCGTTGTCTCTCATGGCGCGCAGGTTGCGCCCGAGCGGCGAGCTTGTGATCGCGTGGACAACACCGTAGGCCATCACGCATACCACAGCGACGATGCCCACGAAGAACCACTGGTACCCGATATCGTACGGGGAGAGGCCGAGAACATCGGCCAGCGGCTTGGGGACGAGTGAGAGACCGTTGCTGCCGTTGAACAGTCCGGTTTCGTTGGTGACCACAATCGTCGCGATGAGCGAGAAGACCAAGAGCACCATCGCCTGGTAATCCGTCCTGAGGCGGCGAAGCCCGACCACACCGATCGCCAGCGACAGCAGCCCTCCCGCCCCCGCGGCCGCTAGGAGCGGGAGTGGATACGGGAGAGTTGCCCCGAGGACATAATCCTGGAACCCAGCCGGAGGTGGCGTCGATGGGCCCAGGGTAAGCACCGCGGCGACGTACGCTCCCACCGCTTGGAACAGGATGAACGAGAAATTCACGATGCCGGCGACACCAAACTGTAGGTTTAGTGCGAGTGCCGCGATGATGTCCACGCCGAGGTAGATCAACAGCGTCGAGACGTACAGCTGCACGGCGCTGCTCACGTCGCAATCTCCTTCGCCGTGGCCACTTCCGAGAGGATGCCCTGAGGTCGGAACAGCAGCACGACGATCAGGATTGCGAAGGCGACCACCGTCTTGTAGGAGGGGCTGACCACGGTCACCGACACCTCGGTGGCAAGCCCGATGACCAGTGCCCCAAGCATGGCCCCGTAGGGCTGCCCGATGCCGCCAAGTACCGCGGCGGCGATGACGGGGATGAGGAACGTGCCGCCTGTACCGGTGGTGAAGGTGCTGAGGTTAAGGGCCAGCGCAACTCCAGCGAGGCCGCACAGGAGTCCGCTGAGCAACCATGCCGCGTCGATGATGCGGTTGGTGGCCATGCCGCAGCTGCGGGCCAGATCCGGATTGGTGGCCGTCGCCCGCATGGCCTGGCCAAGACGCGTGTAGCGGAGAAGCGAGTGCACGCCGGCCATGGCCAGCAGCGCCAATACGACGATTGCCAGTTGGGGTCCGGTGAAGATCGCCGGACCCACTTGGTAGGTGGTGCCCACGGACGTCGGCAGGCTTACGAAGTCCGGGCCGAACAGTGCCGTCATCCCGTTCTGGAGCACCAGGCTCGCCCCGAGGGTGACCATAATCATCGCAAAGAGTTTCGCTCCACGCCGGGCGAACCAACTGTAGACGAAGCGGTTGAGCAGCACGGACAGTGCTGCTCCAGAGAGGCTCCCCGCCACCGCCGCGAGCCAGAGCGGGGCGCCTCCCTTGGTCGCAAAGTACGCGGCAAACGCCGCGGCCGTCATGATGTCGCCGTAGGCGAGGTTGAGGATGTTGGTCACGCCGAACTGAAGCGTGAACCCCACCGCGGCGATGGCGAGTATCGACGCGGTGATCAGCCCGAAGCCGATCGACGAGCCAACAATGCTCATGCAGGGTGATCGTTCAGTTTCGAGCAGCCACGCCCGGCATCACCTGACCTTCGCAATGTCGGCAGCCGTGACCACCCCGAGTGGTGCTGCGTCTGCAGCGGCGTTGAGACGGGCAACTTGGAACGACCCGGAGGAGTTGTGGAACGCGTCAAACGTGATGTCACCGCTGGCACCGACATACTGAATCGATTGTCCTCGGGCCAATGCCTTGCGGCCCTGGTCGAAGGAGTACACCTTTGTCGCGCCCTGGGTTGATGCCGTGACCTTGCTCACGAACTTGTTGTAGGTCGCGGGATCGCTTGTCCCGGCGGCCACCATAGCCAGTGCCATGATATTCACCGAGTCGTAGTAGCTCATCGCAAACGGGTCCGCCGCATAAGTTGACAAGTCGGACGCCGAGGCGCCAGGGGCCGCCAGTTCGGCGGTCTTGAAGATCTGATATGCATCGCCTGTTGCTGGCGCATAAGGCTGCACGGCCACGAAATTCGCCGACAGTTGATCGTTCCCCACCGACTGGGTCACGGCCTGGACATACGGCGCTTGGAAGCTCGTCTCCGTGCCGATGGTGGGAAGCAGTGTGTGGTTCAACTGCACGACCTCGCTTAGGAAGGTGGCGGCGGTCTGCGGATCGGTCTCCGTGAAGATGACCTGAGGTTGCTGCGCCAGCATTTGCTGAATCTCCGTCCTGTAGGACGCCTGATCGAGGGCGACATTGAGGCTCGTGTCCATCGATCCGCCCAGCTTGGCGTATGCAGCCTTGAGGGCCGGGACGTCCGCCTGTGCCCCCGCGTCGTTGCCGAACACCGCGGCAGCATGCTTGTAGCCTTGGCGGATCGCCCAGATGGCCATCGCGTTACCCTTCGCGTCATCGGCGGCCGTGACCCGCCAGAAGTACTGGAGCGGCGTCTTGTCATACGCCGCTTGACCGGTGTCCGCAAACATCGGGATGTGCGCGTGCTCGAAAATCGGCGAGGTGGCAAGGGCCTCATCGCTGCTCGGTCCGATGAGCCCCACGAGGTTGGTGGTGGTTGCGATCAGCTTCTCGGCCGCGGCAACCGCGTCAGCCGGGTCGCCGTGCGTGTCCGAACTGACGCAGTTCAGGTGTTGACCGTTAATGCCGCCGACGTTGTTGATCAGCTGTGCCGCGGCGTTGCAGGAGACCAGGATCTCCGGGCCGAAGCTGGCATCGGGCCCAGAGAACGGATTGAACGCCGCGATGACTACAGGGCCGGTGGGATGACTACCCGGACTGCCGCTGCCGCCAGTCGTTGAGCCGCAGGCCCC
>Ga0075522_10001155_pt1 | contig 20021 bp, 15 predicted proteins | sample NGEPerA_FD_74796 | JGI IMG/M metagenome (GOLD analysis project Ga0075522, IMG submission 74796) | Arctic peat soil microbial communities from the Barrow Environmental Observatory site, Barrow, Alaska, USA - NGEE PermafrostL2-A | ecosystem: Environmental > Terrestrial > Soil > Wetlands > Peat ...
AGCACCTCGTAGTAGCGCTGGCGCTCGATCGAGTGGATGACCGCCGGGAGATAGCCGTGCTTGATGAGGATGAAGTTCATCAGCAGGCGCGCGACCTTTCCGGAGTTCTTGGTCCAGGGGTAGGTCGACAGCAGCCGGAAGTGCACCCGGGTAGCGCGGGTGATCGGGTGAAGCTCGGCGAACTCGTCGGAGTCCATCCATTCGCCCAGCTTGCGCATCTTGTAGGTGATCTTCTCGGGCGGCGTGATCTCGTGATAGTAGAGGCGGTGCAGGGGGTTTTCCCGTCGGTACGGGTACCCCTTGGCGGCCTCTTCCGGGGTCAGGATCGCGTACAGCTTGCGAATCAGCTCCAGGTCGACGGCCGGCGGCTTCTTGGCCACGCTGGCCTCGCGCACGAAGTCGACCGCCGCCTTGTGATTCCGGACCTCCTCGTACATCGGAATCAGGGTGACGTCGCTGATGATCCGTTGATCGATGGCCGCCTTCAGCTCGGAGTAAGAGAGGACCACCCCTTCCAGCGCGTTGTCGTGAAAGATCCACGACACGTCCAGCCGGTCACGGTAGTCCTTCAGGATCTTGGCGGGGAAGCTCGCCGTTCGAGTCCGGAGAGCCTCCATCTTGGTATCGATCTCGAAAAACTTCGCGTCCATCCCCGTCTCCTGAGTTGGTTCGTGAAACATTCCCCCGCCGCGTTTCGAGTCGGAAACTATATCCAAAAGAACCCTTTAGTCAAGCGGGGTTAGCTTGATCGGCCCCTGGGGAGTCCGCAATCGAGCCCGGCGCGAGCCTGGCAACAACCTCTTGAAGGTCCCGAATTCAAGAGCCCGACCACACGGCTATCTAATTGAAATTATGCGGGATATTTCGAGGCAAAACTTGACACCCCGGCGGCCGGACCGACAATGGAACGCCCATGGTGCCTGCCTCCGCCGAAACGGACGCCGAACTGCGTCATGAGACGCCGGCGCACCTTCCAGTTTTGGCGGAAGAGGTGCTCACCTGGTTGGATCCGAAACCGGGCGGGCGATATTGCGACCTTACGTTGGGCATGGGCGGACACGCCCGTTTGGTGCTCGAACGTTCGGCCCCCGATGGGCGCCTCATCGGAATGGATCGGGACCCTAACGCGTTGGCGATGGCGCGTGGTTTGCTGGAGCCTTTCGGCGACCGCGTCACACTGGTCCACGCCCGGTTTTCGCAAGTCCGCGAAGTGCTCGATCGCCTCGGGATGGTTCCAGTGGACGGCTTCTTGGTCGACCTTGGCGTCTCGTCGCCGCAGCTCGATCACCCCGGGCGCGGATTTTCTTTCCGGAACGACGGCCCCCTCGACATGCGAATGGATCCGAGCGTCGGCGAAACGGCCGCCGATTTCATCGCGCGCATAGATGAAGAGGAGCTGGCGCAGGTCATCCGCGACTACGGCGAGGAGCGGCACGCCACACGTGTGGCGCACGCGATCGTCGAAGCCCAGCGCATCGGTCCGGTCGACACCACCGGCAAGCTGGCGGCGCTGGTCGCGCGGGCGCTGCCCCGTCACGAGCGGGGCAAGAACCCGGCCACCCGAACCTTCCAGGCGCTCCGGATCGCCGTCAACCAGGAGCTGGACGAGCTGGAGAAGTTCTTGGCGGTCGCGACCGACTGCCTGCGTCCGGGCGGCCGCCTGTGCGTGATCGCCTTCCATTCGCTCGAAGACCGGATCGTCAAGCGGCGCCTGCGGACGCTGGCCGGGCGTGACGGCGGCGGCCCGGCGCGCCTGAAGATCCTGACCAAGCACGTGGTGGTCCCGCACAACGACGAACGGGTCCGCAACCGGCGCTCACGTTCGGCCCGGCTGCGCGCCGCGGAGCGCCTGTGATCGATCCGCTCGGTCCCGTCGTCCGCCCGGACCTGGGCAACCGCCGCGGGGTGGGCGTGTGGGCGTTCTCGCTGGCGCTGCTGACGGCCGGCGCGCTGGCCCACGTGGCGGTGCGGATGCACGGCATCCAGATCGCCTACGAGCTGGGGCGCGAGCGGCGCGCCAACACCGAGCTCGAAGAGCAGCGCCGACGCCTCAACATCGAGATCGGGATGCTCGAGGACCCGGGGCGGGTCATCGGCATCGCGCGCGACAAGCTGCAGATGGGGCCACCGGCGCAGGCCGACGTGGTTCGGCTGGATCCCGGCGTGGTGCTGACCAGCGGGGGACATCCGTGATCGCCTCCGGACGCTGGACCCGGATCCGGATCGCCGTCTGTGGGGTGGTCTTCGCGGCGCTGTTCTTCGCGGTCGGCCGGCGCGCGTTCCACCTGCAGGTCGGCGACGCCGATCGGCTGCGCGCCATGGCCGAGGAGCAATACCTGCGGGAGATCGAGCTGCCGCCCCGGCGTGGCCGGATCCTCGACCGCAACGGAGCCGATCTGGCGTCGACCGCGGACGTCGACTCGATCTACTGCAACCCGCGTCAGCTTCCTGACCCGCGCGAGGCGGCGCGCGAGCTGTCGCACCTGCTGGGGATTGACCGCGCCGACCTGGAAAAGAAGCTCGAACAGCGGCGCTTCTTCGCCTGGGTCAAGCGCAAGGTGACCCCCGAAGAGGTGGTGGCGGTCAAGGCGCTGGGGCTGCCGGGGATGGCCTTCACGCGCGAGCCGCGGCGGTTTTATCCGAACCGAACCCTGGCGGCCACGATCATGGGACACGCCGGTTCGGACGGCGGCGGCCTCGACGGCGTCGAGCTGGCGTTCGATCACCAGCTTCGCGGCACGACCTCCTCGGTGCAGGGGATCCGCGATGCGCTCGGGCGCGACATCGCGGTCGAAGGATCGGTCGAGGCGCCCAGCTCCGCCGGCAGCGACGTGGTTCTCACCATCGACCGCTACCTGACGTTCATCACCGAACGGGCGCTCGCCCAGGGGGCGGCGGCCCACAGCGCCAAGGGCGCCGTCGCGATCATGATGGATCCGCGCACCGGCGAGGTGCTGGCGATGGCTTCGGTCCCCACCTACAACCCGAACGATCCGGCCGGCGCCGAGGAAAACGGCTCCCGCGACCGCGCCATCACCGATCTCTACGAGCCTGGCTCGACGATGAAGACGTTCACGATCGCGTCGGCCCTGGACGCCGGGGTGGTCAAGGCCGACGATCGGTTCGACTGCCTGATGGGGCGGATGATGGTGGGCCGTTACTCGATCCACGACACCCACCCGCACGGTGTGCTGACCGTGGCCGAGGTGTTCAAGTTCTCGAGCAACATCGGCGCCACCAAGATCGCGCGGCGACTCGGACGCGACGCCTTCGCCGAAGCGCTGACCCGATTCGGGTTCGGACATCCCACCGGCATCGGTCTGCCCGGCGAACGGGCGGGGCTCGTGCGCCCGGTCGAGAAGTGGGGTGACATCGGCCTCGCGAACATCGCCTTCGGCCAGGGCATCTCGGTCACGGCGCTGCAGATGATCGCCGGGGTCAGCGCCATCGCGGGCGGCGGCATCTATCGGCAGCCGCGCATCATCGCGCGGGCGGTGGCGTCGGACGGCAGCATCGAGACCTTACCGGTCGCGCCCGACCGGCGCGTGATATCGGCCTCGGCGGCGCGGACCATGCTCGGGATCATGCGCGGCGTGACGGAGCCCGGCGGTACGGCGCGCCAGGCGGCCATCGAAGGCTACAACGTGGCCGGCAAGACCGGCACCGCGCAGAAGGTCTCGAACGGGCATTACGATCCAACCAAGTGGGTGGCGTCGTTCTTGGGGGTCGTCCCGGCCGAGGATCCGCGGTTGGCCATCATCGTGGTCGTGGATGAGCCGCAGGGCGGGCACCTGGGCGGCTCGGTGGCCGCGCCGATCTTCAAGGAGATCGCCGAGCAGGCGCTGCGCTATCTGCACGTGGCGCCGACGGTCGAGGTGGTGGCCAGCGGCAAGGGCGCGGCCCCGGCCGGCAAAGATGTGGTCGCCGCCAAATCTTCGGCCAGCGAGAGCGAGGAGGCGGCCGCCAACGAGGCGCCGGCGACCGACCTTCCGCTCGACGACGACGCGCTGGGTGAGGATCCGGCGCTGGCGGAGAAATGGGACGAGGTCGCCGGCACCGAAGGCGGGCGCCCGGCCGACCCCGCCGCCGAGCAAGTGCTGATCCCCGATTTCGGCGGCATGAGCCTGGGGCAGGCGATCCATGCCGCCCACAAGAGTGGAATCGAGCTGGCCTTCGACGATCCGGAGGGGCGCGCGACCGGCGTGGCCCTGCGGCAGCACCCGGCGCCGGGACCCGCCGCGCGTGGGGTGGTCTGTCGGGTGGCGTTCGGACGCCCGGAATGACGACCGCGAGCGACGCGCCCGGCTGCACGCTGGAGGCGCTGCTCCGCGGCGTCGACGGGGCGCGTATCGTCGGCGACGTCGGTCGCGCCCCGGCGATCGCCGAGGTGCGGGACGATTCGCGGCAGGTGGGTCCCGGGGATCTCTTCGTGGCGGTGCCGGGCCTGGCGGCGGACGGCCGGCGGTTCATCGCCGACGCGGCGGCCCGCGGCGCGGTGGCGGTGGTGGTCGAAGGCGCGCCACCGGATGGCTTTCCCGGGGTGGTCGTCACCGTGCCGAGCGCGCGCCGGGCGCTCGGCGTCATCGCGGCCAATCGGTTCGGTGCGGCCGAGGCGCTCACGTTGTTGGCGGTGACCGGCACCAACGGCAAGACCACCACCAGTTACCTGGTCGACGAGATGTTGCGCGCGGCCGGGCTTGCCGCGGGCGTCTTCGGCACCATCGCCTACCGCGCACCTGGGTTGCCGAACGGTGGGCGGGCGGCGCCCCTCACGACGCCCGGCGCGCTCATGCTGCACGGACTACTGGCGGAGATGCGCGCGGTCGGGACCACGGACGTCGTGCTAGAAGCGACTTCGCACGCTCTCGAGCAAGGGCGGCTCGACGGATGCCGGTTTCGCGTGGCGGCCATGACGAACCTGACGCAGGACCACCTCGATTATCACGGCACGATGGCGGCCTACGAGGACGCCAAGGCGATCCTATTCGAGCGCTTGCTCGATCCCGCGCGCGGAACGGCGGTCACCTTCGTCGATGACCCAGCCGGCCGGCGGATGCGCGCGCGCGCCAAGACCAGCGCCAAGTTGGGGATCGCGCGCGGGCCGGGGGCGGCGGCCCAGGGGGCCGAGATCGTCGTCGAGCGGCAGGCGCTGGGCGCCGACGGAACGCGGGCGACCTTCGCGACGCCGATCGGGCGCCTCGAGATCGCCTCGCCGCTGGTGGGCGAATACAACCTTTCCAACCTGGCGCTCGCCGTGGGTATGGCGATCGCCCGCGGGCTGCCGGCCGACCCGATCGTCGCCGGCGCCGCGCGCCTGGCCGGCGTCCCCGGACGGCTGGAACGGGTCCCGAACGGGCGCGGCGTGCTCTGCGTGGTCGACTACGCGCACACGCCCGACGCGCTCGAGCGCGCCATCGCGGCGATGCGACCGCTCACCCGCGGTCGCCTGATCGTCGTCTTCGGCTGCGGCGGCGATCGCGATCGCGGCAAGCGGCCGCTCATGGGCGAGATCGCGGTGGAGGGCGCCGACCTGGCGATCGTCACCTCCGACAACCCGCGCACGGAGGATCCGACCAGTATCGTGGCGATGATCCTGGAGGGGATGCGGGCGGCGGGCGGACGCGCGCTGGGCGCCACCGAAGTGACCACCGCGGCACGCGGCTACCACGCCGAGATTGATCGCCGCGCCGCAATCCGGCTCGGCGCCGCGGCCACCGCGCCCGGCGACGTCTTGCTCATCGCCGGCAAAGGGCACGAGGACTATCAAATCGTCGGCACCACCCGCGCGCACTTCGACGACCGCGAAGAAGCCGCCGCGGCGCTGGCGACGATTGGGGGCGGGGCGTGAGCGCGGCCCGCCGTGGCTTGGAGTCCGCCGCCCGAGCGATGCGCGGCACGGTGCTCCAACCGGGGACGCGCGGCGCGACCTTCGCAGGCGCCGCCGCCGACAGTCGGGCGGTCACCGCCGGGCAGCTCTTCTTCGCGCTGCCCGGCGAGCGTGTCGACGGCTTCGAATTCGTGGCCCAGGCGGCGAACGCAGGCGCCGCGGGCGTCGTCGTGGCGCGCGGGCGCGGGTTGCCGGCCAACTGCGCCGAAGTGGCCGTGATCGCGGTCGACGATCCGCGGCGCGCGCTCGGCGATCTGGCGCGCGCGGTCCGCGACGGGTTTACCGGCCGGGTGGTGGCGGTGACCGGCTCGAACGGCAAGACCACCACCAAAGAGCTCTGTGCCGCGGCGTTGCGGCCGCTCGGCGCCTCGCTGCGCACCCCCGGCAACTTCAACACCGACGTCGGGCTGCCGCTGACGATCCTATCCGCCGATGGCGAAGAAGCGGTCTGGGTGCTGGAGATGGCCATGCGCGCCCGCGGCGAGATCGCCTACCTGACCGAGATCGCGCGTCCGGCGATCGGGGTCATCACCAACGTCGCGGCGGCGCACCTCGAGACGTTGGGATCGCTGGAAGAGGTGGCGCGTGCCAAGGGCGAGCTGTTCGCCGGCCTCGGCGCAGGGGCGTTCGCCGTTTTGCCGGCGGACGATCCGCTCATCATGGCGCAAGCGGCGCCGGTGGCGCCCGAACGGCGGATCACCTTCGGCGCGCGGGCCGTCGGCGACGTACGCCTCTTGGATGTGGTTCCGGCCGGGGCGGCCGGCGCGGTGGTCCGCTACGCCGTCGATGGGATCCCGGTGGTGGTGCGGCTGCCGCTCGGCGGCGTGCACAACGCCCGCAACGGCGCGGCGGCCCTGGCGGTGGCGTTCGCGGCCGGCGTCTCGGCGCGCGCCGCCGCGACCGAGCTCGAGACGGTCGCGCTTCCCCCACACCGCTCGGCGGCGCTGCCCGCCGGCGGCCGCACCATCCTCGACGACTGCTATAACGCCAACCCGGCTTCGATGGGCGCGGCGTTGGCCGGGCTGGCGGCCTCAGCCCCGGAGGGGCACGCCTTCGCGATCCTGGGCGACATGCTGGAGCTGGGACCGGAGGCCGAGACCCACCACCGGGCTCTGGGGCGCGCGGCCGGCGCGCGGGTAGCCGGCCTGGCGGCGGTGGGCCGCTTCGCCGCCGCCACGATCGACGGCGCGCGCGAAGCGGGGCTGACCGCCGCGCGCGCGGTGGTGGCGACCTCGCCGGAGGACGCGGCGGCCACCGTGGCGCCTTGGACGTCGCCCGGCGACTGGATCCTGATCAAGGCGTCGCGCGGGATTCGTCTCGAGCGCGCCGTGGACGCGTTGCGGGCGACACTCGCGCTGTCGCTGGAAGGCCCCCCCTAATGCTCTTTCATCTCTTTCATGCGCTGCGGGAACGGATCCCCGGCGCCAACGTGTTTCGCTACGTCTCGACCCGGGTGGGTCTGGCGACGCTGACCTCGCTGCTCATCACCTTCATGGTCGCGCCCTGGTTCATCCGACGCGCGCGCGAGCGCCAGCTGGGCGAGGTGATCCGCACCGATGGACCCGCCGGCCATGCCTCGAAGAGCGGCACGCCGACCATGGGCGGCGCGCTCATCATCCTGGCGCTGACGTCGGCGACGATCCTGTGGTGCGATCTGCGCAGCACGCTGGTCTGGCTGGCGCTGCTGGTCACCGTCGGCTACGGCGCGATCGGGTTCCTCGACGATTACCTCAAGCTCTCGCGCAAAAATAAAAAAGGGCTCCCGGGGCGGCTCAAGCTGGCCGGCCAGTTGGTCATCGGCTCGGTGGCCGCCACCTGGCTCTATACCGGCGACGGATTGCCGCCCGAGATCCGATTGCGGCTGGCGCTGCCGTTGGTCAACTTCCACCACCTGTCGCTGGCGCTGCCGCTGGTGGCCTACGTGGCGTTCGCCGTCTTCGTTCTGATGGCGGAGTCGAACGCGGTCAACCTCACCGATGGGCTCGATGGCTTGGCCATCGGGCCGGTGATCATCTGCTCCTTCACGCTGCTCCTGCTGGCGTATGCGACCGGCACCACGCTGCGCGACTTCAACATCGCCGACTACCTGGGGATGCCGCACGTGCCGGGCGCCGGCGAGCTGGCGGTGTTCTGCGGCGCGATGGGCGGCGCCGGGATCGGTTTTCTCTGGTTCAACACCCACCCGGCGCAGGTGTTCATGGGCGATGTGGGCGCGCTGGCCCTGGGCGGCGCGATCGGGTTCGTGGGCCTGGCCACCAAGACCGAGCTGTCGCTGCCGCTCATCGGCGGCGTCTTCGTGGTCGAGGCGCTCTCCGACATCATCCAGGTCGGCTACTACAAGCGGACCAAGAAGCGCATCTTCTTGATGGCGCCGATCCATCACCACTTCGAGAAGCTGGGCTGGCCCGAGTCGCGCATCGTGGTGCGTTTTTGGATCGTGTCGTTCGCGTGCGCGATTCTAGGTCTCATCACGACCTTGAAGGTTCGATGAGCATCGAGCTCGGCGGGAAAAACGTCTTGGTGGTCGGTCTCGGGCGGTCCGGGATCGCGGCGGCGCAGCTCTGCGCGGCGCGCGGCGCGCGGGTGACCGCCACCGACCGCCGCCCGGCGGCCGCGCTCGACGCGGCGCTGGCGCGGCTGCCAAGGGGCGTCGTCCGCGAGCTCGGCGGCCACCGCGCCGAGAGCTTCCTGCGCGCCGATCTGATCGTGCTGTCGCCGGGGGTCCCGGAGATCCCGGAGCTGGCGGCGGCGCGGGCGGCCGGCGTGGCGATCACGGGCGAGATGGAGCTGGCCTCGCGGTTCATCTCGGCGACGCTGGTGGCGATCACCGGCACCAACGGCAAGTCGACCACCACGACGCTGGTGGGCGATATGTTGCGCGCGACCGGCCGGCCGACCTTCGTGGGCGGCAACCTGGGCGAGCCGCTGGCCGAGGCGGTCGGGACACCGGCCGCGCTGGCGGGCGGCTTCTGCGTGGTCGAGGCCTCCAGCTTTCAGCTCGAGACGACCGAGACCTTTCATCCGCGGGTCGCGGCGCTGCTCAATGTCACCGCCGACCATCTCGATCGCTACCCGGATCTCGCCGCCTACGCCGACACCAAGGCGCGAATCTTCGCCGCGCAGTCCGCCGACGACTACGCGGTCGTGAACCTCGACGATCCGCGGGTGGTCGCCGCCACCGATCACACGCACAGCCGTCGGATCGGCTTTTCGCTCGCCGGCCCGCTCGACGGGGGAGCGTGGATCGACCAGATCGACCAGGGCGCGCTGCTGGTTCGCCTACCGGGCGGGGAGATCGAGCGTTACCCGGCGCGGCTGCAATCGCTGGTCGGGCGCCACAACCAGGCCAACGCACTGGCCGCGTTGCTGCTCGGCCGGTTGGCGGGCGCCAGCGCCGACGAAGCGCGCCGGGCGCTCGCCGCGTTCCGCCCGCTGGCCCACCGGATGGAGCTGGTGGCCGTGCGCCAAGGGATCGCCTACTACGACGACTCGAAGGGGACGAATGTCGGCGCGGTGGTGGCGGCGCTGGAAGGATTTCCGCGGCGGGTGGTCCTGATCGCCGGCGGCCGCGACAAAGGCGGAGACTACGCGCCACTGGCCGCGACGCTGGCGCAGGTCGGGCGCGCGGCGGTGTTGATCGGCGAGGCCGCCGACAAGATGCAGGCCGCCTTGGCGGCGGTGCTCCCGGTCGAGCGGGCCGCGACTTTGGACGACGCCGTGGATGCGGCCCGGCGTCTCGCGCAGCCCGGCGACGCGGTCGTGCTGTCACCGGCCTGCTCCAGCTTCGACATGTTCCGCGACTACGCCCACCGGGCCGAGGTCTTCCGCGCCGCGGTCGCCCGCCAGGTCGATCGCCCGGGCAGGCAGGTGTCGCCATGAGCCGCCTCTCCGCCGGGGCCTCGGCGCTTTGGTCGGGCTTGCGCGCGCGGGTGCAGAAATTGCGCGGCGCCGAGCCGCCCGCCGGCGCGCCGCTCATCCGGCCGAGCCAGGTGGGCATCGACCGCGTGCTGGTGGGCGCGGTGCTCGGCCTGCTCGCGATCGGGATCGTGATGGTCTATTCGTCGGGCGCGGTGTTCGCGGCCAAGAAGTACGGCGACCCGGCCTACTTCCTCAAGCGCGAGATGATCTACGCGCTCCTCGGCCTCGGCGCCCTATCGGTGGCCAGCCGCATCGACTACGGCGTGTACCGGCGGCTGGCCTACCCGCTGCTGTTCGGCAGCATCTTCCTGCTGGCGGCGGTCTTGAAGATCGGCTCGCGCGCCGGCGGCGCCATCCGCTGGTTCCGCCTCGGTCCGCTGTCGTTCCAACCCGGCGAGCTGGCCAAGCTGGCGCTCTGCATCTACCTGGCGGCGCTGCTGGCCCGCAAGGCCGAGAAGGTACGCGTCTTTTCGATCGGCTTCTTGCCGCCGCTGTTGGTGACGGGGCTCATGATGGGCCTGCTGCTCAAACAGCCGGACCTCGGGACCGCGGTCATCTTCGGCGCGGTCGCGCTGGGACTGCTCTTCATCGCCGGGACCCGCTCGAGCTACCTGATCCTGGCCGTGCTGGTGGCGGCGCCGGCCGGCTGGAAGTTCATCGTCTCGACGCCGTTCCGCATGCGCCGGATGCTGGCGTTTCTCGACCCCTGGGCCTTTCGCCGCGACGTCGGCTACCAGATCACCGAGTCGCTCATCAGCGTCGGCTCGGGCGGCGTGTCGGGGCTCGGTCTCGGCGACGGCCGCCAGAAGCTATTTTTTCTCCCGGAAGCGCACACCGACTTCATCCTGTCGATTATCGGCGAGGAGCTGGGGCTCATCGGCGTGCTGTGCATCGTGGCCGGCTTCGCGCTGCTCGTCTGGCGGGGCCTGCGCGCGGCGGTGCGGGCACGCGACGTCTTCGGCACTTACCTGGCCTTCGGCATCACCGCCATGTTCGGGTTGCAGGCGCTGGTCAACATCGGCGTGGTGTTGGGCTCGCTGCCGACCAAGGGGTTGCCGTTGCCGTTCATCAGCTACGGCGGCACCTCGCTGGTGATGAGCCTATTTTCCGCGGGCGTGCTGGCGAATATCTCGGCCCGCAACCCCGAGCCGCACGAGGGCCTGCTTCCGGCGGCGCGCCACGCGCTCAAAGGGGCCAACCGCCGCCTCGACGTGGGGCCGCGCCTGGTGGTCGAGGTCGGACGGCGCCGGGCGCCACCGCCATGAGCGACGCGCCGCTGCGGATCCTGATCGCGGGCGGCGGAACCGGTGGCCACCTGTATCCGGGGATCGCCGTCGCCGAGGAGGTCACCGCCACGCCCGGCGCCGAGGCGGTCTTCGTCGGCACCCCACGGGGCCTCGAGACGCGCCTCATCCCGCAGGCCGGCTTTCCCCTCGAGCTGGTCAAGGTGAGTGGCCTGAAGCGGATGGGGCTGCGCGGCCTCCTGACCGGTCTGTCGCGGTTGCCGCGCGCGCTCTTCGAGTCGCGCCGGATCCTGGCCCGCCGTCGGCCCGACGTGGTGCTGGGCGTCGGCGGGTACGCCTCGGGGCCGCTGGTGCTGATGGCGGCGCTCCTCGGGTATCCGACCGCCATCACCGAACAGAACAGCCGTCCGGGTTTCACCAACCGGCTGCTGGGTCGCTTCGTGCGGCGGGTCTTCGTGGCCTTCGACGAGGCCGGAGGGTCTTTCGCGCGCCGCAAGGTTCGCGCGACCGGCAACCCGGTGCGCCGGCGCTTCCTCGATCGCGCGCTGAGCGCCAGCGGGACCGGTAAAGGCATTCTGATCTTGGGCGGCAGCCAGGGCTCGCACGCCGTCAACGAATTCGCCAGCGGCATGGTGCGTGTCCTGGACGCGCGGGGCCGCCTGCCCCCCATCGTGCACCAGACCGGCCCCGATGAAGTCGATCGCATGCAGGTCCACTACGCGGCGCTTGGTTACGAGGGGCGCGTCGAGGTGCGCGCCTTCATCGACGACATGCCGGCCGCGCTGGCCGACGCCGCGTTGGTGGTGGCGCGCGCAGGCGCGCTCACGCTGGCCGAGCTGGCGATCATGAAACGGCCGGCGATCCTGATTCCGCTCCCCACGGCGGCCGACGATCATCAGACCAGAAACGCGCTGGCCTTCGAACAGGCCGGCGCGGCCGTGCTGCTCCCGCAGAGCGCGGCCTCGGCCACCCGCCTCGGCGATCTGGTCGACAGTATCCTGGGTGATCCGGCGCGCTACGCCGAGATGTGCGCCGCGATGGGGAGACTGGCGCGCGCCGACGCGACCGGGGCGGTCGTCGCCGAGCTGGAATCGATCGCGCGCCGCCGGTCTCGGTAGCTCTCCCGGAGGGAGCGATGGCGGTCAGCATGGCCTCCTCCGAGAGGCGGCCGGCCTCGTCCATCGCGCCCTGCTCCTCGACCGACGGCAGCAAATCCTGAGCCCGAGCGCGCCCGCTCGACGCCGGCCCAGCCCGGCCGAGCTCCGGCCGCCGCACGGCGACCCACCGCGGGCCGGGGCGCCGCCCGAGGAATCCGTTTCCGGCCCGGCCGAGACGCGGTAAAGGACACACGTGTTCAAGAAGCGCGACGTCGCCATCCATTTCGTGGGCATCGGCGGCATCGGCATGTCGGGCATCGCCGAGGTGCTGCTGGACCTGGGTTACCCGGTCTCGGGCTCCGACCTGCGCGAGAGCGCCGTCACCCGGCGGCTGGCGATGCGGGGGGCGCGGATCGCCTTCGGCCACCAGGCCGACAACGTCGCCGGCGCCGACGTGGTGGTCATCTCGAGCGCGGTCCACGCCGATAACCCCGAGGTCGCCGCCGCCCGCGCGCGTGACATCCCGGTCATCCCGCGCGCCGAGATGCTCGGCGAGCTCATGCGCGTCAAAGACGGCGTCGCGGTCGCCGGCAGCCACGGCAAGACCACCACCACCACGATGATCGCGGTGATCCTGACCGAGGCCGGGCTCGATCCGACCGCCGTCATCGGCGGCCAGGCGCGCGCCTTCGGCTCCAACGCCCGCCTCGGCCAGGGCCAGATCCTGGTCGCCGAGGCCGACGAATCGGATGGCTCGTTCCGCCACCTGTTCCCGACCGTGGCCCTGGTGACCAACATCGACCGCGAGCACCTCGACCACTTCGGGACCGAGGCCGCCCTTTTCGACGCATTTTTAGACTTTGCGGAGAAGGTGCCGTTTTATGGATTGGTCGTGATCGGCGCCGACAACCCCACCGCGGCGCGCCTCGCGCCGCGCCTGACCAAGCGGCACACCACCTACGGCCTGGCGACCGGGGATTGGCGTGGCGAGATCCTGGAGGCCGGCCCGACCGGCACCCGCTTTCGCATTCGGGTGCGCAATCGCCTGCACGGCGAGGCGCGGGTCCGGATGCCCGGCGTCCACTACGCCGAAAACGCGCTGGGCGCGCTGTGCGTGGCCGATTTTCTGGGCGTGCCGTTCGCGCAAGCCGGCCAGGCGCTGGCCAATTTTCAGGGCGTCGACCGGCGTTTCTCGGTGCGGGGCGAGGCCGGCGGCGTGTTGGTGGTCGACGACTATGGGCATCACCCGACCGAGCTGGCGGCCACCATCGCGGCGGCGCGGCTGCACGGTCGGCGCTTGCTGGTCGCCTTCCAGCCCCACCGCTACACCCGCACGCGCGATCTGCTGGGTGACTTCGCGCCGGCGCTGGCCGGCGCGGCCGAGGTGATCCTGACCGACGTCTACCCAGCTGGCGAGTCCCCCATCCCGGGCGCCGACGCCCGCGCGCTGCTGGCCACCTTCCCGGGGGGCGCGGCGGTGCGCCACGTCGCGCGACCGGCGCTCACCGGCGCGCTGGTGGCGGCGGCGCGCCCCGGCGATCTGATCCTCTGCCTGGGCGCCGGAGACATCACCGCTGTGCCGGCCGAGCTGTTGGCGGCCCTCGGCCAGCGGGGAGACGCGCCCTGAACGGACGGGCGGCACAGGTGCAAGTGGCCGACCGGACGATCGCGGTCGAACGGACGCCGCCCCGGCGGGGCTTCTTTCGCCGGCGCAGCAACCGCCGAATCTTGGCGACGCGCCCGTCGATCGCGCCTTGGCTGGCCGACCTGCTGCGGAGTCTGGCGCGCAAGCTGATCTTCCTCGGCAAGGTGCTGGCGGTGGTGGCGTTCCTGGGCGGAGCCGCGCTGGCGGGTCGGCAGGCGATCCGACACGTGATCGCTTCGCCGCGCTTCGCCGTGCGCGACATCCGCGTCGGTCCCACGGCGCACGTGTCGGCCGACGATCTGCGCGCGCTGGCCGGGGTTCACCTGGGCGATCGTCTGCTGGCGGTCGACCCCGACCTGGTGGCCGCGCGCCTGACGGCGGACCCCTGGGTGGTGTCGGCCCGCGTGCGGCGAGAGCTCCCCTCGACGCTGGCCATCGAGGTGAGCGAGCGGCGCGCCGTCGCCAGCGCGCTCCTCGGCGCGCTCTACCTGCTCGACCCGGCCGGTCACCCCTTCAAACGCGCTACCTCCGAAGAGGCCGACGGGCTGACCGTCCTGACCGGCATCACCCGCGACAAGTACGCGGCCATGCGTCCGACCAGTGAGGCCGCCTTCCGAGAAGCGCTGGGCCTGCTGGCGGTCTATAGCGGTGACCGGGCCGCCGCGCCCGAGGCGCCCCCGATGGAGGGCCCCATTCAATCGCCGCGCCCCAAGCTGTCGGAGATCCACCTCGACGCGCGGACCGGTTTCACCGCCGTGCTCCTCGACGGTGGCGGTGAGATTCGCCTCGGCCGGGGCGAATGGGATCGCAAGCTGGCCGCGCTCGATCGCATCTTGGCGGCGCTCGGTCCGGGGGGACCGGCCGCGCTGACGACGGTCTTCCTCGACGGCGCCCCGTCGGAACGCGTCACGCTCCGACTCAAGCCCTCCACGGCCCAGGCGCCGCCGGTGGCGGCGAGCAAAAAATTTCGGGTCCCGGGCAAACGCGGCGAAGATTAGCGGCGCATGCCCAGGAGATCGTCCGACATCATCGTGGGTCTCGACATCGGGACCACCAAAATCGCCGCCGTCGTAGGCGAGATCGGACCCGACGGCCTCGACATCATCGGCGTCGGCACCCACCCCTCGCGCGGCCTGAAAAAGGGCGTGATCGTCAACATCGACTCGACCGTCGCGTCGATCAAACAGGCCGTCCTAGAGGCCGAGAGCATGTCCGGCTGCGAGATCTCGCAGGTCTACGTGGGCATCGCGGGCGGTCACATCAAGGGGGTCAATTCGACCGGAACGGTGGCCATCAAGGACAAAGAGGTCCGCGCCACCGACGTCGGCAAGGTGCTGGAGCTGGCGCGCGCCATCGCGCTGCCGGTCGACCGCCACATCGTCCACGTGCTCCCGCAGGAGTACAAGATCGACGGGCAGGACGGGGTCCGCGAGCCGCTCGGCATGTGCGGCGTGCGCCTGGAGGCGCGCGTTCACATCGTGACCGCCGCGGCCGCCGCCGCGCAGAACATCATCAAGTGCTGCACCCGCTGCGACCTCGAGGTGCTCGACATCGTGCTCGAGCCGCTGGCCTCGGGCGAAGCGGTCCTGGAGGACGACGAGAAGGGGTTGGGGGTCGCGCTCATCGACATCGGTGGCGGCACCACCGACATCGCCATCTTCACCGACGGCGCGGTCGCCCACACCAGCGTCATTCCGATCGGCGGCCACCAGCTGACCAGCGACATCGCCTTCGGCCTGCGCACGCCGCCCCACGAGGCCGAGAAGATCAAGATCCGCTCCGGCTGCGCGCTGTCGTCGATGGTCGGCGAGGACGAGACGCTGGAGGTGGCCTCGGTCGGCGGCCGCGCCCCGCGCGTGCTGTCGCGCCACACCCTCTGCCGCGACATCATCCAGCCCCGCATCGAGGAGATCCTTTCGTTCGTCAAGGCGGAGATTGTCCGCCTGGGCTGCGAGGATCTGCTGGCCTCGGGCGCCGTGCTGACCGGCGGCACCACGCAGATCGCCGGAATGACCGAGCTGGGCGAGGAGATCCTGGGGATCCCCGTGCGCCGTGGCGTGCCCAAAGGCGTCGGCGGCCTGGCCGAGGTGGTCCGCAACGCGACCTTCTCGACCGCCGTCGGCCTGGTCCAGTACGGCGTCGCGCGGCAGGACAGCACCCGCGTCACCGACGTTCCCCAGAAGCGCGGCCTCTTTTCCCGTCTGCGCCGCACGCTCTCGAGCGCGTTCTGAGCGTGCTTGCCAGCCCGACCACAAAAAAAGTGGTCAAAAATTAGCGTCGGGGCGCTGGTCATGGGATCGATAGTTTGAGGAGTCCCAATGCTCGAATTTGACGACGAAGCGCAGGGTCCCGGACGTCCCGTCATCAAGGTGGTCGGCGTGGGCGGTGGGGGCGGGAACGCATTGAACACGATGATCGAGGCCGGCGTCGAAGGCGTCGACTTCATCGTGGCCAACACCGACTGCCAGGTGCTGGAGGCCAGCTTGGCCGGCATCAAGGTGCACCTCGGCCGCAACCTGACCAAGGGTCTGGGCGCTGGCGCCAACCCGGAGATCGGGCGCGCCGCGGCGCTGGAGGACGCCTCGCGCGTCGCCGAGGCACTGACCGGCGCCGACATGGTGTTCGTGACCGCGGGGATGGGCGGCGGCACCGGCACCGGCGCGGCCCCGGTCATCGCGCAGATCGCGCGCGACTGCGGGGCGCTGACCGTCGGCGTGGTGACCAAGCCGTTCGCCTTCGAAGGCTCTCAGCGCAAGAAGAAGGCCGCCGCCGGCATCGCCGAGCTGGGAAAGGCCGTCGACGCGCTGATCGTCATCCCGAACGATCGCCTGGTGTCGCTGGCCGGCATGAAGATGACGCTCAAGGATGCCTTCGCGATGGTCGACAACGTCTGCCTGAACGCCGTGCGCGGCATCAGCGATCTGGTGATCGCGCCGGGCCTCATCAACGTCGACTTCGCCGACGTGCGGACCATCATGACGGGCATGGGCCGCGCGCTCATGGGCACCGGCATGGGGACCGGCGACAAGCGCGCCATCGAGGCGGCGCAGCAGGCCATCAGCTCGCCGCTGCTGGAGGACGTGTCGATCAACGGTGCGACCGGAATTCTGCTCAACATCACGGGCGGACCCGATCTGACGCTGGCCGAGATGAACGAGGCCTGCAGCCTGATCGCCGAGGCGGCCGACCCCGATGCCAACATCATCTTCGGTTCGGTGATCGACGCGCACGCGGGCGATCAGGTCCGCATCACGGTCATCGCGACCGGCTTCGCCGCGCACGCGCAAGACCAGCCGGCCCCCATGAACGTGCGCGGCTCGGTGGCGCGCGGGCGTGACGGCCAGATGGCGCTCCCGATGCAGCCTTCGGGCATGGCGCACGGGCAAACCGTATCGTCGCAACCGACCGCGCCCTGGACGTCGATCCCCACGCCGCGCGGCGGTTACACCGCGCCCGCGCCACGCCCCGGCGAGGCGAGCGAGACCATCAACATCGACGAGGACTTCTATCTGCACCTCGAACAGGTGCCCCCGGCCGGCATGGGGACGCCGGCACAGGCGGCGCCGTCGTCGGGATCGGAGTGGACGCCGGCCGAGCGACCGATCATCCGGCCGCCGACCTCCGGCACCGCGCCGCTGGTCCGGCGCGCCTCGCCACAACAGCCGCGCACGCCCGACGAGCTCGGCGTCGAAGAGTCGGAGTTCGACAAGCCGACCTACCTGCGCCGCGGCCTCTACGCGCCGGAGTAGCAACCCTGTACGCCGCGCCCCGATAAGGGGCGCATGGCGCTGCCCTCCCGGTCGTTTCATGCGCTCATCGACGGCGCGCTTCAGACGTTGTGGCCGGCGGTGTGTGCGGCCTGCGACCGGCCAGTGGCCGACCAGGTGCTGTTCTGCGCGCCCTGTAACCTGTCGATCAATCCGCTCTGCGGCGTCTGTCCGGGCTGCGCCCTGCCGATGTTTCAACCCGACGGTCGGGCGGCCGCCTGGACACTGGAAAATGACGCCCGACTCTGTCGCACTTGCCGGCGCGTCCCGTTCCCGTTCGCCGGCGCGACCGGCGGGTTCGAGTATGGTGAGGCGCTGGCGGAGGCGCTGATGCGGATGAAGCATGGCGGGCGCCGGTATCTGGCGCGGCGCCTGGCGCGCCTGCTGGTGCAACCGTTGGCCGAGGCGCTGGCGCGCGGGCGGTTTCAACCGAGCGACGCGGTGGTCGCGGTTCCGCTGCACGCGCACAAGCTCCGCCGGCGCGGCTTCAACCAGGCGCTCGAGTTGGCGCGCTGGGCGCTGGTGGGACTCTCCCGCGCGCCGTCGCTGTGCCCGGTGGACGACTTGCCCCGCCTGGAACGGCATCTGTTGCACCGGACGCGGCCCACGCGCGAGCTGGGGCACGCCGGACCGGCGGCCCGCCTGGCCGAGGTGGCGGGCGCCTTCCTGGTCAGCGACACCGCCCGCTTGCGGGGCCGGCGCGTCTTGCTGGTCGACGACGTCTTCACGACCGGCGCCACGTTCAGCGAGTGCGCCGCGGCCTTGCTGCAGGCCGGCGCGGCCAGGGTCCACGTGCTCGCGCTGGCCCGCGCCGTTTAGTCCTAAAACCCGAGCCCGAGCGAGATGACGAAGCCCTGGCCGTAGTTGGTGTGGGTCGAAACCACGCCGGTGGTCGGATCGGGTGGACCGAGCTCGCCGAAGGTGTTGAAGAAGTAACCCACCTCGCCGCGCATCTGCACCGAGGACAGCCGCCCGAGCAGGATCCCGGCGGTGGGCTGAAAGCTGAGCCCGCTGGCGCCCGCGCCGCCCAGGTTCATGTCGGCCCACCGCACCACGCCGCCGATGTAGGGCGTGAAGTCCTCTCGTAAGAAGGGGTAGTAGCCGCCGATCGCGGCGTCGACCAGCGTGGTCCCGTTGTGACCGCCGATGTCGAGCGAGATGTCGGCCATCCACGATCGCGCGTCGTAGAGCCAGAAGATCCCGCCCGCCGGCACCGCCGTGAACGAGCTGCCCGCCGAGCTGGTCGGCAGCAACGTGAAGAGGTGGACGCCGAACGACTTGTTGGCCTCACGGCGATTGAGCGTCTGGGTCTCCCGGTCGGTGACCGTCTCCAGCTCGGCGCTCTCGCGCACTGGCTTGCCCACCTGCATACCGTGAACGAGACGCTGGATTGCCACGTCCATCTCGTCGGGGCCGCCATTGATCAAGATGCTGTCCCAGTAGACGACCTGCGCCGTGGCCGCCGAGTACGATGTGAGCCGTATCCGCGCGGAGTTTCCGAAGTGGGCGATGCGCAGGACCACCGCGATCTCGGCGCCCAGTGCGCTGGCGGCTTGAGCCGCTTGCACAGGCGTCGGCTCGTCGGCCGTCGACGGTGGTGTCGCCGGTACCGGGGGCTCGACAACGGTGTACGTCCCCGCCCGCTGCAGATGATCCTTCAAGATGTCGCGGGCGGCCCGCAGCAGGTCGGGCGCAACGTTGTCGCCGGAGGGCGGAAACACCGCGACCACCTGCAGCCGGGGCGGCGGCGCGGCCTGCGCCACCGGCGCGACAACCAGGCAGGCGAGCGCGGCGGCGCCGATCGCGAAGAAACCGTGGACCCGGCGGGAAGCTGATTTCATGGCTTTTGTCCTCGTGTGCATGTCGGGGCGATGGATTTGCAAGACAGAGACCGCGCGCGGGCCGCGTGAAACGGCCCGCGACCTCAGGGAAACGACAGACGACGGTGAAATTCGGACACGGATGTCAGGGTCCGCACGGGCCGCCAAGCATTTTGGCAGTACGTCATTGTACGTCCTTTCCCGACGGGGGGATCGGTCGATCGGTGGAGCGAGGTGACGCAGCGGGCCCGGCCGGCGGCAGCGGGCCAATGGGGCTCAGTATCGGCGGCGGAGGCGCCGGGGCCGGTGGCGGCGTGACCCACGGATCATAGGACGGCGGCGCCGCGTACCCAGCCCTGCCCGGGACCGGCGCGTAGGGTCCCCCATACCCGGGCGGATAGGCCACAGTGGGCGTCTGCGCCGCGCGTTTGAGCATGTCGCTCTGGGCCTCCCGGCACTCGGCCGTCTTGCTGTAGCCGTAGATGGCCGAGGCCGCGAAGAGTGCGGCCTCGGTGCCGAAGACCGCCAGGTTGGCGCGGCTCGAAGACAGCCCCGAAGCGCCGCCGGCCACCCCTGGGATTGCGTCCACCGCTGCCGCGCCAGCCACCAGAAGATCTAGCGTCGGCAGCGCGCGGCTGGAACT
>Ga0075522_10001156_pt1 | contig 20018 bp, 19 predicted proteins | sample NGEPerA_FD_74796 | JGI IMG/M metagenome (GOLD analysis project Ga0075522, IMG submission 74796) | Arctic peat soil microbial communities from the Barrow Environmental Observatory site, Barrow, Alaska, USA - NGEE PermafrostL2-A | ecosystem: Environmental > Terrestrial > Soil > Wetlands > Peat ...
TGATTCTTCGCTTTAGCGGACATCTCGATGATTGACGTCGGCTGACAACTACCAATGACACCTACCGCCGGCTGTGGGCGCCTTATCAAGTGAACGCTGCTTGCCGGCAGCTAACCGCCCATGAACGGCACGACGGGGACACCCGTCCCCATGCGGTATCCGTCATTATCGTGCTGTCGGTACCTAGTCGCCCATCCTGCCGATCCGACTCAGTACTCTGCGCTTTCGAGAGCGATCAGCAAGTATGGCTAACGCGTCAAGCCGGGCTTCAAAAGACCGGCATATCATCCGCTGATGGATATCTCCCAGAAGATGACAATTATCGGACAACACCCACGGGCGGACATCGGGCGAACACTGTTTGGAGATGTTCTCGAAATCGGACCAGGCCACGCACCGTTCCCAACGTCTCCCGCTGCGCGCGTCACTTACGCCGACCGTTCGGTCGAGGGCGGCAGGGATGCGACGTGGCCGGAACTGGCAGGCCAATCTCGAGGGCCAGACTCTGAACTGGACGTCGACCTCGATGTTGATGGCCTTCGTGCCGTCGCCGATGAAGCCTTCGACTCCGTTATCGCGTGCCACCTGATCGAGCACTTAGCCAACCCGATCGCGGCGCTGCGCGAGTTCGAACGCGTACTGCGTCGAGGCGGACGACTTGTTTTGGTGGTTCCCGACCGGAACCGCACCTTTGATTCGGTGCGTGAACCGACGTCCCTCGCTCATCTGCTCGACGATTTTGGGCGAGAAGTCACCGAGGTGGACCTCGAGCACATAAGCGATTTCTGCGAGGCGATCTTCAACCAACCGCCCATCCACCCAGATGAGGTTCGGGAGTGGCACGACCCTGCCCGACTCGATGAGGAACGGGTCAATCTGCATCGTCGGCGGACGATCCACGTTCACTGCTGGACGCCCGAGGAGTTTGCTGTCGTCTTGGCCGGTGGACTGGCTCGAGATTTGATGTCCTGGCAACTGGTCGACTTGTACTTCTTCGATGATGCCGGCGACCAACCGGACAACGAGTTCGGTCTCGTCCTCCAGCGATCGCGCACACGCTGTTCTCCCCCTGACCAATGCGTAGCATTTGTCCGGCAGTGGGTGGACCTTGTGCTCGACCGGAATCGTGATCCTCGTCGACTGGTCGCTCTACATTCGGCATTGCTCGCGAACCTTGAGGGATGGGACGAGTTGCCGGCCGCCGCCTTCGTCGTTGTCGATGCGCTCACAACCCGACTTGTAGAGGAGCGTGCGAACAACGAGGTAGATGAAGAGCGGGTCGTCGCTGCCGAAGTGGGAGCTGCGCAACTCTCCGAACGTCTTCGAGCGTCGGAGACGCGATTGACCAAAGTTCTCGAAAGCCACTCCTATCGAGCAAGTCGCGTTATCAGCACGTTTCTCCGGCCCTTTCGCCATCGCGCCTAACGCATCTTCGGTCGACGATGCATCCGCAAAGTGCCGATACGTGCGGGCATTGGTACCCCGATCGCTGGCGGTTGGGTGGGGCACTGTCGAGGTACGCGTAGGCACTCCAAGCTTGCTCCCGCTAGCACTGGAACTCGCTCATTTCCCAAGGGCAGACTTCCCCTGCGCTCAACCATGTAGGGGAAGTTGGAGGTGGTGAGATTCCGGGGGTGGCGCCTTCCGCGGTGCCGGACGGGCGATCAGGGGACGAGGACGACCTTGCCGGTGACGGTGCGGTCGATGAGCCCGGCCATGACATCGGCCGCCTCCTCGAGGGGCCGGGTGGCGGGCTCGGTCGGGTGGAGCCGACCGTCGGCCACCATCCCCATCAGCTCGTCGATGAGGGCCCGGTTGCCCAATGGGTCCTTGAATGTCCAGCCGCCCCAGTCCACGCCCACCATCGTGCGGTTGTTGAGGAGGACCTGGTTGATCGGGATCGAGGGGATCGGCCCCGACGCGAACCCGATGACGCAGTAGCGCCCCAGGTGGTGGGCGGCCCGCAGGGCCGGCTCGGCGTGCCGGCCACCGACCGGGTCGACCACCACGTCCACCCCGCCCCCCGACAGCTCGCGGGCCCGGGTCTTCAGGTCCTCCTCCTCGTAGGCGATGGAGGCCTCGGCCCCCATGGCCATGGCCGCCTCCACCTTGTCCGGGGTGGAGGCCGCGGCAATGACGCGGGCGCCGAGGGCGGTGGCCACGTCGACGGCGGCCAGTCCGATGCCACCGCCGGCCCCGAGGACCAGCACCCACTCGCCCGGCGCCACCGTCGTCCGGCGGGTGAGGGTGAAGAGCATGGTGCAGTAGCTCTGGATGAGGGCTGCCGCCTGGGCCAGGTCGATGGCATCGGGCACGGCCACCAACGACAGCGCGGGGACCACCACCTGGCTGGCGAACCCGCCGAACCCGCAGAACACCAGCACCCGGTCGCCGACCGACCAGTCGGTCACGCCGGGGCCCACCGCGGCGATGGTACCGGCCACCTCGCTGCCCGGGACGAACGGGGTCGGCGGCTTCAGCTGGTACCGGCCCTGGCAGATCAGCCCGTCCACGAAGTTGACCCCAGCGGCGGCCACGTCGACGACCACCATCCCCTCGGACGGCTCGGGGATGGGCCGGTCCTCCAGTACCAGGGTGTCGAGGGGACCGAACTCGTTGCAGACGACGGCGCGCATGCCCGTCAACCTACCGGGACCGCCCCCGGGGGAGTGGGGTCGGCGTCGGTCAGGACCGCAGACCGCGCAGGCGTCCGACCACGCCCGGGAACGCAGCCGCGAAGGCCTCGACATCGCCGTCCGTGGTCGACCAGCCGACCGACAGCCGCAGCGACCGTTCACCATCGACGCCCATGGCCTCGAGGACCGGAGAGGGCTCGAGGGACTCCGACGAGCAGGAGGAGCCGGAATGGACGGCCACCCCGGCTTGGTCCAGGCCCAGCAGGACCGGCTCGGCCTCCACACCGTCGATGCCGAGGCACACGATGTGAGGCACCCGCCGGTCGGGGTCGCCGTAGGGGTGGACGGCGTCGACCGTGGTGGCCGCGTGCAGCAGATGGTCGGTGCGCCGGCGGGCGGCCGCGGCCTCGGCGTCGATCCGTCCCGGCTCGGCCAGGACGGCCGCCGCCGCACCGAATCCGATGGCGCCAGCCACGTCCTCCAGGCCGGCCCGACGTCCCCGCTCCTGCTCGCCCCCCACGAGCAGCGGGTCGATCCGGAGGCCCCGGCGCACGATCAGTGCACCCATGCCGGCCGGGCCACCGAGCTTGTGGGCGGACACCGATACCAGGTCGGCGCCGAGACTCTCGAGGTCGAGCGGAACGTGGCCGGCTGCGGCGACGGCGTCCACGTGGACGACGACGCCCCGCTCCCGGCACAGGCCCACCACGTCGGCGACGTCCTGGAGGGTGCCGACCTCGTGGTTGGCCGACTGACAGTGCACGAGCGCCGGCAGCCGGCTGTGCTCGGCCAGGCTCCGCTCCAATGCCGCGGTGACGGCGGCCGCGGTGATGCGTCCGAGTCGGTCGACGGCCACGTCGATGACGGTGCCGAGGCGGGCCGAGGCGTCCCGCACGGCCGAGTGCTCGACAGCGGCGCAGGCTACGGGCGCGCCACGGCCGGCGGGGGCCAGGACCCCCCAGACGGCGGCGTTCACCGCCTCGGTCCCCCCGGAGGTGAGCACCACTTGGCGAGGTCGGACCGCGAACAGGGCGGCCACCTGGTCCCGGGCGTCCTCGAGGGCAGCGCGGACCATGCGCCCCTCGGTGTGGACTCGGCCAGGGTCGGCCGTCACGCCTCGGAAGACCCACTCGGCCATGGCGGTCCCGGCCTCGGGACGCAGCGGGGTGGTGGAGGCGTGGTCGAGGTAGTGCCGGGCCACGGTCGCCGGTCAGACCACGGCGCTGCAGGCGTCGTCGCCCCGGGCCCGGGACGACGACAGGACGACCGGTACGGCGCCGGGATCGTCCCCGCACAGGCCGGCCAGCAGGCCCTTGACCATGCCCCGGTCGACGGCGCACAGCACCGGGTACTGCGCCGCCGCGTCACCGAACGGGCAGTTGTCGGCGACCACTGCGGTGGCCGTCCCCTGGTCCTCGGCATGGGCGGCGAACCCGTGGGCGGTGAGGGTGTCGGCGATGGCGTGCATGGCCGTCCGCAGCGACCGCTGGCCGTCACCCGGCGACATCTGTCCGGCGAGTTGGCGCCCGTAGGCCTCGCCGACCCGCTCGGCCATGCCTTCGGCGGCCTGGGGCCCGAGCATCTGCAGGGCTTCCTGGAGGAGGAGGACCAAAAGGTCGTCCCGCCTGGTCAGCAGGTCGAGGGTGGGATCGGGACCGATGGCCCGGAAGCGCTTGGACGGTCGACCGGCGCCGCCCCCGTCGGCCCGCTCCATGGTGACCTCCACGTAGCCACCGGCGGCCAGGCGCTCGAGGTGGTGCCGGGCCACATTCGGGTGGAGGGAGAATTGGGCTGCCACCTCGGTGGCGGTCGCCCCCGGGTTGGACCGCACGAACAGATAGATCTCCCGCCGGGTGGGATCACCGAATGCCGACGTGACCGCGGTCACCGCCGCGGCGAACTGGGCGTCGGTGTCCGAGGTGGCCAGGGCCACCTGGCTGTCCGGGTAGGGCTGCACGTCCCCTAGTGTACCGGTGACGCCGATTTCCCTTCAGGAGAACCCCCATGTCCATCGACGAGTCCCAGGTCGCGGCAGCGGTCGCCCATGTGGACGACCCGGAACTGCGCCGTCCACTGGGGGAGTTGGGCATGGTCGGCGCAGTCCGCGCCAAGCGGAGGAAGGCCACCGTCGAACTGACGCTCCCGGTGGCTCACTACCCTCAGGTGGACGAGCTGGTAGCCCGGGTCCGGGCCGCCGTCGCCCGGGTGGACGGGGTGGACGAGGTCCTGGTCGACACCGCCGTGATGGACGAGGAGCCCCGGGCCCGCCTGCGGATGCTGCTGCGGGGCGAGGCCGTCGACGGGGGCACCATGCACGCCCCCGATGACGGCCACGGCCACGACCACGGCGCCGCCCTCGGCCACGAGGAGGGACGGCCCAACAAGTTCATGGAGCCCCGGTCGAAGACCAGGATCCTCGGGATCTCGTCGGGCAAGGGCGGCGTCGGAAAGTCGTCGGTGACGGTCAACCTGGCCGTGGCCCTGGCCCGGGCCGGCTACGACGTGGGCATCCTCGACGCCGACGTCTACGGGTTCTCCGTCCCGAAGATGCTGGGCATCACCACGGACCCCCTGATCATCGGCGACCTGGTAGTCCCGCCCACGGCAAACGGGGTGCGGTGCCTGTCGATGGGCTTCTTCGTGGCCGACGACACCCCGGTCATCTGGCGGGGCCCGATGCTGCACAAGGCGCTCGAGCAGTTCCTGGTGGACGCCTACTGGGGTGAACCCGATTTCTTGCTGATCGACATGCCCCCCGGAACCGGTGACGTGACCCTCTCCCTCGGCCAGTACCTGACCAAGACCGAAGTCTTCGTCGTGACCACGCCCCAGCCGGCAGCCCAGCGGGTGGCCCAGCGTTCGGCCTACGCGGCGCGCAAGCTGAAGTTGGCGGTGCGAGGGGTGATCGAGAACATGAGCTGGTTCACCGGCGACGACGGCACCCGTTACGAGCTGTTCGGGGCCGGCGGCGGCCAGCAGCTGGCCGACGACTTGGGCGTGCCGCTGCTCGGATCGATCCCCTTGGTGCCGGCCTTGCGCGAAGGGGGTGACGAGGGCGTGCCGGTGGTGGTGGCCGATCCCGACGGCGAGGCCGCCGCGATGTTCGCCCGGTTGGCCGATTCAATCGCCTCGCTGGGGCCCGCCCGCGTCTACCGCCGGGAGCTCACCGTCCGGTAACGGTGGTCACGCGGTGACCGGTCGGCGGCCCAGGTACGCCGCCAACCGGTCGTACACGGGTGCCGAATCGGGTACCTCGACCCACCAGGCCGAACCCCATCGCCCCGCCCCGCCCGTCGGCCGGGACGTACTGCTGCACCACCGGGAGGATCACCTCGGCCAGGGCGGGATCGAGCGAGTCCTGTTGCCCGATCGCCATCGCCAAGTCCCATCCGTGGGTCACCTGCTCCTCCACGTAGATGAGGGCGACCATGGGTGCCGGGAACGTGCCGAACGGCACGACGATCTCTCCGTCGAGCGCGTCGTCGGCGGACCAGGCCGAGATCGCCAGACCCATCGCGGCTCCGAAGGCCTCGGGCCATTCGGCGTCGGCCACCCCGGTGACCACCGTCGGCTCGTCGACGATGGCCTCCCTCCCTCCGGCCGGCCTTGGCCAGGCGTCCGGCGGCGAAGGTCATGTGGCCGACGAGGGCGCGGACCGCGAAGTCGCCGCACGGGGTCGGGTCGCCGAACCCGTCGACCGGGACGCTGGCGATCAGGCGGCTCGACTGGTCGAGGGAGCGGCGGATGAGCGCACGGGTGTCGATGGCGTCGGTCATGGCAGCTCCTCGTGGTGGGCGGGCCCGTTCATCATGCCCAGTCAGTCCCACTCACCCCGGGTCAACGGCATCCCGCTCGTCCCGTCGGCCCCCGGAAGGACACCGAGTACCTGGTGCAGCGAGATCCCGCCGTCCTCGAAGCCGATCGCCGAGGCGGCCATGTAGAGGCGCCAGATGTCGGCCCGGGCCCGGCCGACCAGTGCCACGGCCTCGTCCCAGCGGGACTCCAGGTTGGCCACCCAGCACCGAAGGGTCCGGGCGTAGTGCTCGCGGAGGGACTCGATGTCGCGGACCTCGAACCCCGCCTGCTCCATGGCGAGCACGACCTCGCCCACGTCGATGAGCTCGCCGTCGGGGAAGACGTAGCGGCCGATGAACGTCCGATTGCCGAGGAGTGAGCCGCCGGCCGACGAGATGGCGTGGTTGAGCAGCCGACCGGTCGGGACCAGCAGGTCCCGGAGCGTGGCGAAGTACTGGGCCGTGCGGGCCGTGCCGACGTGCTCGAACATCCCGATCGACGAGATGGCGTCGAACTGCTCGCCGGCCAGATCCCGGTAGTCCTGGTAGCGGATCTCCACCCGGTCCTGCAGTCCGACTTCGAGGACCCGCTCCCGCGCCTTGGCCACCTGCTCGCGGCTGAGGGCGATGCCGACCACCCGGGAGCCATGGTGACGGGCCGCATGGATGGCCATGGACCCCCAGCCGCACCCGACGTCGAGCAGCCGGGCCTCGGGCCGCCGGTCGATGCCGAGCTTGCGGCAGATCAGCTCGTACTTGGCCGCCTGCGCCTCCTCCAGGTTGGTGGCCGAGGTGACGAACCGGGCCGACGAGTAGGTCCAACTCGGGCCCAGCACCAACTCGTAGAAGTCGTTGCCCACGTCGTAGTGGTGACTGATGGCCCGGGCGTCACGGGCCGGCGAATGGATCCACCCGGACGGTCGGCTCTCCTCCAGGGGTGGCGGCGGTGGCCGGCCGAGGGCGCCGATCCGTCCGGCCGCCCGGACGGTGGCCGCCAGGGTGCGGGGATCGATCCGCCGGAGCTCCCGCGGCATGGCGTCGCGCAGCGCCACCAGCACCTCGAAGAGGTCCCCGTCGATCGCCAATTCGCCGGCCACGAACGCGCGGGCCAGCCCCAGCTCACCGGGGGCCCAGACGATCCGCTTGAGCGCGTCCGGCGAGCGCACGTCGATCGTGCCGACGGCGGAGTCGGGCCCCAGGGTGCTGCCGTCCCAGAAGCGGAAGCCGACCCCTGCGTGGCGGTCCACCAGGGCCGTGATCATCGGGGCGAGGGCGGCAGCGACGCCACCACCGGGTGGTCCACCCCCGCCGTGTGTCACGTCATTACCGGTGGGGATCCACGTCTGACGTTGTGGTGACTCCCTGGTGACCATGAGGACCTCCTCGATCGGTGGTGGCGTTCCGATGCCGTCAATGGTAATGGGCGCGCCCAGCGGTCCGTCCGGTGGGCGGGCGCCGACGGTGCGCTGACCGGGCGGTGGCAAGCTGGGGTACGTGAAGACGATCCTCAATGTCCTGTGGCTTGTCCTGTGCGGTTTCTGGCTGGCCATCGGCTACGTGGTGGCCGGTGTCATCATGTGCGTGCTCATCATCACGATCCCTTTCGGGATCGCCAGTTTCCGGTTGGCCGCCTTCACCCTTTGGCCCTTCGGCCGGACCCTGGTACCCCGTCGCGACGCCGGAGCCGGGTCCTTCATCGGCAATGTGCTTTGGTTCCTGCTGGCCGGACTGTGGATGGCCATCGCCCACGTGGTGACCGGTGTGCTGCTGTGCCTCACCATCATCGGGATCCCGTTGGGCATCGCCGACTTCAAGTTGGCCGCGGCCGCCATCGCTCCGCTGGGCAAGGACATCGTGGCCACGGACGATCCCCGGGCGTTCGCGCCGGCCTGACGCGTCCCGTCCCAGACCGGGCGCCCCTCGACGAGTAACGGATCCGGTCCGGCATTCGTTGAATCTGGGGAGGGAACGCATCCCCCTCCGTCCAACCCGATCAGGCTGGGCAGCTATTACCACTGGGTTCGCCGGGGCACAGTGCTCCTGGCCGCGGTGGCCAGTACCGATGAGGGGGGCCCCCGGGCCCCGCCTCATCCGCGGTCGGGGCCCACCGCGGGGGTGCGGAGCCTGGGGTCGCCGCTCCGGTAACGGAACACGGTCGTTGTTCGTTCTTCCTGGTGTGGCCTGAGGCCCGGTCGACCCGCGCCCCGTAGCATCCCAGGGCATCGACCGGTCGAGGGACGAATGAGGCAGGGAAGTGTAGGGGCGTCGTGTAGGCAGGGCATCATGACTGGACCGATTCCAGCGGAAGTGTGGGGCATGGGTGAGCTAGTGGGTCGACATCAGGCCAGAAAGGCCGGGGGCATCATCGTCCGCACGCCGGGCGGGTTCCCGGGGCCCGACGGTCGCGGTCCGTTCACAGCAGGCACCCGGTGTTGCCGTCGTGACGCCGTCGTCCTGTTCGCCCGCCGTACGGTGTCGTCATGACCCGTCGGGCACCGGTGCGCAGCGGTCTTGGACCACGAGTGGCACCGATCGGCCTGGCGATCGGCTTGGCGTTCGGCCTGATGGGCGGGCCGGTACTGGCCGTACCCGTCGTCAGCGCCGCTCCGGTTACGGCTGCGCCCCGGGTGGGCGCCCCATTGACCACGACCCGTGTGCCGTTCGAGGGGTTGGCCGGTAAGCACGGACCGGCTGTCTCCCTCGACTGGGCGGGCTACTCGGCCACCGGCCCGCCCATCACCACCGTGTCGGGCAGCTGGACCCAGCCGACGGCGACCTGTTCGACCACGAAGGCCAACCAGTCGGCGTACTGGGTGGGGATCGACGGCTACGCGCCGACCGATACGACGGTCCAGCAAGTGGGGACGGACGCGGACTGCTCCAAGGGCACGAAGAAGGTCCCGAGCAAGGCGAGCTACTACGCCTGGTTCGAAATGTACCCGGGACCGCTCGTGGTCCTGAACACCGCGAGCTACCCGGTAATGCCGACTGATGTCCTGACAGCCAGCGTCAGCCAGGTCGGGGCCAGCTACCAGCTGGTCATCAACGACGCGACGCACTGGACGTTCTCGACGCTCCAGCCGGTGTCGAAGACACCACTCAATGCCTCGGGAGAGTGGATCGTGGAGGCGCCCACCACGTGCAAGGGCACGACGTGCAAGCCCGTCCTCCTGACCAACTTCGGGTCGGTGGCCTTCACCGGGGCGACGGCCAACGGCCAACCGGTCGACGGCCCCGGATTCACACCCCATCAGATCACCATGAGCAAGAACAAGAAGGGCACCATCGTGAAGGCGGCCACCTCGGCGCTCGCATCCGGCGGTACGGCGTTCGGCGTCACGTGGGTGAGTAGCTGACGACGGCCAGACCATGGCCCATGGCCGGGCCGCCCGTCTAGAACCGTCCGGTGACCCCGATGCCCACCGGCAGCTTGTCGGGGTCCCACCCGAGCAGGGCCACGGCCTGGCTGAAGGCGAACCGGTCGGTCATGCCGGCAACGTGGGCGACAGCCGCATGGATTGCCCCCGGCTCGCCCCCGGTCAGCCCGAGATCCTCCTGGCCGGTCGGGAGGAGGTGGGGCCGGTCGCCGAAGTGCTCGACCAGGGCCTGCAGCACGGCGATCACCGCCGCACCCTGGGACACCGAGCTCGGCCGGAGGTAGATGTGCTCGTAGTTGCTGGCCCGGAACGCGGCCAGCGCCTCGGCCTGGGCATCGGCCATGCCGACGCGCCCGGTGCGCAGTGTGGTCTCGACCATGGAGTCGATGAACGTGCCGAGTTGGCGGCCCCGACGGTCGCCACACCGCTCCCGCACGAGGGCAGGCAGGGCGGCCGGGGTGACGATGCCGCTGCGGACTGCATCCTCGAAGTCGTGGCACACGTAGGCGATCCGGTCGGCCCAACTGACGACCTCGCCCTCGGGAGTGGACGGTGCCGGGCGGGACCAGGAGTGATTGCGGATCCCGTCGAGCGTCTCCTCGCACAAGTTGAGCGAGGCCAGGGAGACGTCGGCTCCCCACGGCGCGTGGTCGTATCCGCCGTCGACGTACGGGGAGAGGGCGTCCTCGCTGGCGTGACCGCCCGGACCGTGACCGCAGTCATGTCCGAGGGCGATGGCCTCGGTGAGGGCCACATTCAGCCGACAGGCCCGGGCGATGCCGGTTGCGACCTGAGCGACCTCGAGAGCATGGGTGAGGCGGGTTCGCTGATGGTCGTCGGGGAAGACGAACACCTGGGTCTTGCCGGCCAGGCGGCGGAACGAGGGCGCGTGCAGGATGCGGTCACGGTCGCGCTCGAAGCAGGTCCGCCACGGGTCGGGCTCCTCGGCCCGGACGCGGTCGCCGGAGCCGGCGGCGTGGGTCGCCCCGGGGGCGAGCAGCTCCCGTTCGAGCTCCTCGCGTGCCGCCCGGTCGAATCCGGGAGTCGGGAGGCCGGCCCCGGTGGCGGCGCGGCTGTCGAGGTGGGCGAAGGTGACGCCTTCCTCCTCGTGGCCGGCCATGGTGGCCGCCCATCGGCGGCTGCGCTCGGTCTCACCGGGCCGTGCCGTCGCCCCGGCCGGGGGTGTCTCACCATCCATCCCGCCAGTGTGCCCCATCGTCGCGACGGTGGGGCGTAGGAGAGGCGACCCCTCCGGGCACCGGTCAGGGACGACCCCACCCCGGGGGGTTGTATCGTCAGGGTCACCGGGTGGTCCCACCGACCGCCGGGCTGAGAGGAGCGTGCCAGGTGGACGTACGTATCGGGATCGTGCAGTCGATGAAGGAGCTCGACATCGAGCTGCCGGACGACGCTGACCGAGACAAGGTCCTGGCCGACATCGAGGACGCCATGGGCGAAGAGGGCAAGATCCTCTGGCTTACCGACCGCAAGGGCCGCCAGGTCGGGGTCCCGGTGGGCAAGGTCGCCTACATCGAGCTGGACCCACCGGCCTCCGACCGTCGGGTCGGATTCGGGATCTCCTGATCCGACAGCGCTGCCCCCGCCCGCGTCGTACGCTCGACACCGGGACCTCCCGTGCCCGCTGACCCGATGACACCGCTGCTGGAGCGCAAGCTGGTCTTCGTGACCGGCAAGGGTGGCACCGGCAAGACGACCGTCGCTTCGGCACTGGCGCTGTTGGCAGCCTCCCGGGGCAAGAAGGTCCTCATCTGCGAGGTCGACGCAAAAGGGGAGCTGGCCGGCTACTACGAGTCACCGCCCACCGCGTTCAAGGAACGGGAGGTCCAGCCCGGCCTCTTTGCCATGACCATGGACACCGAGGCGTCGCTGCGCGAGTACCTGAAGCTCCAGCTGCACATCCCGATCGTCGGGCGGATCGGACCGGTGGCCAAAGCCTTCGACTTCCTGGCCACGGCCGCCCCCGGGGTCCGGGAGATCATGACGGTGGGCAAGCTCTGCTTCGAAGTCCGCAGCGGCGATTGGGACATGGTGGTCGTGGACGCCCCGGCCACCGGCCACATCGTCGGCCAGCTGGCGGCGCCCCAAGCCGTCAACGGGTTGGTCAAGGTGGGCCTCATCCGGACCCAGACCGACTGGATGCTCGACATGCTGTCCGACCCGGAGATCACCGGCCTTCTGGCTGTGTGCACCCCTGAGGAGATGCCGGTCACTGAGACCATCGAGCTGGCCGACCGGGTGCGCGAGGAGACGACGGTGCAACTCGCCGCCGTAGTGGTGAACCGGGTGTTGCCCGAGCTGTTCGGACGCCAAGAGGAGGCGGTATTCGACGCGCTCGCCGCCCCCGGCCCGCTCGCCGAGCTGAACGGGCTCATCGATGGTCAAGCGGGCCCGGTGCTGGAGGCGGCCCGCCTGGCCGTGACCATGCGACGCACCCGGTCGACCCATCTCGAGCGTCTGCGCGGAGGCATCGATCCCGACGTTCCGCTCCTCTACCTCCCCTTCCTCTTCTCGCGGTCGCACGGGCTGCGTACCACGAAGCAGGTGGCCGGCTCGCTCGGCGAGGAGCTCGGCCTGTGATGGCCGCCCGCGCCCCCCGCACGGGCAAGCGCAAGGTGGACGCCGACGCGCCGGTCCTGACGATGGACAGCCTGCTGGCCACCAAGGAGATCGTCGTCGCCTGCGGGCCCGGCGGGGTGGGCAAGACCACCACTGCGGCCGCCTCGGCCCTGATGGCGGCGATCAACCATGGTTCCAAGGTGCTGGTCCTGACTGTCGACCCCGCCAAGCGCCTGGCCAACGCGCTCGGGCTCGACGGCATCGGCAACACGGAGCACCGCGTGCCGAACGCGGCATTCAAGGCGGCGGGGGTGAAGCCCCGGGGAGAGTTGTGGGCCGCCATGCTCGACACCAAGGAGTCGTGGGACTCCCTCATCCGCCAGCACGCGCCCGACGAGCAGACCCGCGACGAGATCCTGGCCAATCCGCTCTATCAGAACATCGCCGGACGCTTCATCCAGAGCCACGACTACATCGCCATGGAGCGGCTCTACGAGATCCACTCGACCGGTGAGTACGACCTGATCGTGGTGGACACCCCTCCGACCCGGAACGCCCTCGACTTCCTCGACGCCCCCGAGCGGCTGGCCGACTTCTTCTCGTCACGCCTACTTCGGTGGTTGATCGTGCCGTACCGCTCGAAGCTCATCAATGTGGCCACCAAACCCTTCTACCAGATCTCCGACCGGATCCTCGGCACGGAGTTCATGGGGGACATCTCCGAGTTCTTCATCCTGTTCCAGTCCATGTACGACGGGTTCGTCGAGCGGTCGAAGGCCGTCGGTCGCCTGTTGTCGGACCGCCGCACCACCTTCGTGGTCGTCTCGACCCTGGAGGCCACTCCGCTGCGCGAGGCCGAGTTCTTCGCCGAGCAGCTGACCGAACGCAAGCTCCACCTCGGGGCCATCGTGCTCAACAAGATCCTACCCGACTACCTCCAGGGCCGGGCCGGCACCAAGGTCGCCGAGGCCATGAAGGACCGGGCCGGGGACCTGGCCGCCTCCCTCGCCCCGGGGCTCGCCAGCGTGGATGCCGCGCTGGGTGACCCGACCCAGATCGCGCGGGTGCTCACCGAGGTGGCCGACAGCTACCTCAACTTCCAGGTGGTCGCCCTCCGCGAGATGGAGGAACGGGCGTCACTGGCCGTGGCCCCCGACGTGCTCGCCACCGTCCCGTTCTTCGACACGGACATCTATGACCTGTCGGGCCTGCTCCGCCTGGGCGAGCAGATTTGGACCTGACCCGGGCACACGGCCGGGCCCGGTCACGCGTCCGCCCGGCGGGCCGTACGATGCGGAGGTGACTGACATCGTCGACCCGACGCTCGAGGCCTACGCCACCGAGCACACCACCGCCCCGCCGGCGCACCTCGAGGCCCTGGCGGCCGACCTGGTCGAGACCCTCGACTTCCCCCACATGATGGTGGGCCGGCTCGAGGGCCGGTACCTCGAGATGCTGACCTTCGCCCTGTCGGCCACCTCGGTACTCGAAATCGGCACGTTCGGCGGCTACTCGGCGCTGGCCATGGCTGCCGGCCTCGCCCCGGGTGGTCGCATCATCACCTGCGAGCTCTCCCCGAAGCACGCCGCCTTCGCCCGCCGCCACATCGCGGCGAGCCCCTACGCCGACCGCATCGACGTGCTCGAGGGCCCGGCCGTCGAGACGATCGCCACCTTGTCCGGCCCGTTCGACCTGGTCTTCCTCGACGCCGACAAGGCCGGCTACCTCGCGTACTACGAGGCCGTGCTGGCCAAGCTGGCGCCCAGGGGGATCATCGCGGCGGACAACACGTTGTGGTCCGGCCGCATCCTCGACCCGGCCGACACCACCGCGGATACGTTGGCCCTCCGGGCGTTCAACGACTTCGTGGCGACCGATCCCCGGGTCGTCGCCGTGCAGACCACCGTCCGCGACGGGGTCACCCTGATCCGCCGGGCCGACTGAGCCCGGCACCACGACTGCCCGCGCCTCGACCGCCCGCCGACCGTTCGGCAGGCACCGAAAGGACCGACCACCAGCGTGCTGGACTACCACCTCCACCTGTGGCCCCACAGCCAGAGTGACGCCCAGACCACCGTCGACCAGGTGGCCGCCTACTGCGAGCGGGCGACCGCCCACGGGGTAACCGAAATCGCCGTCACCGAGCACTTGTTCCGGTTCACCCAGGCCAAGGACCGCCTCGGTGGATTCTGGAACGACCTGCCCGGTGACGAGTTGCGCCCCGGCATGGCCGCCTACTGGGACCACCACGCACGGGTCGACCTCGATGAGTACGTCGAGGTGGTGGAAGCGGTCAAGGCCGCCGGCCTGCCCGTCGTGCTCGGCCTCGAGGTCGACTACTACCAGGACCGAATGGACGACGTGGCCGACCTCCTGGCCGGTTACCCCTTCGACGTGCTCCTCGGCTCGGTCCACTGGCTCGGCACGTGGCGGTTCGACGTCCTGAGCGACCCACAGGTGTTGGCCGAGTGGGATCACCGCGACATCGACGCGGTGTGGGAGGAGTACACCCGGGCCATGGAGGAGCTGGGAGCCTCCGGGGTGTGCGACGTGTTCGCCCACCCCGACCTGGTCAAGATCGCCGGTCGCGTCCCCGGGGTGCCGGACGAGTTCTACGACCGCATCACCGAGGCCGCGGTGCGCTCGGGCATGGCCGCCGAGGTGTCGTCGGCCGGCTGGCGCAAGCCGGTGGGGCAGGAATACCCGGCACCCCCATTGCTCAAGCGCTTCGTCGATCACGGAGTCCCGCTCACCACGGCCTCCGACGCCCACACCCTGCCCGACGTGGCCGAGCGGGCCGACGACCTGCGCGTGCTCCTGTCCGATGCCGGGGTGCACACCCTGCGCGGCTTCCGGGGACGCCGACCCCACGAGATCGCCGTGTCGGCGCCGTCGGCCGCCGCCGGGCATGCGGGATCCGGGCGGGGCTGACCGGTGGCCACCCCAGCCGAGCTGGCCTTCGAGCGCACCAACCTGGACGAGGACCAGCTCGCCCACCTCCAGCGCCTCCTCGGCACCTGGGGCATCCTGGCCGACCTCTCCTTCTCCGACCTGGTGCTGATGGCACCGATGGCCCCCGAGCCGACCGACCCCCGGCGGGGTGGCCTCGAACTGGTGATCCTGGGGCAGATGCGCCCATCCAATAGCTCGACGGTGATCGAGCACGACCTGGTGGGCCAGACGGTCGACGCCGAGGTCTGGCCACTGGTCGTCCTCACCTTCGAGTCCGGCGAGTCGGCGCGCGGGGAGATGGTCCTCGAGCCCGGGGCCGAACCGGTGCGGCTCCACTGCATTCCCGTGCGCTGCAAAGGGGAGACCGTCGCCGTCCTGGCCCGGATGTCGGCCGGCGCGGGGCGGCGGCCGGGCCACCTCGAGCGCACCTATCGGGACGTGTTCAACCGGTTCGCCGTCATGCTTTCTGAGGGGACCTTCCCGTTCCCGAGCGAGGAGGTGGCGACCGAGGAGGCACCCCGGGTCGGCGACGGCGTGGTTCTGGTCGACGAGGAGGGGCGGGTGCGCTACGCCTCGCCGAACGCGACCAACGCCCTCCACCGGATGGGCATGTACTCGCAGATCGAAGGGCGCCGACTCACCGACCTCGGGATCGAGGAGTCGGCCATCGAGTGGGCGCTGGCCTCGGCCCTCCCGGTGGTGGAAGAGGTGGAGCGCCGTCCCGACGTCACCGTCCTGCTCCACTGCATCCCCCTGATCCAGAGCGCCGATGTGACCGGGTGCATCGTGCTGCTCCGTGACGTCACCGACCTGCGCCGCCTCGACCGCCTGCTCCTGTCGAAGGACGCGGCCATCCGCGAGGTGCACCACCGGGTCAAGAACAACCTGCAGACAATCTCCGCCCTGTTGCGGCTGCAGGCCCGGCGGTTGCCACCGGGCGGCGGGCGGGTGGCGCTGTTCGAGGCGGAGCGGCGGGTCCGGTCGATCGCCATCGTCCACGAGATCCTGTCGCGAGAGCCGAGCGATCAGGTGCCCTTCGACGAGATCGTCACGTCGTTGATCCGGATGGCCAAGGACTCGGTCGTGTCCCGCCACCTGACGTTCGAGGTCAACGGCGGACTCGGCGAGGTGCCTGCCGACGTGGCGACCCCGTTGGCGGTGGTCCTGGCCGAACTCGTCCAGAACGCCATCGAGCACGCGTTCCAGGACTTCGAGGCCGAAGAGGACGGCGACGGGGTCGATGACGCCGACCGGGACACGACCGGGATGATCCAGGTGGACCTGTCAGCCGAGGACGGTGTGCTCCGTGTCGAGGTCTTGGACGACGGGTCGGGATTGCCCGACGGGTTCGACATCGACGAGACCCAGAGCCTCGGCCTGTCGATCGTGCGGGACCTGGTGCGCAGTCAGCTCGACGGGACCATCATCATGCGGAACCGGGCGGTGTCGGGAACGGACCAGCGCGGCACACTCGTGGTCATCGAACTCCCGGTTCGTGATCCGCAGCCCATCGGGCAGTAGTGGCGCCAGCCGGCGCGGTCATCACCGGACTGCGGGCGCGTTCACCCGACGGGTTGACGGTGTGGTGGGAGCAGGTGCGTGGGTGAAGGAGCGGGGTGCGGCGCGGTGGCTCAGGAAGCCCGGCGACGGGCGGCCAGCCAGGCCTTGCGGAGCTTGCGGCGCTCCTCTTCGGAGGTAGCGCCCCAGACGCCCGACTCCTGGTTGGTGGCCAGGGCGAAGTCGAGGCAGGTCTCCTGGACCTCGCAACTGCGGCATACCCGCTTGGCCGACTCGATCTGGTCGACCGCGGGCCCCGTGGTGCCGATGGGGAAGAACAGATCGGGCTCGGTACTGCGACAGGCAGCGAACTGCCTCCAGTCACCTTCGTCCCACTCGACCGTGCGATTCCACATGAGGGCCACGCTGATTCCTCCACTCATCAGTCCGGATTACCCTCTTGTGATTTGTTTCACATAGCTCGGCGCTAAAGGTGTCACCGGCCGTTCAGGGTTCGTTCACTAGAGTATCCAGCGGTATCCACGCTTGCAAGCAGTTCTGGGGCTTCCACGTGGGATTTGACACAGATTTCCCGATGTCGCGTCATGTGTTGGGGGGAGTACGGAGCGTGGCTACACCTACCGCAGTCCAGGCGCACCGGGGAAGCCCCGATCCGGCCTCGGGCATCCGGGAGAACACCCTGGACGCCTTCGCCCGGGCCCGGGCGTTGGGTGCCGACGGCGTCGAGCTGGACGTTCGGCTGACGGCCGACGGCGGACTGGCCGTGCACCACGACCCGGTCATCGATGGGGTGGGCGCCATCTGCGACCTTGGCACCGTAGCGCTCCCCGCCGACGTCCCCCTCTTGGCCGACGCCCTGGAGACCTGCTCCGGCATGGTGGTCAACATCGAGATCAAGAACCAGCCCCACGAGCCGGGGTTCGACCCTGCTGACCGGGCCTCCGGCGAGGTGGTGGCCCTGGTCGAGTCCATGGGCCGGACCGGGTCGGTGGTGGTGTCCTCGTTCTGGTCCGGGGCCCTGGTCGCCGTGCGGTCGGCCGGCTCGGCCGTGCCCACCGGGCTCCTGGTGGTGTCCTCGTTCGACCCGCTGGCCAGCATCGCGGCGGCCGCCGACCTGGGCTGCGCCGCCGTCCACCTGCCGGTGGGGCTGGTCGACGGGCCGATCGTGGCCACGGCACACGCCGCCGGCCTGGCCGTGGCCGCCTGGACGGTGGCCGACGAGGCCACCCTGGCCGCCGTACTGGCGGCCGGCGTGGACACGGTCATCACCGATGACGTGGCCATGGCCCGCCGGGCCGTCGATCGGGGCTGACCGCCGGGCCGTCGATCGGGGCTGACCGCCGGGCCGTCGATCGGGGCTGACCGCCGGGCCGTCGATCGGGGCTGACCGCCGGGCCGTCGGGTCCCCGCGACGCCGAGCATGGGGTGCCTCCTGACCTGGGGTGGGGCCCCGATTGGTCGAAAGGGTCGGTTTTCGTCAACAATGCACGGTCATGAACGTCGTCGTCTGTGTAAAGCAGATCCCCGATCCCGCCGCTCCGCCGGCGCTCGATGCGGGGACGAAGAACCTTGTCCGTGACGGAAAGCTGATCCTGGACGATTCCGATGCCTACGGCGTCGAGATGGCCCTGCAGCTGGCCGATGCCGCCGGTGGGGGTGAGGTGACTCTGGTCTCGATGGCCCCCAACGGGGAGGTGTCGGGCCTTCGCACCGCACTCGCCATGGGCGCCGCCAAGGCCATCCTGATCAGCGACCCGGTCCTGGCCGGCACCGATGCCCTCGGGACCGCCAAGGTGCTGGCCGCCGCCATCAAGCGGGCCGAGCCCGACCTGATTCTGGCCGCCACCGAGTCCACCGACGGCTACACCGGAACCACCCCGGTGCAGATCGCTGAGCTCCTCGGCCTGCCCTCGGTGACCTTCGCCAAGAAGGTCGAGGTGACCGGCAGCTCCGTCAAGGTGGAGCGCCAGACCGAGGCCGGCTACGACGAGGTCGAGTGCCCACTGCCGGCCGTGGTCACTGTGACCGCCGGTGTGGTCGAGCCGCGCTACCCCTCGTTCAAGGGGATTATGGCGGCCAAGTCCAAGCCGGTCGAGAACCTGACCGTCGCCGACCTCGGCCTCGATGCCGGACAGGTCGGGGCAACAGGCGCCCGCCAGGAGATCACCGATGTCGTCCCGGCCGAGTCCCGGGCGGCCGGTGAGCTCGTCGTCGACGAGGGAGAGGGTCACCTGCGGGTGATCGAGTTCCTCGAGCAGCTCAAGGTCATCTAGGGCCGGGTACAGGAGAACACGAACATGACTATCGCCAAGATCTGGGTCGTCGCCGAAATCGTCGACGGTGCCCCCACCACCACCTCGCTCGAGCTGGTCAGCCACGCCCGCACCCTGGCCGACACGGTCGAAGTCGTGGTCTGGGACGGCGGCGCCGCTGCGGCCGGCACGCTCGGTGAGTTCGGTGCCACCACGGTCCACGACGTGGGCGACCTCGGTGGCGCCCTCCCCGGCGCACCGGTGGCCGCGGCCATCGCCGCCGCCATCGCCGCCGGCTCCGGCCCTGACGCCGTTCTGCTGCCCGCCACCTACGATGGCCGCGACGTCGCCGGCCGCCTGTCGGTCAAGGTCGACCGTCCGGTCCTGACCAACGTGGTCGGCCTGACCGAGACCGACGGTGGGCTGGCCAGCCAGCACGCCATCTTCGGTGGCGCCGAGATCCTCACCGCCAAGTTCACCGCCGAGGGTCCCGGGATCTTCGTCATCCGGGCCAAGTCATTCGCGGCCGAGGCCTCGGGCGGCGCAGCCGCCGCCGTGGTGCCCGCCATCGCCCCCGACCCCGGGGCGTCGAACGCGGCCCGCATCGTGGCCCGCCATGTCGAGGAGCGCACCGGCCCGAAGCTGGACGAGGCCGCCGTGGTCGTATCCGGTGGCCGCGGCCTTGGAGAGAAGGAGCAGTACGTCCTCATCGAGCAGCTGGCCGACCTCCTCCACGGAGCAGCGGGCGCCAGCCGCGCCATCGTCGACGCAGGGTGGGTCCCGTATTCCCATCAGGTCGGCCAGACCGGCAAGACGGTGAAGCCCACCGTCTACATGGCCTGCGGGATCTCGGGTGCCACCCAGCACATGGTGGGCATGAAGAACTCGAAGAACATCGTGGCCATCAACAAG
>Ga0075522_10001157_pt1 | contig 20012 bp, 15 predicted proteins | sample NGEPerA_FD_74796 | JGI IMG/M metagenome (GOLD analysis project Ga0075522, IMG submission 74796) | Arctic peat soil microbial communities from the Barrow Environmental Observatory site, Barrow, Alaska, USA - NGEE PermafrostL2-A | ecosystem: Environmental > Terrestrial > Soil > Wetlands > Peat ...
CGCCGTGGGGGTCCCGATCAGTGGCAATCCTGCCCCGATCGCCGATTTTTGCACTCCGGGAATCGCCGCCGCCCGTTCCAGGAGTTGCGAATAAAATGCGGCCCGGCTCTGGTTGGTTGCGTACTTGCGCGCGGGAAGCGCGATCCGAAGCGTCAGTACACTCTCCTGATCAGAGCCCGGATCGAAACCCGGATCGAGCGTGGCCATGCGCACAAAACTCCGTATCAGCAGGCCCGCCCCCGCCAGCAAGACCATGGCGACTGCGACCTCGGCGATCACCAAAGCGCGATGAAGGCGATGGTGGCTGCCGGGCTCGGTGGTTCGGCTGCTACCTTCCTTCAGGGCTTCATCCAGGCGCGTCCGCGTTGCGCCCAGCACCGGTGCCAGGCCGGTCACGACTCCAGACAGGATCGCAATCGCCAGCGTAAACGCCAGCACTCCTCCATCGATCCGGATGGTGTCCGCCAGATTAAGACCAGCGGGCTGGAAGGACCGCATCAGATTCACCGCCTCATACCCCAGGAGCAACCCTGCCACGCCGCCAAGCGAACTGAGCAGTAGCCCCTCGGTCAGCAACTGGCGGGCAATGCGTCCACGTCCTGCTCCCAGAGCGGTGCGGAGCGCCATTTCCTTGCGTCTTCCAATGCCGCGCGCAATCTGAAGATTGGCCACATTCAGGCAGCCGATCAACAGCACCATGGCCACCGCCGCCTGAAGCACCAGAACAGCCCGGCTGACGCCGCCGGTGAGCCACTGGCGCAAAGGGATCAGGCGTATCTCCATGTCCTTGCGCATCGTTACGAATTGCGCAGGTTCTTCCGAAGCCGTGCGCCGGACTAGTTCGACGAACTCGGCATGTAAAGCCTCGATCGTGACACCGGACTTCATCCGCGTCAGAACGCGCAGGATGCGAAAGTCGCGCTCACGCCATCCCACTTCGAGCGAGAGCCCCATCGGTAAGAGGAGTTCCTGGCCGAAGTTGTTGTCGGGGAATGCGAAGGATGCGGGCAAAACGCCGACCACGGTGCGGCCGGCCCCATCCAATTCAATCTGCTTGCCGATCACGTCTGAGGATCCGCCGAAGCGGCGCTGCCAGAGGCCGTAGCCGAGGATCACTGCCGGTGGCGCACCCGGGCGATCCTCGTCGGGGGTGAAATTCCGGCCCAAGGCGAGATGGACACCGAGCATGTCCAGGAGTCCCGCGGTGACCGTAGTTCCCACGATCCGTTCCGCCTCCCCGCTGTTGGTGAGCGTAACGTTTCCACCGCCTCCGTAAGCCTCGATCTGTTCCACGAGTTGCGAGTGGGCGCGCCAGTTGGTGAAATCGGGATTGGGTGGACCGGGTATCACGGGCTCATGCGGCCAGAACTCGGTGACGTAGACCAGATGGCTGGCGTCCTTGTACGGCAGCGGGCGCAGAAGTAGCGCGTTCACCACGCTGAACAGAGCGGTATTCGCTCCGATTCCCAGGGCCAAGGTGAGGACCGTGGCCGCGGCGAAACCGGGATTCCGCCGCAGGGTGCGAAGGGCATAACGAAGGTCGGCGGCAAGTACGTCGAGCCAGGCCCCCGTGCGGCTCGATCGGACCTGTTCCATGACCTGTTCGAAGCCACCCAGTTCGATGCGTGCAGCACGCTCGGCCTCCTGGCGCGTCATGCCGCTTCGCGCTTTCTCGTCGGCGAGCATGTCGGCGTATGTGCGGATCTCCTGGTCGAGATCGTGTTCGACCTGGCGTCGCCGCAAGAGGTTGCGGAGGAGAGCGCGGAACATCTAGCGAGCCTCCAAGGCGCTGCGGATGGCCAGCGCAACCTTGTCCCAACGAACCTTTTCGAGGCCCAGCCTTTTAGAACCGGACTTAGTGAGACGGTAATACTTGGCTTTGCGATTAGTTTCGGACTCACCCCATTCCGCGGCGAGCCAGCTCTGCTCTTCCATGCGGTGCAGCGCCGGGAAGAGCGATCCGGGCATGACGCGGAACGTCCCTCCGGTGATTTGTTCGATGCGGCGGGAAATGCCCAGCCCGTGCTGCGGGCCCAGAGACAAAGTCTGGAGGATCAGCAGGTCGAGTGTTCCGGGGAGGAGGTCTTGAGCGGCCATGTCCTATCGGCAGTCTATACGAATACATATAGACAGTCAATAGGGGCGTTTAGTTCCGAAGTATCTTCACCGGGTCCATATTGGCGGCGCGCATGCCCGGCAGTGCCGACGCGACGGCCGCCACGGCGATCAACACCAGCGCGACGAGCAAAAACGTGACCGGATCTCCCGGCGGCACGCCGTAGAGCATGGTCCGCAGCAGCCTCGTCACTCCCAGCGCGACGAGGAGCCCGATGGCGGCTCCCGCGGCGGCCAGATACACGCCTTCGCGGGTGACCTCGCCAAAAATCGTCCCTGGCGTTGCGCCCAGCGCGGCGCGAATCCCGATCTCGGTACGCCGCAGCGACACGCTATACGCCATCACGCCATAGAGCCCCACCGCGGCCAGCAGCAACGTCGTCGCCGCGAAGCCCGCCAGCACGAATCCCCAGGAGCGTTGCTGCCACAGCGTCTCATTCATCAACGCGTCCATCGACTTCATCTCGTCGATGCCGGTTTCGGCGTCTACCGATGCCACGGCCTGGCGCACGGGATTCTCGAACCCCGCGGGTGCACCCTGGACACGAATCGCCACATAGGCGCTCTCGAATTCCCACTGTGCGGATGGATAGTACATCTCCATGCCCTCGGATGTTTCGTCGGCCTTGTAGCGGACGTTGCCGACCACGCCCACCACGCGCGACCAGGGATCGGCCATGCCGTTGGTGTTGTGGCGCACCTGGCCGCCGATCGGGCTGCGGCCAGGGAACAGGAACCGCGCGGCGCGCTCGCTCAGGATAATTACTTTTTCCGAGTTATTCTTGTCCTGATCGTTAAACGCGCGGCCCTGGAGCAGAGGAATTCCCATGGCCTCGAAGTAGCGCGGCGTAATATCGACCACTGAACCGGGACCGCGATACGCGCGCTCGACCGATCCCGCGCCCTGCACCTCCATGTTGTAGCTGGGGCGGTCTTCGCTATCGGGCGTGTAGGGGAGTCCGTCGGTCGCGCCTACGGCGATCACTCCCGGAACTTGGCCGATGGTGGCGATGACCCTGCGGAAATAATCGGTGGCGCCCTGGATCCGTTGTTGAGCGGAACCGGGCTTAAAAGGCGATAGCTGAATGGTGAGTACGTTACGCGGCTGAAATCCGGAGTCGACGGTCTCCAGGCGATTCAGACTCTTGAGCAGCAGTCCGGCGCAGACCAGCAGGACGGCTGAGAGCGCGACTTCCCCAACAATGAGTCCTCGCCGAAGGCGGGACAGATGAGGTGTCCCGCGAGAGCCTTCGCGCAGCAGACTCTCCAGATCGGTGCGCGACGACTTGAGCAAAGGAACCAGGCCGAATGCCGCGAGGGTCCCGATGGTCACCGCGCAAGTGAACAGGAGCACGTTCCGGTCCAGATCGAAGTGGATCCAGAAAGGAAGCTCGGCCGGAATGATTCGCGGCAGCGCGCCGAGCAGCGCGTCCGCCAGCGCCACGCCCAGAAGTGCGCCCGCGATCGCCAGCAGGGAATTCTCGGTCAGGAGTTGAATCAGGAGACGTCTTCGCCCGGCGCCCATCGCCGCGCGGACCGCGAACTCCCGCTCGCGGGCGGACGACCGCGCCAGCAGCAGATTCGCCAGGTTCGTGCAGCAGACCAGCAGCACCAATCCCGCTCCAGCCATCAGCAGCAGCACGTAGGGCCGCATGGCGGAGGTTTCGACTGTGCGCAAGGGCTCGACCACGGGCAGGATGTCGCGGTTGGTGGCGGCATAATCGCGCTGAAGACGCGTTCCGATCTGCCGAAGATCGTCCTGGGCCGTTTGAAGAGACACGCCGTCGCGGAGGCGAGCCACTACGCGATATTTTCGGTAGAACCGCATTTGCCGTGACTCATTGTGAGCCCGCAGCTCGCTTTCGATGGGAATCCACAGGGCGGAATCGCGAGGAAACAGGAAGCCTGAAGATGCGACGCCCACCACTGCGAACGAGCCGAGCGAAGTGCGAATCACGCGGCCCAGAATCGCCGGGTCGCGGCTAAATCGCTTTTCCCAGAGCGCATGACTGAGGATCGCCTTGTTGACGTCGCCGCCGGAGATGTCTTCCTGCGGCAGAAACTCACGGCCCATGGCGAGCTTCACACCCAGCGTTGCGAACAGGCCCGGCGAAATCACGCCCGCATCCACCGGGATGGCAATGCCATTGTCGATGAGGTTAATCCGCTCGGTGGACCAGGCGCTCAAGTCCTGCACGGTGCGCGCGTCATGCCGGAGATCCTCGAAATCGGGCAGCGAGACGCCCACGCGATTTCCGGGATCCTTGATGGGAGCCGACGTGATCCGCACGATCCGTTCGGGCGAGGCATACGGATACGGCCGCAGCAGGATGCCGTATAGAACGCTGTACACCGCCGTGTTGAGGCCGATCCCGGCGGCGAGAATCGCGATCATCACGGCCGCGGCCATGGGCGCGCGCAACAGCGACCGCACCGCGAATCGCAGCTCCCGCCAGACGGCTTCAAGCATAGATTTCTCGGAGGAAAAGGGGACAGGCCCGAAGTTTCAGATGCCTACTGGCGTGCCAGAACATAGCGGCCTGTCCCCTTTTCATCACAACACTTGCTTTAGGGCCGTCTCCAAACGCTTCAGGTCCTCATCGTCATTGTAGAAGTGCGGCGAAATGCGCAATCGGCCGTGGCGCGCCGCGACGACCACTTTCTGCTCGCGCAACGCGCGCGCCGTGGCGGATGCATCCATTCCCGAAAACCCTGCGATCACGATCTGAGAGGCTTTGTTGTGATCCGCTTCGTCAAGCTCAGCTCCCAAGCCGCGTAGCAAGGAGCGGGTCGAATTCGCCAGTTCCATCACGCGCCGCTCGATGGCTTCCGGCCCGATTTCGAGCAACCACGTTACTGACGAATCCATAGCGTAGAGCAGGTGAAACGGCAGACCGCCGCCTTCATACTTCTCGGCTGCGTCCTTGAATTCGGGCGTGCCGCTATGGAGACGGTCGACGTTGCGCCAGTCGCGATGGCTGCGCCAGCCGATAATGTTCGGCGGTAGCTTCTTGCGAAACGCCGGCGATACGTACATGAATCCGGCGCCCGTGGGCGACATCAGCCATTTATAGCCATGCACCGCGAGCACGTCCACCGGGGTTTTGGTGACGTCGAAGGTCAGCGCTCCCACGCTTTGCGATCCGTCCAGGAATAGCGGCACACCGCGCGCCTTTAGAAATTGCGCGATCTCCGCCAGCGGGGGACGAAAGCCAGTTGCGTAGTTCACTTCGCTGAATGCGACCAGGCGAGTGCGATCGTCGACGGAATCGTAGACACGATCCCAAGGGACCTTGCGGGCCGCGTCCTGATACAGATAATTTGGGAACTCGTCGTCCAGCGTGACGATATTCTCGCCCGGTTTTGGCGCGATCCCTGCCAGAACGATCGATAGCGCCGCGGCGGCGTTCGGAACGAACGCGATATCGCCGGGCTGGGCGTGAATCAGCTTCGCGATACTGGCGCGCATCCGGTCGGCATCGGCGTACCAGTCGAGAAAATTCGTGCAAGCGAGCTCGTCGCGTTGCGCGGAATGTCGCGTCATCGCGTCCACGGCGCGACGCGGCATCTGGCCGTAGGTGGCCGTGTTGAGGTAGGTCCAGCGCTCGAGCGCCGGAAACTCGGCGCGTGTCTTTTCCCAATTCACAAGTACCCAGTCCATAATTCCCGCACGGCGTCCACGACGTTAGCGATGAGCACGTCGGTCGAACGCTTGGGCCGGCGCTCCACCAACTCCACGATCCCTTGCGGCAGCTTCTTCCCCACCGTGATCCGATAAGGAATGCCGATCAGATCGGCGTCTTTGAATTTCACACCCGGGCGTTCGTCGCGATCGTCCAGAAGGACGTCCAGCCCGGCTTTTTTAAGTGCCGCGTAGATCTCCGCGGCGGCTTGGCGCTGAGCGTCGTCCTTGATATTTACCGGCGTCACCACCACGGTAAACGGCGCGATGGCGGCAGGCAGCACGATGCCGTCCGCGTCGTGATACAGCTCCACCGCGGCGCTCAGAATCCGCTCGATGCCGATGGTGTAGCTACCCATGAAGGGCGCGATTTCTTGTCCGGATTCGTTGGTCACGTGCAGGTCCATCGACTTCGAGTACTTGGAGCCCAGCTTGAAAATATGTCCGAGCACGGACGCATCGGCTTCCGCCGCTTGGCGCAAATCGCGGAACTCGGCGTCGAAATCTTCGCCGGGCGTGACGTGGCGCAGATGGTAGTCGTTCTTATTCGCGCCCGCGATCATGTTACGCCGCCCGCGCAACGCGTCATCGGCAAGGATGCGCACATGTTTAGCGACGCCGACCGGCCCCAACGACCCAGCGTCTGCCCCGAACCACTGCCGGAGTTCCTCCGGGCGCGCCGCGCGCACTTCGGCCGAGTCCAGTACGCCTGCGAGCTTCGCCTCGCTAAGCTGATGATCGCCGCGAAGCAACGCCAACACCGGATTCCCGCCGGCGACCATCACCAGGCTCTTCATTTGCGACGTTTCGGGCAGTCCCGTGAACTGCGCCAATTCTGCGATGGTCTTTACGTTCGGCGTGTGAAACTCTTCGGGCGTCCGGTCGCCCTCCGGGTCATGAGTCTCCGCGTAAGGCGCACCGCGCAACACGAAATCCTGAGCTTCGCTTTCGCCGGCCAACTTATACTCGAGTCCGCACCGGTCGAAAATACGGCGATAGGCCGAGCGATGCTTCTCATAGGAAGCGTCCAGGCCGGCTGCATCGATGTCGAAAGAGCAGGCACCCTCCATCGTGAACCAGATCTGCGGAAGCTGTTTGTAACTTCGTAGCAGCCCGCGTGCGATGGAGGCCATCGTCTCCTCCGGCGGGACCTTCGCCACAGGCGGATGAAACTCCTGCGCACCGATGGAATCCATCTCTTCGCGCACGATGGTGGTGATTTTGAGTAACGACCGCTGCGCCAGGAACAGGTGAATGTAGATTCCGGGCGAGAGTTGACGGATATAGCCGGCGCGCTCCAGGAGCGGGTGGTCGTCCCGTAGCGTGGGCCGTAGCGTGGGAATGAAGAGCTTGCTCCAGTGCATGGGAAGTTGTGATTCTACCTGATATGAGCAAACTGTTTGAAGGCAAGGTCGCGGTCATCACCGGCGGCAGTTCGGGTATCGGCCGGGCCACGGCGATCGCGTTCGCGGCGGAAGGCGCTCGCGTGGCGATCGGCGCGAGACGCGCAGCGGAGAGTGAAGAGACCATCCGCCAGATTCAGGCCCAGGGCGGCGAAGCGATTTTCGTCCCGACCGACGTCACTCGCGCCGACCAAGTCCAGAACCTGATGGACACGGCCGTGAGCCGCTGGCAGCGTCTGGATTATGCGTTCAACAACGCCGGGATCGGCGGCTCGGCATTCGTTCCCATCCCCGACTACGCGGAACAGGTGTGGGACGACGTCATCAACGTCAACCTGAAGGGCGTGTTCCTGGCGATGAAGTACGAAATCCCGCACATGCTGAAGTCGGGCGGCGGAGCGATCGTCAATATGTCGTCGGTGGCCGGCCTGATCGGTGGAGTGGCCGGTGTGGCGTATTACGCCAGCAAACACGGAGTCATCGGCGCGACCAAAGCGGCGGCGATGGAAAACGCCAAAGCCGGAATCCGCGTGAATGCGGTGTGTCCCGCCGTGATCCCCACGGCGCTGTCCGAGGGAATCTTCAGCGGCGATCGCGAAGCCGCCGTGCTGGCGCTTCATCCCATGGGACGCTTCGGGAAACCCGAAGAAGTCGCCGATGCGGTGGTGTTCTTGTGCTCGGATAAGGCGTCGTATATTACGGGCCACGCGCTTCCGGTGGATGCGGGATTGCTAGCCAGGTGACTACCGCTCCATCACTGTCGCGGCTCCGACACAATCGATTCCGAGCCGCGACAGTTATGGAGCGGTCAACGTTTCCAGACTCGTATTTCCCCCCGATAGCAGCAGCACCACGTGTTTACCCGCCGTAAACTGCCCCTGCAACCGGCTGGCCGCGGCGTAGGTGCACGATGCAGCGGGCTCAGCCAGCACCTTCAGGCGATCCAGCAGAAAGCGCGCGGCCTCGATCGCGTCTTTGTCCGATACCACCGTGACGCTTTCCAGGAACTGCTGGGCCATCGCGAAGGTGCGTTCCGATGGGGCCGGTGCACCCAGGCTACGCGCGATCGACGTCATGGCTTCCAGCGTGACGATCTTCCCCGCGGCCAGCGACCGCGCCATCGAGTCCGCCCCCTGCGTCTCCACGCCCCAGATCCGGACCGACGGTTTTAGCGCCTTGATCACCGTGCCGACGCCTGCCATCATTCCGCCGCCGCCGATGCTCAGGACGATGTCGGTCACCTGCGGCACGTCGTCCAGGATCTCCAGCGCCACGGTTCCCTGGCCAGCCATGAGAACCGGATCGTCAAAGGGATGAATGTAGATCCAGCCGTCGCGCTCCAATTCGGCGGCCTGCGCGAACGCCTCGGCCGCGGTGACGGCGAATTTCACTTGCGCGCCGTAGCCGCGCGTCGCTTCCTGAACTGGCGCAGGCGAGTTTTCCGGCATCAGGACCGTCGCCGCCAGATCCAGCGCGCGGCCGGCGTAGGCTACGGCGAGGGCGTGGTTGCCTCCGCTGACGGTGACTAATCCCTTGGCGGGAATTTCGGACGCGAGGCTCAGGGCCTTATTAAAGACCCCGCGCACTTTGAACGAGCCGGTCTTCTGAAACAGCTCCAGCTTGACGTACACGTTGGTTTTGAGGCGTTCGCTGAGGGTCACGCTGGGGACCATCGGGGTCCGGCGCACGCAGGACGAGATTCGCTGGCGCGCGCGCTGCACGTCGTTAAGCGTGAGGGGGAGCGTCAGCTCTTCCGAGGGCATGAACTTCTCAGTGTACAGCCCATGTAAGACTGGTGTTCATGAAAAACAACTTCGCTACGGTGGAGTACGCCGGAGACGATTTCTTTGTCGCGGTCACGCCCAGCGGACATGCGCAGGTGCTGGACATCAAAGGCGAGCGCTCAGCCGCCTCGGGACCGCTGGAACTCTTGATGATCGCCCTGGGCGGATGCACGGGAGCCGACGTCATCTCGGTGCTGCACAAGAAGCGCGAGCAAGTGACCGGTTACAAGATCGAGGTGCGGGGAGAGCGGCGCGAGGAGCATCCGCGCAGCTTCCGGCGCTTCGAAGTGCGCCACATCGTGCGGGGGAAGGGAATTTCGGAGAAGTCGGTGGCGCAGGCGATCCAGCTATCCACCGAAAAATACTGCGGTGTGGCCGCAACCGTGCGGCCCACCGCGGAGATCGTCACCAGCTACGAGATCCAGGAAGAACCGTAAGTTCTACTTCTTCTCGAGCTCGGCCAGCGCTTCCAGCACTTCCTTGCTGTGCGGCGACGGATTCACCTTCAGGAAAACTTTGCGTATCATGCCCTGCGGGTCCACCAGGAAGGTATTGCGCGCGGCCACTTCGGTGGTCCCAAACTTCTGCGTGGAACCGTAGGTGTTCACCACCTGGTGCTGCTCGTCGGACAGCAGTTTGAAGGTCAGATTCTCCTTGGTGCAGAACTGGACGTGAGAATCCACCGGATCGACGCTCACACCCACGATGGCGGCGTTCATTTTGGTGTACTTGGCCTGGTCGGCCTGGAAGTTGTGCGCCTCGATCGTGCATCCCGGCGTGAAATCCTTGGGATAGAAGTACAGAACCACCCATTGGCCCTTGAAATCGTGGAGGCTGACGGCTTTGCCTTCCTGCGATTTGAGCGTGAAGTCGGGTGCCTTGGTTCCGGCGGTGGGGGCTTCGGCGGCGGAAGCGGCCACGACGACCAGCGCTGCGGCAAGAACTGCACTCAGGACGATGCGTGAAGTCTTCATGTAGAGTCTCCTCTCGGTCCAGTTTACACGGATTCCGGGGCGAGTGCCCATTTGCGATAGACTTGGCTGCGATGTCCTTAAATGCCGGTGACAAGCTCGGGCCCTACGAGATTGTTGCGATGATCGGCAAGGGTGGCATGGGAGAGGTGTACCGCGCCAGAGACCCGCGCCTGAATCGCGACGTCGCGATCAAAACCTCCGCCGCGCAGTTCAGTGAACGATTCGAGCGTGAAGCCAAGGCAATCGCCGCCTTGAATCATCCCAACATTTGCCAGCTCTACGACGTCGGCCCGAACTACCTCGTCATGGAGTATATCGAGGGTGAAGCTCCCCAGGGTCCACTTCCGCTCGAAGAAGCCTTGCGTATCGCAAGGCAGATATGTGACGCGTTGGAAGCCGCGCACGAGAAAGGAATCACCCACCGCGACCTGAAGCCGGGCAACATTAAGATCAAGCCCGACGGCACGGTCAAGGTGCTGGACTTTGGACTGGCCAAAGTCGACGCCAGTTCGGCAGGTTCACAATCCGAAAACTCGCCCACGCTGAGCATGGCCGCGACGCAGATGGGAGTGATCCTCGGCACGGCGGGATATATGTCGCCCGAGCAAGCGAGGGGCAAGAGCGTCGACAAGCGCGCTGATATCTGGGCCTTTGGCGTCGTGTTTTATGAGCTGCTCGTCGGGAAGCGGCTCTTCCAGGGCGAGGATGTCTCGCAGACCATGGCCGCGGTGATCATGCAGGAGCCGAACCTGGATGCAGTTCCCGTTCAGGTGCGGAAGCTTTTGCAGCGGTGTTTGGAGAAGGACCCAAAGAAGCGCCTGCGGGATATCAGCGGCGTGGAACTATTGTTGGAGAGCGGGAGTGACAGTCCCGCTCAGGCTGGGAGCCTGCCCCACCAACAAAGCAGATTGCCCTGGATCGCAGCGGGAGTGCTGACGGTCGCGCTCGCGGCTGTGTCCTGGATCGCCTACCGCGCCACCCGGCCCGCGGAGCTCAAACCGCTGGTGCGGCTGGACGTCGATCTGGGCGCGGATGTTTCCTTGCTTCCTGTGACCAACGGCGGGAGTGGCAGGGGGAGCAGCGTGGCCATCTCTCCCGATGGGATGCGGCTGGCATACGTATCGGGCACGCCGACGAAGCTGTTCACCCGGCGACTGGATCAACCGAATGCCACAGAGATCCCGGGAACGCAGGGGGCTTTTGCCCCGTTCTTCTCGCCCGACGGCCAATGGATCGGATTCGCAGGCGGCGGCAAGCTGAGCAAGGTCTCGGTGGAAGGCGGCGCCGTTGTCCCGCTGGGTGACTTCGGCTCCATCAACGGCGCCAGTTGGGGCGAGGACGGCAACATCGTTCTCGGCGTCCTTGGCAAGGGCTTGATGCGAATTCACGACGGCGGAGGCGCGCCCGAGACCATCGCGACGCCGGGCAGCGGAGAAGACGCCCTTGATTTCCCGCAGATTCTGCCCGGCGGCAAAGCAATCCTGTTTTCGGCGTACACGAATGCGAGCCCGGATGCGGCCAGCATCGAGGTGATAACGCTGGCGGATCGGCATCGGAAGACGGTGTCCCGAGCCGGCACATCCCCGCGGTATTTGGCCACATCAAACGGATCTGGCTACCTTGTGTATCTCAACAAGGCAACCCTGTTCGCGGTCCCGTTCGATCTGGACAAGCTGGAAACGCACGGGACAGCGTTGCCCATCATGGACGACGTCGCCTCCAACGGGGTGCTGGGTACCGCTCAGCTTTCCATCTCCCGCAACGGCACTTTGGTGTACCGGAAAAGCGCCGGGGACTCGGGGTTGCTCACGGTGGCGTGGCTAGACGCCTCTGGGAAAACGCAGCCTTTGCTGACGAAACCGGCCGCCTACGGGCGGCCCAGCCTGTCGCCGGACGGCCAGCGGCTGGCCGTGGAGGTGAACGAGGGATCGGGCACCGACATCTGGACCTACGACTGGCAGCGGGACACCATGACGCGCTTGACCTTCACCGGAAACAACCAGGGTCCCCTGTGGAGCCCGGACGGCCGCTACATAGTCTTCCGAACCGTGGGAGCAGGCACGTCCGTGACCCGTTCCGACGGAGCGGGCAAGCCCCAGCCTTTTACCCAGAGCAAAAACCAGCAGCATCCGTGGTCCTTCACGGCCGACGGAAAGCGGATGGGGCTCTTGGAGCAGAATCCGAAAACCTCATACGATTTGTGGACGGTACCGATCGAGAGCGACGCCACGGGAATGCGAGCCGGAAAGCCGGAAGTTTTTCTGCAAACGTCGGCCGACGAGCGGGCCCCCTCGCTCTCTCCGGACGGACGGTGGCTGGCCTATTCTTCCGATGAGTCGGGAACGTTCCAGGTTTATGTCCGGGCGTTTCCGGACAAAGGCGGCAAGTGGCAGATTTCGAATGCCGGCGGCACCTATCCGATGTGGCCTCGGAACGGGCACGAGCTGTTCTTCGAAACTCTGGATGGCCGGGTCATGGCGGCGGCATATACGGTGAAGGGCGATTCCTTCGTGGCCGACAAGGTGCGGATGTGGTCCGGGCAGCAGATCGGGGGCTCCTCCAACAGCGTGAAGAACATCGATCTCGCGCCCGACGGCAAGTGCATTGTGGCGCTGATGCCCGCCGCCGAGTCCAAGGGATCGCAAGAGGCCCAGAATCACGTCGTGTTCCTCGAAAACTTCTTCGACGAGCTGCGCCGGCGTGCCCCGGAGGGTAAGTGACGTTACTCACCGTGACAGCCCTTTCCCCATCCTCCTCCCATCTGTATACTGAAGGACGAGTCCAAAGGAGGCCCCGTGGCTGCAGTCAAATTTACCCTGAACGGAAAATCGCAAACGGTGGACGTTGTTCCGCAGATGCCCCTGTTGTGGGTGCTGCGCGACAGTCTGGGCATGACCGGCACCAAGTTCGGCTGCGGCATGGCCCTGTGCGGCGCCTGCACGGTCCATATCAACGGCCAGCCGACCCGCTCCTGCGTGACGCAGGTCTCGACCGTGGCCGGCAAGAACGTGACCACCATCGAAGGTCTCAGCTCCGATAACAGCCATCCGGTGCAGAAAGCCTGGATCGAGGCCGACGTGCCGCAGTGCGGCTACTGCCAGTCGGGCCAGATCATGACCGCCGCGGCGCTGGTGGCCAAGACCACCAATCCATCGGATTCCGATATCGACGAAGCCATGCGCGGCAACCTGTGCCGCTGCGGAACCTACCAGGCGATTCGCCAGGCGGTGCATCTCGCGGCGCGCTATCAAGCTCAATCCAACCCAGCGCAGGCCAAGGGAGGTGTCCGATGAGTTTAATCAAAGAGATGACATCCGTTAACCGTCGCAGTTTTCTGAAGACCGGAGCCGCGCTAGGTGGCGGGTTGCTGGTCGGGTTCCAACTGCCCGTCAAGGGACAGGCCCAAACCGCCTCCCCACTCAAGCTGAACGCGTTTGTGAAAGTCGGCACCGACGATACGGTCACCCTCGCGATCGACAAGTCCGAGATGGGGCAAGGCACCGTCACGTCTCTCTCCCAGTTGCTGGCCGAAGAGCTGGAGTGCGACTGGAAGAAGATCCGCACCGAGTTCCCCGGTGTCGAGCCGGTGTACGGTTCGCCTATGATGGGCGCCTATGGCAGCCTCAGCATCCGCACCTCGTGGCAGCCTCTGCGCCAGGCCGGCGCCGCCGCCCGCGAAATGCTGGTGGAGGCCGCCGCCCAGCGCTGGAAGGTCAACAAATCGCAGTGCCGCGCCGAGAACAGTACCGTGGTCAACACCACGACCGGCGCCAAGCTGACCTACGGCGCTCTGGCCGAAGCCGCCGCGAAACTGCCCGCGCCCACCGGCATCACGCTGAAGACCGCCGCGCAGTACAAGGTGATCGGCACTTCGCCCAAGCGCCTCGACACGCCCGCGAAGGTCAACGGCTCCATCGGATTCGGACTCGACGTCCGCCGTCCGGGGATGCTGTATGCCTCGTTGGAACGTTGTCCCGTTTTTGAGGGCAAGGTCGCCAGTTTCGACGCCACGAAAGCGATGGCCGTACCGGGCGTCAAGAAAGTGGTGCAGATTTCGAACGGCGTGGCCGTGATCGCCGACAATACGTGGAGCGCTTTCGAGGGCCGCAAGGCGCTCGTCATCAAGTGGGACGAGGGCAAGTGGGCCAACGTGTCCACTCCCGGTCTGCGCAAGGAATGGGCTGCTCTGGCCGCTAAGCCGGGTATGTCGATGCGCAAGGCAGGCGACGCTGAGGGCGCCTTCGCCGGTGCCGCCAAGAAGGTCGAAGCAGTGTACGAAGCGCCGTATCTCTCGCACGCTCCCATGGAGCCGCTGAATGCGACGGTGCAAGTGCGTCCCGATGGTTGCGATATCTGGGTGTCGTCGCAGATTCAATCCCTGGCGCAGCAGACCGCCGCGATGGTCACTGGGCTGCCTGCCAACAAGTGCCTGATTCACACGCAATATCTGGGCGGCGGATTCGGACGCCGGGGCGGCGCGGATTACGTCACCGAAGCGGTGGAGATCGCCAAGGCGATGTCGCCGACGCCGGTGAAGCTCACCTGGACGCGAGAAGATGACCTGCAACATGACACGTACCGTCCCGCTTCCTACGTGAAGTTTTCGGGCGGATTGGACGCCCAGGGATCGCCGGTTTCTTTCAGCGCCCGAGTCGTCTGCCCGCCGTTCGGCGGCAACAGCACGGCGGTGGAAGGCATTCAGGACATGAAGTACGCCATCCCCAACGTGCAGGTGGAATTCACGGCTCCCGACACCGGGACGCCGGTCAGTTACTGGCGTTCGGTGGGCTACTCGCAGAACATCTACTTCATGGAGGCGTTCATCGACGAGATGGCCGCCGCGGCTGGAGCGGATCCAGTCGAGTTCCGCCGCAAACTGCTGGCGGGCACGCCGCGCCTGTTGAACGTGCTGAATATCGCGGCGGAAAAGTCCGATTGGGCGAAGCCGCTGCCGGCCGGGCGCTTCCGCGGCGTCGGAGTGGTGAACAACATCGGCAGCTTCAACGCGCAGGTAGCCGAAGTTTCCGTCACGCAGGGCAAGGTGAAAGTGCATCGCGTGGTTTGCGCGGTGGATTGCGGGCAGGTGGTCAACCCCGCCATTGTCGTGCAACAGATCCAGAGCGGCATCGTCTACGGCTTGAGCACCGTGACCAAGCTCGGCATCACGCTCGACAAAGGACGCGTGGTGCAGAAGAACTTCAACAACTACGACCCCATCCGCATCGATGAGATGCCGGTGGTGGAGGTCCACATCGTGCCGAGCCACGAGAATCCCGGCGGCATCGGCGAAGCCAGCACACCCAGCATCGTCCCGGCCGTGGTGAACGCGGTCTACGCCGCCACGAAGAAGCGCGTCAGGATGCTGCCGATCAAAGCCGCGGATCTGGTTTAATTTAGCCGCAAATGAACGCGAATGAACGCAAATCTCTCTTGATGTTTATTCGCAGCGTTGTTAATGGATGGCTCGCTAGCTCTTATCCGCTATTCGTTTCTTGCTCATCGAGCCCGCGGTGAAGCTTCCCGGAGGCGCATTGTGAAGCGCTTCGTGACATCCCTTGGTTTTGCAAAGAGGAATCATGTTCTTCGGTCCATGGAGGTCCGGAACTCTCTTATGGTGGTGGAATGTTGCGTCGGCTATCGATGAAATTTCTTTGCCGCACGATTGGCAGATTCCTCGGTAGTATTTGAAACTTGTATCCTTTTGTTTCTTTGTAGGATTTGTGCGCCACTCAGTATTCGATTGCTGCCAGTATCGGATTTCCTGAACGATCGCTTCGGGCGGGCATGCTAGCCGAACGGCGTGCTTCTGCGTGAAACGGACCAGATCTGCTCTGATTACCTTCCTTGGCTCATCGGCAAGACCGGATTTATATTTCCTCAATATGAGCCTTCTCTTATTCGCGTTTATTCGCGTTCATTTGCGGCCCTTACTTCCCGACCAGGTGTTTCAGATCCTTCTCGTTCTCATCGCACACGTACTCGATCAGCTCGCTATCGGGCGTCGCGGTGAATTCGAGGTTCACGGTCCAGGGCTTGGTATAAGCTTTCGGATCGTCGATAGTCATGTTCAGGTCGATGTGGCCGTAGTCACGGCGGTGGAAGCGCTCCGTCAGCTTCATGGATTCGGTGCCAGGATGGCCGCCGTTATCCAGCCAGTTATTGTCCACGAAGCCCGACGATTGGACCACCAGCGTGTCGCCTTCCCAATGCCCGATCGAGTACCCCATCCAGGCCGGGTTCGGATCCTTGGGAAGCTTGCGGCCGTCCATGAAAATCTGCCGGTAGCTGTGCAGCGCCTCGTACAGGATCACGATCATTCCGGAGCTGTTCAGGATCTTGAACGGATACGGCACCACGTGCTCGCGGGGCACGCCGGAGAGCACGCAATACGCCTGAGGATCGTCTTTGCCCTGCGTCTGCTGCCGATGTTTGTACAGCGCCGATGCCCACGGCGTGAAGGAAACCTCTCCGGGCTTCAGGTCCTTCGCGATGTTTCCCGTGTAGCCGGCTTTGGTCGTCCAGAGTCCCGAGAGATCCGGCTTGCCATCCGCCGTCTTTGGCGCGGGCGCCGTGAGATTAGGCTTGCCGTCCGGCAGCCGGGGAACGCCAGGAGTCGGATAATCGAGCCACTGCGCTGGCGCAATGAAAGCCGTAATCATCAAGGTCGCGATTATTCTTGTCATCCTATTTCACCAAGTGTGGACCGTCTTTCTCATTCTCGATGCAGTAATAATCCAGCAGATCCGTGTCGGCTTTCAGAAGCTGCGTAAGTTTCACCGTCCACGGGCTAGTGTATGCCTTGGGATCGTCCACCGTGATCTCAATCTCCAGCTTCCCGAAGTTCACCCGCCGGATCCGCTCCGTGATTTTCGCCGACTCCGTCAGCGGGCTGCCGTTCGCATCCAGCCACAGGTCATCGCGAAAGCCGCTGGTCTGCACTACCAGCGTGTCTCCGTCCCATTTCCCCGTCGAGTAGCCGACCCAGGAAGGCTGTGGATCCGCTGGCAACGGCCGTCCGTCCGTGAAAATCTGGCGATACGTCGCCTCGCGTTCATTCAGGATCACCAACAGTCCCGGTGTCTGGATAAATTTGCGGTACAGCGGCGTCGTGTACATCCGGACGATCCCGGTCGGCAGGCAGCGTGAGTTCGGGTCTCCGATCCGGTTTTCTTTCATGCGCTGCTTCACCATCGCGGCCGCCCAGGGCTGATATGGCAGCCCTCCCTTCAGGCTCCACCCGATGTTGAGAAATTCCTGCGGAATCCACATGTCGGTGCATCCCTCCGGCGGGCAAGGGCGGTTGTGCAAGACGTCCCAGATTCCCGAAAGATCGGGCTTGCCGTCCCGCGTGCGAAGGGCCGGCGCCGAGAGATTCGGCTTGCCATCCGGAGTTCGCGGGATTCCGGCTGTCGGATATTGCACCCACTGGGCCTGTGAATTTACAGCCGCCATGGCCGCGGCGGCCATCAAACCGGCGATGATCCTATTTACCGACAAGGTGATCGTAATCCTTGTTGTTCTCGTTGCAAACATATTCCAGAAGCTCGGTGTCCGGAATCAGGCGCACATCTTCCTTCACCGTCCACGGTTTGGTGTACGCCTTGGGATCGTCGATGGTCAGCAAAATATCCATGTGCCCGAAATCGCGGCGATGGAAGCGCTCGGTCAGATGCAGCGCGTCGCTATGCGGACGCCCGGCGTTATCGAGCCACGTCGATTCCTTAATGCCGATCGTGTTCACCACCCAATCGTCGCCCTCCCATTTGCCGACCGAATAGCCGAACCAGGTGGGATTGGGATCCTTGGGAAGCTCGCGCCCGTCCGTGAAAATCTGCCGGAACGTGGTGAACCCCTCGAACAGCATCATCACCATCCCGGGCGTCTCGATGATCTTGAACGGATACGGCAGGGCGTCGAGCTTCGGCATTCCGGGAATGCATCGGGCGGCTGGATCGGTCCTGCCCAGGGCGCCGTTTTGTCGCGCCTGGAAGAGCTGCTCGGCCCAGGGCTGATAGGGTACGTCTCCCGGTTTTAGATCCGAAGCAATGTTCTGCAGATACTTGCCGTTCATCTGCCAGATCCCGTTGAGCAGCGGCTTGCCGTCCGGGCCGCGTGGCGTGGGCGCGGTCAGATTCGGCTTCCCATCGGGTGTGCGGGGGATTCCCGGAGTCGGGATATGGAACCACTGCGCGGACGCAGGACCCGCCGCAAGCAGCACCATCGCGAGGATGATCCGGCCGAGCATTATTTCTTCGTGACCATGTGCTTCACGTCCTGTTCGTTCTCGCTGCAGACAAATTCCAGCAGCTCGGAATCCACCAGGAGCGTTGGCCCTTCCTTCACCGTCCAGGGCTTGGTATAAGCGCCCGGATCGTCGATGGTGATTTCGATTTCCATGTGCCCGAAATCCTTGCGCCGGTATTTTTCGGTCACGTGCAGCTTCTCGGTGGTCGGATGCCCGACCTGATCGAGCCACGCCTTCCCGTTAAACCCGTTGCTCTCGACCACCAGCGTGTCCCCGTCCCAATGTCCGACCGAGTACCCCAGCCAAATCGGATTCGGATCCACCGGCAGCTTGCGGCCATCCAGGAAGATCTGCCGGAATTGCGTGAACGCCTCGTACAGGATCACCACCTGTCCCGGCACCTGGATCAGCTTCCACGGAGCCGGTGCGGTATCTAGCTTGGGAACGCCTTGCGGCAGGCAATTCGCGTCCGGCTCTTCGTCTGAATGGAGTCCTGCCGCGCGTTCCTTGAAGAGGGTCGCGGCCCACGGCTGCATCGGAACTTCGCCCGGCTTGAGATCCACCGCGATATCCCGCACGTATTTTGGATTTGGATTCCAGATGCCCGAAAGGTCCGGCTTGCCGTCCGGTAGTCTGGGCGCCGGCGCCGTCAGGTTCGGCTTGCCGTCCGCCGTGCGCGGCACGTTGGGCGTTTTGGTGGTCAGCCACTGTGCGGAGGTGGCGCCAGCCAGAAGCGCGGCCGCTGCGATGATGCGCGTGATCATGATCTTAGATCCCCACTACATTGAGTCACCCGGGATTATACACCCGCTGATGACTCCCAAGAGCTAGATCTTGGTCGGCTTGAAGCCGCCTTTAGCCCGGTCGCGGAGCCAGATGGCTCCGAATACGATCAGCAGCACTGCAGGCAGAATCGCTACCGCCCGGAATGAGGCTTGCGCCGCGATCCCTAGAATGTGCTCCAGCCTGGGGCCGGGTTGCAGCGCGTTGAACGCCGCCTCGCCGCCGGCAACTTCGATCTTCTTGCGATCGTAGATGGTCCCCATGATCGGCAGCACGAACTGGATCGAGAGCGTCCCTGCCGTGCCCATAAGCCCCATTAAGAGTGCTCCGCCGCGCGGGAAACGCTCCGACGCGGTCGCCAGCATGGTCGGCCACATGTAGCAGACTCCTGTGCCCCACAATGTCGCAGCCAGCAAGCCCGTTACCGGCGAGTTCGCGAGACTCAGCGCGACTAATCCTAGTGACGCGCCGAGACACGAGCACCACAATACCCCGATCGGCGAGAGCCTGTGCACCAGGGGACCCGCGAAGTGCCGCATCACGAACATCAGCCCGTTGACGTAGACCAGCAGCAGGATGCCCTGCATCCCCACGGTGCGGGTCAACGCCAGATCCACCCATTGCCCCGGAGCGAGTTCGGACGCCGCTGTGAGAAACATGGAGCAGAACAGCACGAAGAACAGCGGCTTCAGAAGTTCCTTGAACATGTCCCCGGCGGATACGCCTGCGGCCTTGCGTTCGGTGGGTGGAAACTTGACGCCCATCGTAAGAATCACGCATACGATCGCCGGAAGCAGCACGATCATGAGCTTGGCCTGCCATCCCAGATCGATGTGCGACATCCCCACGCCCACCAATCCGCCCACGACCACTCCGCCGGGCCACCACGCATGCGCCGCATTCAGCTTCGCGGTTTTGTTGTCGGGATAAAGCGACGCGATCAGCGGGTTGATCACGGTCTCCGCCAATCCCCAGCCGATTCCCGCCACCAGCGCCCCCGCCCACAGTGCCCAGTAGATGTTCGGT
>Ga0075522_10001158_pt1 | contig 20011 bp, 20 predicted proteins | sample NGEPerA_FD_74796 | JGI IMG/M metagenome (GOLD analysis project Ga0075522, IMG submission 74796) | Arctic peat soil microbial communities from the Barrow Environmental Observatory site, Barrow, Alaska, USA - NGEE PermafrostL2-A | ecosystem: Environmental > Terrestrial > Soil > Wetlands > Peat ...
GGCTGGGGACGGCAGCGCAACTCGGTGGTCACCGCCGCCGTGGCCGTTGCCGCGACCGCGGCACTGCTCGTCGTCCTGGCGGCCACGCGCACGCCCTCCGGTCAGCCGCCGCGGTCCGGCGCGAGCGCCGTGCTCCCCTCGCCGGGCAGCACCTCGTCGGCGCCCCCGGCGACCGCCACGCCGACCACCAGGGGCGCGACCCCCTCCCCGTCCAGCGCGACCAAACCCCCCAGGTCTTCACCCTCGCGCGCCGCGCCGGGCACGCCGAAACCGGCGCCCCCTGGCTTTCGCAATCCCGCGCTGTGGCCCTTTGCGCGGACGTCGATCTGGAACATGCCGATCGGGTCCTCAGCCGTCTACGTCACCGCGCGCATCGCCCCAGCCACGCAACGCACGGTGACCACCGACCAGGATGTCATCGTCATGCAGCCCTCGGCGCCGCTGACGCCGATCGTCTGGAACGGAGCCGGCTGGTCGGGAGGATCGCGGTGTTCCGCGCAGGGGCCGGTGCTCGGCAGGGCGCCGATCCCCACGAACCTTGTGGTGCCGACCAGCACCAGCAACTACAGCTTCGCTGTCCTCATGACCGATGGGCAGACCGTCGTGCAGGGACAGCCCCTGGCCCGCTGCAACGCCGGTGGCGCCGCGACCGCCCTCCACCTCAGCATCCCCGGGAACCTGTACACCGACGGCACGCTGGGCGCCCACGGTGGATCGGGCCTGTCATCGCTGGGAGGCGCCATTCGCCTTGGTGAGCTGGTGCCCGGCGCCCCGCCCATCCGCCACGCGCTCAAGGTGGACCTCGACGGCGCGGCGGATTACTGGCCCCTCGGGTTCCGCTGGCCGGCCACCAAGGAGGACAGCTACGGTCCGCAGCGCTACGGCGGTAAGGTGCCGGCGCTGAAGATGGGCGCCCTGCTGGCGCTTCCGGCCTCGCTCAACCTGGCGTCGCTGAACCTGCAGACAGCCCCCGGCAGGATGATCGCCTGGACCCTGCAGAACTACGGCGCCTACTGTGTCGATGACGCGGCCCGGTCGGTCTTCTCGATCGCCACCGAATTGGGCCCGGCCGGGGCGGTCACCACGCAGTTCCAGCAGGGGTGGGGCTATCCCTTCAGCAGCGGCGTCAAGGACTCGCCGTGGGCGAAGGACATCGCCACCATCGTCGCCAACCTTGCCGTGGTCGACAACAACTCCCCCGCCTCGATCGGCGGCGGCGGGACGCCGCGCCAGCCCTACGCTCCGGCCTTCAGCGCGGTCGGGACGGTCGCGGCGGTGACGGCGCTCGCGGCGAACACCGCCGTTCCGGCCACCCTCGCCCACGCCGCGTTCAGCCCGGCCTCCACCCCTTCATCGCCCGCGGCGACCGCATGGCCGGCACTCACCGCCGCTCTCGTAGCCCGGCGAGAGGCGGCAACAGCCCGCGCCGCTCCGGGGCCGCCTGCCCCACTGTAGTGCCCGTCCCCGATCCCCGCCCGGCTCTCACCGAGGAGGTCATCGTGACCACGCTTCGGGCGGCGGGTTGCGTCTTCGCCGAGGAAGAGGCGGGCATGCTCATCGCCGCTGCTGAGACGCCGGCCGCCCTGGCGGCCATGGTCGAACGCCGCGTCGCCGGTCTGCCCCTCGAGCACGTCATCGGCTGGGCGGAGTTCTGCGGCCTGCGCATCGCCGTGGACCCGGGGGTGTTCGTGCCGCGCCATCGCACCGAGTTCCTCGTCAGCGAGGCCGTTGCGCGTGGACGGCAAGGCGGCGTTGTTGTCGACCTGTGCTGCGGGTCCGGCGCTGTCGGCGCGGCGCTGGCCGCCGCCCTCGACACCACGGAGCTGTACGCGGTCGACCTGGACCCAGCCGCGGTGGCGTGCGCTCGCCGCAACCTGGCAGCCATGGGCGGCCGCGTGTGGGAGGGCGACCTCGACGAACCACTGCCCGTAAGACTGCAGGGCCGCGTGGACGTCCTCACCGCCAACGTCCCCTATGTCCCCACGGCCGAGATCGAGCTGCTGCCGCGGGAGGCGCGGCTCTACGAGGCGCTCGTGGCCCTCGACGGCGGCCCGGACGGCCTCGATGTCCTGCGGCGGGTCGCGGCGGCGGCGGCGCGCTGGCTGGCACCGAACCGCGGCCACCTGCTCATCGAGACGAGCGAGCTCCAGGCGCCGCAGGCGGTCGAGATCTTTGCCGCGCACGGGCTGATCCCGGAGGTGGCAAGCCTCGACGAGCTGGACGCAACCGTGGTCATCGGAGCGATGCCCGCCGCCTAACCCGTTCCCGAATGCCAGGGGCCGTCGATGAACACCCTCGACCCGTCGCCGGCGCCGCCGTGCGCCGTCAGGGGCGGCGGAGGCGGGGGCGGGGGCGGCTCCATCGACATGGCGTAGGCCGGCGCCGCGTGACCGGCCAGCTCGACCCGTTCGCTGTCGGCGAGGCGGACGTGGAGGCGCTCGCAGTCCCAGCAGAGGCGCACCTCCTGCCGTTGCAGGGCCAGCTGCCGGCACTCGACGCAACGGGCGATGTCCTCGTAGTCGGTGACAGTGGCAAGTCCACCCAACCCGCCGCGCCGGCAGTGGCTGCACCGTGCCCGTCGCCACGCCAGGGTGACAACGGCGCCGAGGGCGGCCATCCCCAGCAGGAAGGCGACGACGTCGGACACAAAGCCGCTGCCCGGCGCCGCCGGCGGCGATTGTGCAGCCACCGTCGATGCACAGCCGTCGAGGACCAGCGTTGCCCCCAACGCGAGGATCGCCAATCGGCCTCCGGCGCGCTCTCTCATCGGTGTTCGCGACCGTACTCGGGAAGAAAATCTGTGGGACGGATCGTCACAGATCCGAGACTCTCCGTATCCGTGCCGTCACACCAGCACCACACGCGGCTCGCCGGGCCTGCCACCCTGACCGCATGCCCAATCGGTTCACGGCCGTTCCAGCGCGCCCGGTGCCGGAGCTGGAGCCGCGCCTCGGCCCTGCCGTGTCGATCGCCGACGCCTTCATGGCAGCGACGTACTCACGCCCCGCCGGCCTCTCGCTGCGCACCTCGTGGGTGACCCCGGCAACGTTGTACCTGGCCGCATCGTCCGCCCTCGCGGCGCTCGTCCTCGCTGTTCTCCTTGTCGCCCACGGTGGGGTGCCATCCGTGATCGGGGCGGTCGTCCTCGTGCTGGGCGCCGCGGGCAGCGCGGCCGTGGTCCTCGTCGGGGCTGCCCAGCGCCGCGCCTCGCGACCGTAGCGCCCGCGCTGCTCCGTCAGAACGCCGGCGGTGCGGCGGCGTCGAGGAGCGAGCGCACGTCGGCCACGTCACTGCCGATCTGCGTGACCAACTCGTCGACCGATGGATATACCCGCTCCTCGCGGAGGCGCTCGACGAACACGGCGCGCACCTCGCGGTCGTAGAGGTCGCCGGAGAAGTCGAGGAGGTACGCCTCCACGGTGAGCCGGTCACCCCCGAAGGTGGGCCGGTAGCCGACGTTGGTCGCCGCTGCGTGCCACGCGCCGTCGACGCGAACCCACATCGCGTACACGCCCGGGGCAGGCAGGCACTTGTCGGCGGCGATCGAGAGGTTGGCGGTCGGGAAGCCCAGGTGGCGGCCCACCTCCTCGCCGTGCTCCACCGTGGCGTCCATGAAGAAGGGCCGTCCCAACAGCTGCGCCGCGCCGCTGACGTCGCCCTCGCCGAGGAGCGAGCGGATCAGCGACGACGACACCGCCTCCTCTCCCGCCGTCACAGCGCCGACCTGCTCGACCTCAAACCCGTGACGCCGGCCGTACTCGCGGAGGAAGGCGACATCCCCCTGCCGCTTATGACCGAGGGCGAAGTCGTGCCCCACCAGGAGAACGCGGATGTCGAACGCCTCGAGGAGCAGGTCGCAGAACTGCTCCGCGCCCCACCCGCTCACCTCACGGTTGAAGGCCAGCACCATCATGCGGTCGAGCGAGCGTGCCGCCAACAGAGAACGCTTCTCGGCCAGCGTGGTCAGCGACCGCGGGCAGCGCGGGGGATCGAGAACGCAGCGTGGATGAGGGTCGAACGTGAGCAGGGCTGTCTCAGCGCCCGACTCGCGCGCCGCGCCGCCGGCGGCATCGAGAAGGGCCGTGTGGCCGCGATGGACGCCATCGAAGATGCCGATCGTGAGCACCACGGGCGCGTCGCCGTCCTGCCTGCGCCCGAGGCCGCTGTCGACGCGCATGCCCTTAGTTGTTGAGGACCTTGGTCGGTCGCAGCAGGTTGCCCGCGATCTCGCCGATGGCGATGAGACGGCCGTCGGCGCTGTGCACGCGGCACTGGTTTCCCGCCGTCAGGTCAGGCACGCGCGGCAGCCACACCGACTGCCCGCGTCCCACCATGGTCGCGTTCTGGGGGGCCAGGTCGACGCGGGGCAGGAACATGACCGCGCTGTCGAGAGGCAGCAGCGCCGTGGCCGGGTCCGGGTACTCGGCGAGCGCCTCCGGGGTCACCGCGTCCTCGAGGCGCAGGGGCCCGTACGCGGTACGCGACAGCCACGCCAGGAGCGCGCCGGTGCCGAGGCGATCGCCGATGTCGGCTGCCAGCACGCGCATGTAGGTGCCCTTGCCGCTGACCACGATGACGTCGGCCTCCGCACACACGCCGGGACGGAACGCGGTCACCTCGATGCTGTCGATGCGCGCAATGCGCGCCTTGCGCTCGACCTCCTGGCCGCTGCGGGCCAGCTCGTAGAGGTGCCTGCCCTCGTGCCGCACCGCCGAGTGCATCGGCGGCACCTGCTCGATCTCGCCCACGAACAGTGCCGCGGCAGCACGTACGTCCGCCTCGGTCACGGCCGACGCGTCGGCGCCTGTGGTGATCTCGCCCTCTTTGTCGAGGGTGTCGCTGCGCTCGCCGAGGCGAATCGTGCAGCGGTACGTCTTGTTCTGCTGGTGGAAGTAGTCGACGAGGCGGGTGGCCTGGCCGATGCACACGGGCAGCAGGCCGGTGGCGGTGGGGTCGAGCGTGCCGGCGTGGCCGACACGCTTCTCGTTGAAGATGCGGCGCACCAGGCGGACGGCGTCGAAGGACGTCATCCCGGCCGGCTTGTCGATGGCAAGGATGCCGCTCAGCGCTGCGGCGCCTGCCCGCGGTCCAGCGAGGACCGGGGTCACCGCGTCGACCGCAGCAGCCCCCGGGCGACCTCGAGAACGCGGGGCTCGAACACGGCAATCGGCTCGTGCAGCTCGGCGCCGGCGGCGCGGAGGTGTCCTCCACCGCCGAAGGGGCAGCAGACCGCGGTGGCGTCGTACGGGTCACGGGTGCGCACGCTCAGCTTGGTGATCCCGGGGGCGCTCTCCTTGAAGAGCAGGGCGATCTGCATCGTGTCAAGGCTCTGGAGCTGATCGATGACGCCCTCGGACTCCATCATGTCCGCACCGGCCTCGGCGAGCATCGCCTCAGTGACCTCGGACCACACCAGCCGCCCGTCCAGTTCGGTGCGCAGGCTGCCCACGGCCAGCCCTTCGAGCTTGAGCTGCCGCACCGAGCGCGACTTGTAGCTCTTGAGCGCCACCCATCCGGGGTTGGCGCCCGCCGCGACCAGGTCGGCGCCGAGGCGGAGCGCCTCCTCGGTGGTGTTCTCATGGCGGAAGCCGCCCGTGTCCGTGAACAGCGCAGCGTAAAGGTTGGTGGCGACGTCGGCGGTGATGGGCGCGCCGAGCGTTGTCAGGAGGTCGTGCACCACCTGGCCGGTGGCGCTGGCGGTTACCTCGACGAGGTTGACCGTGCCGAAGCCCTCGTTGCTGACGTGGTGGTCGACGTTCACCACTGTCGCCGTCCTCTGGATCAGGTCCTGCCTGTCGCCGAAGCGAGCCGTCGTCGGGCAGTCGAAGGTGAACAGCGTGTCGATGTCGTCTGGGGCGCTCTCGGAAACCGACGCGAAGCCGGGCAGGTAGTCGAGCAGGCGGGGCATGGGAGGCGGCACGAGCACGTGCACGTCCCGGCCCGTGGCGCGCATGGACAGCGCGAAAGCAAGGGCGGACCCCAGGCTGTCAGCGTCGGCATCCTTGTGGGGCAGGCACGCGATGACGCGGGCGCGGTCGAGGATGGCGCGGATGTCGTCGACGACGTCCTCGAGGCGCGGCCAGGCCGTGACGGCGGCGGTCATTCAGCGGCCCCCGAGACCGGCTCAGCCTCGGCTGCGGGCGGGTCGAGGTCGCGCAGCATGCTGCTGATGTGCACGCTGTAGGCGATCGACTCGTCCAGCTCGAATCGCAGCTTGGGCGCGGTCTTGAGGTTCTCCAGGCGTTCGCCGAGCTGGCCGCGGAGATATCCCTCGGCGTGGCGTAGGGCGGTGATCACAGCGTGCCGCTCGCGCTCGTCGCCGACCGCGCTCACCATCACACGGGCGCTGCGCAGGTCGCGGGCGAGGCTGACCTGGCTCACCGACGCCATGCGCACCCGTGGATCCTTCATGTCGACCAGCATCATCTGGGAGATCTCCTGGCGCAGCAATTCGGCGACGCGCTCCGCCCGCGGAGGGCGCGAGCTGTGTTGCGCGTGGCTGTGGAAATTGGAGGTCAACGCCGCGCTCCGCCGCGCCGGCGAGCTGATGCGGCGTTCACAGGTTCTGCTGCTCGACCGTGTGTGCCTCGAGGATGTCCCCCACGGCGAAGTCGCCGAAGTCCTCGAGGGTGATGCCGCAGTCGTAGCCGCGGGCCACCTCACGGACGTCGTCCTTGAAGCGCCGCAGCACTGCGATCCTGCTGCGCGCCACCTGCTTGCCGTCGCGGAGCACGGTGCAGATGGAGTTGCGCGGGATGCGCCCGTCGGTGACGTGCGACCCGGCGATGGCCGGCTTGCCGTCGACGGTGAATACCTGGCGCACCTCGGCGCGACCCTGGAAGACGTCGACGAAGGTGGGCTCATAGAGGCCCTTGATGGCCTTCTCGATGTCGTCCGTGATCTGGTAGACGATGTCGTAGAAGCGGACGTCCACCCCCTGGGCGTCGGCGGCCGCCTTGCCGCGGTCGTCGGGGTGCACGTTGAACCCGATCACGATGGCATCGGTGACCGCGGCGAGGTTGACGTCGGCCTCGCCGACGGTGCCCACGCCCGAGGCGACGATGACCACCTTGACGCTGGGGTCCTGGATCTTCTCGATCTGGCCGCGCAGTGCCTCAAGGGAGCCGTTGGCGTCGGCCTTGACGATGAGGTTGAGCGTCTTGACCGAGCCCTCCGCCACCTGTCCGGCGAGGTCGGCCAGGGTGATCCGGCGGACCGGCTGGGCAAGGCGCTGCTTGGCGTCGAAACCGCGCTGCTCGGCGAGCGAGCGGGCCGCACGCTCGTGCTGCATCACCTGGAAGACGTCACCAGCCTCGGCCACGCCGGACAGCCCGGTGACCACGGCCGGCGTGCTCGGCCCCGCCTGCTGGAGGCGCGCGCCGCGCTCGTCGAGCAGCGCGCGGATCCGTCCATAGACCTGGCCGGCGACGATGTAGTCGCCCACCTTGAGCGTGCCGTTCTGGACGAGAACGGTGGCGATCGGCCCCCGGCCGGCGTCGCGGTGCGACTCGATGACCGTACCCACGGCGCTGCCCTTGGGGTCGGCCTTGGGCTCCACCTCGGCGTCCGCGGTGAGAAGGATCATGTCGAGCAGGTCGGTGATGCCCTCTCCGGTCTTGGCGCTGGTGCGCACCACCGTGATGTCTCCGCCGTAGTCGCTGCTGACCAGGCCGCGGTCGGCGAGCTGACTGAGCGTTCGCTCGGGGTTGGCGCCGTCCGCGTCAATCTTGTTGAGGGCGACGATGATCGGCACCTCGGCGCTGCGGACGTGCTGGATCGCCTCCTCCGTCTGGGGCATGACCCCGTCGTCGGCGGCGACAACGAGGACGGCGATGTCGGTCACGTCGGCGCCACGGGCGCGCATCGCCGTGAACGCCTCATGGCCCGGGGTGTCGATGAAGGTGATCCGCCGGCCGTTCTTCTCGACCTGGTAGGCGCCGATCTTCTGGGTGATCCCGCCGGCCTCACCGGAGGCGACAGAGGTCTCGCGGATGCGGTCGAGGAGGGACGTCTTGCCGTGGTCGACGTGGCCGAGGACGGTGACCACCGGCGGCCGAGGCACCAGGGTGGCGGCGTCGGCCCCCGACTGATCGAGCAGCGGGTGGCGGCGCCTGCTGGAGACCGGTGCAGCCGCGGCCACCGCCTCCTCACTCTCCGCTTCGAAGCCGAAGTGGTCGGCGGCTAGCGCGGCGGTGTCGAAATCGACCGACTGGTTCAGGCTGGCCATGACGCCGTTGCCCATCAGGTACTTGATGAGCTCGGGCCCCGAGACTGACAGGCGCTCGGCGAGCTCCTTGACGGGCACCGTGGCCGGCAGAGCCAGCTTCTTCACCGTGGCGATGTCTGCACCTCCTGTCTGAGCGTCCCGAGGGTGGCGCTCAGCGCCTCGTAGTCAATGACCTCTGCGCCCACGCGCAGAGAACGGTTCAGCGCCCGCCGTCGCCGTGCCTGCGCCAGGCAGTCCGTGCCATCCGCGCAGAGATAGGCTCCCCGGCCGGGAAGCTGATTGTGGATGTCAAGAGTAACCTGTCCGTCGCTTCCAATGGCGAAGCGCAGGAGTTCGGGCCTGCCGCGGACGCGCCGGCAACCGACGCAGGTGCGCTGCGGGATGTGGGTGCTCAGCCGGACGGCTCCGCGGCGACCACGTCGATGCGCCAGCCACACAGCCGGGCGACCAAGCGCGCATTGTCCCCTCCCCTGCCGATGGCCAGGGAGAGTTGGTCGTCGTCGACGCTGACCGTGGCGGTGCGGCTGTCCTGGTCGAGCTCGACGTGCCGGACCGTGGCCGGGGCCAGCGCATTGGCGACGTACGTGGCCGGGTCGGGCGACCATGCCACGATCTGCACCTGCTCCTGGCCGAGCACCGAGGTGATCGCCCGGTGGCGCACTCCGCGGGGCCCGATGCAGGCGCCGCGGGCGTCGACGGCAGGGTCGGCGGCCTCCACCGCCACCTTGCTGCGCCGCCCCGCCTCGCGGACGATGCCGCGGACCACCACCTGGCCGTTGGCCACCTCGGGCACCTCCTGCTCGAGGAGCAGACGCAGCAACTGCGGGTGGGAGCGCGACACCACGACGACGGCGTCCTGGGTGCGCCGCCGTCCCTCCAGCACCATCACCTTGAGGTGGCTGCCGGGGACGAGCTCCTCGCCCGGGATCTGCTCCTCGGGCGGAAGCAGCACACGCAGTTCGGCGGCGCGCAGGTACCAGACCGGGCCGGCGTGGCGGTCCACGATGGCGTCGATCAGCTCGCCGCGATGCAGTGACGCCTCGCGCAGGACGCGGTCCTTGCCGGCCTCGCGAAGGGCGGTCGCCACCGCCTCACGCGCGGCCTGGGCCGCTTGGCGAGGGAAGTCTGGCACGTCGACATCGATGCGGACGTCGTCGCCGTCCGGGCCGCGCCGGTACATCGTGCAGCTGCCCGACGACAGGTCGACACGAGCCTGGACGCTGGGGTCGTCATCGATGACGCGGCGGTACGTGTCGACGAAGGCCGCCTCGAAGAGTGCGGCGAGGCGCTCGTCGTTCAGTTCGGTGCTGTCTCGAAGGGTGGCGATGGCGCCGTCGAGCGGCGTCGCGGGGGGGACGTCCACGGCTCAGATGTCCACCACGATGCGGGCGGCGATCACGTCGGCGCGGCTGACCGCGGTGAGGCGGCGCCGGTTGCGGTCGCGCGCCTCGATCTCGGCGCTGGTCTCGTCGACCTGGCGCAGGCTGCCCTCGACGATCAGCTCGGCGTCGCCGGAGCGCAACCGCACATTGATGCGCCGCCCCACCGCCGCCTGCCACTCCGCGTCGGTCCGCAACGGCCGCTCGGCGCCGGGTGATGACACCTCCAGTGAGTAGCGGCCGGCGATGGGGTCGTAGGCGTCGAGCACGGCGCCGACGACGTGGGACACACGTTCGCAGTCGTCCAGGGTCACCCCGGCGGCCGAGTCGATCACGAGGCGCAGGACGCTGCTCCGACCCGGCCTCCATTGCAGGTCGACAAGCTCGAGGCCGAGATGACGCAGGGACGGTTGGACGAGCTCGGTCAGCTCCTCCGTCGAGATGGTATTCATGTGTTCACCGGGATGTTCTCAGGCGGCGCGAGCCACCCTCCGCTGCGAGCCCGGCGTGGGCGGTTCGCCTGCGCGCGCCGCCGACGCCTTCTGCCACGCCACCAGGAGCGTGCTCGCATTGAAGATCGAGCTATACGTCCCGGTCACGATCCCGATGAGCAGGGCGAGCACGAAGCCGGTGATGGTCGAACCACCGAAGAGCACCAGCGCGAGCAGGACGAACACGACGGTCAGTGACGTGTTCAGCGAGCGCGTCATGGTCTGCACCGTCGAGAGGTTGATCACCTGGTCGAAGGTGAGCCGCGGCCCGAACTTCAGGTTCTCGCGAACGCGGTCGAACACCACGATGGTGTCGTGGATCGAGAATGCCACCGAGGTGAGGATCGCCGTCACGAACAGTGTGTCCACCTCACCGATGGAGCTGAAGTGGCCAAGGATCGCCCAGATCCCGGCGAGCACGAAGACGTCGTGGAGCAGCTTGAAGAAGGCGCACGCGGAGAATCGCCAGGCCGAGATCGCCCGCTGGCGGCGGAACGCGAACGCGAGGTACACGGCGATCAGCGCCGAGGCCACCAGGATCAGGATGACCGCGCTGCGGATCAGGTCGGAGGCGACGCTGGGGCCGATGAACTGTTCCTGGATGTCGGGGTTGTGCGTCTTGGCGCTTGTGGGGATGCCGTAGGCATTTTTGAGCGTGTTCTGAAGGACGTCGACGGGGTCCGCGCCGCCGCTGGCCGTACCTGGCAGGAAGCTGATCTCGAACCGGTTGCCGGCCACCGTCTGCACCTGGGGTTCGAGGTTGCCGATCACGCTCTTCACGGTGTTCTGCACCTGGGCCTGCGTGGCGGGACGGGTGAGGGCCAGGTCCACCTTGTACCCCCCGCGGAAGTCCAGCCCCAGCCGGAAGCCCCAGAACATGATCGCCAGGATGCCGGGGATGATGATCGCCAGCGAGCCGGCGAAGTACCAGTTGCGCGAACGCACGATGTCGAAGCGGCCCTTGGGCGGCTCCTGTGCGTATTCCTCGTGGATCTGCGTGTACATGGTGGGGTTGCGGCCGAGGCGCAGCCGGAGCGCGGCGGCGAGCAGCGCGCGGGTGACCGTGACCGCGCTGAAGAAGCTCACCGCCACGCCGATGCCGAGCGTGATCGCGAAGCCGCGCACCACGTCGGTACCGAGGATGGCCAGCACCAGGCAGGCGATGATGGTCGACACGTTGCTGTCACGGATGGCAGGAAATGCCCGCCGGAAGCCCGTGTCGACAGCCGGCGCGACGCTGCGCCCGTGGCGTAATTCGTCGCGCGTTCTTTCGAAGATGAGCACGTTGGCGTCAACCGCCATGCCCACGCTCAGCACGAAGCCGGCGAGCGCGGCCAGCGACACGGTGACCCCGATCACCTTGAAGAGTGCGAGCACGATGGCGCCGTACGCCACCAGCGCCAGGCATGCGAGGAGGCCCGGGAAGCGGTAGTAGCCGATCATGAACAGCACGATGATCAGCAGGCCGACGATGCCCGCGATGAGGCTGCGCTGCACCGTCTGCTGACCGAGAGTGGCGCTGACCACGTTGGCCTGCACCGTGCCGATCTCGGCGGGAAGCGCGCCGGCCGAGATCTGACTGGCGAGTGCCTGGGCCTTGGCGCTGGTGAAGCCGCCGGTGATCTGTGTGTTGTTGCTGGACGGGCCCTGCACCACGGGCGCGGTGATGATCTCGCTGTCCAGGAAGATGGCCACCTGGGCCTGCGGGGGCGGATTCGCGGGATTCTGCTGGGTGAAGGCGTACGCGGCGGTGGTGATCTTGCTCCACTCGGTCGCACCGGCATCGTTGAACGTGATGTTGACGGCGATGTTGCCGTTCTGGTCGGTACCCACGTCGGCCGACGTGACGTCACTGGCGTCGAGCGCGTCGTCGATCTTCCAGTGGTACCCAGTCGGGTACAGCTGGGGGTTGCTCAACTGGTTGGGGTCGACAAGGTTCTCCTGGTCCGCGAAGAACTGCGCGCTGTTGGGATCGGGCGCGCCCGGCACGGCTGTCGCGAAATGGAGCTTGGCGGTCGTCCCCACCGTTTTCTTGGCCTGGTCGATGCCGACCCCGGGAAGCTGGATGAGGATCTGGTCGGAACCCTGTGCCGACACCGCAGCCTCCGACACGCCGAGGCCGTTGACGCGTGCCTGGATGAGCGGGATCGTCTTGTCGCGCGCGTCGGCGACCGTCTGCCCCTTGGGGCCGTTGCGACAGCCCACGCCCGGTGGATCGTTGAGGCCGTGGCAGACCTCGACCACCAGCTCGGTGCCGCCCTGCAGGTCCAGCCCCTTCACGAAGGTGATCGGATGTCCGGCGATGTTGGGGATCGTGGTCAGCTTCTGCGGGAAGGGCTGATGCACGACGACATAGCGGTAGAAGACGCTGTAGCCATCGATGAACAGCGCGCCGAGCACGATGAGGATGACGATGACCAGGCGCACGCGTGTGACGCGAAGGAAGAAATCAGCCACGGGGGCCGAGTGTACCCGGGATCTGCGCTGACCCGGCCGCCCACATCTCCCCCGTCGTGGCGTCGCCGCCGAGGCTGGCTGCGTCCTCGCAGTCCCCGGCGTCGCCGCGCAGCCGCGCGTCGGTGGCCGCCCGGAAGGCGTCGAAACGACCCGCCCTGATGGCCTCACCGGCGGCGGCCATGAGCGCGGTCAGGTGGGTGATGTTGTGGAGGCTGACAAGGCGGTGCCCGAGTATCTCGCCGGCCGCGAAGAGGTGGCGGAGGTAGGCGCGCGAGAACCGCGTGCAGGCCGGGCACGAGCAGCCCTCGACCAGCGGGCGCAGGTCGTCGCGATAGGTGGCGCGGCGCAGGGTCATCCGCCCGGTCGGGGTCATCGCCGTGCCGGTGCGGGCCAGCCGGGTCGGCGCGACGCAGTCGAACATGTCGATGCCGAGCCCGACCATGGTGAGCAGCTCGCTGTCGGTGCCCAGGCCCATGAAGTAGCGCGGCCGGTCGGCGGGCAGCCCGGCGACCGACACCGCGGTCATCGCCTCCATGACCTCCAGCGGCTCGCCGACGGACAGGCCGCCGACGGCGACGCCGTCGAAGTCGAGGGCGGCGATGTGTGCCGCGGAGGCGGCGCGGGACTCGGCGTCGAAGCCTCCCTGGCAGATGCCGAAGAGCAGCCGGCCATCGCCGGGGTGCACCGCCCGGCAGCGCGCCGCCCACCTGTGAGTGCGCTCCGTCGCCGGCGCCGAGGAGGCGGCAGTGCCCCAGGCGACGGGCTGGTCGAGGCACATGATGATGTCGGAGTCGAGCCGCGCCTGGCTGCGCACCGCCTCCTCGGGGGTGACGCGCAGGCGCGCGCCGTCGTAGGGCGACACGAACGTGGCGGCGTCCTCGTCGACGGTGGCGACGTTGCGCAGGCTGACCAGCTGGAAGCCGCCGCTGTCGGTGAGGATCGGCCCGTCCCATCCCATGAAGGAGTGAAGGCCGCCGGCGCGCTCGATGATGTCGACGCCCGGCCGCAGCGCGAGGTGGTAGGCGTTGCACAGCACGATGTCGGCACCGCACGCGCGCACCTCGCCGGGGTCGAGGGACTTGACGGTGGCGTGCGTCCCCACCGGCATGAAGGCGGGCGTGCGCACCTCACCGTGCGCGGTGCGCAGCCGCCCGGCGCGTGCCGCGCCATCGCCTGCGTCGATGGTCAGGGCACTCACGACGCCGCGTCCGCGCGCCAGCAGAGCATGCAGTCGCCGAAGCTTAGGAAACGGTACCCGTGAGCGAGGGCGTGGTCGTAGGCGTCGCGCCACTCGCGGGCGCCGATGAACGCGGCCAGCAGCACGAGCAGTGACGAGCGCGGCTGGTGGAAGTTGGTGAGCAGCCCGTCAACGACGGCAAAGCGATGTCCGGGGGTGATGAAGAGCTCGGTCGACATCGACCCGGGGCGAAGCTGGCCGGCGACGTCGACACGCGATTCCAGGGTGCGCACCGCGGTGGTGCCGACGGCGATGACGCGCCCACCGGCTGCCCACGTCGCCTCGATCGCTGTGACCGTGGCGGGCGGAAGCGTGCATCGCTCGGCGTGCATGCGGTGGTCGCGCACGTCGGTCGTGGTGATGGGCGCGAAGGTGCCGAGGCCGACGTCGAGTTGCACTGTGGCCCAACCGATGCCGTGGGCCGTCAGGGCCGCACGCAGGCGCTCGGTGAAATGCAGGCCGGCGGTCGGCGCGGCAGCCGACGCCGGGTCGCCGGTGGCATACACGGTCTGGTAGCGCTGCCGGTCGAGCAGCGGCGTGTGAATGTAGGGGGGCAGCGGCGCCTCGCCGAGTCTGGCGATGGCTTCCTTGGCGTCGCCGCTGGTCTCGAGTTCCACGATGCGGGCGCCGGGGTGGCCCGGCGCGGCGCCCGCGACGCGGACGCGCAGGGTGTCGTCGACGGTCACGTGGCCGCCGTGGTGCAGGCGGCGCCCCGGCCGGACCAGGGCAGAAAAGCGGTCTCCGCCGAGGCGCTCGAGGAGTAGCACCTCGGCGGAGCCGCCGTCATCCCTGCGTCCGCGGAGTCGCGCTGCCCGCACCACCGTGTCGTTGGCGACGAGGAGGTCGCCGGGGCGGAGCAGGGCGGGCAGGTCAGTGAACATGTGGTCGGCGACGCGCCCGCCCACCTCGACGTGGAGAAGGCGGGAGGCGTCGCGAGGCTCCAGCGGAACCTGGGCGATACGCTCGACCGGGAGAGGGTAGTCGAAAAGATCGGCGCCCAGCACCCGCGTGGCAGTGCCTGTCGGCGCGCCGGCCGTGGTCATGCGGCGGTTATGTGAAGAGGGACGGCTGGGTGTCCCCGGCGCCCACGGTGCCGGGCGGGACAGCAAGGCCGAGATGTTCGTAGGCGCGCGCCGTGGGGACGCGCCCGCGCGGCGTGCGCGCCAGCATGCCCAGCCGGATCAGGTACGGCTCGACGACGTCCTCCACTGTCTCGGGTTCCTCCTGGACGCTGACCGCAATCGTCTGCACGCCGACGGCGTGGCCGCGCAGGGGCCCGCAGAGAGCGGCGAGCACGCGCCGGTCCATCTCGTCCAGCCCGGCGGCGTCGATGCCGAGCATGTCCAGCGCGGCACCGGCGGCGGCGACGTCGATGTGCCCGTCGGCCCGCACCTGCGCGTAGTCGCGGGCGCGGCGCAGGAGGCGGTTGGCGACGCGGGGCGTGCCTCTCGCCCGTGTGGCCAGCAGGGTCGCGCCATCGTCGTCGATGGCGATCTTCAGCAACCGCGCACTGCGCCGGACGATATCGGTGAGCTCCGCGACGTCGTAATAGTCGAGCCGGAAGGTCACTCCGAAGCGGTCGCGCAGCGGGCCCCCGAGGGCGCCCGCGCGTGTGGTGGCAGCGATGACGGTGAAGCGATTGAGGCTGAGGCGCAACGTCTGCGCGCCCGCCCCGCGGCCGGCGACGAAATCGAAGGCGAGGTCCTCCATCGCCGGGTAGAGGGCCTCCTCCACCGCGTGGTTGAGGCGGTGCACCTCGTCGATGAAGAAGACGTCGCGGTCGTTGAGCGAGGTGAGGATGGAGGCGAGCATGCCCTGGTGCTCGAGCGCCGGCCCCGAGGTGAGCCGCGCCTGCACTCCCATCTCGGTGGCGATGATCTGCGCGAGCGTCGTCTTGCCCAGGCCCGGCGGTCCATAGAGAAGGATGTGGTCGATCGGCTCGCCACGACCGCGCGCGGCCTCGACAAGCACGTGCACCTGCTCGTGGATGCCCGCCTGACCGACGAAGTCGGCGAGACGCTGGGGGCGCAGCGCCACCTCGGCGGCGTGCTCGTCGTCGACCTCGAGCGGTGTCACCACGCGCGATTCGTCCATCAGACGGCAGCCACCATGTCGAGGCGGCGAAGCGCCGCGGCGACCAGGGCGGTGACGTCGAGCGGCTCGGCGCCGTCGCTCAGCGCCGCTTTCACAGCGTCGCGTGCCGCCGCCTCGCGGAAGCCCATGGTGGCCAGGCCGTCGACGGCGGCACGGATGGCCTGGTCGCCCGCCTCCCCCGCCGGGGTGGCCACGTCGCCGGGTAACGCCAGGCCGTCGAGCTTGTCGCGCAGTTCGAGCACAACGCGTTCCGCCGTCTTGGCCCCGATGCCCGGCACCGTCGCCACCATGGCGGCGTCGCCACTGCGCAGGGCGCGGACCATGGTGGCCAGGTCGGCGCGCCCGAGGATGCCGAGCGCCGCCTTGGGCCCGATCCGCTCGACGGCGATGAGCAGGCGGAAGAGGCGCAGCTCCTCGGGCGAGGTGAACCCGTAGAGGCGGATGGCGTCGGCGCTCACCGACGTGTGCACGTGCAACGTGGTCTCGCCCGTGGCGTTGTGCAGTGCGACCGCGGTGCGCAGGTGGCACTGCACGGCATAGCCCACGCCATTGACGTCAACTGTGACCACGTCCTGGTCGACGGCGGCGATCCGCCCGCGCAGCAGCGTGATCACCGGGCCCCCAACCCCGAGCGAGCCCGTGCGGCGGCGACGGCGACGTCGAGCGCGCTGACGGCAGGCCGCGCCGCCTCGCGCCGCACCCTCAGCGTGAGAGCGGCTCGATGATGGTGGCAGACCGCGATCGCGCAGGCATCGGCGACGTCGTCGGGGCCGCCGATGCGGTCGACGGACAGCAGTTGCATGGTCATGCGCAGCACCTGGGGCTTGCGCGCCGCCCCGTAGCCGGCCACCGCCTCCTTGACCTCGTTGGGGGTGTACTCGAACACGGGGACACCGGCAGCAGCGATCGCGCAGAGCAGGACCCCGCGTGCCTCGCTGACGCGCATCGCGGTGCTGCGGTTGGTGGAGAAGAAGAGACGCTCCACGGCGGCGCAGGCCGGGCGCTGCTCAGCGACGACCGCGGTGATCAGGCCGGAGAGCATGAACAGACGCTCGGCGTCGTCCATCCCCGCGGGCGTGTCGAGGCACCGGCTGTACAGCAGGGTGAGTGCCCCGGGCCGGCCCTCGACGGCGGCGACGCCGGTGCGACCCAGTCCCGGATCGACGCCCAGGACGCGCACCCGGTCAGCCGACCGACTCGAGGACGTCGTCGGGGATCTCGGCGTTGGCGTACACCTGCTGCACGTCGTCGTCCTCCTCGAGCGCGTCGAGGAGGCGGAGCACGGCAGCCGCCTGTTTGGCGTCGAGCGCCACCGACGTGCTCGGGTTCATGGTCACCTCTCCACTCTCCACGGTGTGGCCGGCCGCCTCGATGGCCACCCGCGCCGCCTCGAAGTCCGCCGGGCTCACAGTGACGACCACCGTGTCGCCGTCGACGGTGATGTCGCCGTCGGTGCCCACATCCACTGCCTCGAGCAACCCCAGGGCCAGCTCCTCGGGGTCGGCGTCACCGGCCGCCACGTGGAGCACCCCCTGCTGCGCGAACATCCAGCCCACGCTGTTGGTCTCACCCAGCGATCCACCCGAGCGCGTGAACAGGTTGCGGATCGCGGCCACGGTGCGGTTGCGGTTGTCGGAGAGCACGTCGACCATCACCGCAACGCCGTGGGGGCCGTAGCCCTCGTAGCGGATCTCCTCGAGCTGGGCGCCCTCCTTGCCGCCGGCGCCGCGCTGCACGGCCCGCTCGATGTTGTCGGCGGGCATGTTCACCTCACGCGCCTTCTGGATGGCGAGGCGGAGGCGGAAGTTGGACGAGGGGTCGGGACCGCCTTCACGGGCTGCCACCGACAGCTCGCGGGCCACCTTGGTGAAGGTCTGGCCACGCTTGGCGTCGACGATCGCCTTCTTGTGCTTGATCCCCGCCCACTTGCTGTGACCGGACATGAGTCCTCCGTTGCCGAACAGGCGTTTGCCATTGTATTCGCGTCGCCCGCCCCAGTCTATGAGACCGGGTGGCGGCGGTCGAGCGGGCTTTCACCACAAGTCCGCCAGCCGGATCCACCACGTGTCACGGATCGGCGGGCCTCTTGACTACGGCGGGCAGAGGTCTATGCTGACATCAAGGAACCGACTGCATACGGAGGATACCTTCACGATGCGTACGGTCTTCGAACTCTACCGGCACACGCGAGCCGAGATATAGGGCCCGGACTTCGGGTCGCGACGTGCGACCGTCCGCGAGGCGCCACCGTTGACACCCCGGGATGTGCCCGGCAGGTTCCGGTGCTTGGTTGGAAGAGCGCAGGGCGGCAGCGGCGCGACAGTTTTTCGGGCTGGCCAGCCGGCACCATGAGGTGCCCACAGATCAGCCCGGCTGGTAGGTCGGGCAGCCGACGAGATCGGCAATTTCAGGGACCGGCGTTCACGCCGGTCCCTTCCTTTTAGGGGGTCGCCGGCCGCCCGGACACCGCCGGGTGGCCGGTCCACCAGAACCGCAGCGGCAGGTCGGCGGCCCTGCTGATGCCAACCCGCGGGCCGACCGACAGTGCTGGCACGTCGGGCGACTGCTCAAGGCGGATGCGCCCGCCGCCGCAGAGGTCGAGCCCGTTGTCGGCGGCCGTGATGGCCAGGCCCCTGCACAGGTTCCCCGGGCCACTGAGCAGGCGGTCGCCGCCGGCCGGGGTGGCGCGGCGCTCGCGCACCACCGCGGCGCCTGAGTCGACGATGGCGGCGCGCAGGAGGACCGCGGCGGCGGTGCCCTCCGCCCCGCACACGACGTTGGCGCAGTGGTGCACGCCGTAGCTGAGGTAGACGTAGAGGTGCCCCGGCGGCCCGAACATGATCGACGAGCGTGGGGTCGGGCCGCGATGGGCGTGCGAAGCGGGGTCGTCCTCGCCCAGGTAGGCCTCCACCTCGACGAGGCGGGCGCGCACCTCGTCAGGGCTGCCGGGGTCGGCGATGAGCACCGCGCCCACCAGGTCGCGAGCCACCGCCGCGGCGCCCCGTGCGAGAAACGTCCGTGAGAGCCTCGCGGCTATCGGCGCACCTCGGCCCGGCAGCGCGCCCGCAGGCCGACCGTGATAGCGTCCTGGGCGGTCTGCGCCTCTTCGGAGGTGAGCGTGCGCCCCGGAGCGCGATAGGCAAGACGGAAGGTCCAACCCTTGCGTCCCTCTCCCATCTTCGACCCGCGATATTCGTCGTAGAGGACGGCACTTTCAAGCAGTCCGCCGGCGGCCTCGCGGATGGCTTTCAGAGCGTCGCCGGCGCGGGCCTCCTCCGGCACGGTCACGGCGAGGTCCTGGACGACGGCCGGGTAGCGGGGGGGTGCCAGGTAGCGTGGCTGCGTCGCCCCCTCAGGGACGAGCGCGTCGAGGTGGACCTCCGCGACGGCCAGGCGGCCGCGCACCTCGAACTTCGCTGCCGTCGAGGCGTCGAGCTCTCCGACCAGGCCGATGGAGTGACCGTTGCAGATGAGCAGTCCACTCCTGCCCGGGCGCAGACCGGGGATGTCGGCAGGCTCGGTCTCGACCACGCCGGCACCCAGCTCTGTCGCCAGTCGTGTCACCGTGGCCTGCAGGTCGCGGATGCGGTCAGCGGCGTGCTGTCCGCTGCCGGCGGTGGCCACGGCTGCCAGCAGCAGCGGCTCCGCCGGCAGCGGAATCAGCCGGTCGTCGGCGCCGTCGGGCGTGGAGCCCGCGACCTGGCCGCGTCGCTCGCCCTCCCAGAAGGCTCGGCCGAGCTCGAAGAGGCTGACCTCGTCGACGCCGCGGCGGATGTTGCCGGCGACAGCCTGCACGACGCCGGGGAGCAGGCTGGTGCGCAGCACACTCCACTCCTCGCTGAGTGGGTTGCGCAGCGGGATGGGGGTGCGCCCCCGGCCCATGCCCTGGAGCATCGCGGCCAGGGATCGCGACACGAAGGACCACGTGATCGCCTCGTCGAAGCCGGCGCCGAGGAAGACGTCCTTGACGCGGTCCTCCAGCGGCGTCTCCGCCGCCAGCCGGGACACGGGCAGGCGGCGGCCGGGCAGCGTGCTGGGCAAGCGGTCGTAGCCGAGCGACCGTCCGACCTCCTCGACGACGTCCTCGACGATGGCGACGTCGCGGCGGAAGTGCGGCACGGTGACG
>Ga0075522_10001159_pt1 | contig 19995 bp, 11 predicted proteins | sample NGEPerA_FD_74796 | JGI IMG/M metagenome (GOLD analysis project Ga0075522, IMG submission 74796) | Arctic peat soil microbial communities from the Barrow Environmental Observatory site, Barrow, Alaska, USA - NGEE PermafrostL2-A | ecosystem: Environmental > Terrestrial > Soil > Wetlands > Peat ...
CCAGCGCGACTACTTCGGCGCCCACACCTACGAGCGCCTCGACCAGCCCCGCGGCCAGTTCTTCCACACCAACTGGACCGGCAAGGGCGGCCGCGTCTCCTCCAGCACCTACACCGTCTAACTCAAAATCAGTCCCAACAAAAAGGCCACGCTCCCTCAACCGGGAACCTGGCCTTTAACTTTTCTTTCCTCCTCAAACAGAGCGGGTGCCCCATCCATGAATCGCTTTTTGATTCATGGGTGGGATACAACAAATCCAACCCCGCTGACTCGCCGGGTGCCCCATCCTTTCCGTAGCTTCATCGCGGAAAGGGTGGGATACCACGAAGCCAACCTCAAACGATCCCAAGCACCTAAGCCGACTTCTTCCTCCACAACCCTTCCATCTGCTCCAGCGTCCGCCCTTTCGTCTCCGGCACAAATCTCCACATAAACAACGCAGCCAGAACGCTCATCACCCCATAGATCCAATAAGCGAACCCATGCTTGAAATGCGCCACCAGGTATGGATTGTCATCCAGAATCGGAAACGACCAGCTCACCAGATAATTGGCGATCCACTGCGCAGCCACTGCAACCGCCATGGCCTTGCCGCGAATCTGATTCGGGAAAATCTCGCTCAGCAGAACCCAGGTCACCGGTCCCCACGAAACAGCAAACCCGGCCGTGTACACCAGCATGCACACCAGCGCAACCATACCCTGGCCGCCGAGCCAAAAGTCAACGCCCAACGAAATCATGCTCACCGCCATCACCAGCGCTCCGATGATTTGGAGTGGCTTCCGGCCGAAATGATCCACGCTCAGAACCGCAACTACGGTGAAGATAAGGTTAACCGCGCCCACAATAATCGTTTGCATCAGCGAGGCATTCGTCGACATGCCCATGCCTTTGAAAATATCCGTCGCGTAATAGAGCACCACGTTGATGCCCACAAATTGCTGGAAGATCGACACCGTGATCCCGATGAAAATCAGCAGTGCGCCATACGAAAACATCTTGCCGGAGTGATGCTCGCTCAGCGAGGCACGAATTTCAGAAAGCTCCTGTTCGCGTTCTTCCGGCGTCACCAGTTTGGTCAGCACCGCGCGCGCGGCACTTTCATTTCCCTTCAGCATCAGGAAGCGCGGGGTCTCCGGCACAAAAAGCAGGAGCAGCAGAAAAAGAGCCGCGGGAATCACGCCGGAGAGGAACATGTAGCGCCAGCCAATGGTATTCAGCCACGCATCGCCGCTCCCCGTTTTTGAAATTCCAAAGTTGACGAAGTAAATCACCAACATGCCGAAGATGATGGCGAACTGGTTCCACGCCACCAGGTTCCCCCTCACCTTGGCCGGCGCAATCTCGGCGATGTACATTGGCGACAACATCGAAGCCAGCCCAACACCAATCCCGCCAAGGATGCGGTAAATAACAAAATTCACCATGTAGTCCGGCCCGCCGTGGCCGATGGGAGCAAAGGGAAACTCCGGCGCCGCGGCGCCCAGGGCTGAGAGCAGGAAAAGCACGGCGGCAATCACCAATCCGCGCTTGCGCCCGATGTTGGTGCTGACCCAGCCGCCGGAGATTCCGCCGATGATGCAACCGATCAGCGCGCTCGAAACCACAAACCCGAGCAACGAATTCGCGGCGTTGGCCTGTGCCGGGTTGGCCAAATCCGCAAAGCGCGGATCGATGAAATAAGCCTTCAGACTGCCCACCGCGCCATTGATCACGGCCGTGTCATATCCAAAAAGCAATCCGCCCAGCGTAGCAATCAGCGTGAGCAGAACAACGTATGGATTCAATCGTGACATACAGTTCCTAAGAGTTCCGGCTGGACTGAAGATGCAACCTTCAGATCGAGTTATCTAGGCGCAAGAGTGTGGAGACAGTCGTCATTCTCTCGCAACGGTGATTGTAGTTCAGAAAATCGATTTTCCTCGAAGAGCAAATCTTTTGATCCCTCAACCGTCTCTTGGTCTAAATCGGTCGAATTGCGCATTTCCAGACAGGTCGATTTGGAATCCCTGCAAGGATACCCTATCCGATCGACAACCAGACAGTCCTCAATCCGCGGCAGTCCAAGTCACACTTGGTCAACAGCACCCATAGCGCCGAGCGCACCGTCGATCAGTAGCGCCGGGCTCCAGCCCGGCTGTAGTGCGGGTCTCCCGACCCGCACCAAAATCTCCCGCCTCCAGAAATCCGCCAACCACCGAACAAACCAGCTGGAAGCTAGGAGCCTGAAGCTGCCCCCCCTACTTCGCCACATAGCTATACGCCCGCACATACAACTTCTTCTGTACCGGATCAAAGATCAGCTCGTACTGGCTCAGCACATTGTTGCCCACCACACCATCCCGAAACAGCAGCGCCTCGTCCCTCCCGCTGAACAGCCTGCTGGGCCGCGAATAAGACCCGGAACGCGGAACCACCAGCGGAAGCTTGCCCTCAAGCCTCGGGTGCCCACCGTCGGCCTCAATCGACGTGGCGTAGGCCACGTCCCAGGCGTAGGAGCCGTTCACTCCCTTACCCTGATTCTGCGATTTCCCCTGCGGCTTTTCCTCAAGCCCCAGTTCACCCCTTAGCCGCGGGTTCAGCTGGATGCTGTCGCTGCCCGTATCTACATGCAGCTTCAGCTTCATCGTGTGCTGATTGGCCAGCGCCACCGTCACCGGTAGCAGCAGCCCCTCTTTCATCCATTCCACCGGCGGCGTGTCGAACCCCTCTTCCTTCGTCGCGCACTGGTCCGCCGCGCCAATCGTTATCCGCTGCCTTTTGCTGTCCAGACGCACGCACAAGTGTTGAAAAAAGTCCCACCCAAGAATCCCATCTGGTGCCGGCTGCATACCTACATCCATATTGTTGGCGTCGAGCACCAGCGCCTCCACCGTAGCCAGCGACCTCTCACCCGAGCGCAGTTCCAGACTCGTATGTCCCGCCAGCGTGGCCTTCTTCTCCTGTCCGAATCCGTAGAACGAATAGAACCGGTCGGTAAAATGCCGGTCCACCTTCGCCTTCCCAGCCGCCCGTGTCGACAGCAGCGTCTTCTCCGCTCCCGTATCGACCACCAGCCGCAGCTTGCCCAGCGTACGTTCCTCCAGCTCGACGACCAGGTGCCCGTTGACACTCTCCATCGGCAGCACAAGCGGCACTGCGTTCTGCGCGGCAGCCATGCAACCCGCCGCCAACGTAGCCACCAAAGGTAACGGCCAGAATGTGCAGAAGCGTGTCTTCATCGTGCTCCCATCAATCGCCCTGGATCTCTTCTTCACCATAGCGCGAACCGGGCGCGACTCCTCCTCCACCACCGAAACGATCCAGCTCAACACTATTGCTTCGGCAAATAAATACCAACAACCTTTGGGTGCCCCGTCCTCGCCACGTCTTTGTTTTTGTGGCTAGGGTGGGGTAGCACGAAGACAGTATTAATTTGCCGGATCTATAATCCAAAACGAAAAGGCCAGGCTCCCCAAGCGGGAACCTGGCCTTTCGTGTTTGTGAAAGACCACTTCTACGACTCCTTGATCTTAGCCACCATCGACTTGTAAACCGTCCCCGGCGCAAGCAGTATCTGGTGCGGAACGCCAGCCGGAACAATCACCACATCCCCCACGCCAATCGTCTTCGAAGTTCCGCCCTGCACGCTCGTACCGCGGATCTCCCCGTTGTCCCCCGTCTTCGGATCCACAAGCGACCCGCCCGTAACCAGCGTCGCGGTCCCCTCTTCAACGATCATCAAATCGTCAAAGCGCTGATGTAGTTCTCCCACGCCGCTTGCCGTGCGCACTGAGAGCATCAGTCCGAGATTGCCATACGTCGCAATGATCGGCCCCGCGCTCCCCGTTGGTTTCGCCTGCGGAACCAGGTCCGCCATTTGCGCCTTAACATCCTGCGCCGAAATCACCAGCGCCTTGTCTCCCGTTAGAGTTGCCGCCGATACACTGAGCGCCAGCGCCGCCAAAATCGAAATCGCAATCTTCATCGCACTACTCCCTTCATCCAGGAACTCGCAGTCGTGTCTCTTGCCCCATGCCTAAACTTCGTGCCCGCAACTGTAAAAAAGGAACCGGAACACCGAGCCGTTCTTCTCCGCACATACAGTCAGGAATAACACAGAAAAACACCCTAATTCACGCCTAAATGCACGTTATTTGCCACAAAAAACCACAAATAACGCACTTTTCAGGTAATTATCTACAACCCATGGCCGCTTTTCGGAACCTTTCAAGCAACCCATTCGTGCCCTGGGGCTGCTTGAAAGGTTAAGTGCTCAAAAAAGTGCAACCCTATAGACCAACCTTTGCACGCCTTGCGCAACCCTATAAGCGAACATTTCCCGCTAAACACACACCTCGCAGGCAAACATTACTTCCCTGTTTTCAACCATTAACAGCGGGTGGCCCAGAGCCTGCCCTGAGCGTAGCCGAATGGGTCTCGATTTTGAGACCTGGGAAAACATAAACTCACGTCTTCGATTCTTCCCTACCGCAGCGTCTGAACCGGCGCCGGATCCATGTCCGCGTAATCCTGATTCTCGCCGCCCATGCCCCACACAAAGCTGTAAGCCCGCGTGCCCACACCTGCATGAATCGACCAGCCCGGAGACACCACTACTTCCTTGTCGGCCATCACAATGTGCCGCGTCTCATCCGGCGGCCCCATCAGATGCACAACCCGCGCATCCTCAGCAACGTTGAAGTACATGTAGACCTCCGAGCGCCGCATATGCGTGTGCGGAGGCATCGTGTTCCAGTTACTCCCCGCAGCCAGGTGCGTCACGCCCATCACAAGTTGGCAGCTCCGCGCCCCTTGCAGAAAGATGTACTTGCAGATCGTCCGCTTGTTACATGTCTCCACACTGCCCAGTTCTGTCGGGTTAGCCTCTGCCTTCTTCACCACCGTCACCGGGAACCCCGTGTGTGCCGGATAGCTCAACAGATAGTAGACCGCAGGAGTTGCCTTGTCCTTCGAAGCAAAGCTAACCGCCTTGTTGCCCTTGCCAACATACAGCGCGTCCAGATTATTCAGCTCGTAGCTCTTGCCTTCAACCGTCACCGTGCCGGTCCCGCCCACATTCAGCACGCCAATTTCGCGCCGCTCCAGAAAATATTCGGCCCGCAGTTCCGGATACGTCGGCAGCGTCAGCGCGCTCTCTGTTGGAGCCGCAAAACCAACCACAGTACGATCCAGGTCCACGTAGTTCACATGCAGCTTGCCCGGTTCGCAGAGCCCATTCAGCAAAAATGTCTCGCGAATCTCCCCGGTCGTCATACGCGGATACCGCACCGGATCAGCCATCATTACCGTCTTCATCTCTTCTCCCCTTCACTTTCAACGTCCCACGTCTCTCTTCTTCGACGCTGGCCCTGATCTCTAATTGTTTGTTCTCGCATTAAGAATGGGTGCCCCAGGTCTCGTTTTTGAGACCTGGGATTTGGAGAAAATGCTCCGTGCCCCATCCTTCTGTCATCCTGAGCGAAGCGCAGCGAAGTCGAAGGACCTGCGTTTCATTCCTCTGGCGAAAGGGTGGGATACCACCATTCAATCGCACCGCGCGCAATCACGTGGTCAAAAGTCCATTACCATTCTACTGCGCCGGAAGCACCGCTTACTTCTTCGATGGTTGCGTCGGGTCCCAATTATCCGCACCGCGCAGAAAAACCGAAGGTTCATATTGCCTGGCCTCGTCCGCGGTAAGAAAATGTGTATGCGAATCCCGCTCCTTGGGATGTGCTCCCGGCCCGCTCGAATCAAACTCCGCGTAGTAGGCCGTATCCAAAGAATGCGTCTCTCCCGGATGCCATTCCCGCCACCCCGCAGGATCGATCTTGTCCCCCATCTCCGTATGCAGATAGATCACCGTCGCCAGCGGACGCCATGGCCGTCCCAGGAACACATTGCCCGTCACTCCCGCATCCTGCGTCAGCTTGCAATGATTCAAAACAAACCCTGAGTCCTCCCCCGGGTAATGCTTCGACTGCGCCGTGATGTACCCTCCGCCGTGCGGAGTCGAGTGAATCTCACAATGGTCGAACACCGTCTTCCCGTCTCCGAAGATGAAGTCCACATTGCCGGCCACGTAGCAATCGCTAAAATACTGCCGCGCCGGCCTGCAGTTCTTTTCACCCGCCTCGCATCCGTGGCTGCCCGCATACACCGTATCCTGGTTTCCCAGCAGCCGCACATTATGAAACACCGCTCGGTCTCCGGTCACTCGCAGCGCCAGCGCCTGCGACCCAACCGAAACCTGCTCATGCGTCCGGTTGAAATCATTCTCAAACGTGATGTTCTCAGCCGAGAAGCCGTCAGCCGTCACATTCACCGTGGCTGAATGCAGCGTTCCGCCATTCTGTCCGGCGCTGCGATCGTTCACCACCACCGTCTTGCTGGCATCGGGATTGTGGCTGCGAATCGTGATGTTCTTCTTGTCCACCGTCAGCACCTCGCGATACTCACCCGGCGAAACCATCAGCACTTGTCCCTCCCTCGCCACATCCAGCGCCCGCTGAATCGAATAAAAATCTCCAGTGCCGTCTGCGGCAATGTAGAGATTGTCATCCTCCGGCGGAACCTTCCCCGCCATCTCGGGAGCCGTGGCCAGCGAAGGGAACGGCACAAAGCGCGCCTCGCACTCCAGCGGCTTCCCGGCGGCGGAGTCAGGCGTCTGCGCAATCGTGACATTGTCACCTGCTGGCGAAAGATTTCCGCGTGCAGGCCCAATCGTGATCTCCGCATCCTTGTCGTAGAAAAGCGAATGCTGCTGATCGTCTGCAAATACGTTGTTGAGCGTTATCCCCAGCTTATGTTCCGCATCCAACCCGAGAAATGTAAATGCGCCTGGCGTCAATACGTGCACGTTCTCAAGCTTGATGTCGCGGTAAATCGGCAACCGATCGCCTTTGAAGTTCGTATAGTGCGGCGTAAATACCAGCGGGTTCATCACATTTCGAATGCAAACATTCTTGTAAATCACGTCATGCACCAGCCCACCGCGGCTTGGGTCGCTCTTGATGCGCAGTCCGTTGTCCGCGCCGTCGATCGTAAGATCGTCCACCAGCAGGTGATCCACGCCCCCATCGGTCCCGCTTCCAATCGACATTCCATGTCCCGAATAAAAGTGATTGTGCAGAACCGACATATTCGAAACCCCGGCCGCGCGCGTAGGCTTGAGGCAGACATCGTCATCGCCGGTGTTGATGCTGGAGTAGGCAATCGTAATATTGCGTGAAGTGCCGGGATCGATGCCGTCTGTATTGCGCGCCGTCTTCGGCGTCCAGATCTTCACGCCCCACGCCGTAAAACCATCTGTCAGACCTACTGAAACGTGAAATCCAGGCGAGTTGCGCAGCGTGATCTTGTACATCGTAAAACCGTCCGCATGGCGCAATACGATCATCGCAGGTACACTCTGCGATAAATCCTTGACCTTGGCCTCGCGCGCCAGGTCCCACCAAGTCACATCCTGCCCCAGCAACTTCGCGCCCCCGCGAGCATCAACAGAGCCCTCGCCCATCAGGCCTCCGTTCTTTACGCCATCGCCCATGATGAACGGCTTGCACCCATGACCCCGTTCCGACACGATGCCGCAGCTTCCCGGCGATAGATCGTAGAGCCACGGATCGCGTGAAGCCACCAGCGCTGTGTTCTTGTCTACCACCAGCGTCACGCCCGCGCGCAATGTCAGCGGCCCGCTAAGGAACACGTTCTTCCTGCCCTTCGCGCGTAGCACTACAGCCTTACCCGGCGCGCAGCTATCCATTGCTCTCTCGATGCGCGCGGTGTCCAGCGCCCTTTCATCTTTCTCTGCAATCACTCCGCTCGGTGCGGCAATCTCAGCATCCAGTGTCACGCACGCCACAGGAATCTGCGGCTCGGTAACCGTGCGCGTATCCTGCGCAGGCAAACCCAAAGCAACCAAGAACGGCAGGGCTACAAAAGCAGAATGAAAGGAAAGAAAGCGCATTGAGTCTCCGATCGGCGCGACTGAACGCCGCGCCCGTTGAACAAAATTGCTCTATCAAAGGGACGAATCACCCACAATATCCCTGAAGTCAGGATCTATCTCAGCGCGGAACCTGCTCGAGAAGCCAGCGAACCAGTTCCACACCTCCGGTATAGTTGTCGTACATTGCCGGTAGCTTTCGCCCATCGGTGTACTCGTTATAAAGCCACGGATCGACAAACGCGTAGACAGTTCCCTTCCCGTACTTCGCCGTGGCCATGAATATGTCGTCGCCTTCCTTCTGTACAGAAACCGCGGGAGCCTTCACCGAGATCGTGCACACGTCTTTCACATAAATCGTGTGCGGATGGTGAAAGATCGGCCCAGTGCCATCAAGCTCGACCCTTCCCTGCTCCCAATTTGTACCGATCACATGTTTGCGCAGTACGCTGTTGAAGTGCATGCCGAACTTCTCAGCGATTGCATTGAAGTGGTCTAGGTCCGCAAATGTCGTATCGTTCTCCATAATTGCGAGCACGCCACCCGCCTTCACCCACTTTGCGATCTGCTCCCCATCTTCCGCCGTGGCAAAATTCGGATGAGGATTCTTGTTCGGATTATCCGGCGAAACAATCATGTAAACCTGCGCCTTGCCGAGATTCTCAAACGTGGGCCGCGCGTCCAGCTCCTTCGTCTCCACGCCAAAATTCCTGAAGATGCGCCCAACCAGCGAGTAGCCCGGCATATCCTGCGTGTCCCACTTGTAATGGAAGTACACGTTCTTGCCAAACGCGTCCGCTCTCTTCTGCGAGTTGAACCAGCCATCCATCAACACCGTGTCGCCGCGCCCCAGCTTAGCGTTCTGCGCGTTCTCCATTTCGGTCGCCGCCATGATGAACGGACCCACGCCTTTCGGATCGTTCGCAACCACCTTCTCACTCAGATAGTAGGCATAGGTTCCATCGCGGTACGGATCGCCGCCCAGTCCACCCACCTTCACCGTGCCGGTCACCGACACATCGTCGCCCGGCCCCACCTCAATGAACTTCGCGAGAATCCCCTTGTACCCTCGCTCTGCATTCGCAAGGTATCGCTCCGGCAGATAGCCGCGTCGCACGCCCTTGGCCAACGCGTACACAAACATGCTCGAAGCCGACGACTCCAGGTAATTCCCCTTCGCCGTGCCTTTGTCGAGCACCTCGTACCAGAGACCGGTCTTCGCATCCTGAACGCGCACCAGCGCAGCAGCCTCTTCGCCGAGGATCGCGAGCAGTTGCTTTCGCCCCGCGTCGTCCGCAGAATAGTAGTCCAGCGTATCCACCAGTGCCATCATGTACCAACCCATGGCGCGGCCCCAGATCTCCGGTGACAGTCCCGTCTTCTTGTCGGCCCAGCGCTGCTCTTTCGACTCGTTCCACCCGTGATAAAGCAGCCCCGTCTTCGCGTCGCGCATGTGTTCTGCAACCAGCGCAAACTGATGCGTTATGTCCGTGAACTTCTCCGGCCTATGCGACATCGACGCATACTCGGCATAGAACGGTTCCGCCATGTAGAGCCCATCAAGCCACATCTGATTCGGATACCGCTGCTTGTGCCAGAAACCCCCAGAGGGCGCCCGTGGCTGCTTCTGCAACTGATCGTAGAGCAGCGTCGCCGCCGTCAGATAGCGCTTGTCCTGCGTCACGCCGTAAAGCCGCAGCAGTTGCCTACCCATGAGAATGCTATCGAGCTGGTTCTCCTCTGGCTTGTATGTCGGAATCGCCCCATCGGCCGTAACCAACTCGTCCACAGCGCCCTTCATGTAGTTGTAGTAGCGCGGATCAGCCGTATTCATATACACATCGTCGATGCCACCGAGCAGCGTGCCCAGTTCATACTTGAAGGCCGGCTTCGCCTTGGGCCCATCAATATGTCCCTGCGGCCAGCGCGCCATCGCCGCATTGGCGGCGCGCTGCGACCACGGCAACTCATTTTTGTCTGCTGCAAAAACACCGCCCGCCATTCCGGCAAGCAAGAGAACCAAGGCAAGAATGCGGAAGATTTTCATTTGGACTCCGGAAATTCCTGGGCCCACGTTTCATAGCGGTCCAGTGCGCGTCGCGGTGCGGCGCCGAACCAACTATACCCATTCCGGCGTTCTCGGGACAAATCACCAACGTTGTCGTGGATTGACTTATCGCCGTCGCCAAAAATCGGAATGTCCGTATCGATCTGGTAGAAGCGTGCCCAGATTGGCCCTGCGCCCGGCGCAGGCGTAAGCCCGCGTCCATCCGCGGTACGCCATACCTCTGGCCGTAAATCGCCGTCTTCTTGAACCATGCCGCCGCGGCACGAATTGCCTGCTGCTCCCTCGCAGTCGGATGCGGAAGATCATTCATCAGCATCATCTTCAGGTCTGCGCTCTCGCCGCTCGACTCCGACGGCATCTCCTAGTTGCGGCCTGACACTGGCTTCAGTGTCAACGCATCGTCCTGCTGCGGCCATGCCGTCAGCTTTCCGCCGCTCACAATCTGCGTGGCACCGTCAGGCGCTTGCTTTTCTTCATTCTCATTTATCGATATTCTCCAAACTCTAAGCCGTTCAATGCCCCGTACCCGCAGTTCTGGCCGCAATCCAACCATTCAGCCGCAGCCAGTTCTCCAGCAACTCCGGCCATGCAGAGAGGGCGGCATAACTCTGCGCCAGTCCCGTTCCATGTGGCCCCTCTTGAAAAATATGCATCTCCGCCGGAACTCCAGCTCGCACAAGCGCCGTATAAAACACCACGCTGCTCAGCACCGGGACCGATTGGTCCGGCGTAGTCGCGTAAAGAAAATACGGCGGCGTCCGAGCTGTCACATGTTTATCAGGAGAAAGTTCGTCCTTTTGCTCTGGCGTGAGTGACCCGCCGACCAGTGGGACAAGCGCAGTCGGCTTTGCAACTCCATCTTGCAGCGTCAACGCGCCGTACGAGCTGACTACAAAATCGGGACGGTCGCTCATCCGGTCAATCGGATCCGCGGCTTGCGCGTTTCCATCGTCGAAGTGCGTACCCAACATTCCCACCAGGTGTCCGCCTGCTGAAAAACCCCACACGCCGATCCGGCTTGGATCAACGCCAAACTCTTGCGCGTGGCTGCGAACCCAGCGCACCGATCTGTATCCGTCCAGAATTGGCGCGGGATAGTGATACCGCGGAGACAACCGGTAAGTGAGAACGAAGGCCGTAATACCGCGCAAATTCAGCCACTCCGCAATGCGGGTCCCTTCCTTTTCATACGCCAGGTGCACGTACCCGCCGCCCGGACACACAATCACCGCCGTATGCGGTCCCGCCCCCGAGGCGCCGAAAATCTCAAGGTGCGGTTTGTCCTGCTCTTCCGTGCCCACAGCCCCCGGAGCTCCGTCCGGCCAGAGATATTCGATCTGCCCATGCGGCAAAGCAATATCGGCAGCAGGAGTTGCAGCGGCAGCGGCAGTTGCCCTGGGACTCTGCGCGGCGCCAGCCATGCACAAGCCGATCCCGGCAACCACAAGAAGAAAGAACTTCCCCGCTCTCCACGCGAACCATGGAGACAGGCACAAAGAACGACGGCAGGAATTCTGCACATGTGAAGCAAGCATTTTGCAATCCTCTGGAGTTGATTCTGAACGCTGAAGGATGTTTTCGAGTTCCTTCTCTTTCTTGGGACGTGTTCCAGTCATGTTAAGTTGATCTGAACTTTCGGCGAAGAAAGAAGAGGCCGCCGGCAATCACCGGCAGCCTCTTCGGCTAAATCATGCAACAACCCACTCAGAAACTTATGCGTGCTGAGAACTGCGCCGACTTGCGGTTCAGGTTTCCGCTCTGGGTCACCTGTCCGAAGTTTGCGTTTCCAACCGCCGTACTGGCAACCGCAAACAAAGTGTGATTCGTGACGTTGTACCACTCAGCCCGAAAGTCCAGCTTCGAGGCTTCTGTGATGTGGAGCGGGAACGAGCGCACCATGGCCAGATCGAGCTGGTAGTTGCCCGGTCCGTTTATGTTGTACGGTGCAGTACGCGGCGCATCGCCGAACGTGTAATCGTACGACCCGCCGGATGCGAGCAGCGACTTCTGGCCCGAAGGAGCCACCGGCGAAATGAACGGACCCGACGCTGGCGTGGTCGTGCTTCCAACGCTGGGAACGATGAAGGTGCTGGAAGAGGTCGGCTGGTTACTCGAGGTTGCGTTGTAGTTCGCCCACGTAACGCCGTGTCCCCACTTCCCGTTTTGGCGAGCCGATCCTGTAAAGTTCGGATTCAGCGTGGGAGCGCATGTGCTTACTGCGGGATTGGTCTGGCAAGTCGAACCGGTAATCGCCAGAGGAGATCCGGAGTACGCCTGGTAAACGCCGGAGAACTTGAAGCCTCCCATGATTGCCCGCTCGATCGGATTCTGCGCGAGAACACTCTTGCCAAACGGCCAATCCCAAACTGCGGTCGCAACAAAGTGCTGCGGCTGGTTGCTGGTCGATACTGAACGTTCGATCCGGTCCGCCTTATAAGACAAGGTCGGGTGATTGGCTAAGGTGCCCGCGGGAATCGGATAGCCGGTCCTGAAGGTGCCCCCATCATCGATTGCGCGCGACCACGTATAGTTGGCGTTCACCGTCAAGCCACGCCAGGCGCGCGTGCTCAAAACCGCCTGCAGGCCGTGGTAGTTGGCGTTCCCAACATACCCGAAGCCGTCACTCACTGACTGGAACGGGAACGGCTTCAAGAGAGTGCTTAATGGCTGCGACGTCGTGAAATTGCTCAGGCCTGCACAAGTCAGGTTGTAGGTCGCGCAATCCTGGGTCACTGTTGTACCGGTCGTACCGGTGTCAGCCAGTCTCACTCCCAGGCCCAGATACTTCGGATCGAGGGCATTGGCCCAGTATCCACGGGCGTTATTACTATCGAGCTGTAGGAAATGTCCCTCCGATCCCACGTAAGAGGCGGTCAAGGTCATCTTGCTCGCGATCTGACGTTGTATACCGAAGCTCCAATTGATGAATTCCGGCGCGCGCCCGCCGAGGTACGGATCGTTATAGTTCATACCGGACGAAGGCGTCCCGGTATAACCCGAGGTTTTCGTGTAGCCGGATCCAAAAGCCGGACCCGATGCCACGCCGGTCGGGCCTGTGAAGGTGGGAATCGATCCGCTCCCCCCCGCCAGAAACCCGGGCATGGTGGTCACCAGAGAACCACTCGACGAGAAGGTCGGCGCAGCGGAAAAGCCAAGGGTACCAAGACTGGTGTTAAGCCCGCCGACCGCGTTGCCGTGAGAGTACATCACGCCGTAGCTGGCGCGAATCACAGTTTTCGAGTCGAGCTGGTAGGCCAGGCCGAGCCGTGGCCCAAAGTTCTTGAAGTAATTGTTGGCCGGGGTAGAGCAGTTGCACGTCCCGGCGCCGGTACCTGTAAACTGCAAAGCTCCATTGAGGCCCGTTACCGGATTCGCCAGCGTCGGGTTGAAGAAGCTCCCAGCGTTGTGTACCTCAGTTAAAGTTGGGTAGAAGTCATAGCGCAGGCCCAGGTTGAGGGTTAGCTTGTTCGTCATCTTCCAGTCGTCCTGCACGTAAGGCGAGATGGCACGGAAGCGAGCACCGAACTCATTCTGCAGATACTGCGTAAAAGTGCCTTTGTCCATTTGGCCGATCAGGAAGCCGGCATACGGCAGGCCCGTATTTGCCACCGTGACAAAGGCATTGTTCAATTGCGCTGTCTCAGTAGGCGCAGTGGTCAGCGTGATCGGCGTCGAGCCGCCTGTGGCGTTGACAACGTTGTAGAGCAACCATGCCACCTGTCCGCCGAACGTGAAGGAGTGCTTGCCTACGTTCCACTGCAAGTTATCCACTGCCGTATAGTTTGCTGCAACTGTCGTGGTTTCCGTGGCGCCATTCCATTGCGTCGGGTTAGAGAGATTGGTAGCACTACAGGCACTACCATTAGGACTAAAACAAACGATGGGGAACATGTTCATCGCCTGTCCCTGCGGGAGGCCTGAGATGCCCATCGCGGTGGCCGCGTACTTCGGGTTATCGTTGGGATTAAACGTTGGTCCGTTGTAACGGGCGTAACCCCACTTGAGCTGGTTAAGCAGATTCGATGAGAAAACATGAGTCTCTTCAACCGTCCACACGGCCGTCTTCGGGGCATAGGCCTGACCGTAGTTGTATGGAAGCATCGCCGTGTTGCGGCCCGCGGTAGTCTGGCCGACCGGTACCGAACTGGCCTGCCGGCCCACCGCACCGAGAACCGACAGTGTGTCTTTCGAGCTGATGTTGTAGTCGATGCGTGACGTCGTCGACCAATTCGTAAGGCCTGTCTGGTTTGCGGCGACGTAGTTGTTTCCCGTGCTCGTATTGGTAATGCTCGGCAGAAAACTCTGCATCTTGAGCGCAGTCGCGGCGAACTGACTGGACGGGATCACGTTCGGCGTGCCGATCTGTACAGGATTGCCCGCTGTTCCCGAAGTTCCGCTCGGGCCGTAGCCGTACTGATAGCGGCAGGGCTTGCCACCATTGAACGAAGCGCAGGTAGCCTCGGTGCTCGGGTCATAGATGTTGACGCCGTCCGCGCTGAAGTCGCCGTTCCGCTCCGCGTTTGAAGGAAATCTCATCGGCGTCGGAGTCGCACTCGAATACCGGAAGCCGTTGTAGTTGGTGAAGAAGAACAGCTTTTCCTTCAAGCTGCCAAACGGAACCAGCGGTCCGCCGATCGCAATGCCGTACTCGTTGCTGTGCTCGATCGGCTTCACCGGTACGCCGGTTGCTGCATTGGGAATCTTGCCGAACCAACCCCAGGTATCCAGAGCGGTGTTGCGGAAGAACTCGTAGACGGAGCCGTGAAACTGCGTGCCGCCGTGCTTGACCGAGTAGTTCATGACGCCCTGGCCTTCATAGATGGCCGGGGAGCCGGTGGTCTGAACCTGGAACTGGTCGACCGCATCCACCGAAATCGCGCTCCAAACGTACCGAGGATCGCCATTTCCGCCTGCTCGCACAAAGGGAATACCGTCGATGTACACATTCGAAACGGCGCCACGGCTGCCGGAGCCGTTCACCACGCCAGTGTTGGTGGTCGCGTTGCCGTTGGTCATGTTGCCCTGCACTCCGGGCATTAGATACGCAAAGTCGGTTGCGCGCCGCTGATCGGGCGAACCGTAGGCGCCCATCTCGATCGGCAACTCCGCATACGTCTCTTGTTCCATGGTGGCTCCCAGCGTTGCATTGCTGGTTTCCAGGGCTGGCGGCTCCGCCGTCACCGTGATCACTTCGTTCGTGGAGCTGACCGTCAGAACAGGGTTATAGGCCTGCGACTCCATCGCATTCACATGGATGTTTTCCTGCGCCTGCTTTGCAAAGCCCTGGGCCGTGACGGTAACCGTGTAGATGCCGGGATCAAGGTTCGTAAAGTTATAGGCGCCCGATCCGGTCGTCTTGGCCGTCGTGGAGATATTGGTCGCGCCGTTGGTAGCGGTAACCTCGGCGCCGGGGACCACTGCCCCCATCTTATCCGTCACCGTACCTGTTACTGCGCCCTTGCCTGAAAGCTGCGCCATTGCCGTGCCAGCGCACATCAGCAAGAAGATCGCTGTCAGACATCCAAGCCATGAAACACTGCTCAGTAACCTCTGAGCCATGCCATGCGCCTTTGTATTCTCAATAGCATTAAACGTTTTCTGCATAGTCGTAGTGCCTCCTAGAATTCGTTCAAAAACTCACCCAGCAACTGAGTGCGCCTGCCCTGTCCGGGCTCTTCGGCGTCTTGCCAGCCGTGGTCTGACCACATTTTTGAAGCGAAGCCAGTTTCTTCTACCGGACTGACCTTTGTCAACCCGGAAACGCGGTCTTGCGCTACTTTTATGGGTAAATTCACTGAAATGAGCGCTTTTTGTCCGTATACTACAAAAGTGCCATTGGTCACATGGTCAGACCTTCGGACGCCGCGGGCAACCGCTATGTAGACTTGCTGTTACCGTCACCAACTCCCAATTCCCGCTCGACGTGGGCTCATCTGGGCGTGTTTTGGCCGCTTGCCGCAAACGGAGCGCCCAGGAAAATGACTCCCCGCACACCCTCGGTATTCCGCTCACATTTGAAAATGTTGAAGACCCGGACGTCATGACCAGCGACGGCCCAGTGGCTACGCAATTGGCTGGGCTCATCAGCGACACATCGGTCGCCAAAGCCCTGCCCGGAACCTGAGATCCCGTGCCGGCCTCTGAGTTCCGCCCCGCCGTTTCGCTACCGGCTTGCCACCAGAACCGCCTTGCGGTCCGGAGGCCGTTCCATCCCCTGCGAGGTTTGAGCCATGCGCAGGTGCTCTTCCATCAGTTTGCGAGCCTCCTGCGACTTCCGAGCGCGAATCGCTCGGTAGATCTCCCGGTGCATCTCCGCGGACTCGCGCATGTCAATGGATCGTTCCACCGTCTTGCGCCGCTTGTCGTAAAGGGCCGACGTGATGGTTTCGATCACTGCCGCCAGAATTGGATTGCCGGATGCCTGCGAAATGATGCGGTGGAACAGCAGGTCGTGAATCAGAAAATCCGCCGGGCTCTCCATCGCCGCAAACATCTCGGCCACTTCCTCGGCCATTGCCGTATAGTGCTCGTCCTTGCCGCGTTCGGCCGCAAGTGCCGCAATGTTGCTTTCGAGAATGATGCGGGCCTCAAACATCTGCCATGTCTGAAAGCCGTGCAACGCGCCCATCAGCCCAAGCGACGCCTTGCCGAACTCCGGCGGACCATCGGCCACAAAGGTTCCCACGCCATGCCGGACCTTCATCACTCCCATGGCAGCCATGTAGCCAATGCCGGTTCGAAGACTGGCCCGGCTGATCTTGAGTGTGCGCGCAAATTCGCGTTCCGGCGGAATCTTGTCGCCCGGTTGCAACGTGCCATTTTCTATCAGAGATCGGATGTGGTTAACCACCTGCATGGTGCGGTGGGTATTAGGTTCGTCTTGCTTTGTCCGCGGCATAAGTGTCAGCCACCTTCTCCAGATTGATCGAAATCCAGACAGAATGAGCTTACCACTGAGAAGCGCGTATCTGCCCTGAAATCTTCGCCTCGCGAAGGAATTCACGACCAGGGCAGCCATGTGTATACTTGTGGTCTGACCTCAACGCAGGCCGGATCGCACCACCACTTATTCGAGGGGTAAAATAACAGCCATGTTGCTCCATGAAGATCGTCTGTTTCCAACCGAGGCCAGCGCCCTCAAAGTCGCCAGAGCCCTGTACGCACATATAAAAAACCTGCCCATCATTAGCCCCCACGGGCATACCAATGCCGCTTGGTTTGCTAACAATGGACCATTTCCTGACCCCGCCACTTTGTTCGTGCAGCCTGACCACTACGTCTTCAGGATGCTCTACAGTCAGGGCGTCTCGCTTGACGATCTCGGAATCGGACAAGCAGTCATCAAGGACCCCCGCAAGGTCTGGCACATCTTCGCCAAGCACTACTACCTGTTTCGCGGCACCCCTACGCGCGTCTGGCTGGATTACGCCTTCCAGGAGCACTTCGGATTTGAAGAGCGCCTCTCGGAGAAAAACGCCGACCACTATTTCGATACCATCGCCGAAAAGCTGCGTACCCCCGAGTTCCTGCCCCGCGCCCTTTTCAAGAATTTCAATATTGAGGTCCTGTCCACCACCGACTCGCCCACCGACTCGCTCGACGATCACAAGGCGATTCGAGCCTCCGGCTGGAACGCGAGAATTTTGCCCGCCTTCCGTCCCGACCCGGTCGTCGATCCCGACTTCGCAGGGTTTGCCGGCCTGATTGCAAAGCTCGGCGAACAAACCGGCGAGGACACCTCCGCCTGGAAGGGCTATCTCACCGCATTGTGCAAGGCCCGTGCCCGTTTCCGCGAGCTGGGTTGCACGGCCACCGACCATGGCCACCCCACCGCGCAAACCGCCGACCTTCCCGCCGCTGAAGCTGCTTCCCTCTTCAGCAAGGTTCTCTCCGGCAAATCCAGCGCCGCAGACAACGAGCTTTTCCGCGCCCAGATGCTTACTGAAATGGCGCAAATGAGCCTCGAAGACGGCCTCACCATGCAGATTCACCCCGGCAGCGTGCGCAATCACAATCGCAAGCTCTTCGAGCGCTATGGCCGCGACATGGGCGCCGACATCCCGCGGCCTACCAACTACGTTGACGCACTCCGCCCCTTGCTCGACCGCTTTGGCAACGAAACCAAACTCACCATCATTCTTTTCATGCTCGACGAGTCCACCATCAGCCGCGAACTGGCTCCGCTCGCAGGCCATTATCCGTGCTTGCGCCTTGGACCCCCGTGGTGGTTTCATGACAGTCCTGAGGGAATGATGCGTTTCCGGCAGCAGGCTACGGAGACGGCCGGCTTTTACAATACAGTAGGTTTCAACGACGATACCCGGGCATTCCTTTCCATCCCGGCACGGCACGACGTGGCACGGCGCATCGACTGCGCTTTCCTTGCCAATCTCGTCGCCCAGCACCGCCTGGATGAAGACGAAGCATTTGAACTCGCGCACGACCTGGCCTATTCATTGGTAAAGAAGGCCTACAAGCTGTAAGGAGAAAGACATGGATGGCAGTACGGATTCAGCTGTCGCGATTAAGGAAGATTCTCCGATCAGCGTACGAATAGGGCGCGTGCGCTGGTCGATCTGCGCCATGCTCTTCGCCGCCACCACAATCAACTACATGGATCGCCAGGTCATCGGCATCCTCAAGCCCACCCTCCAGGCAAGCATCGGCATGTCCGAACTCGACTACGGCTATGTAGTCGACGCCTTTCAGGTTGCCTACGCGCTCGGCCTCCTGGCTGCCGGCCGCTTCGTCGACAAAGTGGGTACGCGCATCGGCTACATGGTCATCATGGCTGTCTGGAGCCTCTCTGCCATGGGCCACGCATTGGCCAACACGGTAATGCAGTTCGGCATCGCGCGCTTCTGCCTCGGCGTGGGCGAGTCCGGCAACTTCCCCGCCGCCATCAAAACCACAGCTGAGTGGTTCCCGCAGAGCGAGCGCTCGCTGGCCACCGGCATCTTCAACTCCGGAGCCAACGTCGGCGCCATTCTTGCTCCGCTCATCGTGCCCTGGGTGACCATTCACTATGGTTGGCATTACGCCTTTCTGGTCACCGGCCTGTTCAGCGCCTCCTGGATCCTCCTCTGGTTCCTCAAGTACCGCAAGCCCACAGAACACCCCGCCCTCGGCGCCGCCGAATTCGAATACATCAACAAGGGAATCATTGAGAAACCCGGGCCTTCCACGCCGTGGATCAAGCTGTTCGGATATCGCCAGACATGGGCCTTCACCATCGGCAAGTTCCTCACCGACCCCATCTGGTGGTTTTACCTGTTCTGGCTGCCTTCCTACTTCACCCAGAGATTCCACCTGAATCTCTCCCATCTCGGTCTGCCGCTCATCATCGTCTATAACTGCACCACCATCGGCAGCGTCGGCGGGGGCTGGCTACCCTCTCCCTTTATCAGAATGGGAATGTCGCCCACCAAGGCGCGCCTGGCTGCCATGTCGCTCTGTGCTTGCCTCGTGGTGCCGATCATTGCCGTCAACTACACCGACTCCGAATGGGTAGCAGTGGCCCTTCTCAGTCTGGCAGCCGCGGCTCACCAGGGCTGGTCGGCAAACCTCTTCTCCACCACCTCGGATATGTTTCCGCGCGCTGCTGTTGGTTCTGTCACCGGCATCGGCGGAATGGCCGGATCGGTTGGCGGCATTCTGCTCGCCACCTATTCAGGCTTCATCCTGCAAATGACCCACAGCTATGCCACCCTCTTTATCGTCGCGGCCAGCGCTTATCTAATAGCACTGGCAGTCATCCTCCTGCTCGCGCCGGGATTAAAGAAAGTTGAGTTGTCTGCATGAGCCTTTATTGCGCCACCGGAAGTGTCGATACCGATCTCACTCCGCAGCAGTTGAACGATCTGCTCGTGGAAAGCCTGGCCAAGCTCGGCGACCGCAAAAACGTCCTCGCCGTGCCCCCCGACCAGAGCCGCGAACACTCGCGTGCCGGCGAGCTCACCGGCTATATCTATAAGCACTACGGCGACAAGCTCAAGGCCGT
>Ga0075522_10001160_pt1 | contig 19990 bp, 14 predicted proteins | sample NGEPerA_FD_74796 | JGI IMG/M metagenome (GOLD analysis project Ga0075522, IMG submission 74796) | Arctic peat soil microbial communities from the Barrow Environmental Observatory site, Barrow, Alaska, USA - NGEE PermafrostL2-A | ecosystem: Environmental > Terrestrial > Soil > Wetlands > Peat ...
TCGGTCGTCGACGAGATCGAAAAGGTCCTGCTGACGGCCGACATCGGCGTGAAGACCAGTCAAAAGTTGCTGGAAGAGATCCGCGGCTCGCTGACCCGCCGTGAGCTGAAGGATCCCGACGCGGTGTGGGCGTTCCTTCGGCAGCGCAGCACCGAGATGCTGGCCATCCCGGCCCCCGAGATCGATTTTTCATCGGCGCACCCCTTCGTGTTGTTGGTCGTGGGCGTCAACGGCAGCGGTAAGACCACCACCATCGGGAAGCTGGCCGCCAAGCTGAGCGCAGAGGGAAAGCGGGTTTTGTTGGCGGCCGGCGACACCTTCCGCGCCGCCGCGGCGGAGCAGCTCGAGATCTGGTCCGTCCGCAGCCAGGCCACGCTCGTCCGTGGCAAAGAGGGCGCGGATCCCTCCTCGGTCATCTTCGACGGCGTCAAGCGCGCCGCCACCGAGGGATTCGACGTCGCCATCGCCGATACCGCGGGGCGCCTCCACACCAAGACCGATCTCATGCAGGAGCTGCAGAAGATCCGCCGTGTGATCGGGAAGGCCAGCCCGGGCGCGCCGCACGAGACCTGGCTGGTGATTGACGCCACCAGCGGTCAGAACGCGATCGCGCAAGCGCAGATCTTCACGGGGGACATGTCAGTCACCGGCATCGTGCTCACCAAGCTGGACGGCACCGCCAAAGGCGGCGTGATCTTGGGCATCGCCGATCAGCTTAAAATTCCGGTGCGGTATGTGGGAGTGGGAGAGCGCGTGGAAGACCTACGGCGCTTCGATCCGGAGGAGTTCGTCGAGGCGCTGTTCGCCCCCCAGGTAACTAGCGAGCAAATTTAGTTGCTTGGATTTTTTTCCGCGTGCTATAGTGCGCGGAATTCACTTTCACGCTGTAAGTATTTGATATTTTTTAGCTTTTAGCCCTTCGGCTTTCCCACCCCCCCAGAGACAGCGAGGGATCATGAAGCGACCGGCCATCTGCCTTTTCGTATGGGTTGCCATCGTAGGGTGGGCCGCGACCGGGCACGCAAAAAAGGGAGGCGGGAAGGCGGCGGCGGCGGCACCGGCAGCGGACCAACCAGCGGACGACAGCGCGGGCAGCGCCGACTCCGGCGACCAGAAAGCGGCACCCGCCGATGACAGCAAGCCGGCCGCCGGCGGAAAGGATGCCGCCGGGACCCCGAGCGAGAGCTTGGACACCTCGGACGACACCCAACCTGCCAAGGTCGACGAGGATCTGGGAGGACCGAAGCCGGCGGCTCGGGCCACCTCCGCCCTGAGCTGGAACGACATCCTGGTGGTTCCGCGCAAGCGGTTCATCAAGAGTGGTCGCTTCGAGATTCAGCCCTTCACAGGCATGTCGATCAACGACACCCTGATCCGCCACTACGTCTTCGGGGTGGACCTCAACTACTTCCTCACCGACGTCCTTTGGATCGGGCTGCAGGGGCAGTACTTCATCAAGCAGCTCACGAATCAAGAAGAAGTGGTCGGCCTGGTATACAACCGGGCGCCGACTCTGAACCAATATCTCTACGGCGGCTCTTTCAACTTCGGGTACGTGCCGGTGTACGGAAAGTTCGCCCTCTTCAACCGCCACATCATGCACTGGGAGATGTGGGCTTCGGCGGGCGTCGGCGTGACGATCACCAAGGTCATCCCGCGCGATCCGGCCAACGACGCGCTGGCGTTCAAAAACACCGATCTGACCCCCAACGTCGGCATCGGCAGCCGGTTCTTCATCTTCGACTGGTTGACGGTGAACTTCGCGCTGCGCGACTACCTGGTGCCCGACAAGTTCGAACCGCTGCTGGATGGCGCCCAAGCCACTCCGGCGATCACGACCGCAGCCGAGGCCCAGGCGAACGCCCACTCTGCCTTGGTCAACAACTTGATTTTCTATGTCGGCGCCGGTTTCTATTTGCCGACGAAGTTCCAGTACAAGACTCCCCGTTAGGGCGGCGTCCATGAACCTGAACGCGGATCTCAACCTGCAAGCGACCCGGCGCTCGACAAAGGACATGCCCATGAAGATGAATCCGACCTGCGGACATCGCGGACACCGCGGACAGAAGCGTTTCGCGCTGCTCGTCGCGCTGGCGATGACGGCCGTCCCGCTGGCGGCCCAGGCACAGCGCAAGAGCCCGCTCGCCGACGCGCCAGCCATCCGGAAGCGCTACGAGCTGCGGGCGACCCGTCTCGAGGTGGGCGCCGGTCTCGGCACCACACTGAATCAAGATTTCTACCACACGGTGTTCTTCAACCTGAAGATTGGCTTCCACTTGAACGACTGGCTGTCGATCGCCGGCTTCGGCAGCTTCGCGGTCGCCAACATCGCGACGACCTTTCAGAACGATCTGGTGAGCTCGCTCAACGCCACCCCGGCGATGAATCAGCTTCCGAATGAACCGACCAAGAGCGAAGCGCAGGCTTCGATGCAGAAGATCAAAAACGTTCTGGGGGCCCAGCTCGAGTTCACCCCCTTTACCGGCAAGTACTCGCTGGCCGGTAAGCTCTTCGCGAGCTACGACTTCTACGCCTTCGGCGGCCCAGGTCTCATCAGCGTCGAGCCGACCAACAGCAGCAGCCTGACCGACTGCGGCTCCGTCATGCGTAACCCGGCGTCGGTGACCGGTCCGACGGGCCCGTTCTCTTGCGCCGTGACGGGATCCAAGGTGGGCGCCAACTTTGGCGTCGGTCTGCACAGCTACTTCAATGAATGGGTCGCGCTGAACATCGAGCTGCGCGACATGTTGGCGCAGCTGAACCCATCGGGCCGTGACGTCAACGGTGACGGCGTTGCCAACAACACCGATCTGAGCTGGAGCCACACCTTCATGTTGTCGGCCAACGTCGTCTTCTATCTGCCGTCTACCGCGAGCATCTCGCCGTAGACCGCGTCGCCTCGAACGCCCCCCATGTCGTCCCCGTCGCCTAAGAAAAAAGTGACGCTGTACTTCAACGCCGGCGTGCTGGGCGAGACCCAGCACGAGGCGATTCGCCAGGATCGCTCGATCTCCTGGATCATCCAGGCAGCCTGGCGCGTGGCCCGGGAAGAGGTTCGCCGCCTGCCCGGCTATTCCGGGCAGACCGGCGGTGACGAGCCGGGCAGCAACAAGACGCAGATCGACTCGCTGTAGTCGCCGGCCGGCGTCACGTAGTAGATCTGGATCGGATCGGCGAGCGTGCCCTCCATCGGAGGTGACGTGAACGAACCGTCTGCCTTGCCGGAGGCGAAGACCCCCGTCTGGAGCGTTCGGTTGCGGAGGTAGTAGGTGGCCAGGGAGGCGGCCGGCAACGGTCCCCCTTGCGCGATCCAGAGCTGCTGGGTGCTGCCTCCGTCGGCCGCCGTCCCGCCGTCGACCTCCGCGACGATGGTGGACGAGAAGGCGATGTCGGCCTCCCCGGGAGGAGGCACGGTGAGAATGGGCGCCACGCAGGCTCCCAGGCTCGTGACGGCCAGAACCGATCCGGTCAGCCTAATCCGACGAAGGTAACGCGACGTCATGGGACGGATGGCCTCAGCGAAGATGAAAAGCAAAAACCACGCCCGGCGGATGTCTCGACATTTCGCGGCCCATCGCGCCGAACCGTCAACCGAGTTGGCGACCGACGCAACCTAGTTCCCTGCGCAGCGGCCATCTAGACCACGAAATTATAGCGCTTGAGCTTCTTCTGCAGCCCGAAGCGAGAGAGCCCCAGCAAATCCGCGGCTTTGGTCTGATTGTTTCCAGAGCGGCCCAGCGCCTCGCGCAGCAGCGACCTCTCCAGCCGCTCGACACGGGGTTTGAGGCTCAGGTTATCGGGGTCATCGGCACCCTGTGCCCCCGCCGGGTCGCCGCCGGTGATCCTTGGCGACAGATCGCCCAAGGTGATTCGTGGACCCGACAGCGCGTCGGCGCGGATCATCTCGTTCTCGAGCTCGCGGACGTTGCCGGGCCAGCGATAGGCCAAAAGACAAGCCAGGACCGCCGAGTCGAACGGCTTCGGCGCTGGGCGCCCCGCCGCCTTACCCAACTTGGCCAGGAAGGTCTCGACCATGAGCGGAATGTCGTCGCGTCGCTCCCGCAGGGGCGGCAGCGCGATGGTGGCGACGTTGAGGCGAAAGAAGAGATCGCGGCGGAACTTCCCCTCTTCGACCATCTGCGCCAGGTCGCGGTTGGTGGCGGCGACCACGCGGACGTCCACCTTGCGCATGCGCTCGCTGCCCACCCGGCGGATCTCGCCCTGCTGCAGGACCCGCAACAGCTTGCCCTGCATGCCGGGCGACATCTCGCCGACCTCGTCCAGAAAGAGCGTGCCGCCGTCGGCGATCTCGAACAGACCGCGGGTGTCGTGCTCGGCGCCGGTGAAGGCCCCCCGCACATAACCGAACAGCGTCGATTCGAGCAGCGTCTCGGGAATCGCGGCGCAGTTCTCGCTGACGAACGGGCGGTCCTTGCGCGGACCGTTGGCGTGAATCGCGTGGGCCACCAGCTCCTTGCCGGTCCCGCTCTCGCCCTGGATGACCACCGACAGCGCGGTGTCGGTGATCCGATCGATGAGGCGAAACAGCTCCAGCATCCGGGGCGTCCGCCCCACGATGTTGCGGTAGTCGTAGCGCACCGCCAGCGCTTCGCGGCTCTCGCGCAGCTCGACCTTGATCCCGGTCAGCTCCTCGCGGCGCGCCGCCAGCTCGGTCTCGAGGCGGCGATTGAGCGCCTCCACCTGACGCTCGCGGCGCCGCAGCTCGGCCAGCAGCCGCGCGTTCTCGAGCGCGATGGCGGCCTGCTCGGCAAAGTCCAGGACCAGGCGAACGTCCTCCTGATCGAAGGCCCCCTTGCGCAGGCGGTGGTCGACGTAGATGGTGCCGGCCGCCCGCCCCTTGATCACGAGCGGCACCGCCAACACCGAGCGCAGGTGCAGATCGGACACCGAGAGCGCTTCGCGGAAACGCGCGTCGCCCGCCGCGTCGATGGTCACGATCGGCGCGCCGCCCTCCGCCGCCTGACGCGCGATCGAGCGCGAGAGCTCGAACTCGGCGGTCGCCAGCGTCTGCTGATCGATGTTGCGCGCCACCTTGACGTTCAGCTCACCGCTTTCGTCCTCCAGCAAGAGGAATCCCCGCTCGGCGTCGGTCAGCTCGATGACCGTGTCGACGATCATCTCCAATAACCGCGGCAGCCGCAGCTCGCTGTTGAGGCGCTTGTTGATGCGCAGCAACCGGCGCAGCCGCGACTCTGCCGCCATGGCGCGCGCCGCCAGCGGTTCGCCGCCCGGCGTCCCCGCGCCTTCGGCGCGCAGCCAGGCGGTGTCGGGATCGGTCTCCAGCGCGGCGCGGTGATGTTCGGGGGTTGCCATGCGGACCTCCTGAAAGATGACGCGGGCCAGGTCGAGCGCCTCGCGCGCGCGCTCGGGAGCTGCGCCGCGCGCGCCGAGGCGGGCGGCCAAGGCGGCCAAACGCCAGGCGCTCGGCCGATGCGCCCGTGTGCGGCTCGCCAGCTCGAAGAGCCGCTGGCCCAGCTCCGCCGGCGGCGAAGCCCGATCGGGATCGGCAAGCGCCAGGGTCAGGATCGCCTGCGCCCGCAGCAGCTCCGGATCGTCGGCCAGATCGGGCGGCAATCCCGACGAGCCCGCCTCGACGCGGCGAAGCCGCGACGCCTCCTCGAAGGCCAGCCGGGCAGCCCCGATCTGGCCGCTCCCGACCAGCGGCTCGACCGACGCCCAAAGGGCACTGGCGCCCGAGCCCGGTTGCCCGACCCGGTCGAAGAGAGCCGCCGCCGCCCGGTAGTGGACGACGGCGGCATCCAGCTGGCCGGCCCGGCGCGCCAGATCGCCATGCACGAAGGCCGCCGTCGCCGCGGCCCGCGTCGGGACCCCCCGGCCGTCCAAGCCTTGCGCCCGCTCGAGGGCGCGGCGCGCGGCGGGCAGATCGCCCAATTCGACGAACAGATTGGCGGCGTTGACGAGGGCAGGAACGAGCTCCACCGCCGCCCCCAGACGCCCGAGCTCCCGCACCGCCCGGGCGCAAGCGGTCAGCGCCTCACCAAAGAGCCCTTCCTGGGTCAGCAGTCCGCCCAGGTTCAGCGCCACCGCGGCCACCGTGTGCACGTCGCCCTGCCGCGAACCGGTCTCGTAGGCGCGCCGGTAGGCCTCACGGGCCAGATGCTCGTCGCCACCGAGCTGGGCCAGGAGACCTTCGAGGTACGCGAGCCGCGTCTCGCTGGCCTCCCGCAGCGCTCCGAGCTGCGCCAAACGTTGGCGGGCCCGCGGCAGATCGCCCAGGTAGGCGTCGGCCAGTAGGGCGGATTCGACGCAGAGCGCACCGGCACCGGCGTGCGTGTCCACGAAGGTCCCATCTTCGAGGAGCGGGTCGACGATCGCCAAGGCCTCTCGAAATCGACCGGCGGTGATCAGCAACCGGGCCAGCCGCGCGCGCAGATCAACCGCCGGCAGACCGGCGGCGGCGCTCTCGGCCAACCCGCGCTCCAGCGTCGTGCGGGCACCCTCGACGTCGCCGCGGCGGGCGCGCAGCCACCCCTGGCGCTCGCAGACGGCCGCCGCCTGCCGAAGATCGACGGCTCGGTCGCGCGCCTGGCCCAGCGCGCGCTCTGCATCGTCGTACCGTCCCAGGATCGCGAGGCCAGTCGCAAGCGTCAGCCGCTCGTCGAGATCGATTGCATCGGGCGCCAGCGAGATGGCCCGCTCGAGCAGCGCGGCCGCCCGCGGACCGGCCCCCTGCCCCCGCGCCACCGCAGCGCCACGACGCAAGGACTCCGCCGCTTCGCCCGGTCGGCCCGCCATCACCAGGGCGTCCGCGCGGCGCAGATCATCGGCGGCCAAAAATCGAAGCGCCTCGACCGCGATGGCGCGCGCCAGCTCCGGCGGGGCGGCGGTGAGCGCGACCGCCTGGTGGGCACCGCTCGACAACCGGGCGACACCCTGGGGGCCGAAATCGATCCACCCAGCCGCCCGCGCCGCGCCCGAGGCCCGCACCGCCGCCGCGTCCTCCAGCCCCGCGACCGCCGCGCCCGCGCCTTCGCCCGCCAGCGCAACCGCCAGCACCAACCTCTGCGCGCCATCCGGCAGCGCCGCGAAGCTTCGCCGCAGCAAGTGTTCGAGATCGGCCCCCGGCTCGAGCACCGCGCGCGCGTCCAGGCCGGCGCGCAAATCCGCGATCAGACGGCGCCCCAGCACCGCCGCCAGCGCCACGTTGCCCCGCGCGACGCGCGCCAACTCGTCGAGAACCGCCGGCGGCGGCGGAAGGTCGACCCCGGCCCGAATCAGCTCGCCCAGCTCGGCGGCCGTGAGCGGCGCGAGCTCGAGCGACATGGCGAACGGGCGATCGATCGGCGCGGTCGATGGGACCACCACCAATACCCGCCCGGTTGGCGGCGCGCCGGCCAGGAACGCCGCGAACAGATGCGACCCCGGCCCCTCTTCGAGAAATAGGCAGAGCGGACGCTCGCGCGCGCGACCTTCAATCGCCTCGGCCAGGGCGGCCATCCGGACCTCGATCGCCCGTTGGGCGTCGTCGCCGGACGACAGCGCGCCGAGGCCGACCGATCGTTCGAGCGCCTCCAGATCGCCCCGCCAGATCTCGATCGCGGCCGTCGTCCCGGCCGCCGCGCCCATCGCCACCTCACGGGCGCCCGCCTCGAAGAGCGTCCGGCGGCCCGATCCAGCGCCGCCAACCAGCGCCAACGTCGAGACCGGCGCCATCCCGTCCGACAGCTTGTCGAGCACCGTGCGCAACGCGGCCCGCTCGGTTCGGCGCCCCACGACGATCCCCGCCAGCGGATCACCCTCCGGATATGGAATGGCGAGATCGACTTCGGTCGGGGTCGCCGCCCCCGCAGAGAGCCGCCGAATCTCACGCAAGACCTCGCGCGCGCTGCCAGGCCGCTCCGCCGCGTCCGTGGCCAACAGCCGATCGAGCAACCGATCCCAGCCGCCGTCCAGGCCGGGCCGAATCGACGACAGCGCGGGCGAGCGCCCCTCCAACATTTGCTGGACGGCGGGGAGCCCCCGGCCAAAAGGCGAGGTGCCGCTCCAGGCCTCGAACAGCGTCGCGCCGAGCCCGAACAGATCGACGGCCGGGGTGCGCGCGCCGGTCAGCGCCTCCGGCGCCGCGTAGCCGAGCGTGCCACGCGCTCCGCTTCCGGTCGCCGCCGGCGGGCCGGCCAATCCGAAGTCGATCAACACCGCGCGCAGGGAGCCATCCACCGACGAGAGCCGCAGGTTGGCCGGACAGACGTCGCCGTGGACGATGCCACGCGCATGCAGATGGGCGAGCGCCGACGCCAACTCCAGGGCCACGCCCTCGAAGACCGCGCGCCGCCGAACGGGGTCGGCGATCGCCGCCACGCTGTCCAGGCCCGGTCCGACGATCCGATCGGTGACCAAGAAGAGACGCCCGTCTTCACAGCGACCGAGGTCCCGCAGGCGCGCCAGATTGGGATGCGCCAGCGTCTCGAGCCCGCGCAGCTCCGAGAGTGCAAGGCGGCGCGCGCCGTCGTCCGGGGCGAAGATCTTTACGACGCAGGCCTCGCCGGTCGACTGGTCGACCGCGGCAAAGGTCTCTCCGGCCGCGCCGGCGCCCAATCTCTCACCTAGTTGATAGCGGGCCGGGAGCACCGCGGAGATGCCAGCCAGGGCGGCGGCGTCGTCCCCGTAGCCGTCAACTAGATTGGCATCCGGCACTCTCGTATCTTATTACAATTAAATATAAAAAACATACCAAAGCATTTAGTTGGCAATCTCCCGCAGTCGCCTCTTCGTCATTTTGCCGTCCCCGCCTCGGCCTCTCGGCGCTGCAGGCGGGCTCTTGCCGCGGCGGCGGCGGCCCGGATGTCGTCGTCGTCGTGGGTGGCAGCCACGAAGCTCAGGTAGTCGTCCGCCTCCTGCCCACCCAGGATCGCGATGGCTTCGATGATCTTGCGCATCTCGTGGCGGTCGCGGAGGGACCGGGTGCGCGCGAGCTCGGTGACCGCCCGCCGATCGCCGAGCGCGATCAAGGACCCCAGAGCGGCGTCGCGGGTCGGCTCATCCGGGTCACCGAGGAGCTTGAGTAAGAGCGGCGCCTCTGCCGCGAGCCTCCGTTCGCCGACGGCGCGAATGGCCTCCTCTCGCAGCGGACCGCCGTCGGTTTGCAGCGCGGCCTCGACCGCCGCGACCGGCCCGTCGGCAAGGCGCCGTCGCGCCGCCAGATCTTCGATCAGGTCGCCGGCGATCCGCAACACCAGGCCCCGGAAGACCGCGGCCCTCACGGCGGGCGACCCGCCGCGCGGAATCGCGTACGGCTCGGTGCCGGCGCCGGCCAGGTCGAAGGAGACGGCCCCCGGCGCGTCGTCCGGTCGCGTCTCGAGGCGGAGCGCGACGCGCGCGTGGGCCTCACCTTTGGTGCCGACCTCGACCGCCTCGGTGGCGATCTGAACGCGCAGCCCGGCCACTGGTCCGGCGCCCGCGTCGGCGAACGAGAACAGCGCGGTCCCCAGCAGGTGCTCGCGCAGCGCACGCTCGAGGAACGCGGTATCGAGCGGCTGGCGATCGCCTCCGGCCGGGGTGACGTCCCGCAAGACGATCTCCCCGAGCATCGGCTTCGGGATCGGCGGCGGAGCCGGTGCGTTCCGGTGGCAGCCCGTGGACGCCCCGCAGACGAGGGCCATGGCGCCCACGATCCCCGCGCGTCTCGACACCGACGGCAACGGAAACCTCGCGCCCCGCCCCGTGGGATCCTCAGCCAGAGCGGGCGCGCCGGCGAACCGGTCGATCGCCGAAGACCACGGGTTTGCGCGGCGTGAGCCGCGGGTGGAGCGAGAGCGGGATGGTGTCGCCCCGCGGACGCCGCGACTGCGCCAAAGCGACGATTCGACGCGCCATCGCGGCATACTCCAAACCGGCTGCTTGCGCCGCCCGCGCGAAGCCCGCGCTGGGCGAGAGATCGCAGTTCGGATTGACGTCGATCACGTAGGGGGTCTCGTCCGCCGAGAGCCGAAGATCCAGCCGCGCGTAGTCGCGCAGCTCCATCGCGGCGAAGGCGGTGCGCGCCACCCGCCCGATGCGCGAAAGCGCGGAGGTGGTCAACCCTTCACAGGCCACCGGCTTGGTGCCGCTGAACTCGGGCGAGGTCTCGACCCACTTGCCCTCGAACGAGACGATGCGCGGACGACCGGCCGGCATCTCGGAGAAATCGATCTCGTGAAGCGGCAGAATCTCGATGTCGTCGCCCGGACGCTCGAGCATCGAGACGTAGATCTCGCGGCCCTCGACGTACCGCTCGACCAGCACCGGCTGGCGGTAGCGCGCCAGGATGAAGGTCACTTGCCGTTCGAGCGCGGCGCGATCGTGGACCACCGAGTCGCTCGAGATGCCGATGGAGGCATCCTCGCGCGCCGGCTTGACGATGAGTGGAAACGGCAGCGCCACCGGCGAGACGTCCGGCGTGGTCAGGACGACCGCCTCGGGCGTCGGCACGCCCGCACCGCGCAGCACGTCCTTGGCCTTGTGCTTGTGCAGCGCCAACCCCAAGGTGAGCGGCGACGATCCCGTATACGCCAGGCCGGCCCGCTCGAGAAGGAGCGGCAACAGCGGCTCGAGGCTGCTGACACCGTCGATGGATTCGCACAGATTGAAGACCACGTCGGGCGCCGCCGCCGCGATCTTCGCGACGACGCCCATGAGGTCGTCGGTCACGCCGAGCGCATCCACCACATGTTCGCCGTCGTCGAGCGCACGCACGACATGTTCGGCGGTGCCCCGAATGTCGGAGCGAGAACAGTTCTCCGGATCGGCCTCCGCGCTCTCGAAGTCGCGGTTGTAAACGACCAGGACGCGCGGCTTGTCGGCGGACTTCACGCACCAATCATTCTAGTGATCCGGTCTGCCATTGCAATTGCGTCGCGCGACCTGGGTCGTTTTAAGATCAAAGCCAAACGTTATCCACAGGCGAACAATCCTCATCCACAGGTTCCGTCATCCACAGGTTCGAAGGTCGTGCCGAGCTCGGCACCCAGCGCGATCGCCACCTGCCCCGCGATCGCCGACGGCGCGGGTGACGCGCCGATCAGGGCGGCCACCGAGGTGATCCGCGCCTCGGCGATGCCGCAGGGGACGATGGTCGCGAAGTCGGCCCGATCGATGGCCAGATTGAGCGCGAAGCCGTGGATCGCGACCCGGCGCTGAACGTTGACGCCGAAGGCGCAGATCTTGGCATCACCGACCCACAGGCCCGGCGCGTCGCGTCGCCAGACCGCCGCGACCCCGAGCGGCGCCAGCACCGCGATGAGAGCGCGCGCCATGGCGGTCATGTGCCCGACCACCCCACCGCGCAAAACCACCACCGGGTAACCGAGCAGCTGACCGGGGCCGTGAAAGGTCACGTCGCCGCCGCGCGAGATCCACTCGACCGCGATCCCGCGCCGCGCCAGCTCGGCGCCCGACACCAAGACGTTCGAGGCGCGGGCCGAGCGGCCGAGCGTGATGACCGGATCGTGCTCGCAGAGCAGCAGCGTCTCCGGGCCTTGGCCGGCCAGCAGCGCCGCGCGCAGCCGCTCTTGGTAGACGACGGTCGCCGCGTAGGGGGCGCGCCCGAGCCAGCGCCAGACCGCCCGCAGCGGCGACCTCTACCCTTCCGCGATCTCAGCGAAGAAATCCGCGTCGACGAAGTCGGCGCTGATCATCGCGCTCACCACGCCGATGCCGTGGCGGATGCAGGTCTCGGCCAGCGCCGGGCCGTCCGCGATCTCGATGGGTGGCCCCGGCTTCTTCCACTCGCCGATGGCGTCCTCGGCCAGCCGGCCGGCCAGCATGAGCAGACCCTCGTCTTGACCGCGGGCCAAGATCCCTTCGCGTAGCACGCCGATGCTGGCGCGGCCACCCGACGACGATCCGAAGCGCAACCCGATCAGACACTTCGAGGGGCGCGAGCCCCGACCACGCTTGGCCTCGACGTAAACAGTCCCCTCGACGCGCTTGACGAACGTCGCCGGCCCGAAGCCCTCATGCTGAAGCAAGACCCGGGTCAGCGCCTCGAAGGCCGAGCCTGGCAAATCGGCGATGCGGCGCTCGAGCGCCACCAAAGTCCGCTCACGCAGCGCGCGGCGGGCCTCGCCGAACACCTGCTCGGCGCGTTGCAGCTCGGGATCCGGTGGCCGACGGGCCAGCGCGAATAGGCCTGCGCCCGCGGCGCGCACGCGCGGCCGCAGACCGGCCCGCAAGCGCTCGCGCGGCTCGGCCGAAAGCGCCGTCCGCATCACGCGCCAGGCTTCGTTGGGCTCGCCGTGCACCAGCCGACGGCGGGCAGCGCCGTCCGCGATCTGTCGGACGTGCATCCCACGGCCGGGGGCCTGCCCGCGCAGGATCTCGATCGCGGCATCCACCGGCGTCATGATCCGCCGCGGCCCCTGGCGATCGCCATCGTCGCCTCCGGAGACAGCCGCCGCGCCGGCGCCTTCGCTCGAGCTCGCCTCGGGGGCCGTAACGGCCGCCGACATGGCGGAGGGCTCGCCCACAACCGGCGCCGCGCCGTCGCGGGGGTCATCGCCGAATCCTTCGCCCTCGCCACGCCCACCGCGACGTCGACGTCGACGTCGGCGGCGACCGTCGTCGGCGGGACCGCCGGCCGGGCCGCGGACGCCGGCATCCGACGCCGTGGCCGGTCGATTGGCGCCTTCGCGTTCGGCGGCGCCTTCGGGCTCAGCGGCGACTTCGGGCTCGGCGGCGCCTTGGTGCTCGGCGGCGCCTTGGTGCTCGGCGGCGCCTTGGTGCTCGGCGGCGCCTTGGTGCTCGGCGGCGCCTTGGTCCTCGGCGGCGCCTTTGGAACCCAGCCCGCGGCCGGCCGCCGGCCCGTCCACGGCTTCGTCGTCTGCCATCGAATCCATCGCCCGTGAATCCTCCTCGTCACCAGCGGCGTCGTCGTCGCCTTCCAGGACACCGGTTTCGGCCAACGCCGCCGCCCGCGCCTCGGCCGACAGATCGCCCGAGGTCGGTTCGTCGCCTTCGCCTTCATCGCCCGAACCACCCGAACCTGCAACAACGCCCGGCGCACCGGCCGGAGCGGCCACGTCTTCGCGGCCGCCGCCCCGTCCGCCACGCCGACGTCGCCGCCGTCCCCCCTCGCCGGCAGCGCCGGCCGGGCCGGCCGCGCGGGGCGCAGCCACCATCGGACGCGGCGCCGGCTCCTCGGCCTTGTTGGCCGCCGCGCGCTCCTCGGCCGTCAGCTCCGGGTAGCGCAAGAGGCCGAAGATCCCTGGCTTGACCCGGACAAAGGGGTTTCCTGGCGCCTTCTTGACCGCGGCGGTGAGCTGCGTCTGCATCGTCACCTCCGGCGTCCTGCCCACGAAAGTGAGCAGTTTCTTGCCGAGAACCCGCTCCGTCAGCTCCTTGTAGTGCAGCGGCTTCCCCTCCCGACGAAGGACTTCGAACGCCGCTTCGAGAAACGTCATTTGCGCCCGTCTTTATCACAGATCGCGCCGACGGAAGGAGCTTTGCGCCCAAAGACCGCCGCGCGGCGCCCGCCGAATGGACCCGCACCGACGATGGCGCGCCCAATCCGGCGGTTTTTTTGACGGCCGCCGGTGGCGAGGGTACCGGTGGAGAATGATCGGACAGCGCAAGATCGGTGTGCTCATGGGTGGGCTTTCGGCCGAGCGGGACATCTCGATTCGCTCCGGCGAGGCCATCGTGGCGGCGCTGACCGACCGGGGCTACGACGCCTGGCCGCTCTTCGTCGACCGGGACGTCGATCTGGTGCTGCGCCAGTCGCGCATCGACGTCGCCTTCCTGGCGCTCCACGGCCGCTACGGCGAGGACGGCTGCATCCAGGGGCTGCTCGAGCTGCTCGGGATCCCCTACACCGGCTCCGGCGTGCTGGCCTCCGCGATAGCCATGAACAAGGCGCGCGCCAAGGAGATCTTCCGGCTCAACAACCTGCCGACCGCGCCTGGGTACGTCGTGCAGTCGGACAGCGGCGAGGATCTGCTGGAGATGCACGGGTCTTTCGGATTTCCGGTGGTGGTCAAACCGGCGGGAGAAGGTTCCTCGCTGGGCATCCGGATCGCCCGCGACGAGCTGGAGCTGGAGTCCGCGGTCGAGCAAGCGCTGCGGTTCGACGACGACGTGCTGGTCGAACGGTTCATCGAAGGCAAGGAGATCTCGGTCGGGATCCTCGACGGCAAGCCACTGGGCGCGGTCGAGATCGTTCCCAAACGGGGCTTTTACGACTTCCGCAACAAATACACGAGCGGGCGGACCGAGTACCACCTGCCGGCGCGGCTCTCGCCCGAGCGCTACCGGTCGGCCCTGCGCCTGGCCACGTTGGCCCACGACGCCCTCGGCTGTGAAGGCGCGACCCGCGTCGACCTCATCGTGAGCGAGCGCGGCAACGAGGTGGTGCTGGAGCTGAACACCCTCCCCGGCATGACGCCGACCAGCCTGCTGCCCAAGATCGCCCACGGCGCCGGCCTGTCGTTCGAGGATCTGGTGGAAGAGACCCTGAAAAGCGCCCGCCTGCGTGCCCACGGCCACCGCCGCGACCGCCGCGCCGTTCAAGTCACCTTCCAGGGCCCCGAACGTAGAACCGGCTTCCTCTCCGACGCGCATTGATCTTATCGGCGGGACGTCGCTCGCTGCGCCCGCTTTGGTCCCCCCGTGCCCCCCGGCTCGCGCCGCGTGGCGAAGCCTCGCGGCGCCCGTTTTCGTCCCACCGTGGCCCCCGGCTCGATCCGCGTGGCGAAGCCACGCTGCGGCTCGCTCATGTTCGACGCTGACCCCGGGCGAAGGGCCGCGGAATAGCGGCGATGCGACGTCCCCCGAGTCAACTGGTAGAATGGCCGGCGTGGCTCGTCGGACGCGAAAGCAGGTGGCGGCAAAACCGCCGGTGGTCAGCGACCCGGCCAACGCGCGCCTGTTCATCAACCGGGAGCTGTCCTGGCTGGGGTTCAACGAACGGGTGCTCGAGGAGGCGCGCGACCCCAGCGTGCCACTCATCGAACGGCTCAAGTTCCTCTGCATCGTGGCGTCCAACCTGGACGAGTTCTTCATGGTGCGCGTCGCCGGGTTAAAGCAGCAGCTCTCCGGCAACGTCTCCGAGACGGCGCCCGACGGCCTGACCCCCGCCGAGCAGCTGGCGGCCATCGGCACCCGCGCGCACGCCATGGTGGCCGACCAGTACCGGGCCTGGCGCGAAGACGTGGCGCCCGGGATCGCCGAGGCCGGAATCCGCCTGCTGCGCCCTCAAGATCTCACCGCCGAGCAAAAGGCCCACCTGTCGGCCTATTTCGCGCGCGAGGTCTGGCCGGTTTTGACGCCGCTGGCGGTCGATTCGGGCCATCCCTTCCCCATGCTCCGCAACCGGAGCTTGAACCTGGCGATCCTGATCCACCGCGGGCGCGAGAAGGTCGCGCGCCCCGAGACCATGGTGGCGGTCGTACAGGTGCCGTCGGTGCTCCCCCGCATCACCGAGGTGCCGGGCACAGCCCGGCTGTCGTTCATGTTGCTCGAGGATCTGATCGCCATGCACGCCGGCGAGCTCTTCCCGGGGTTCCACGTGGCCGGCTGCAGCCCGTTTCGCGTCACCCGCAACTTCGACCTCTCGATCGACGAGGACGAGGCCGACGATCTCCTCAAGACGATCCAGAAGGAGCTGCGCCGGCGTGAGCGCGGCAGCGCGGTGCGCCTCGAGATCGCGCACGACACGCCGGTCGAGGTGGTCAGCTTCTTGCGGGCGGCGCTGCGCTTAGAGGCCGAGGATGTCTACCTCTTCGACGGTCCGCTGCATCTGGCCGACTTCCTGCCGATCTGTTCGCGCGACGATCTGCGCGAGTATCGAGACGAGCCGTTCTCGCCGCAGATCGTGCCACCGCTGCAGGAGTACGACGACATCTTCCGGGTCATCGCCCAGCGCGACATCTTGCTCCAGCATCCTTACGAGTCGTTCGAGGACGTGGTCGAGTTCATCTCTGAGGCGGCCGCCGATCCCAACGTGTTGGCCATCAAACAGACGCTCTATCGCACCAGCGCCGACTCGCCGATCATCCGCTCGCTGATCCGGGCCGCCGAGAACGGCAAGCAGGTGACCGCGGTGGTCGAGCTCAAGGCCCGTTTCGACGAAGCGCCCAACATCCAGTGGGCCCGCACTCTGGAGGACGCCGGCGTCCACGTGGTCTACGGCCTCATGGGCCTCAAGACCCACTGTAAGGTGGCGCTGGTCGTGCGGCGCGAGGGCGATCGGATAAAACGCTACGTCCACCTGTCGACCGGCAACTACAACCCCTCCACGGCGCGCGTCTACGGCGATCTGTCGTACTTCACGGCGCGCGACGCCTACGCCGACGACGCCGGCGCGCTCTTCAATCTGCTGACCGGATACTCGACGCCACCGTCGTGGAAGAAGTTCTCGGTGGCGCCGCTGGGGCTGCAGGAGCGGATCATCGCGCTCATCGATCGCGAGGCCGCGCTGGGCGCGCGCGGGCGAATCATCGCCAAAATGAACGCGCTGGTCGACGGCCCGGTCATCAAGGCGCTCTACCGAGCGTCGCAGGCCGGCGCGTCGATCGATCTGGTGGTGCGCGGGATCTGCTGCCTCCGCCCAGGCGTGCCGGGCGTGAGCGACAACATCCGCGTCATCAGCATCGTCGATCGCTTCCTCGAGCACTCGCGCATCTTCTATTTCGAAAACGGCGGCAAGCGCGAGGTGTACCTGTCGTCGGCCGACTGGATGCCGCGCAACTTCCAGCGTCGCGTCGAGGCGATGTTCCCCATCGAGGACGAAGGGCTGCGCGATCGGGTGCTGAACGAGATCCTCGGTATCGCGCTGGAGGACAACGTCAAGGCTCGGCGGCTCGGGCCGGACGGCACTTACAGCCGCGCGCGCGCCGAAGGTGCCACCAACGGCGCCACCGCCAAACCATCGTTGCGGAGCCAAGTTCGCTTCATGGAGTTGGCCCGTGAGAAGGCCCAAGCGACGCCCGCGCTGCCGGGTGCGGGGGGCAGCTACCAGGTCCGCGCGTCGCAGCCGCCGCCGGCACGCCCGGCGCCGGGCGGAACGACGGCGCCACCGGCGGCCGCCGCGCCCACGCCGAAATCGGCCGTCCCCGCACCGGCCGTCTCGGCGCCGGCGCCCACTTCGACCTCCAAGTCGGTCATGCCCGCCGGGCCGCTGGCTCCCGTCCCCCCGACGTGACCGCCGGCACTGGGCCGCCCGTTCGCCTCAACAAATCTTTCTAGCTGGCCGTATCATAGACGTCAGATGTGTCCCCCACGTCGCCTTCCCGCCGCGTTGGCTCTGACTGGGGTGTTGGCCTCATTTCTGGCCTTCGGGGGCGCAGCTTCCGCATCGCTGATCCTGGCGCTGGACATGCCGACCTTGGTCTCGCGGGCCGACAACATCGCGGTGGTCGACGTCGTCTCGGTCAAAGCCGACTGGAATCCTTCGCACCAGCGCATCCTAACCACCGTCGATCTGGTGGTCGTCGATAGCTGGAAAGGAACCGCCGCGCCCGCGACGCACCTGCAGGTGGTTCAGCCCGGCGGCACGGCCGGGGACCTGACGATGACCGTCGACGGGATGCCGCCGTTCGTGGCGGGCGAGCGGGCGCTGGTGTTTCTGCGCGGGCGATCGGACCGCGCCAGTGTGGTCGGGATGGCGCAAGGCAAGCGCATCGTCCGGCGCGAGCCGACCAGCCGGCGCTGGATGGTGCGCGCGCCCGATCGCGCCGGCGCCGACTTCGTACGGTCCAAGACGGCGGTCGGCCCCCCGCCGGTGTTCGAGACGGGCGACCGACCGCTGGCGGAAGTCCGTGCGGAAGTCCGTGCGGAAGTCCGTGCGGAAGTCCGCGCGCCTTCCGCCACCTCCGGCGGCGTGCGATGAAGCGATTTGCGTCGGGCGTCCTACTTGCAGCCGCCGCGACCAGCTCGATGGCTTCGCCGGCCTCGGCCTACGTGCGCTACAAAACCACGGGCGGCAAAGGATTCTTCTGGGCCAAGGCCACCCTTCCAATCACCGAATACCCGAACGACTTCGTTCAGCCGACCATGACCAGCGATCAGCTGATCGCCGCGGCGACCGGCGCCGCCGCCGCCTGGAGCTCCCAGGTGAACCCCTGCACCTATCTCGACTTGGTGGTCTCGGTATCGGCCGACCCCACGCCCGTCCCAGCCAACGACGGCCGCAACACTCTGATCTTCCATAGCGCCAACTGGTGCCAACTGGCCTCCAACGGCACCTGCGAGATCGACTACGCCCCCGCGGCGCTGGCGGTCACCACCGATACCGCCAACCGGGACAGCGGCCAGATCTACGACTCCGACATCGAGATCAACGCGCTCGACTACACCTGGGCCGATGTCGATCCCGACGGCGGACCCAACCCCAACATGGATCTACAGAACGCGCTCACGCACGAGATGGGACACCTGATCGGGCTCGACCACACCTGTTACGATCCGTCGACCGGGGCGCCGCAGCCGTACGACAACGCCGGTCAACCGGTGCCGGTCTGTCCGGCTTCGCCGGAGGTGCAGGCCACGACCATGTATCCTTCGGCCGATCCCGGCGACACCCAAAAACGTACGCTGGCCCCCGACGATCAGGCGGGCGTGTGCGGCGTCTACCCGGTCGACGATCCACCTGCGCCCCCTGGCTCGGACGGCTGCGCCTGCGCGGTGGCCTCTGGGCCGCTCGGCGGGCCAGCCTGGCCGGCGCTGGCCGTGCTCGGGGCCGGCGCCATTCTGGCGCGCACCCGCCGGCAGCGTCGCTGACGCATGCGCGCCCGGATCGCCACCGCGCTCGCGGCGCTCGCCTTCACCGCGCCGCCGATCGCGGGAACGGCGCAGGCGTACGTTCGCGCCATCAACGAGGCCGGCGCGCCCTACTACTGGCCGTCGAGTTGCGCCAACGTGACCATCTACCTGAATGGCTTCACGATGATGACCCCCGACGAGATCGCCAAATCGATCGCCGCCGCCGCGCACGCCTGGAGCCCGTCCGAGGTCACCTGCCCCGGCCCCAGCGGCGACGGCGGGGGCACCCATCCGTACTTCGAGATCATCCCCGCGCTGTCATCGGGCGGGCCCGTCCCCGAGGTCGGCTACGACGGCAAGAACTCGATCATCTTCCAGACTGCCACCTGGGACGCCGGCGCCGAGGTCATCGCGGCCACCTCGCACTTCAGCACGCCCGACGGTGCGATCGTCGACACCGACATCCAGATTAATGCCGTGGTTGGATCCGCCTGGGCCAACCTCGATCCGGGATCGATCGTGTCCGGTCACATCGATGCCGTCGACCTTCAGACCGCCATGACGCACGAGTTCGGCCACTTCCTCGGACTGGCCCACACCTGCGTCAACGTCGGCGTCGATCCGGCGGCCGCGCCCACCGACGACCAAGGCGCGCCAGTCCCCGAATGCCCGACCGATCCGGTCTGCCCGCCGCCCGGCGACGTGCCGCAGGCCCAGTCGGACATGTGGTTCTTCGTCTGTCCCAATTCGATCGCCAAGCGGGTCCTGTCGCCCGACGACATCCGCGCGGTTTGCGACCTCTACCCGGCGGTCCGGGATCCGCATGTCTGCACGCCGAACCTTCCGGACGACGGATGCGGCTGCCAGACCGGCCGCGGAACGTCGGCTGGAGGAGTCGGTCTCATGGCGCTGGCCGTCGCGACCGCGCTCGCCCGGCGCCGGCGTCTCAGGTCGGATCGAGATCGACGCGCAGCTCTCTGACCGACATCTCGCCCGGGTTGGCGCTGGGGGGAACGTCCAGCTCCTGTTCGGCCGGCCGAAAGCCGGGCGCCGAGACGCTCACGCGCCAGCGTCCCGGTACGAGGCGCGGCAGGCGAAATGCACCCGCCCGCTGCAGATCGGCGCTGGCCTTGGCGCCGTCCGGTCCGACCGCCTCCACCCGGCCCCGAGCAACCGCCGCGCCCGTCGACCGCACGTGGGCTTCGCCGGCGATGCCGCCTGGCAACGGAACCGTCAGCGCGGCGTACCGACCGGGCGTGGCTGGAAACCTGGTAAT
>Ga0075522_10001161_pt1 | contig 19986 bp, 13 predicted proteins | sample NGEPerA_FD_74796 | JGI IMG/M metagenome (GOLD analysis project Ga0075522, IMG submission 74796) | Arctic peat soil microbial communities from the Barrow Environmental Observatory site, Barrow, Alaska, USA - NGEE PermafrostL2-A | ecosystem: Environmental > Terrestrial > Soil > Wetlands > Peat ...
CGCGAGGCGAACGATGATCGGGAAATGCCGGTCGCTGCCGGGCTCATAGAGATCGCCGGCGGTGTCCCCGCCGATCGCCACCTTGATGGTGGCGTTGATGTCGCCGGGCGAGAGCCCGTAGCGGGCGGCCTTGGCGCGATCGATATCGATCTGAACCGTCGGCTGGCCGAGCGAGGTGAATACCGCAAGATCGGTGATGCCCTGCACGGTGGCAAGCACCGACTTGATCTTGTTGGCGGTGTCGGTCAACGCCTGCAGGTCATTGCCGTAAAGCTTGATGGAGTTCTCGCCCTTCACGCCCGAGACCGCCTCGGAGACGTTGTCCTGGAGGTATTGCGAGAAATTGAACTCGACGCCGGGAAACTTGTCTTGCAGCTTCGCCAGCATGCGCGCGGTCAGTTCCTCCTTGTCGTGGGTATCAGGCCATTCGCTCGCCGGCTTCAAGGGCGCAAAGAATTCCGCGTTGAAGAAGCCGGCTGCGTCGGTGCCGTCGTCGGGGCGGCCATGCTGCGAGACCACCGATTCAACTTGCGGGAAGCTGCGGATCAGGCGGCGCATCTCGTTGACATAAGCGTTGCCCTCCTTGAGCGAGATGGTCGGCGGCAAGGTTGCGCGAATCCAGAGATTGCCTTCCTCGAGCTTGGGCAGGAATTCCAGTCCGAGCACGCGGCCGAGCACGATGGTCATGACCACGAGCCCGATCGCGCCGATCATCACCAGCCTTCGATTGCCGACCGCCCAGTTCAGCACGGGAACATAGAGCCGATGCAGCAGCGCCATGATCCAGGTTTCGGTTTCATGCACGTGCGAGGGCAGGATGATCGCGCTCAGCGCCGGAGTGATGGTAAAGGTCGCGAGCAGGCCGCCGGCCAGCGCATAGGCATAAGTCCGCGCCATCGGCCCGAAGATGTTGCCTTCGACGCCGCTCAGCGTGAACAGCGGCAGGAACGCCGCGATGATGATGGCGGCGGCAAAGAAGATCGAACGCGAGACGTCGGCGGCGGCCGACAGGATCGCATGGCTCTTCATGCCCATCGTGGTGTCGGTCGAGATGTGGCTTTGCTCGGCCTCCGAAAGTGCTGTGGTCTGCGACAGCCGGCGGAAGATCGCCTCCACCATGATGACGGTGGCGTCGACGATCAGCCCGAAGTCGATCGCGCCGACCGAGAGCAGATTGGCGGATTCGCCGCGCAGCACCAGGATGATGACGGCGAAAAACAGCGCGAATGGAATGGTGGCGCCGACGATCAGCGCGCTGCGCAGGTCGCCCAGGAAGATCCATTGCAGCAGCACGATCAGGAGAATGCCGAGCACCATATTATGCAGCACGGTCGCGGTGGTGATATCGATCAGGTCCTTGCGGTCGTAGATGCGCTCGATCCGCACTCCCGGCGGCAGGATGCTGGAACCGTTGATCTGCGCCACCAGTTCCTCGACGCGCAGGATGGTCGGCGAGCTCTGCTCGCCGCGGCGCATCAACACGATGCCCTCGACGATATCGTCGTCATTGTCGAGACCGGCGATGCCGAGCCGCGGCTTCTCGCCGACGGTGACGGCGGCGACGTCCTTCACCAGCACCGGATTGCCGCCGCTCTGCGATACCATGGTATTGGCGAGGTCGCCGATCGAGCGGATCAGGCCGACGCCGCGCACCACGGCGGATTGCGTGCCGATGTCGACGGTATTGCCGCCGACATTGATGTTGGAATTGCTGACGGCCAGAAGCAGCTGCGGCAAGGTCAGGCCATTGGCGACCAGCTTGTTGAAGTCGACCTGCAGTTCGTAGGTCTTGGTCTTGCCGCCCCAGCCGGTGACATCGATCACGCCGGGCACCGCGCGAAAGCGGCGCTGCAGCACCCAGTCCTGCAGCGTCTTGAGGTCGAGCACGCTGTAGTTCGGCGGGCCGACCAGGCGATAGCGGTAGATTTCGCCGATCGCGCTGAGCGGCGAAATCCCGGGCTGCACATTGCCGGGCAAAGGCGCCATTTGCGACAGGCGGTTCAGCACCTGCTGCAGCGCCTCGTCATAGGTGTAGTCGAACGAAAACTGCAGTTTGACGTCGGACAATCCGTACAGCGAAATGGTGCGGATCGTGCGCAGGTTCTTGATGCCGGAAACCTGGGTCTCGATCGGAATCGTGATGTAGCGCTCGATCTCCTCCGACGACAGTCCGGGGCTCTGCGTGACGACGTCGACCATCGGCGGCGTCGGGTCGGGATAGGCCTCGATATTGAGTTGCTTGAACGCGATCAGGCCGCCAACCAGCACGACGGCGAGCAGGCCCACCATCAGATAGCGCCGGCTGACGGCAATGGCGACAAGGCGATCCATTCAGACCGAAGCTTTCAAAGGACGGGGTTTACGCTAGCTGCCGGAGGCGGCGCGATCGATGAACAGGCTGCCCTTGGTGACGATCTCTTCGCCGGGTTTCAGATTGCCCTCGACTTCGACGAGGTTGCCATTGATCAGGCCGGTCTTGATCTGCCGCAATTCGATCGACTTGTCCTCGTGCGCGACCCAGACGCGGACCTGGTCGCCCTCGTAAATCAAGGCCTGCTTGGGCACGCCCACGGCCGGGTGATCGCCGCCGGAATACAGCGTGACGTTGGCGAACATCTCCGGCTTCAACAGGCCGTCCTTGTTGTCGATGGTGGCGCGGACCAGAAGCCGGCGGGTTGTGGGATCGATCGCGGCGGAAACATAGTCGATGTGCGCGGTGAGCGTCCGGCCGGGCAACGCCAGCACATTGACGGCCATCTCCTGCCCGACCGAGACCTTCGAGGCATCGGATTCGCGGACGAAGGCCGTGAGCCAGACGGTCGAGAGATCGCCGATCACGAAGACGGGGTCGCTGGCGCCGGAGTTGACATATTGGCCGGGACCGACCTTGCGCTGCACGACCGTGCCCGCGATCGGGGAAAAGATCGTGGTATCCGGATTGAGGCTGCGCTTTTCCTGGAACGTCGATATCGCTTCGTCGCTGAAGCCGAGGATGCGCAATTTGTTGCGCGTCGCCTCCAACGCGGTCTGCGACGAACGCATATCGTTCTGCGCCTGGATCAGGGTGGCCTGGCTCTGCTGGTAATCCTTCAGCGGAACGGCCTTGCCCTCGAACAGATCCTTGGCGCGAGTGTCCTGAATCTGCGCAAGGTCGAGCGCCGACTTCGCCTTGTTCAAGGCGGTGAAAGCTGCGACGAAATCATTCTGCGCCTGCACGGTGTCGGCGGCTTCGATGACGAACAGCGGCTGGCCCTGGGTGACGTTGTCGCCGGGCCGCACCAGGAGTTTCATCACGCGGCCCGCATAGGGCGAAAACACCGGGGTCGAACGGTCCTCATCGACTGCGACCTTGCCCTCGGTCACGGTCTCAGCGCGAAAGGTGCGCTCGGTCACGGGCTCCACCGTCAGGCTGGCCCATTCGGCGGGGGTCGGGGTGTAGCGCTGCAATCCCTTGCGGGATTGGCTCGACATGTCGGACGATTCCTTAACTCCCCCGCCGATATGCATGACGCCATAGAGGCCTGCCCCGACGAGCGCCACTATGACCGCGCCGGTAGCCAGTCCTCGTCCACTAAGCACCTGTATTTGCTTTATAAATTCAGGCAGCATGGATCCAGTCACTTCGGCGATGATTCCGGCATGACTGCCTCATCGGTGCGCTAATAGTGCCCAATTGACGTTTCGAACAACCTAAAAGATAGGAATATCGCGACTGTTTGTACTTAATTTATCTCCATCACAGGCACCTCACGGACGGGCCGGCCATTGCGGCGGATGGCTGCCGAGCGGCATCGCCGGTCGCGCCCAGAACGCCGGAGTTTTCGACAGCGTCGCGGAATGGCTGACGGCCCGCAGCGGTCCGAAACCCGACGGCATTTCCTCGACAAAAGGTTTGACCGCCTCTCCCGGCAAGTCCTCGGTTTTGAACCCGTCGGCGACACGACCGAGATTCCACAGCCAGCGTCCGGTTTGCGCGAGCGACACCTGGACATGCCAGCTGCCGCCTTCCCGCGACTGCCGCGCCTTCGCCATCATCGCGCCGAACGCCATCAAATAGCCGGTGGCATGATCGAGCATTTGCGCCGGCAATTCCTTCGGTCCGTCGACGCCGGCAGCCACGCCTTCGGCATGGTTGAAACCGGTCGTGGTCTGAACCAGGGAGTCGAAGCCGCGGCGTCCCGCCCATGGCCCGGCATGGCCGTAGGCCGACAGCGAGACGTAGACGATGCCGGGGTTGATGCGCGTAGCGTCCACCGGCGAGAAACCAAGCTTTGCGATCGCCTGCGGGCGATAGCCTTGCGAGAAGATATCCGCATCTGCCAACAGGTTGCGCAGTACGTCCCGCCTCTGTTCGCTCCCGAGTTCGACAAAACTCGAGAGCTTGCCGCGCCCGGTATCGATGGCGAGCCAGGGGATCGCCGGCAGGTCGGGACCGGAAATCAACATCACGTCGGCGCCGTGCACGGCAAGCGTGCGGCCGGCGACGGGCGCAGCGATCACCCGCGACAGATCGAGCACGCGAAGTCCTGCGAGCGGCCGGTCGCCGGCGGGCCACGGTTTTGGCGCCGCCTCGCCGATTTTCTCGATGGTGAGCGTCGGCAACGCGCCGAGCGCCCGGCCGTGCGGCGAAGCGGACCATTCGTCATGCGAGCGCATCATCGCGACCACGCCGCCCGCGGCATAGACCGCAGTTTCGAATTTTTCCGCTTCCCATCGCATCAACGCGGCCTGGACCTCGTCGCGTTCCGGCTTGCAGTCGAGCACCTTGCAGACCGCGGCACGGTGATGGGGAAAATTGGTATGGAGTCGAACGAAGCGCCCGTCGCCGGTCTTGTAGACCCCGGCGATGACGTCCCAGGTCGGCGGCGGCGGCTTGCCCTCGACCCGCAGATAGCGCTCGCTGCGGCATTCGACGACGGCATGGCGCATGTCGACGGCGACATCCTGCGATTGACCGCTGCGCAGCTTCCATATCTGCGCCGCCGCAAGGCCGGCCGCGGCGACACTGACTTGCGCCGCGGCAGCAACGCGAAACGACGACGGCAGTTGCGGCTCTTCCCCGGTCAGCGTGACCATGTCGAGCGCGGCAGGCTCGCCGCCGGCCGAGGTCCAGAGATCGGCGAGAATTTCGCGGGGGCTTTGCATGGCGGCTCCATATTTCGTCATGCCCGCGCTTGTCGCGGGCATCCACGTCTTTCTTTGTTCGTTGCATCAAACAGGACGTGGGTGGCCGGGACAAGCCCGGCCATGACAAACTCAAGCTTGTTTGCCCCTTCAATGAAAATCTCGCGAGCGCGGCAGGATCCGCACGTTGCGGGGATGACGAATTTTCTGGGCGGGATTATCCGGGTGCAGACGGGAATCGTCATGCAGCGGTTCGATCAGCGCGGGGCCGGCCGGCACGGCGTGTTTGCGGCCGAGCGCATCATTGGCGAGACCGACGAGATCGCGGGAGCGATCGAACAATTTTTCCGCCACGAGATGCACGACCTTTTCCGGACTGCTCTGGATATGGCCTTCCACCAGCACCAGCCGTGCACCCATCACCTCTTTGCGGAATCGCGCCATGACCTTCGGCCACACCACGATATTGGCGATGCCGGTCTCGTCCTCCAAGGTCATGAAGACGACGCCCTTGGCACTGCCTGGCCGCTGCCGCACCAGCACCACGCCGGCGCAGCGGACATGTTTCCGGTCGCGGGCGTGGCAGACATCCTCGCAGGCGATCACGCCTTCGCCTGCAAACATCGGCCGCAAAAATTGCATCGGATGGCCCTTCAGCGACAGCCGGATGGTCTGATAATCCGCCACCACCTGCTCCGGCAACGGCATCGAAGGCAACGGTTTCGCCTGTTCGTCCGGCTGCTCGCGCGCGGCGGCACTTTCGAACAGCGGCAGCGGCACGTCATCGGGCAACCGCCGCACCGTCCAGAGCGCCGCGCGCCGGTCAAGCCCGATGGAACGAAACGCATCGGCATCCGCCAGCAGCATCAGCGCACGCTTGGGCAAGCAGGTATCACGGGCAAAGTCCTCCAGCGAGGTGAAGCGCCGGCGCTGCCGCGCCGTAACGATACGCTCAGCCCAGTCATTCGCCCTCTCCCCGTCATTCCGGGGCACGCGAAGCGTGAACTGCGATGTGCCATTGCACATCGGAGAATCTCGAGATTCCGGGTTCGCGCTTCGCGTGCCCCGGAACGACGACTGAATTTGTTTCAGTCGTTCCTCGTCCGGATCGTTCCACCTGAATCCGTCAATCTGGCGAAAGCCGAGCCGCACGGCACAATACTCTCCATCGCCCTCCTCCAGCATATTCTGCGCATAACTGAAGGATACGTCGATCTCGCGCACCGCAACGCCATTCTTGCGGGCGTCGCCGACGATCTGTGCCGGCGCGTAAAATCCCATCGGTTGCGAGTTCAAAAGCCCGCAGCAGAACGCATCGGGATGATAATGCTTGAGCCAGGACGAGACATAGACGAGTTGCGCGAAACTCGCCGCATGGCTTTCAGGAAAACCGTAACTGCCGAATCCCTTGATCTGCTCGAAACAATTCCTGGCGAATTCAGGCGCATAACCCCGCGCGATCATGTTGCCGATCATCTTGTCTTGGAATGTGCCGATGGTTCCGACATTGCGAAAGGTCGCCATCGAGCGACGCAGCCCGTTAGCTTCCTCGGACGTGAACTTTGCGGCCTCAATCGCAATTCGCATCGCCTGTTCCTGGAACAGCGGCACGCCAAGTGTCTTGTGCAACACCCGGTACAATTCGTCCGGCGGTCCGTGCTCGGGCGATGGCGAGGGATAAATCTCCTTCTCGATGCGGTTCCGACGTCTCAGATAAGGGTGCACCATGTCGCCCTGGATCGGGCCGGGTCGCACGATCGCGACCTCGATGACGAGGTCGTAAAATTTTCGCGGTTTCAGGCGCGGCAGCATGTTCATTTGCGCCCGGCTCTCGACCTGGAACACGCCGAGCGATTCACCGCGGCACAACATGTCGTAGACCGGTTCATCGTCCTGGGGAACCGTCGCCAACTCGTAACGCGTGGCCTTGTGTTCAGCGATGAGATCGAAACATTTGCGGATGCAGGTCAGCATGCCCAGCGCCAGCACGTCGACCTTCATCATCTTCAGCGCGTCGACATCGCCCTTGTCCCATTCGATGAAGGTGCGGTCATCCATCGCGGCATTGCCGATCGGCACGTAGGTATCAAGCCGATCCTGCGTCAGCACATAGCCGCCGACATGCTGCGACAGGTGCCTCGGGAATTCGATCAGTTCGGTTGCGAGTTCGACGGCAAGCCCGACCATCGGATTTTTCGGATCGAGCCCGGCCTGCTTGACCTGCATCTCGTCGAGGCCCTTGCCCCAGCTTCCCCACACCGTATCGGCCAGCGCCGCCGTCACATCTTCCGTCAGTCCCAGCGCCTTGCCGACATCGCGGATCGCGCTGCGCGGCCGGTAATGGATGACGGTCGCGATAATCGCGGCGCGATGCCGGCCATATCTGCGGTAGACATATTGCATCACCTCCTCGCGCCGCGAATGCTCGAAATCGACGTCGATGTCGGGCGGCTCCAGCCGCTCCTTGGAAATGAAACGCTCGAACAGCAAATCGACCTTGGTCGGATCGACGGAAGTCACGTCGAGCACATAACAGACGGCCGAATTCGCCGCCGATCCCCGGCCCTGGCAGAGGATTTTCTGCTCACGCGCGTAATGGACGATGTCGTGCACGGTGAGAAAGTAATGCGCGTATTTGAGCTTCCGGATCAGGCGCAGCTCCTTGTGTAAAACCTTTTTGGTCTTGGGCGAAATCCGGATCGGAAACCTCTTGTGTGCGCCCTGCCAGGTCAGGTCTTCCAGATGACGCTGCGCGGTCTTGCCCGGCGGTACCGGCTCATCGGGATACTGGTATTTGAGCTGATCGAGCGAAAAATGGATGCGGCCGGCGAACCGCATGGTTTCCGCAATCGCTTCCGGCACATCGCGAAACAGCCGCGCCATCTCATCCGCAGGCTTGAGATGGCGTTCGGCGTTGGCTTCAAGGCGCTTGCCGATGGCCTCGATGGTCGTCTTTTCGCGGATGCAGGTGAGGACATCCTGCAGCTGGCGGCGCGCAGGGTCGTGATACAGCACCTCGTTGGTCGCCAGCAGTGGCACGCGGGCGGTTGCGGCCAGGCCATGAAGCTGCGCGAGACGGCGCCGGTCGTCGCCATGATACAAAAGGCTCGCCGCAAGCCACACCCCGTCCGCACGGCTGCGCCGCAATTGACTGAGAACCTCGATCGATTTCGCCGATGCGAAGCGATGCGGCAGCATCACGGCGAGAAGCTGCCCCTCGGCGAATTCCAGGAGGTCATGAAGCCTGAGATGACATTCCCCCTTCTCGGTACCTTCGCCTCGCTTGCCTCGGGTCAATAACTGGCATAGCCGGCCATAAGCCGCGCGATCGCGCGGATAGACCAGAACGTCCGGCGTGCCGTCCATAAAAACAAGACGCGAGCCGATCAGAAGCCTGGGCTTGTAATTGACCTTGGGATTTTCCAGCTCCTTGTAGGCCCGCACCACGCCCGCCAGCGTGTTGTGATCGGCGATGCCGATAACGGGAATACGCAGATCGCTCGCCTGATGCACGTAATCCCGCGGGTCCGATCCTCCTCGCAGGAACGAGAAATTCGTCGTAATTCCGATCTCCGCGTAAGCCGGGATCGTCATGCGAACAATCCGTGCATGTACCAGTTCGGCTGGACCGCTTTGCCCTCCTCCTGTTCGATCTCGCGGCCGTAGAGGCCGTCGCGATAGAGCCAGAATCTCAGGCCCGCCTCGTCCTCGACGCGGAAATAATCGCGCGTCAGCATCGCGCCTTCCGCCCGCCACCACTCCATGGCGACGCGTTCGGGACCTTCGGCGCGGACCACGGCGTGGGTGGCGCGGCGCCAGACAAAGCGGGCGGGCGGGCCATCCGGCACCTGCGCGATCACCTTGATCTGTTCCGGCCGCTCGAACAGCCGCAACGGCCGCAGCGGCGGTTCGCCTTCGGCGCGCGCCGGCCAGACCGCTTGCGTAGCGGCGGCCAGATGATGCTGCGCCGATGCGGCCTGTACCGCGCGCTCCGGAATATGGGTGTCCTGCGGCAAATGCACGACGACGCGCTTGCCCCCGATGCGCGCGGCGACGCGGTCGATCAAAGCGGCGAGTTCGTCATTGTCGTGCACATTGGCATCGAGATCGCGCTGCTCCTGCACGACGGTTTCGGTACGGCTGGCAGACAAACGAACGAGATCGAACCCGAAACCGGGATCGAGCGGATCGCTCAAGGCATCGAGCCGCTCGCGAAACAGCCGGTCGATCACCCCGGATCTGTTCACGGGCTGCCCGGTGTCGACCATGATGGTACGGACCGCGCCGTCGGTGCGAAAGAAGCGGGCTTCCAGCCGCCGCGCGCCCTTGCCCTGCCGCGCCATCGCCGCGACCAGCATGCGGGCCAGTCCGGACAAGGTCGCGGAGATCACGGCTTCGGTCGTCACCGGTTCGGCGAAACGTTTCTCCACGATGTAATCCGGCAATGGTTTCAGGGGGCTGATGGGCGCATCGTCCTGCCCAAGCGCCTGTTCCAGCAGGCTGGTAAACCCGGCGCCGAACCGTGCCGTGATTTCATGCCGCGCGCGGGAGGCGACATCGCCGATGGTTTTCAGACCGGCGCGGCGCAGGCCGGAGACAATTGTCTCGTCGGCGCCGAGCGCCGCCACCGGCAGGGATCCTACCGCATCGGCCTCCTCGCCATCGGCAACAATGCGGCCATGAACATGACGCGTCAGCGTGCGCGCGCAGACGACGGTGCCGGCGATGGCGGCGCTGACGGTAAAACCCTGCGCGGTCAGCACGTCGCACAACAGCCGCATCATCGCGGCCTCGCCGCCGAACAAATGCACACAACCGGTGATGTCGAGAAACAGACCGTGCGGGCTATCCAGCGCCACCAGCGGAGTGAAGCGATCGCACCACCCGGCGATGGCGTCGAGCGCATTCGCGTCGGCCATCGGATCGGCATCGAATATTCTTAGCTGCGGACAGATGGCGCGGGCATTGGCGAGCGGCAGGCCGATATCGAGACCAAAGCGTGCGGCCGCATCGTCGAGCGCAAAAATCTGCAGCGCGTTGTGCTGCTTGGCGACGACGACGCTGGGAGCATCGGCGTTTTGGCCGTCAGCCGGCGCGACGCCGCTCTGCCGCAACTGGCGCTTGATGCGGTCGATGGGCAGGCGCGGCAGCCACAAGCTGAGGATACGCCGCCGGTTTCTCGAAAAGGCACTCATCACATTTCCATTCCATGATCCACCGGCCGACAGGGCCATGACGGTTGCGGGCAAGCTGCGCGTCGAACATCGGCGCGCCCCATGCGCTCCAGGCCGCCGTCTGCGCAGCCGGTGGCGAGTGCGCCGCCCGGACAATCCATCTTGTCTCCGCCGTCGAGGGTTGAGGCTCCGCCGCCATCCGCAGCAACAGACAGGTCACGCCCGAGGCCTGCGCCGCCAATGTCAGCTTGCGGCTGGCGACGAGATCGAACTGACGCGCCTGTCCCCAGACTTCCAGCACCACCGCCCCCAGCGCATCGCAGGCCAGCGCATCGGCGGCGCTGCGCAACGCGGCGTCCACATCCACAGCCCGCACCGTCACCAGGCGCCGCGGGTCGAGACCGAGTTCGGCCAGCCCGATCATCGACAGCGCGCCCGATTCAATCTCGGTGAAATCCTGACGTATCCAGACCAAAGGCCGCCGCGCCATCGCGCGCCCCGCAAGCCCCGCGACAAAACCCGTCGCCGCGGCGCTGTGCCGGCCGGCTTCCGTAAACACCTCATGCATCGCGCCCAGGGCGAGGCCGCCTTGCAGCGTCGCGTCGGCATCCGCATGTCCAAGCGCCACCCGGCGCGGCGAGCACGTATCACCATGCGTCTCGATGCGCTCGATGTTGCCGCGCAAGGCCGCAAGCATGTTCGTGCGTACGCCGCTCATGCGCCGCTCCTCGGGAAGATCTGGACCGCCAACCGGTTCAGGGAGAACCAAAGACCGGCTCATTTGTTCATGATATGTTCTAATATAAAGCTGGTCAAGTAATACTTGCCGTACCCACGGCAAGCATATACCTCCGGTAGGGAGTTGAGTCGTGGCTCAACTCCTGAGTCTTTCCAGCTATATGCCGGGGAAGGAAAAGCCCGTGCGGTTTACCTATGTCGATGAGGCTGGCATCTCCCGGCGGGATCAGGAGCCGTTCCTGGTGGTCGCTGGGGTTATCGTTCACGTCGATAATGACCTTAATGGCATCGAAAATCAGCTACAGCGCCTTTTCGACCGTCATATTCCCAAACGCCTACGCAATGACTTTGTTTTCAGTGCCAAAGAGGTTTTCAACGGCGGGAAATATCTAAAGCGTGAAAAAGACAATTTCATTGGCCCGCGTGAATGGCCGATTGAGCGGCGGCACGAAATTGCCCGAGACATTCTCCGCGTCCTGATCAAGTTCAAGCTTCCAGTGGCAATCGGTTTTATGGACCGAGCAACCTTTCTAGACGATTTCGATTTGCCTAGAGATTTTCCTGAACACGAACGCACCATTGCGGAGCATGTTTCAACCTACCTGACCTGCGCGATGATGGTTGAGCACTGGATGCGACAGAATGCATCCAATGAAAACTGCTTCATGGTCGTGGAGAACACCGACAACGCAAGAAAGATGATAACCGACGTTCAACATCACCATCAGAGCAAAGAAATGCAATTGCGGTGGGATTCCATCGGCTCGGTTAGCTTTCCTCTCCGCAAAATCAAACACAATCCTCACTTCGAGCCGAAAGGCGTTAATAGCCCTTTGATTCTAGCGGATTTCTGCGCCTACATATTCAAAAAGATTTTGATGGATAACAAAAACTACGACCAATTTTTCGAACCATTTCGGCCGCTTCTCATTTGGTTTGAAGATTCTTATTTCCAACAACAGACGAAAAGGCTTTCTCGAATTGCTGGCCGGTCTCATCAGACTCAAGCTTCCGAGCGGTCTCCATGAACCGCTCGGATTGCTCTTTGTCAGTTAGCTTAGGCTTTGCCTTTTTCTTTTTTGGCGTGCCTGCTTTTGCCATAGGGCCTCTCAGTTACCAGTCGTTCGATAGGTCAGTCGCTTGCCGACTGCTCCCTTGAGCGCGCGATCCGCCCTCGCGACATCGTTCACGCCAAGCGCAACGCGGTTAGAGAAACGGAAATCGAACTCATTCAAATATCGGTGCAGATGCTTCTCTTTGCAATGCTGGTAGGTGCCTTTCATGCCACGCTTGAACACTGAGAAATAGCCTTCGACGGTATTGGTGGTGACTTCGCCCCGCACGTATTCCTCCGCCTTATGGTTGACGGAGTCATGCTTCGCGAAATCCTTGCGCAGGTTTTTGTACTGCACGGCCTCATCGGTCATGACGTGGGTTTCGGCCTTGATGTTGGCGCGCAGGACCGGAACGATATCGGCAATGCTGGTGCTATCAACGTGGAAGCTACGGGCTTCGCCGCCGCGACGAACGAGGGTCAGCACAACGTTTTTATGGCCGTAACCGGCACGGGCTTTGGGCTGGCCTTCGATGCGACCGATGAAGGTTTCGTCGGCTTCGATCACTTCGCCCTCACCGCCCATGGGACCATTGCCAGTCGCACGCATTGCCTCACGGATGCGATGGGAGATGAACCACGCGGTCTTGAGGGTGCAGCCGAGAGTGCGGTGCAGCTGGTGGCTGCTGATGCCCTTCTTGCTCGATGACATGAGGAAGATCGCTTGCAGCCAATGGCGCATGGGAACGTGGCTGGCTTCGAAGATGGTGCCAACCTTCACGGTGAAGGGCTTACGGCACTGGTAGCACTTGTAAGTGCCAATCCGGGTGCTCTTGCCTTCCATCTTGGAAATGCGGTCCACGCCGCCGCAATGCGGGCAAATAGGCCCATTGGGCCAAAGCCTTGCTTCTACAAAGGCATAGGCGGCTTGCTCGTTGTGGAAGTGCTTGTCGGAAAGGACTGATTTCATGACGATTCCCCTTGTGTCGCAACACTATCTCATGCGTTTGGGTACGTCAAGTATAATATTCCCATAAAGCTAACATGGTCAGGAGAGTCAATCGGGTCCGGAGATTATGTTTTTCCCAAGCAATCCCAATGGGATCGGAGGAGCCTGTTTCGTTGATGATCTGAAAATGGCGGCGGAGCCATTGGAAAATCCGCGCGCGCGGCCTGAAGATCTTTGGGACCGGCCGCGCGGCTTTCAAGTGAGACCCAGGCGATGATTTCGCATGACATGAGCCAGCGCACCGCGGGCTCGGAAGCCCTGCAGCGCGCCACTCTCTTTTGTGCCGGATGCTCGATGGAGCTACGCCGCCGCGGCGAGGTTGACGGCAGCTTCCGCGAGCGATGTCAGGCTTTCGTCGGTCTTCCTCTCTTCCTGCAGCGTCTCGTTCAGAAGGCGAACCGCCTCCTTCATGCCGAGTTGCTGCGCCCATTGCTTGAGCGTGCCGTAACGGGAGATCTCGTAATGCTCGACGGCCTGCGCCGCGGCGAGCATGCCGGCGTCGAGCGCATCGCAGCCCTTGTATTCCTCCATGATCTCCTTGCCCTCGTCGAGGATGCCCTGGATCGCATCGCAGGTCTTGCCCCGCGCCGGCTTGTCGATCAATTCGAAGATTTGTTCGAGACGATCGACCTGACCTTCGGTCTCGCCATGATGCTTCTCGAACGCCGCCCGCAGCTTGTCGGAACTGGCGGCTTTCGCCATCTTCGGCAGCGCCTTCAAAATCTGTTTTTCGGCGAAATAGATATCCTTGAGCGTGTCGAGGAAGAGATCGTTGAGGTCTTTGTCCTTGGCGGTCATGGCAAGCTCCTTTGTGAGACTGCTGGATGTGGGCATTTTCCCGTGCCTCAACGTCACCTGACCGGCAATGTTCCCAAGGATTTCAAAAGCAAGCCGGCTGGACGCGATACATCGCGCTCGCCGGGTGCGGCGATGATGATCTCGGACACGCTGTACTTCCTGTTCTACCATCTGCTGTAAGCGCCAGCGCCGCGCGCCGCCGCAAATATCAAGGCCCGCGCCATTCGCGCGGGCCTTTGTGTTCTCGAAGAGCGCAAGAATCCGACGGGCTCACGCCGCCAGCGTATTCTCCACCAGCTTGATCCAGTACGAGGTGCCGTAAACGATCGCCTCATCGTCGAAATTATAGGCGGGGTGATGCAGGCCGGCGGTGTTGCCGTTGCCGCAGAAGATGAACGCCCCCGGCCGCGCTTCCAGCATGTAGGCGAAATCCTCCGCCCCCATCATCGGCGGCGTCTCGTAAACCTTATCCTCGCCGGCGACTTGCTTCGCCACCTCGATGGCGCGATCGGTCTGCGAGGGATGATTGACCGTGACGGGATAGCCGCGCTCATAGGTGAGATCGATCTTGGCGCCGGTGAGCTTGGCCACGCCCTCGACGACTTCGCGCACGCGCTTGCCGACCAGTTCCCTCACCCCCGGCGTCAGCGTCCGCACGGTGCCGCCGAGTCGGGCGGTTTGCGGGATGACGTTACGCGCATTGCCGGCATGGAATTCGCAGATCGAAATCACCGCCGACTCCAGCGGATCGACATTGCGCGATACGATGGATTGCAGCGCGGTGATCAGCTCGGCTCCGACCAGAACGGAATCGATGCATTTATGCGGCCGCGCCGCATGACCGCCGAGCCCCTCGATCTCGATGTCGATCGCATCGGTCGCAGCCATCATCGGGCCGGGCCGGATCGCAAACGAGCCGACCGGCAATCCCGGTGTGTTGTGCATGCCATAGACCTGCTCGATGGCGAAGCGGTCCATCAGCCCGTCCTTGATCATCGCGGCGGCGCCTGCGCCGCCCTCTTCGGCGGGCTGGAAGATCACGACCGCGTCGCCGGCAAAATTCCGCGTCTCGGTCAAATAACGCGCCGCGCCGAGCAGCATCGCCGTGTGCCCGTCATGGCCGCAGGCGTGCATCAGGCCGGGGTTCTTGGAGGCGTAGGGAAGATTGGTCGCCTCCTCGATCGGCAGCGCGTCCATGTCGGCGCGAAGCCCGATCACCTTGAGGCCGCCATCGGTCGCGGGCTTGCGGCCCTTGATGACGCCGACGACGCCAGTGCGGCCGAGACCGGTCGCCACCTCGTCGCAGCCGAACTCCCGCAGCCTGTCCGCCACGAATGCTGCAGTGCGGTGCACGTCATACAGTAGTTCCGGATGTTCATGGATATCGCGGCGCCAGGCCTGAATATCGGGTTGCAGATCGGCGACACGGTTGACAATGGGCATGGATGTTCTCGGTTTTCGGGGTTGATCGTTGCCCCTGTCTAACACGTGAGGGATGATCTGCCCAACACCCTCTGGAGGGCCTCAGACGCCCTACGTCGAAATGCGGGTGAACGGCTCTCACGCAGCCAGCGTGTTCTCGACCAGCTTGATCCAGTAGGAGGTACCGTAGACGATCGCCTCGTCGTCGAAATTGTAGGCGGGGTGATGCAGGCCGGCGCTGTCTCCGTTGCCGCAGAAAATCAGCGCACCCGGCCTCTGCTCCAGCATGTAGGCGAAATCCTCCCCGGCCATCAACGGCGGCATCTCGTGAACGTTGGCGTCGCCGGAAACTTCCCTGGCCGCCCGCATCGCGACATCCGTTTGCCGGGCATGGTTGACGGTCACAGGATAGCCGTGGGTGTATTCCAGATCGATCGCCGCGCCGGCGATCTGCGCCACACCGGCAACGACCTCGCGCACCCGCCTTTCGACCAGTTTCCGCACGTCGCCGTCCAGGGTGCGGACGGTGCCTTTCAGCACAGCGGTTTGCGGAATCACATTGCGGGCATTGCCGGCGTGAAATTCGCAAATCGAAATCACGGCCGATCCCAGCGGATCGACGCTGCGCGACACGATCGACTGCAGCGCCGTGATCAACTGCGCACCGACAAGTACGGAATCGATACATTTGTGTGGGCGCGCGGCGTGCCCGCCGAGCCCCTCGATCTTGATGACGACGGCGTCGCCTCCGGCCATGATGGGACCGGGACGAATGGCGAACGAGCCTACCGGAATGCCCGGGCCGTTGTGCATGCCATAAATCTGGTCGATGGCGAAGCGGTCCATCAACCCGTCCTTGATCATCGCGACGGCACCCGCGCCGCCTTCCTCCGCCGGCTGGAAGATCACGACCGCGTCGCCGGCGAAATTCCGCGTCTCCGCCAGATAGCGCGCCGCGCCGAGCAGCATGGCGGTGTGTCCGTCATGACCGCAGGCGTGCATCAAGCCGGGCGTCTTGGAGGCGTAGGGAAGATTGGTCGCCTCCTCGATCGGCAGCGCGTCCATATCTGCCCGCAGCCCTATCACCTTGGCGTCGCCGTCGACCGGCCGTTTGCGGCCCTTGATGACGCCGACGACGCCGGTACGGCCGAGGCCGGTGGCAACCTCGTCGCAGCCGAATTCCCGCAGCCGATCCGCCACCAATGCCGCGGTGCGGTGCACCTCGTAAAGCAGTTCCGGGTGCTCGTGGATATCGCGGCGCCAGGCCTGAATATCGGGTTGCAGATCGGCGACGCGGTTGACGATGGGCATGGCAATACTCGGTTGGGGGTTGTCAGGATTATGTCATCTCTAGCATGCGTCAGCGGTCTGCCCATCAGTCTTCGCGCGCGGAAGTGGAGTGTCAGCCATGCCCGCGCGACTGATGCCGGCGACGCCTCCGAATGGAGCCCTTGTCGCAACCGCCGGCGTCTGACTGTATGAGGCCGGAAATGACCGGAAATCCAGAGATGACCCAACGGCTCGAAGGGGAATACGATTACATTGTGGTCGGCGCGGGGACTGCCGGCTGCATCGTCGCCAACCGCCTGTCGGCCGATCCCAAAAAGCGCGTGCTGATCCTGGAGGCGGGCGGCAGCGACAACTGGATCTGGTTCCACATCCCCGTCGGCTATCTCTTCGCGATCGGCAATCCCCGCTCCGACTGGATGTTCCGGACCGAACCGGAAGCTGGCCTCAACGGCCGCTCGCTGGCCTATCCCCGCGGCAAGGTGATCGGAGGCTCCTCGGCCATCAACGCCATGATCTCGATGCGGGGACAGGCGGCCGATTACGACCACTGGCGCCAGCTCGGACTCACCGGCTGGGGTTACGGCGACGTGCTGCCCGTCTTCCGCCGGCTGGAGGATCATTTTCTCGGGGCAGGCGAGCATCACGGCTCTGGCGGCGGCTGGCGGATCGAAGCCGCGCGGCTGTCCTGGACGGTCCTCGACGCGGTCGCCGACGCCGCCGAGGAGATGGGCATTCACAGGATCGCGGACTTCAACACCGGCGACAATGAGGGCGTCGGCTATTTCCACGTCAATCAGAAGCGCGGCCGACGCTGGTCCTCCGCGCGGGGATTTTTGAAGCCGGCATTGTCGCGCCCCAATCTGCGGCTCGAGAAGAACGTGCTGGTCGATCGGCTGATCGTCGAGAACGGCCGCGCCGCCGGCGTAGTGTTCACGCAAGCCGGCGAAGCCATCGAGGCCCGCGCCAAGGGCGAGGTGATCCTGTGCGCTGGTTCGATCGGATCGGTCCAGGTGCTGCATCGCTCCGGCATCGGGCCAGCGGAATGGCTGTCGCCGCTCGGGATTGCGAGCGTGATCGACCGGCCCGGCGTCGGGCGCAATCTGCAAGACCATCTGCAGCAGCGCGCGATCTACAAGGTCGAGGGCGTGCGCACCCTGAACGAGACATATTATTCGCTGCCCCGGCGCGCTCTGATGGGCCTCGACTATGCGTTCCGCCGCCGCGGACCGCTGACCATGGCGCCATCGCAGCTCGGCATCTTCACCCGCTCCGATTCCCATCGCGACCGCGCCAACATCCAGTTCCACGTGCAGCCGCTGTCGCTCGACAAGTTCGGCGATCCGCTGCATCGGTTTCCCGCCATCACCGTCAGCGCCTGCAATCTGCAGCCGACCTCGCGCGGTACCGTGCGCATCCGCTCGGCCAAACCCGACGAGGCGCCCGCGATCGCGCCGAATTACCTTGCGACCGGCGAGGACCGCGAGGTCGCCGCCGACGCCATCCGCACCACGCGGCGGCTGATGCGGCAGCAAGCGCTGGCGCGCTATCGCCCCCAGGAATTCTTGCCGGGGCCATCGGTCGGCGATGACGACGCGGCGCTTGCCAAGGCCGCGGGCGATATCGGCACCACGATCTTTCATCCCGTCGGCACCGCGAAGATGGGCACGGCCAGCGATCCGCAAGCCGTGGTCGACGAACGACTCCGTTTCCATGGCATCGCCGGTCTGCGCATCGCCGATGCCTCGGTGATGCCGACGATCACTTCCGGCAATACCAACACCCCGACCGCGATGATCGCCGAGAAGGGCGCGACGATGATCCTCGAGGATTCGAGATAGCCGTCCACGGCTCACGAAATCGTCATCGCTCCCGGGAATAAATCCGCCGCCAGCCCGATCACCTCCCCGAAGACCCAATCCAGGGTCGATGGAGAAGAGGCGATGAGCGATCACGACCACCATGACGACAATTCCGGCGTCAGCCGGCGCCGGGTGCTGGAATGCATGACCTGGGCCGGCACCGGCGTGCTCTGGACCATTTCGGGCGGCGTGCCGCGTTCGCTGGGCCTTGTCGGTTCGGCACAGGCGGCCGAGCCGAAGGGTTTCACTTTCCTGCAGATCAGCGACAGCCATGTCGGTTTCGACAAGCCGGCCAATCCGAACGCGCTGGGCACGCTGGAGGAGGCGATCGCCAGGGTGAAGGCGATGGCAATGAAACCGTCCTTCATGATCCATACCGGCGACATCAGCCATCTGTCGAAGGCCAACGAATTCGATGACGCCGAGCGCATCATCTCGCAGGCCAAGCTCGACGTGCATTACGTGCCGGGCGAGCACGATTTTCTCGACGAGGAAGTGAAATTCTACAAGGAGCGCTACGGCAAGGGCACCATGGGCGCCGGCTGGTATTCCTTCGACGCCAATGGCGTGCATTTCATCGGCCTCGTCAATGTCGTCGACCTCAAGGCCGGCGGCCTCGGCAATCTCGGCGCCGAGCAACTCGAATGGCTGGAGAACGATCTCAAGGGCCGTTCCAAATCGACGCCGATCGTGGTGTTCGCGCACATCCCGCTGTGGACGGTGTATCCGCAATGGGGCTGGGGCACCGAAGACGGCGCCCGCGCGCTGGACTACCTCAAGGGTTTTGGGTCGGTCACCGTGCTCAACGGCCACATCCATCAGGTGATGCAGAAGGTCGAGGGCAACGTCACCTTCCACACCGCGCGCTCGACCGCATTCCCGCAGCCGGCGCCGGGTGCTGCGCCCTCGCCCGGGCCGATGAAGGTTGCCGACGACAAGTTGCGCACCATGCTTGGCGTCGCCAGCGTCAACTTTAGGGTCGGCGACCAGCGGCTTGCCATCATCGACACGCCGCTGGCGGGCTGAAGGACGACGAACATGATTTCGCTTATCCTGCGCAGCCTTGGCCGATTGACCATCGCCGCGGCGCTCTCCTTCTGTCTCGGCGCGGCGCCTGTTCGCGCCGACAACACCGCCATCTCGATCGACAACTTCACTTTCGGCCCGGCGGAGTTGACGGTGAAGGTCGGCACCACCGTGACCTGGACCAATCACGACGACATCCCCCACACGATCGTGTCGGCGGGCAAGTTCAGGTCGAAGGCGCTCGATACCGACAATAGTTTCTCGTTCACTTTCACCACTGCGGGCGAATACAAGTATTTTTGTTCACTGCACCCGCACATGACCGGGACCATCAAGGTTGAGTAGCGGACCAAACCAAGGCATCACTGCGTTGCCCGGCCGGTGGCACCAAGCCGGCCGGGCTGACGCATGTCCACCGAAGGCCGGGCAAAGCGCGATGCCGCTCAGGGCTGCCAACGACGATCCGGACAAGGCGCGGCGCTTTCGCGACGT
>Ga0075522_10001163_pt1 | contig 19976 bp, 21 predicted proteins | sample NGEPerA_FD_74796 | JGI IMG/M metagenome (GOLD analysis project Ga0075522, IMG submission 74796) | Arctic peat soil microbial communities from the Barrow Environmental Observatory site, Barrow, Alaska, USA - NGEE PermafrostL2-A | ecosystem: Environmental > Terrestrial > Soil > Wetlands > Peat ...
CCGTCCCGAGGGACCGCTGCCGCCAGCCGCCCTCGATGATCCTCACCTCCAGCCCGCCACGAAGAACCCCGACCGCATGCAGGCACTGGCCGCGCTGGCCATCATCCTCGGCTTCATCGGCTTCATCGGCTTCATCTGGGCGTACTGGGTCAACGCCAGCACCCAGTGGCAGGCGGCCCTGCTGACCGTCGGGATGTTCGGCCTGGGCGTCGGCACCATCGCCTGGGGCAAGTACCTGATGCCCCAGGGCCCGTTCGTCGAGGAGCGCCACGACTTCCACTCGACCGACGACGAGCGGTCGGCCTTCAATGCCGCCATCACCGGCCGCGGGGGCCTCGAGGTCAAGCGCCGGGGCCTGTTGCTCAGTCTGTTCGCGGTGGGCGGCGGCATCATGACGCTGGCCCTCCTGGTGCCGGGCGTCCGCTCGCTCGGACCGAAGCCGGCCAAGTCCGAGGACACGTTCGGCTCGACCGACAACTCGCTCTTCACCACCAACTGGCGCAAGGGTTCCAAGCTGGTGACCGTGGATGGCCGTGAGGTCAAGGTCGACGATCTCGAGGCCGGCGGCGTACTCACCGTGTTCCCCAAGGGGTACGAGGGCTCGTCCCCCAACCAGGTCATCCTGATCCGGCTGGCACTGCGGGGCCCCAACGATCCGCCCTACCCGATCGCCCCCCCGGGCAAGACGTCGTACGGCGTGCAGGGGTACGTGGCCTACTCGAAGCTCTGCACCCACCTCGGCTGCCCGGTCGGCCTCTACCAGGAAAAGACCCAGCAGCTGGTTTGCCCGTGCCACCAGTCGATCTTCAACGTCAATGCCGGGGCCATCCCGCAGTTCGGTCCCGCCCCCCGCCCGTTGCCCATGTTGCCCATCACGGTCGACGCCACCGGGCAGATGCGGGCCAACGGTGGCTTCGACCAGGCCGTCGGCCCCGGATTCTGGGAGCGCCCATGATCGACAAGACCCTCAACTGGGTGGACGACCGGCTGGGCATCGCCAAGGGCGGCCGGACCTTCCTCGACAAGATCTTCCCCGACCACTGGTCGTTCATGCTGGGCGAGATCGCCCTCTACTCGTTCGTCATCCTGTTGGGCACCGGCGTCTTCCTGACCCTGTACTTCGTGCCCTCCGGCCACGAGATCGTGTACCACGGCTCCTACGCCCCCCTCCGGGGCCAGCACGTGTCCGAGGCCTACGCCTCCACGGTCGGCCTCTCGTTCGACGTGCGTACCGGACTGCTGATGCGCCAGGCCCACCACTGGGCCGCGGATATCTTCCTCGGCGCCATCGCCGTCCACATGGCCCGGGTGTTCTTCACGGGGGCGTTCCGCAAGCCCCGGGAGTTCAACTGGATCGTCGGCACCCTGATGCTGATCCTGGGCATCGTCAACGGCTTCCTCGGCTACTCGCTCCCCGACGACCTGGTATCGGGAACCGGTATCCGCATCGCCTACTCCATCATCGAATCGATCCCGATCGTCGGTTCCTACCTCGGCTTCTTCCTGTTCGGGGGCAACTACCCGGGCAACGGCATCATCATCCCGAGGTTCTACGTGCTCCACGTGCTGATCGTGCCGGCGATCATCGTGGGATTGCTCGCTGCGCACCTGGGGCTGCTGGTCAAGCAGAAGCACACCCAGTTCCCGGGGAAAGGCAAGACCGAGCACAACGTGGTCGGCTCGCCGATGTTCCCGACCTTCATCGCCAAGACCACCGGCTTCCTGTTCATGTCGAGCGCGGTCACCTTCGGTCTCGGCGGCTTCGCCCAGATCAATCCGATCTGGCAGTTCGGGCAGTACGAGCCCTACCAGATCTCCTACGCCGTGCAGCCCGACTGGTACATGGGCTGGCTCGACGGAGCGTTGCGGATCATGCCGAGTTGGGAGTGGGTGGGCTGGGGCCACACCATCCCACTCGAGGTGTTCCTGCCTGCCGTCGTCTTCCCGGGCCTGATCTTTAACATCCTGATCGTCTGGCCGTTCATCGAGTCGGTCTGGACGAAGGACACCAGGTATCACAACCTGCTCGACCGCCCGCGGGACCGTCCCAAGCGGACGGCGGCCGGTGCGGCCATGCTGACCCTGCTGTCCGCGGTGTTCCTCGCATCGTCGACCGACGTGATGGCCAACTTCTTCCAGCTCCCGCTCATGGACGTGCTCTGGTTCTTCCGGTTCTTCGTGCCGTTGGCCCCGATCGTGGCGTACTACATCACCTTCAAGATCTGCCACGAGATGATCGCCGCCGAAGGCGTCGGCAAGCGCAAGCGTGCGCTGGTGGTCTCGCGTTCGACCGAGGGCGAGTACTCGACTGTCGAGTCGGAGGTGCGACCGGGTGACGGGCACGAGGAGCTCGATGCCATCCCGGTGCCGACCTACATCGACACCACCCACCCGGACCTGGCCACCGCGGCCGGCGTCCGCCGGGTCATCCGCTAGCCACTGCGGCACCGCGAACCGCCCGGCCGGTAGCCTCGACTCCCATGGGCACAATCGTCGACGGACTCGTCGACCTCGACCGCTACCCGGTGCTGGACACCGGTGGTGCCGGCTTCCGGGCCATGGTCGAGGACGCCCGGACCCAGCTGGCGGGTACCGGCGCAGTCGAGTTGGCCGGCTTCCTCAACCCGACCGGCGTCGACGCCCTGGTGGCCGACGCGGACGCGCTCGCCCCGCGGGCGCCCCACTCGGCTGGCGAGGGCACGGCCTACCTCGAGTTCCCCGACTCCAGCCCGCCCGACGACCACCCTCGCCTGACCTGGGGTCACTACGCCGTCGGCGCGGTGCCCTACGACCTGATACCCAAGGCGTCGCTGCTCCGCCAGGTGTACGAGTGGGAGCCGTTGCGGAACCTGGTGGAGGAGATCCTCGACCGCGGCCCCATCCATCCTAATGCCGACCCGTTCGGCGCCCTCAACCTGGCCGTGATGCACGAGGGTGACGAACTCCAGTGGCACTTCGACCAGACCGACTTCGTAGTGTCCCTGGCCATCTAGACGGCCGACCACGGGGGATACTTCGAGGTGTTCCCTCGGATCCGTAGCGCCGCCGACGAGCGATACGACGACGTGTCCGCCGCCCTGGCCGGGACCAAGGAGGGGGTCGGGACCCTTCCGATGGTGCCGGGAACCTTGTTGGTATTCGAGGGTCGCCACTCGCTCCACCGGGTGAGCCCGGTGGGCAGCGGCAAGGTCCGCCACGTCGGGCTGCTGGCCTATGACACCCAGCCGGGCACCATGGGCAGCGAGCTGCTCCGCGAGGCCCGGTACGGTCGCACCGAGTCGTTCGCCACGCCGCCGGCCACCTGGCCGGTCCCATGACGGGGTTCGTCACCCAGATCGGTGAGGCCTTCGTCGGGGCCGTCCCCGAGGCCGCCCACCTCAACACGGTGCTCGGGACCAAGGGCGGGCCCGTCGAGACGGCGTGGGTCACTGCACTCGCCACCCCACGGGCCGGACACGCAGCATTTCTGACCACGCTCCGCCCCGGGGTGCCCGCCAAGCCGATGACCCTGTTCGTCAACAAGGCCACCCTCGAGGGCGACGCCCACTCGACGATGACGTGGGGACCGGCGCAGGCGGGCGACGAGGCCTTGGTGTACGAGAACAACCGGACGGCCACCCGGGACGCGTTGGCCGCCGGGGCCAGACGCCTGCCCACGCTCGACGAGGCCCTCGAGTTCCGCGATCGGGCACTCAACGCCTAACTACCTCCCGGCCGGGGGGACCTGAAAGTCGGGCGGCCCACGTTGACGCCCCAGGACCAGCGTGCCACGATGCGCCCGGTCCCACCCACGATCGAAGGGAGCCCCACCATGTCCCGCCTCGAAGGCCGCCGTGCCGTCATCACCGGAGCAGCTAGCGGGATCGGCGAGCAGACCGCCCGGCTGTTCGTCGCCGAGGGAGCCACCGTGGTCCTGGCCGACGTCGACGACGGGCGGGGCACGGCCATCGCCGCCGAGCTTGGCGCGCAGACCCGCTACGTGCACGTGGACGTGGCCGAGGAGGGCGCCATCGAGCACGCCATCGAGGAGTCGGTGTCGGGCTTCGGTGGACTCGACTGCGTGTTCAACAACGCCGGCAATCCGGGCTCGCTCGGGCGGGTCGAGGACATCGACATGGACCTGTTCGACCGGACGGTCGGGATCCATCTGCGGGGTGTGTTCCTCGGCATCCGTGCCGCCGCCCGGGTCATGCGGCCCCAGGGGCACGGCAGCATCATCAACACGGCCAGCGTGGCCGGGCTCCAGGCCAACTACGGCGGGCACGACTACAGCGCTTGCAAGGCCGCCATCGCCCACCTGACCCGGACGACGGCCAATGAGTTGGGAGAGGACGGGGTGCGGGTCAATGCCATCTGCCCCGGGGGGATCGCCACGTCGATCTTCGGCCGCGGTGCCGGCCTCGACGGGCAGTCGGCCCAGGCCACGGTGGCCGTCATGGAGGCCGTGCTGTCCGATGTGGCCCCGATGAAGCGCTCCGGTCAGCCGCTCGACATCGCTGAGTGTGCCCTGTGGCTGGCCAGCGACTCGTCGAGCTTCGTCAACGGCCAGGCCATCACGGTGGACGGTGGGCTGACCACGGGCCCGACCTACCGGACGTCACGGGCACGCACCGAGTCCATGGTCGGGATGCTGGTCGACATCGGAAACGCCGACAAGTAGGCAGGCCTTCCGCGCGTCCTGCGGATGAGCCCACCTCGGGCCGGGTGAACGATCCGCCGTTCGCACCGAAGGCGTCCCATGCGGCTCGCACATAGTCGTCGCCATCGAGCGGGCGCTCGCTGTCATCGGCACGTTGCAGGTCCTCGCCGCTCTCGGCCTCGGCCCGGTCGAGGGGAACGAGGGGGCCGTCGAACGTGTCGCTCGAGGGCTCGTCCTGTGACTCCTCAAGGCGGTCAGGCGTTGGGCTGTGCCGCATCGGCCACCAGTGCGGACCCGACCTGGTCGGCGATCGCCACCGCCACCAACAGGGTCTCGTGGGGGATCGGGACTCCCGCGATCGGCATGGCGATGAAGTGACCAACCACTTGGCCGTGTCCTCGCACGGGCAGGTCCACACCGTGCGTGGGTAGGCCCAGGTCAGCGGTCGCCCACAGGATGGCTCCGACGGCGACCCTGCCGTCTGGCTGAATCTGGCTTTTGATCCCGGAGTCAGGCCGAGTGGTGAATCGACAGTCGCGGAGGGAGAGCAATTGCTCGAGCTCCCGGCGTGCCGCGGCTGCAATCTCCATCGGATCGCGCCCGGTGGCGGCCATCTCGGTGACCGAGTGCAGGCGCGCCACTTGTTCTCGACCTTCGGTGGCGGCGCGACGATGACCCCGTCCCCGAGCGGCGAGTTCACCAACTGCCAGCCCGACGACGAGGAGCAGGATCTCGGTGATGAGGTCACTGGTCCGGGTGATGCGGAGTGAGTAGTACGGGCGGGTCAGGAAGAAGTCGAATGCCAATGCCGAGACGAGTGCGCTGAGCGCCGCCGCCAAGCGTCGCCCGGTGCTGGCGACGGCGACGATCACGACCACCAGGATGAGCGCGTTGTCGGCCGTGTCGAGGTGCCCCCTCCAAGGGATCAGCAGGAGCGCAGCGGCAATCGGTGCCACCACCGCGGCAGCCATGATCCAGCGCTCGCGGTTCGCCCCCGACTGCTCGTTCGGCGAAACCGTCGAGCCCGCGGCGCTGGGCTGCTCGACTTCAGGGAGCTCTCGGACTGTCCCCATAGCTGCACTATGGCAGTCGGCGGCGGCGTTCGATACCCCTGTTATCACGATTTTTACGGACTGTCCGCGCCGTTCGGGTCCGGTCAATCGGCCCGGGCCATTCCAAGGGCCCGGTGTCAGCGGACTCCAGCGGGCACCGGTGATTCGAGCGGCGATTCCGGCCGTCCAGCGCCCGGTCGTCGACTCCGGCCACCATGATGACCGCGGTCATATCAAGAGGCCAGATCCGGTCGTAGGCAACGGAACTCTCCCTGGTCACCAGCTTTCACGCCCAATTTACGACGAGGTCCCGTACCCTGGATGTCGGAGTCACAAGGAGGTCTGATGACACATCACCAGTTGCTGTTGGCGATCGACGAAACCGAGGCCGGGCAAGCTGCGGTGGACTTCACCATCGGCTTCGCCGCCATGTCCCACGGACAGGTCACTGTTCTGCACGTGCGCGAGCTTCCCGCGGTATTGCGGGTGCCACCGCTCGAGTCCATTGACCATGCACGATCACTGGTCGAGGAGTCGGTCGCTCGACTGAATCAGGCAGGGGTTCCCGCCGACGGCATCATCTATTCGGCCCGGGAGCCGGCGGTCGCCCGATGCATCGTCGAGACGGCTGATGAGCGCTGGTGCAACGGGATCGTGCTCGGATCGCTCCGCCTTCGAGGGATCCACCGCCTGTCCGGACGGAAGATCCGCGAGCAGGTGATGCGGCGCTCGACCCTTCCCGTCATCGTGGCGCCTCCCGCACTCCGTCCGTCGTTGACGAAGTGGCCCACCGGAATCGATCACATCGGCGCGGCCTGATCAATAGCGACGATGCTCGCAGTCGCCAGGACCCGGACCGCTGCGGCGCGGCCCAGGAGTCAGACATCGTGACACTCGCGCCAAGGATAGGTGGAACGTGCTGATCGTCGGCCTGGCGATCGGCACCATGGTGATCGCCAGCCTCGTGGCCGCCGGCCGGGAATGACCTCGCCGATCGGAGCGGGATCCAGTCACCCGTCTTCGACCTCGGGCACGGTGCAGTGGATCGCGCCTGTCTCCGACACGAGTCGAGCTGCCCCGAGTCCGGATGCCGGTGGACTCAACCAGTCACCACCGTGGCCGCCATCACGGAGATTATCCGGGTGCAGCGAACCCCAACTGCTCGATCGCTGCCCTCGGAGCGGCGCCCTTCTTCGGGCTGGACGGAATCTGGGACACTGCCAGGATCACCAGGGCGATCAAGGCGATGGCACCGATGACCATCAGCCACATCCAGACGCCTCGATCGAGGTCAGATCCGAGCCGAAAGGCCGGCTTCCGACGTACGGGAGGCCACGGGGATTCCGAAACGGGCTCCGCGTGCCCCTCGGTCGAGCGACCTTCCCTCGCCTCCGGTGGCGTCCCGACCGGAGGGGTCGATGACTGGTCCGGGACCTGTGGTTCCGATGCAGGGTCCGGCCGATACCCGGGCGGGTACCACTTGCCGTTTGCCGCCTGCCACCATCCGAAGCCGCGTGCGCAATCGCTCACATCGCTCCCATCTCACCATCGGAATCAACTTAGGGACATCCACATCCGCTCCGTAGGGCCGGACGTCACATCTGAAGCGACGAACGCGATGAGGCTCCATCCGCAACCCGGGTGAACCGCTCAGACCGACTCGCCGGATTCTGGTCGGCTGAACTGGCCTGCGTGTCCCGGATCGCCGGCCAGGGCGCCACCTCCCTGATCCCGACACTGGGGCCACTGCGTACCCAGTGGGTCGCCGGTGTCGCTCGGGCCTCGCTCAGGATCCCAACGTGACGACGGGCACGGCCCCTAAGAAATCGAGGTGCTGGAGGTAGAGGTCTCGACTGTTGGGATAGCCGACCGCGCCAGGGGCGTAGCCGTCGAAGGCGATCCAGGACGCCCCCGAGGCATCGGTGAACACCGACTCACCGCCGGGTCCCTGCACGTTCGGGCTGCTGGCCAGGATCGGTTGCGAAGACGGCTTGGTGCACGGACCAAGGGGGCCGGCACACGTGGCCACCCCGACGGCGTAGTCGGCGCTGTCCCAGTTGTTACCGGAATAGAAGAGGTAGTAGCGCCCGGCGTTGACAATGAGGTCGGGCGCCTCGACCACTCCCGCCTCCCACGGCTGGTCCGCCACGATCATGGCGACCGGCGTGGAGCCGGGTGCAGTGGCGAATCCGGTGCCTGCGCTGTCGAGTTGCTGGGACCAGATCGTCGCCGGTTGTCCTCCGGTCCCGATGGACTTCCACTGGAGGTAGGGCGTGCCGCTGGCATCGACGAACGGGGACGGGTCGATGGAGCCGCCCAGCGACGATTGGCACTCGAGCGGAGCCGTGGAGGAGTCGATGAACGGACCCTGGGGTTGCGTCGCGGTTGCCACGGAAATGCATTCCTCGCCGTTTCCCGGTCCGGCCACCTTTGCCGAGTAGTAGAGGTCGAACGTTCCGCCCACCTGGAGTACGCCGGGGGCCCAGGTCGCACCCGGGATGACCCAGCCTGGAAGGTTCGGAAGGGCGTTCCCGACCACGCTCCAGTTGGTCAGGTCGGTGGACTCGATGATGGCGATGTTGCCCTCGACCGAGTTGGTGGCATAGGCGAAGTACGTGTTCCCCACGTGGAGCACGGTGGGATCCGGGAAGTCGAACGGATAGACCAGTCCGGCCTTCGTCCCATTGGTGAGCGTCGTGCAGGCGGAGGACACTGCGGACAGGTCAAGGGCCGCCCCGTTGTTGTCGTGGGCGCCGATCGCCTGGAGCGAGCTCCGTACGCCCCCGAGACAGGTCCGGAGCGTCCCCACGCCGAGTCCGAGGAGGAAGGCGTCGGCGTGGGTGACGGTGAGCGCCTGTTCGGATGTCGCCAACTGGCCCCGCGTCGAGGCAATGTCCGACTGGAGGCCGTCCCGGTGGTTGGTGCTGAGTGCGCCAGCGTAGGTGGTGGCGGCGAGGGTGTACCGGGTGGTGGACAGATCGTGCCGGGCGTGGGCCAGCGCGCTCATCTCGCTTCGGGTCCTGGCCCGGGCCTGCAGGTCGGTGGTGACGGCCGCGACCAGCAGGCCCACGATGACAAGGGCGGACGCACCCATCACGACGCTCCGGCGACGGTCAGCCATTGGCGACATACGCGGCGGTGCAGCTGGTGGACACGGCGGTCAGGGCATTGACGGCATGGACCCGGTCGCCGACGGCCAGGGCATTGAGTCCCTGTTCGACGCCGCCCAGGCAGACCCGCAGATCATTCATCGCCATTGTCTGGCTCGACACGCCGGCGCGGGCCGCGGACAGCGCCGCCTCGACGCCTTGCAGCTGGCTGGTGTCCTCGGAGAGTGTCGCCGTGTCCAGTCCGACCTGTTTGTCGACCGCCCTCAGGTCTGCGCTCGCCGTAGCCAAGCTGGAGCGGACGAGGACGAGGTGAGCCCTGGTGACGTCCAGGGCCTGGTGTGCCTGGTCGAAGCGCGTATTGGCCGTGATCTCGTTGTCGGTCACGAGGCCGAACGTCACGGCACTGGCGATGACAGCGGTGCACAGTGCGGCCAGGCGGACCCATCGTCGCCGGCTCCCGTCCGGCCGCATCCCGTCTGCTGGGACGCCCGGGATGTGCTCGTCAACCGCCACCCCTGCAACCACGAATCACACCACCCAGTTCCGCCAGCGCCCGTGGCCATCCTCGCGCAGTCGAATCGCCAACGGGGCGCGGCCGCCGGTTCCGTGACACACCCGGCCATGCGAGCATCTCGCCCCGCTGTCCATTGATGTGGGACGTCCCGCGTCGATGGGTGTCTCGACGGAGGGCACCACGCTATGGACGCGGTTGTCGCGGAAGCGACCATCGCCCCGGGTCGCATCGACGAAGCAACGGAGATGGCGCGGACGTTCGTGATCCCGGCCTTTCCGCCCCAGTCTGGACACGTCGCGAGCTACTGCACCCGGAGCGGCGACGGTACCGCGGCGCTGTCGTGTTCCATCTTCGAGACGCTGGAGCAAGCTCTGGCGTCAGCTGCCAGCATTGCCCCACCACCGGAGGCTCCGGTCAGGATCGACTCCGTAGCCGCGCACGAGGTGCTTGCGGCTGCCATGTAGTGACGGACCGGTGGGACGCGGGAGTCGGTGCTGAAGACGCCGGGCCCCCATGGCCCAGCGCATCCGCTCGGGTCAGACGGTCCCGCCGCGGCGACTCTCCGTCACGCCGCCGATGACGGCGGACAGGCCGAGGGCGATGGCGATGGGTGCCATCCACAGGCCGAAGATGAAGGTCAGGGTGGCGAACAGCGCGGCCATGCCCAACAGGAAGGGCCAGATGCTCGAGCCCGGGAAGGCGTCGATGACGCCGGCCCCGTCGCTCACCTCGGCATCGGGCTCGTCGCCGTCGAGCGGCCTCATACGACTCGACCACCACAGGTAGTAGCCGCCGGGCAGCAGGCCGAGCAGGGCCGAGCCGATGAGCATCAGGAAACCGGCATCCTCATAGGAGGTGAACCAGTAGAAGAGGGCGATGATGCCGAAGAAGAGGCCGATGATCGTGAGGCACAACCCACTGACTCTCATGAGCTGGCTCCCACCTTCTCCTGATCGTGCTCCCGGTGGCGCTTGTCTCCGTGGGACTCCTCCTTGCGGTGCTCCGGATGGTTGTAGTCCCATACCGGCCGTTCCGAGCGGATGGGTGGCAGGTGGGTGAAGTTGTGATGCGGGGGTGGCGACGAGGTGAACCACTCGAGCGCACCGCCGTCCCACGGATTGTCACCGGCCGGCACCGGCTTCCGCCAGGACTGGACCAGGTTGACCAGGAAGAACAGGAACGAGGCCCCGATGATCATGGCTCCGACCGTCGACCACTGGTTGAGGCTCGTCCATCCGTTCGACGTGAGGTAGTCGGCCACGCGACGCGGCATGCCCTTCAGGCCCACCACGTACTGGGGGATGAAGGTCACCCAGAATCCGATGAAGAGCAACCAGAAGTGGATCTTCCCCAGGCGCTCGTTCAGCATGCGCCCGAACATCTTCGGGTACCAGAAGTAGAAGCCGGCAAATCCGGCGAACACCGTCGTCCCGATCAGCACCTGGTGGAAGTGGGCGACCACGAAGTAGGTGTCGTGGGTCATGAAGTCCACTGGGGGCGAGGCGAGGAGCACGCCGGTCACCCCGCCCATGAGGAAGGCGAACAGGAATCCGATTGAGAACAGCATCGGGGTCTGGAAACTCAGCTGGCCGCCCCACATGGTCCCGATCCAGTTGAAGAATTTGATGCCGGTCGGGACGGCGATGAGGTAGGAGAGCAGGGAGAAGAAGGGCAGGAGCACCACGCCGGTCGTGAACATGTGGTGGGCCCACACGCCGGTCGACAGTGCGGCGATCGACAGGGTGGCGAACACCATGCCCCGATAGCCGAAGAGCGGCTTGCGTGAGAACACCGGGATGATGTCCGTCACGATGCCGAAGTAGGGCAGGGCGAGGATGTACACCTCCGGGTGACCGAAGAACCAGAAGAGGTGTTGCCAGAGCACTGGCACACCACCACCTTGGACCGAGTAGATGTGCGTGCCGAAGTGCCGGTCGCAGAACAGCATGACCACGGCACCGAACAGCACCGGGAAGGCGATCAGGATCAGGATGCCGGTCACCAGCATGTTCCACGAGAAGATCGGGATGCGGAACATCGTCATGCCGGGCGCCCGGAGGTAGAAGATCGTGGCCACCAGGTTGACCCCGGTGAAGATGGCCGAGAACCCGGTCAGACCGAGCGACAACAGCCACATGTCGGTGCCGGCACCGGGTGAGTTGATCGAGTTGGACAGGGGTGCATACGCCACCCATCCGAAGCTGGCCGCCCCTCCCGCCACCACGAAGCTGAGCGTCATCATCGACGTCCCGCCCAGGTAGAGCCAGTAGGAGAGTGCGTTGAGGCGGGGGTAGGCCATGTCGGGCGCACCGACCTGTAGGGGCACGATGTAGTTGGCCAGCCCACCGAAGGCGAAGGGTCCGGCGAACAGGTAGAGCATCAGGCTGCCGTGCATGGTGAACAGCTCGTTGTACGTCTGGAAGTTGACCAGCGACGAGGTCGGGTTGGCCAGCTGGGCGCGGATGACCAGCGCCATGGCCCCCGAGATGAAGAACGTCACCAGCGACGTGATCATGTACGACTTGCCGATCACCTTGTGATCGGTCGACGTGAGCCACTTCAACAGGCCGGACGGCCCGTGCTCGGCGTGCTCGGCCTCGTGGCCACCGGGACCGTGGCCGTCGGGGCCGCCCGGCTCCTCGGGCTCGATCAGGTCGGGGGACTCGACGGTGGTGGTCACAGGGAACCCTTCTTCGAGGAGGGGGCCGCCAGGGCGTTGGACGGGGTGACGTGGGTGTACGGCGGGGGAATGCTGGCCGCCGGAAGCGGATTGCGCCCCAGCGTTTGGCCGGCGGCGACTTCACCTGCGGTCCACGTCTGGAACTGGGACGGAGTCACACCCTTCACGGTGAACAGCATTTCGGAGTGGTACAGCCCGCAGATCTGGGTGCACTGCCCGGGGAAGAGGCCGGTGCGGACGATGTCGAGGTCGAACCGGTTCTCCACGCCGGGAAGGGCGTAGCGGCTGAAGTTGAAGTCATGCACGTAGAACCCGTGGATGACGTCGTTGGAGACCAGCAGGATCTGCACCGTCTCGCCGACGGGCAGCACCATCTGGGGTCCGAGGCCGCCGGGTCCATTGGTCACGTCACCCGAGACGCTCACGTTGTTGTTCGGGTAGTCGAAGCGCCAGCCCCACTGGAAGGCGGTGACCTTCACCTGGAGCACCGGCGCGCCGGTGGTGGTGATCCGGGCGTTGATGGGAACGGTGGCGTCCACGTTGTTCTCGGTGAGCACGGTGAACAGGAAGAGGAAGGCCACCACGAGCACGGGGATCCCGGTGTAGAGGATCTCGACCGGGATGCTCTCGTGGAACTGGCGCGGCATGGCGTCCGACCGGCGGCGGTACCGCAGGATGGTGAAGAGGATCAGGATGCCGACGAATCCACCGATGATGATGCCGGTAGTCATCATTCCCGAGTAGAGCTTGAAGGTGTCCCGGCCCTGGGTGGTGGCACCGCGGCTGGCGCCGTAGGTCGGGTACATGTTGCACCCCCCGAGCACGAGCGGCGCCCCAACGGCCAGGCCGGTGGCCAGGCGCTTCCATCGACGCCTCCGGGTCAGGGCCGATGGCCCGTCCGGCGTGTCGGGAGACGAGGAGTCGCGTGCGGTCAAGGACGTCGGAGATCCGTTTGTGAAGGCGTTCACGGGGGTCACACTAGTGGGGTCCGGACCAAATTGAGAAGTTGAGAACCGGGGTCCTCGGACTCGGCGAAACCCCTGGTCACAAGCGTGGAAACCGGACGATTTCGCGGGGATGGCCGGCCCTTGGCCCGAGGTCCCCTCCGCACTCCCGAGCCGCACAGGTGAACACGCCTCTGGCCATGGTGGACGCGGCCGCCTCGGCCCGCCGGGTGCAGACCGCCCGTCGGGCCGTGATCACTCCCGATCGCCTGGAGCGGCCAACCAGGCCAGTTCGGCCGGGTGTCCGGCCAGTCACGGCGCGGCCCTGGCCCGGCCCGGTCAGGCCGGAGGGTCGGGCGATGACTTCGGTCCGGTCAGGCGCCCTGCCAGGCGCCCCGCGCCCCGCAGGCCCCGCTTCACCTGGTCCTCGACTATGGGTCGGTGCTCGTCCACCGCCCGTTTGCCGGCGGCGGCTGCGGCCCCGGTGGTTCGCCCGGCCTTCCGGATGGCCGAGTCGCCACTGTCGGGCCGCACCGACGGAGCCGGCTGGGGATCGGGGGAGGCCACGGTGGCGGTGGCGTCGATGACCTCACCTCGGCCCGGGGCCCGTCGACGCCGTCCCCTGCCCGCAGACGTGCGCGTCAACGTGGCGACCCTGATGAGCCCGATCGAGGCGACCATGACGACGACCTTCTCCTCACTGTCAGCCCGGACTCCCGGGAGCCAGACGGCGATGGCAAAGATGATCGCTACGACAACTGCCATGTGCACCTGCAGATCCCGACTGACGATCCGGAAGATGCCCAGGGGCCCATCCGCGACGATCGCCATGAGGAACAGAACTGCGGCTGCTCCGATCAAGAGCCCGCCGTGGGCGACATGGATCGACAGGTCTGCAAGAACGGCAGCCAGAGCAAGCTCTGATACCTGGAGTACCCAGAATGGGATCCACCGCCGGGATCGCCACCACTGCGCTGGCGACGGAGAAGCTGGCGAGTCTCCAGCTTCGATCGTCATCGATCACGTCGAATCAGGAAGTTGTTCCCTGGGTCCCGTCCGAAGCCGGGGGCGTCTGAGCGACAGGCTGGGCGGGGGCAGGTGCCGGAGCCGGTGCAACCACCGGAGGTGCGACTTCGGCAGCCACTGCCTTCGGGTCGTCCTTGGCGCCTTCGTCCAGACCCTTCTTGAATTCCTTCTGTGCCGAACCCAGCGACCGCGCCAGCTTCGGAATCTGCGTCGATCCAAACACGAGGAGTACGACGACAACCAGGATCAGGATGTTGTCGACACTTGCGAACTCTGCCGGCGGGCTGAATGTCATGCGTCTGGCTCCCTTGTCGAGTGCTGGCCCCAGGTTAGACCTGCCCAGGGTACGGTGCCGACCGCCCGGCCGGATGACCGGATGGCCGGGCGGTGGCTAGCCGCCCAGGAAGACGCCCAGGCAGAGGGCAACGACGGACGCCAAGACGCCGATGGCGCCCCAGACGGCCAGTCCGACCTTCGAGGTCGACCGCTGGTGGACGAATACTGCCACTCCGGCCAGCACGACGACGCCGATCTTGATTCCCAGGACGACGTTCCAGGTGGACGAGGCGTGCTTGGCGTCGACGGCGCTGATGTTCCAGAAGCCGGTGACGATCAGCACGGCATAGGCCGGCCACAGCAGGCGCCCGAAGGCCCGGGCCACCCTCTTCGGGGCGTCGCCGCCGAGGCCGCGAATGGTCGGCAGGAGGCCGGCCACGGTGAACTGTCCACCCACCCAGATGGTGGCAGCCAGGAGGTGGATGATCAGTCGGAAGCCGTCCAGCCCCGGGGCCAGGCTCGGAGCGGCCGCGGCCACGAGCGATGTTGACGACACCGGCATCGGGCTACTTGCCGGTCCAGTTGGGCTCGCGCTTCTCGGCGAAGGCGATCGCCCCTTCCATGGCATCCGACGAGCGGCCGATCTCCCCGAACACGGCGTCGTTGACGACCCAGCCCTCGGCCTCCGTGAGCTCGGCGGCCTGCTTCATGACCTGCTTGGACAGGCGGACGGCCATCGGGGCGTTCTTGGCGATCCGCTCGGCGAGGGCCATGGCCTCGGTCATGAGCTGATCGCCCGGGACGACACGGTTGACCAGACCGATCTGCAGGGCGCGTTGGGCGTCGATCGGCTCGCCGGTGAGCGCCAGTTCGAGGGCGATCGCCCTCGGGATCCGCTTGGGGAGCCGGATCAGGCCGCCGGCCCCGGCCACCAGGCCCCGGGCCACCTCGGGGATCCCGAACTTGGCGTGGTCGGCCGCCACGACCAGGTCGCAGCTCAACATGATCTCGCATCCCCCGGCAAGCGCCGAGCCGTTGCAGGCGGCGATGAGGGCTTTCGGGAAGTCCCGCTTGGTGATGCCGCCGAAGCCCTTCTCCGTGATCGGGAATTCGCCGGAGGCGAATGCCTTGAGATCCATGCCGGCCGAGAACGCCTTGTCCCCTGCTGCCGTCAGCACCACGACCCGGACGCCATCGTCCGCCTCGATGTCGTCGAGGGCGGCCGAGAGCGCAGTGGCGGTGGCCAGGTTGATGGCATTGCGCGCCTCGGGTCGATTGATGGTGAGGATCTCGATGTGACCGTGGCGTTCGCGGAGCAGTTCGGACATGGTGTTCTCCCTGGGGCGGATCTGTGGAGGCGCTTCAGCGCTCCGCCAGACGGTAGCGCGGCTCGCCGGCTTGGACGATCACGGAGTCCCCGATGAGGCCGGGCACGTCGGTGGCTCCCATGGCCGCCACGACCTCGCCATCGGCCGGCGACACCGCCATCTGCCTCCCATCGGCCAGGCGGGCGATGACCGGGGCCCCGGCGGCGGATCCGTCATTGTCACGCCACACGGTGGCGGCCACCACGGTGGCCTGCTCCGGGGCGTCGAGCCCGTCGACGACGTCGACCGCCGAGCGGTCGATGGCGGACTGCGCCGCCGTGGTGTCGCCCCGCCGGAATCCGGCCGGAGGCGGGGTCGATCCGTAGATGCCGAGGGCGTGCTTGGTCACGAACCACCCCAGCCCGCTGGCCAGCCCGAGGTGGGTGCCGGTGGTTTCGCCCTCGCGAAGCACGTCGGTCAAGGTGGCGATGGCGTGGGTGGTGTAGTTGTTGCCCGGCCCTCCGAAATAGGGGAGGCCGCCGGTCACGGTCAGTCCCCTGGCGTCGTCCGTGGCCAACCCCAGCACCTCGGCGGCCATCTGCACGGCCGAGGGGAAGCAGGAGTAGAGGTCCATCCGCTCGATGTCGTCGACGCCGACGGACCGGCCGGCGGCCTCGGTGGCCGCTGCGAACAGGGCATGGCCGGCCGCCCGGATGGCGGGGGATCGTCCCGGGTCTGGCCGGGCGCTGACGAAGCGCACGTCGACGGCCTCCGACCCGGACCACACGAACACGGCCCGGTCGGCCACGCCGGCCCGACGGGCGGCGGCCAGCGAGCAGACGACGAGGGCGGCGGACTGGTCGGACCCCAGGAAGGCGGTCATCCGTTTGGTGTACGGCTCGCACACGATCCGGTTGTCGGGGGAGGGGGTGGCGATCTCGCCAGCCGTGCGTCGCTGGGGGAACCATGCGTACGGGTGGGCGGCCGCCACGTCGGTGAACGGCGCCATCAGCTCCCCGATCACCGTCCGCTGCGCCGGTGCGTTCCGGCCGGCCCGGGCGGCCAACACGTTCTCGAACAGCGGGTACACGTGGATCGGGGCCAGCAGGGCGATGGCCAGCTCGGCTGGCCCGTACCCGGGGCGGTCGTCACCGACCACGGGGTCCGCGGCCAGGTCGGCCACGCCCTCGTCGCGGGGGAGCCCCTGGTGCCGCCGGGCCCGTGACGACCGAATGGCCTCGGCCCCGGCGATGAGGGTGACCGACAGGGCGCCGGCGGCGATCTCGGAGGCGGCCCGATTGACCAACCACTGGGGGGTGTTGCCACCGACCGTGGTGACCTCCCGGACGGTATCGGGGCCGAGGCCCAGTCGGGTGGCCAACTCGGTCGCCGGGGCCGGGCCCACCTTGGTCATGACGTCGACCACGCTCAGTCGGTCGATCCGGTCCCGCAGAGCGGGCACATCGGCCAGGGCCGACTCGCAGGCCCGGACCATGAGGTCGACCGGGTTGACCAGGTCGGTGCGTTCGAGGGCCTGACCCGAGGCGATGACGACGGGGGTGCGCTCAGGGTCGGGTGTGGGTGGCGGCATGGGGCGCGTCCTGGTGGCTCGGGGTCCGCCGGGACGGGGACCTCACGAGGCGGCAAGCTACCATCGCCTCCCTGTGGCGGCCCCGGCGGTCGGGGCCCACCGTCGAGGAGAGGGCGCGACCGTGTCGCCAAGATCGAAGTCATCCGGGTCGGGAACCCGAGCGACGGGGGCCGGCCGCGGCCTGCTGCCCGAGGGGTTCCAGTTCGGGGTGGCCACCGCCGGATTCCAGGTCGAGGGGGGGTACAACGGCCCGGGCGAGCCGGCCAACAATTGGTTGGCCTGGGAGCAGACCGGCCGGGTCGAGCCCTCCGGCGACGCCGTGGGCTTCTGGGAGCGGCCCGAGGAGGCCCTCGACCGTGCGGCCGCCCTCGGCTGCGACAGCTTCCGGTTCGGCGTCGAGTGGGCCCGTGTGGTGCCCGACGCCCACGCAGTCGATCGGGCGGCCCTCGACCGGTACGTGTCGATCGTGGAGGCTTGTGTCGAGCGCGGGATGGCCCCGCTGGTGACCCTGCACCACTTCACCCACCCGGACTGGTTGGGCGAGGACCTCTGGCTCCGCCCCGACGCCCCGGCCCGATTCGCCGAGTGGGCGAGGATCGTCGTCCCCGCACTCGCCCCGTCGGTACGCCACTGGGTGACGCTCAACGAACTCAACATCTTCGCCGTCCAAACGTACGTGACCGGTGACTTCCCGCCGGGGCGCACGCTCGGGCTCGGCGACGCATCCGTAGCCCTCGACCACCTGCTCGCCGCCCACGTGGTGGGCTACGACATCATCCACGCCGAGCGTCCCGACGCGGTGGTGACCACCAACAATTTCTGCCTGTCGGTCTACGAGTACGACCGTCTCCTGGTCGACCTGCTCCTGGCCCGCAGCCACGGCATCGAGCGCCGGGACCTCGACCCGTGGATCGCCGAGCGCCGTCGGGGCCACTACGCCGTGCTCCCGACACCCGGCCTCGGCGAGCGGGTGTTGCGGACGGCCGGAGCCCACCTGGCCTCCTATGGAGCGACCGGCCCCGGGTCGTCCGCCCCCCGACGGACCCTCGACGCCCTCGAGGCCAGTCCGCACGAACGCACCCTCGACGTGCTGGGGGTCGACTACTACGACCCCCAGGCGTCCCGGCACTTCCGCCTACCGGGCCATCGGACGGCGGGGGGCCGCAGTCCCCTGCCCACCCGCCAGCTGTGGGACGACCCGCCGGATCCCGCCGGGCTGACCCGGTGGCTCGGCGTGCAGCACGCGCTGGCCCCGGGACTGCCTCTGTGGGTGGTGGAGAACGGGATGTGCAATCGGGTCCGACGGGGCCGGTCGTTCGGCCGGCTGGACGGATGGGACCGACCCCGGTACCTGCGGGAGCACCTGGCTGCCGTGGTCGATGCCATCGACGCCGGTGTGCCCGTCGAGGGCTACTGGCACTGGTCGCTGGTCGACAACTATGAGTGGGGCTCCTACGAGCCGCGCTTCGGGCTCTATGGCGTGGATCGGGACCGGAGTGGCCCCGGGGGCGGGTGGCTCGAGACCGACGCCATGGGCCGCGATTCGGCCGGCACCTATCGCCGCATCATCGAGGGACTGCGGGCCGGGGACCGCACGGTGCTCGGCCCCCGCTGATCCGTATGCGTCAGCGCCCGGCCAGGCGGGACAGGTCGGCCAGGACCTGCTCGGCCTCGGCCACGATCCGCTGCACCAGGTCGGCTGCGGGCTCCAGCGCCGAGATGGCGCCGACCCCCTGCCCGGTCGGGTAGCCCTCGCGGGACGGGTCGACCCCCGGAGTGTCGATGCCGCCGCCAAGGTGCCAGGCCCCGTCCTGCATCGAGCGACCGAGCTGGCCCGGAAATGGCTGGAGCTCCCCGGGATTGTCCTCGAAGAACTGGGTGTACTCGTTGCGGAGCACACGCATCGTCTTGCCGGAGAACGCCCGACTGATGGTGGTGGCGTCCTCCTTGGACCGCAGCAGGGCGTCCTTGTAGCCGGTCACGCCGCGCGCCTCGGGAGTGGCGATGAAACGGGTGCCCATCCACACCCCGTCGGCTCCGAGAGCGAGTGCGGCGGCCAGTCCCCGGCCATCGACGATGCCGCCGGCCGCCACCACCGGGATGGCGTCGCCCACCGCGTCGACGATCTGCGGGACGAGGGGCATGGTGGCCACCTGTCCGGTGTGGCCTCCGGCCTCGGTGCCCTGGGCCACCACCATGTCGCACCCGGCGTCGAGCGCCCGGCGCGCGTGGTCGACCTTCCCGCACATGTTGACGACCAGGAGGCCGTGGGTGTGGCAGAGGTCGACGACCTCGGCCGGCACGCCCAGGCCGGCCACGAAGACCGAGGCGCCACCCTCGATGATGCGCTCCACCTGCTCGACCATCCCTCCGGGCATGGCGGTCAGGAGGTCGACGCCGAACGGCCGATCCGTAGCCGCCCGCACGGCGGCCATCTCGTCGACCATGCGGCCCACCTTCATGGTGGAGGCGCCAAGGCACCCGAAGCCTCCTGCCCCGGACACCGCGGCCACCAGGGCGGAGTACGAGACCCCGCCCATGCCGGCCAGCATCACCGGGTGCTCCACGCCCAACAGCTCCGTCAGTCTCGTCTCCATGTGGGCCTCCTCGTGGGCGGGGTCGGCGCTGACCCTAGTGGCGGCACGGTCCATCGGGGGGAGGGGCCCGGCGAGCGGGATCGGCGGCGCCGTCCGTCAGGTCACGTAGGGGCAGTGGCGACAGCCTTGGTGGCAGCAGGTTCCGCGATCGGCCAGGTAGGTCGACGTCATGACGAGGTATCCGGTGACCGGGTCGGTGTAGCCGGTGGCACCGGACAGGCGGGCCGCCCGGTGCGCGGC
>Ga0075522_10001165_pt1 | contig 19961 bp, 23 predicted proteins | sample NGEPerA_FD_74796 | JGI IMG/M metagenome (GOLD analysis project Ga0075522, IMG submission 74796) | Arctic peat soil microbial communities from the Barrow Environmental Observatory site, Barrow, Alaska, USA - NGEE PermafrostL2-A | ecosystem: Environmental > Terrestrial > Soil > Wetlands > Peat ...
ACCGATCGGAATCGCAATTATCCTCCTAGCGCCGCGCTACGTCCCAGAACCACCGAAAAACGGTGGACGACTCGATGTCGCAGGAGCCGCGCTCGTCACCGGTGGTCTAGCCGGGGTGATCTACGCCTTCATCCGCCTTGCTGAACGCGGCAGCTTCAACATCACCGCCGAGTCGTTCCTCATCGGCGTGGTCTTGTTGACCGCGTTCGTCTTCGTCGAGCGCGCTCGAAAAGAGCCGCTGATGCCGATGCGGCTGCTGACCGATCACGTCCGTGGTCCGGCGTACCTGACGATGATGCTGGTACCGGCGGTTATGTATGGCGTGTTCTTTTTCATAAGCCAGTACCTCGAGGCCGACCTGCACTTCAGCGCCATCCGAGCAGGCTTTGGATTCCTGCCGATGACCGGGCTGATCTTTGCAAGCTCTCGGGTCACCCCACGTCTGGTTGCACGGATCGGTGCACGTCCGATTCTGCTCTTCGGGCTCGCCACCGTGACGGTCGCCGCGCTTTGGATCTCTCAGGCCACACCAAGTGAGGGGTACTTCTTATCGCTGCTTGGACCGCTCATGCTCTTCGGCATCGGCGCAGGATGCTGCTTTTTGCCACTGAGCGTGACCATCCTCGCGGGAGTGCCTCGCGGCGATGCCGGCGCTGCGTCAGGGATGCTCCAGACCATGCAACAAGCAGGCGCGGCGCTCGGCGTCGCGGCGCTCACGAGCATCGCCGCCTCGCATGGTCGGGCCGACGCACTCCTCGTTGGTGCCGGGATTGTGGCAACGGCGCTCGTTGTCGCCTTCATCGCAATCCGGAGTCCTCGACCGTCACTTGCGAGCACTCCCGAGGAAGAGGTCGAGGAAATGCTGCCACTGCTGCTCGTGGAGTAGCAGCGTCGTTTCGGTCAAAGCCAACCGATGTCACAACCTCGGGCCCATCGTCACCAGCCGGAGCATTCCCGGTCGGAAGCGATGTGCCCTAGGCGCTTTCGCAGAGCGCCGGCGACGGCTCACAAGGACGAGTTTTGGCGACCTCGACAGGCGACGGCCCATCGCCGAGCGGTTGTACGACGCCGAGCGACCTCTCGGGCTCGACGTCTACTAACGCCACTCGCGGCGTACCGAGTCGCAACTGATGCCGCGAGTGAGCGGGTCGGATCGAGCGACCTAGGAGTCAGCATGCCTGCCTCGATCGTCCGTGCGACTTAAGCTCCGCTGACGCCATGGACACTCCTCGCTCGTCGATGATCACTGCCGCCTACCTCGAGCACCTCACGAGTGCGGACCTTCGCCTGCTCCGTCCGGACGCAAGGTTGGCCGGCAAGGACGAGGCCTTTAGGCCTGTCGACAGCGAATTGGACGAGATGCTCGGTTCGACTCGACTCTTCGAGCGTGTCTTTGGCCAACCTGACACCGGCGACCCACTGCTTGCGGCCTCCCCGTTCCTCGTCTTTGCCGTAGCGGTGCATCGCGCGACCTCAGACCTCGACTCCGCGACCTATGTCTCTGAGTGGCTGGGCCTTGGAAGGCGTGCTCCGGTATTCGACGTCGCGCGCCTTCGCGAGTTCATGGCTGCCCCGGCGCGTCGACTCTTCTTGATCGAACTACTCGCGTCGTATACGCACGTGTCGAGTGGCTCGGTGCTCGTGCAGACTCGTCGCGGCTTTCGCCGCCAGCGCTTCTCCGAGCTCGACCCCGTCCGACTCGCGGCGCTGCTCGATGTCGTCTCCGCGGCGGAGCGTCCCGGTGTACTGCGACGCCTCGGCGACGTCGCGCTCTTTTTAACGGGCGTCTTTCCCGACCATGTGGCTCGCCGCGGCTTCGGCCCGATCGAAGAGGGCAGACTCATTCGATCGAGCGGTCGCCAGCCTGGCCGCGACATGACACTCTCCCATGATGCCCAGAACACGGTAGTTGGCGACCGGGGCGCCGTCGGCCTGCTCGAACAGCTCGGCCGTCGCTGGTATCGAGCAGCGTTTGCCTCGCTACCAGATCCCATCGCGGAAAATGTCGCGGTCATCGGTGAGCTGCCCGACCGATTCGATGAAGCGCGTCGCATGCTCGGCTACGTCACCGAGCACTTCTTGTTCTCGAATCGAGACAGGTGGTTCGGCCTCTCAGGTGGCTGACGATGCAGCACGTGCTGGTATCCGCAGACGAGCCAAGCTACGTCCCTGACTAACGCGTCGCATACGCGGCGAGCACCCGGTACCTGACGCCCGGTTCCTCCAACTCCTCGAGATAGTGAGCCGTCCAGCCGGCCATCCTGGCGATCGAAAAGATCGCAGTCGCTACCGCCGGATCGGCACCGCTCGCCGAGACAAGCGCGCCTAGCGCGAGCTCAACTGCAGGCGGTGGAAGGTCAAGACTCGCCGCGGCACGAACCAGCCGATCGAGAAGATCGCGCTCGGTATCGGTCATCACGTCCTCGACGAAGGGACGGAGCGCGGAAAAGCGCGGGTCGCCTGCCGCGTAGAGCGCAACGCCGAAGCCAGGAAGGCTGCCCGTCGCGCGGAGTCCCTCGTCGATGGCTCGGTCAACGCCGGTCGCCGAACACCGACGCAAGAACGTTACGACTGCTTCGCTACTCCCGCCGTGCAACGGACCCGCCGCTACCGCGACGCCAGCGAGAAGGGCGTCGCCGAGGTCCGCGCGAGTGCTCGCCGCTAACCGGACGGCACGCGTAGAGGTCGCCAATTCGTGATCTGCGAGGAGAACGAGCGCGGCATCCACTGCCGCCGTGAGGGCCGCGGAATCGCCCCTCGAGCTCATCGCTGCGGCAATCCGCGAAGCGATCGGGCCGGAATGAAGCCCGCGGTCTGAACGCTCGCTCAAATGGTCGACGGCGGTCGCCATCAGACTCCGGGCGGAGTCACGAACCGCATCGCGCTGATGATCGAAACGATTCGGGTCAGACCTCGCCGCAGCGAGGAGCGTGGCGCGAAATCGATCGTGGAGCGAGAGCCCCCGCGGCACTTCAACCGCTTGCAGGGGCCAGGAAGCTGCCTCGCCGTGCCAGATCAACTCGGCTACTTCCTCGAAGTGTCGACCGAGCAGTGAACTCGCAAGAGTGCCCCGATAGGACGGACCAGCCGCGGTGATCTGGGTAACCGACGTGACCACCGAGGAGGTTCGCGGACCCGTCCGACGTTCGCCGCGCGAGGCTGCTAGCCGCTCGACATCTTCCACCGCGAACAGGCTTCGACGTCCATCGGGACTGCGATGCGACGTGATCAGACCGCGGCTCACGTACACATATAGCGAGGACAGCTTGATTCCGAGTCGCTTCGCGGCCTCTGCGCTCTCGAACATCGCATCCACTTAACTAAATCTATATTGACTTAATCAAGGTTTACAAGCTCGAGATGAAGGCGGATACTCGAAAGCATCAAACAAAAGGAGACCGTCGTGACAAGGACCGCAACCGACCGGACATCAGTCCTGGCAGCGCCCGGCCTCGAGGGCGTCGTCGTCGCCGAGACCTCAATCGGCGACGTGCGCGGACTGGAAGGCTTCTACCACTACCGGCAGTACTCAGCCGTCGAGCTCGCTGCTAAGCGAAGCTTCGCCGACGTGGTCGAGCTGGCTTTTCGCGGTGAACTTCCGACGAAACTAGGTATGGCCGCCGCCGTGATCCCACGATCGCTGCCTGCGGGGCTCGCCGCGATTCTCCCGCAGATAGCCGCGACCGGCACACCGCTCGACGTTCTGCGAAGCGCTGTCTCACTGCTCGGTGCCGAACTCAGCTGGAGGCCGATTCTCGACACGCCTTCGGCGGAGCTCTTGAGCCAGGCTTTGGAGCTGTGCTCGCTCGTGCCGACGGTGCTCAGCGCGGTCGATCGACTCCGACGCGATCTCACGCCGATCGAGCCCCGCGACGACCTCGGGTTCTCGGAGAATTACCTCTGGATGCTGCACGGCGAGGAGCCCGAGAAAGAAGTAGCGCGGGCTGTCGAGCAGTACCTCATCCTCGTAATCGATCACGGCTTCAATGCGTCGACGTTTACCGCGCGCGTAATCGCGTCCACCGGTGCCGATCTGGCGGCATGCATCTGTGGCGCGATCGGCGCGATGTCAGGACCGCTCCACGGCGGAGCACCTAGCCGCGCACTCGACATGCTCGACGAAATCGGCGATCCCTCGCGCACGGCGGCGTTCGTTCGCGGGCTCGTCGGAAAAGGAGACCGGGTCATGGGCTTCGGGCATCGTGTCTACAAGACCGATGATCCTCGATCCCGATTCCTCCGCGAACTCGCTGACCGGCTCCACGCCCCGCTGCTCGACTTCGCCACCGACGTCGAGCAGTTCGTCGAGGCGACACTCGCGGAGCTAAAGCCAGGACGCGAACTACACGCGAACGTCGAGTTCTATGCAGGGGTCGTAATGGACGCATGTGGCATCAGCCGCGACATGTTCACCCCAACCTTCGCGACCGGACGTGTCGTGGGGTGGTGCGCACACGTCATGGAGCAGGCCGCTCACAACCGGCTCATCCGTCCGAGTGCCCGCTACGTCGGCCCGTCGGCGCCACAGCCGGTACCTACGAGTTGACACCTAAGGCCTCATTGGCCCGTCCACCGATCCGAGCTCGCGAAGCCCAATCCCGAACAGATAGTGAAGGATCTCGGTCGAGGAGTTACTGAGGAGCCGACTCACCTTGAACCGACTCATCTTCTAGAACGAGCCGCAGCGAGGCGCGACCGACGAGCCGCCCTGCTCGGGGAATGGCGCGGCGTCGCTCGGCGAGCGCGCGCTGCACCACGACCTGCTCCAGCGGATGGAGCACCCCGGATGGATGCCAGTTGGTGAACTCGCTAAACCCGCAAAGGTCGAGCACACGATTGGCACAGCGCGAGGGCGACCGGAGAACGAGCAATCGCGACCGTCGCCGCAAGGACTCCCGGGTTCTGGCGAAGACGGCGACCGTCGAAGCATCCATGAACAAGACCTCGCTCAAGTCCAACAAGAGGTCGCCAGCGCCCAGTTCGAGAGCCCGAGAGATGACCTCGGACAGCATCGGCGTCGTGGAGATGTCGAGCTCACCGCGGAGCCAGACGACACCGACCTCGGCATCCCACTCCGCAGGCGCCATGAAGATCGAGTCGAGAAACGTGAGAGGCGAACCCATGAGATCGCTCATGAAAGCTCCTGAAGGTCAGAGATACGTCAGGCGCAACCGGGGTCTCGAGCGTCGCTCCCGGGCCAGCAGAATCTGGCTCAACACGTCAGGGCTGTATTCGTGTCGGCACAAGCGTATACCGTGCAAGCTCGATCCCCGGCAGCGCCTCGACTCGCCACAACGATTGAACCACTCCCATCGGCTCGCCCGCTCACCGCGTAAGTCAGCTAGATCGCGGCAAGTCCTACACTTCGCAAATGCTCGAAAACGCTTCACTGGTGGTGTTCATCCCGGTCTCAGCGATTGGCGTGGCGCGGGCGTTTTATGAGTCGACGCTCGGCTTCGCGGTCTTCGAGGAGAACTCATTCGCGCTCGTCATCAATGCCAACGGGACGAGGATTCGACTCTGCCCCGTGCCTGACCCGCACCCGCAACCGTTCACTGTCGCCGGCTGGGAGGTCGCCGACATCGACGCCACGATCAGTGGGCCGGACGCTCGAGGCGTCACGTTCAAGAGATTCGAGGGGATGGACCAACGTGCGAACGGAGTGTGGCAGTCGCCGAGCGGCGACCTCGTCGCATGGTTCGCGGACCTCGACGACAACATCTTGTCCTTGACCCAGTACGCCTTGCTCGAGGGCACCTAGGAGGCCAAAACTGTGACTGACGTCGATCCAATCCCGTCTGAGTACCCGCGTCTGTCGCCCTATCTCGCGGTCGACAACGCCAATGCCGCCATCGAGTTTTACTGCCAGGTACTAGACGCCGTCCTACGGCTGCGTCTCGACGGACCGGATGGGAAGGTCGGCCATGCCGAGTTGGAGTTCGGGACCTCGATACTGATGCTGGCCGACGAATTTGCAGAGGCCGGCAACCAGAGCCCGAAGTCGCTCGGCGGAACGGCGGTCACGCTCAGCCTCTACGTAGGAGATGTCGACGCGGTGCACGCCCGAGCGCTCGCGGCGGGGGCGGTCGAGCTTCGGGCACCGAGCGACCAGTTCTACGGCGACCGGACAGCGGGCTTTGAAGACCCATTCGGGCACCGCTGGTTCATCGCGTCGCGCATCGAAGACGTCTCGCCAGAAGAAATGCAGCGACGATCCGCAGCGTCGCAGAACTGATCACCAGGCCTCGGGCCAACCTGCAACCGGCCCGCCAGCACCGAGGAATCGACCGCTCACGACAGTGGCCGCGCGGCCCGTCAAAAACCGCGCAAATACTGCGCAAACAGAGAGTTCCGGACCGTTTTGCCACTCCGTGATCGGCCTCGTATGAGATGCTTCAAAACTGTTGGATCGCGATCTGGGGACAGCGTGAAACTCGCCTCGCCCACGTCGTCGGAGCCGCTCCGGCGACCTGATAAAAGCTGTGCCGGTGCCTGAGCCGGTCGAGGGCGCGCGGCCCTATCTCCCTGGACTCGATGGCGTTCGGGCCATTGCCGTGCTTGGTGTCATTGCGTATCACGTCGGCCTTGGATGGGCAGGCGGTGGACTCCTCGGCGTCGGGGTGTTCTTTGTTCTGTCGGGCTATCTCATTACCGATCTGCTCGTAGCGGAGTTTCGACGAAACCGACGGATCGACCTCAGGCAGTTCTGGCGGCGGCGGGCACGGCGCCTGCTCCCTGCGCTGTTTTTGATGTTGTTCGTTGTAGTCGGCTGGGCGACGCTCTTCGACTCGTTCCAGCTCGACTCGATCCGAGACGACCTTCCCTCCGCTATCGCCTACTTCAGCAACTGGTGGTTCATCCACCAGCATGTTTCGTACTTCGCCCGCTTCGGGCCGCCGTCACCGCTTGGGCATCTCTGGTCACTTGCGATCGAAGAGCAGTTCTACCTGCTCTGGCCGCTCCTGCTCCTCGTCGGTCTCCGATGGGGCAAGTCGCGAAAGGTGCTCATCACGGTGATCCTGAGCGCCGCGGCCGCGTCCGCCATCGAGATGGGCCTCCTCTACTCCCCGCTCGGCGATCCAACCCGCGCTTACGACGGGACCGACACCCGGGCGTTCGCGCTGCTGATCGGTGCCGCCCTCGCGATCGCCTGGCCGAGAGACCTCAAGGTAGGCCCGTTGACCGAGGGAGCTCGCCGCGTCCTCGAGTCCGCTGGAGTCTTGGCACTTGTCGGGATCGTGCTCTTGTTCGCCACGACGAACGAGTACGAGGCCTTTCTCTACCGCGGCGGGATGGTGATCTGCGCGGTACTGAGCGCGGTGCTCATCGGCGTGACGATTCACCCCGGTGCACGGCTGGCGACGGTTCTCGGAATCGCGCCGCTTCGCTGGATCGGCGCTCGATCCTACGGGATCTACCTCTGGAGCTATCCGGTAATCGTGCTCACGACTCCCGCGAACACGAGCCCAGGCACGATCCGCTCGTTGGCCGACGTCACGGCCACATTTGTGCTGGCCGCGGCCTCATGGCGCTGCATAGAAGAGCCGATTCGCCATGACGGCTTTCGGAGGCTGCGGCAGTGGGTCGAGGAGTGGCGGCGCACTCGCTTGCCCGTGAGCCGGCCAGGTTGGATCGCCGCTTCACTAGCTGGAGCCAACTTGGTGGTGTGCGCCATCGGTCTCTCCGGCCTCGTCGGTGCCGCACCGCTCGGCTCGAGTTCGTCGGTCTCGTCGATCTTGCCAGCTACCCCGACGACCCTGCTCGGCCAGACAAGCCCCGGTGCATCACTGACCACGCCGCCACCTGGCGGTACCACCGAGCCGATCGGCTCAACCCGTCTTACTCCACGCGGAGCAGGCATAACGGCGATCGGCGACTCGATCCTGATCGACGCCGCGCCCTATCTTCGTCAACTCCTACCTGGAATGAGGATCGACGCACTCGAGGGTCAGCAGCTCTACGAAGTCACCCACGAAGCGGCCAAGCTTCGAGCCGAGGGCGCCATCGGCAATCGGCTGATTCTCGAGCTCGGCACGAACGGACCATTCGCGCCGGCTGAGCTCCGCAATCTTCTCCGCTCACTTGGCCCACTGCGTCGAATTGTGCTGGTGAACACCTTTGTCGGACGTCCCTGGGAGCAGCAGGTGAATCAGGCGATCGCCGAGGTGGCCTCGACCTACCCGAACACCACCGTCATCAACTGGTTCGCGCTCGGCACCGCGCATCCGAACGACTTCTACCCCGACGATGTCCACCTCAACCCGCAAGGCGCTCGCTACTACGCAGGCTTACTCAGCGCGGCAATCGAAAGTCCGGCGCCGACCAGATCTCTCGGGTCGCCGCACTCGTCATGACGAGGTTCGACGAAGGCGCGCCAGCCATGCCTAACCGCGATCCTCATGACTCGTCATGACGAGGTTCGACGAAGGCGCGCCAGCCATGCCTAACCGCGGTCCTCATGATCGCCCTTCTCGGTTGGATCTGGCGCCGATACCCCTTCGAGGGGTCGGCAATTGGTCTCGAATGCAGAGTCCTCTATATGGGCCACGTCGGTGCTAACCAACCCGTTTGGCCTTTCCGCACAAGGGATTACCCGCTGCCGCTGTGCCCGCGCGAACTCATCCACGCGCCCGCGGGATACCGCTCGCACGACGCGAAACTAAATATTTGCCGGCGTGCGGCCGTAATACCTACCCGAGCCCCACGATTCGGCTCCGTAGCTCCAGTCCCTGGCTGCTGATGACCACTTAAGGTCGATTGCAGAGGAGACCGGGATGCACAAGACCACCGCCAAAAACTTCAACTGTTCAGCACGTCGTCCGCGAGGTCCAAAGCAAGTTGGATCCGCACCCAACCCTTGGCACGTCGCCGATGAAGCGAGCTACTGCCAAGTAGGGCAGCTTCCGCGGCGAACCAACTCTGGGCGGATGTTGTGATGCGGGCCCTACTGCTGGCGAGTCGGCGAAGCGGTATCCGAGTCGGCGTGGCAGCAACGGTTGCCGCGCTCAGCTTGATGGCAGTCGCCTCCCCTGCTTTTGCGCACGAAAACTTCGTCACCGGCACGGCCAGCTGCGCGACCGTCCCCGGTACCGGCTACCAGGTCACCTGGACCATAACGAACGACTGGAATCTCTCTGAGATCGCGGACGTAACCGCTGCTACTGGCGGCATCGCCACACTTAGCCAGCCCACGCTTGCGATCCCTGCGTCCGGCAACGGCTTAGGCGGCGCGGGTTGGATGCCGTACGCGTCGGTCACGATCGTACAGACGCTTCCTCCGACAGTCTCCGGGATGATCTACCTCAAGGTCAACAGCACGTTCTCGGACTACTTCAGGACGTCGAACACCGGCGAGGTCGCGGCTCCAACCGACTGCCCAGTGCCCACTCCGACGACGGTCGTAACCGAGGCAGCGGCTCCGGCCATTGCGGCCTTGGTCTCGCCAACGACAGTTCCAACGACCGTGCCGAGCTCTACGGCGCCATCGACGGCGATGTCGACTACATCTCCGCCGTCCGCGAACAAGATCGCGAACTCGACGACCGCCGCGACACGACCGACCTTGCTCGATAACGTGCTCCCGCCGGCGAAGCCCCACACGCCGATAATCAAAGCCGCGACGTTCACCGGATGACCTCGGCCGCGAACCACCTCGCTGGTCGACTCGGTGAGTCGCCAGCGAAGAGGCGTCGCAGATCTCCGAGGGACATCGCCCTCGCGATCGGCATCGTCGGCGTCACAGCGGCGTTGGGGGTAGCGCTGGCGTTGGCCTACAACGCCGCAGTCGCGACTCCGAGCGGCGCGATCGTTGCGCCGATCTCGGCGGGACCTCCCGAGGCGCAGAGCTCACAGTCCTCGAATCCGAGTGTCGTCGCCGAGGCTCGAGGAAAAAGTGTTGCCGTCTTTGCAACGCCGTCGTCGCCAAAGCCCTCCGAGGTGCTGAAGAATCCGACGAGTACGGGCGACCCGGTTGTCTTTCTCACCTCGGGTCCGATGGTTGGCTCAACGTGGATCCGCGTCTACCTGCCGAGTCGACCGAACCAAAGTCAGGGCTGGGTGCGAAGCGATGCGGTGACACTCTCGGCCGACGACTATCTCGTCCACGTGAACCTCTCGGCACACCAAATGACGGTGTTCAACGCCGGCCTCGTCATGATGTCGATCAAGATTGGAGAGGGTCGTTCAGCGCTACCGACTCCCACGGGAACGTATTTCATCGTCGATCTTCTCAAGCAACCTGACCCGGTTGGTGGGTACGGCCCGTATGCGTTTGGCCTCTCGGCCTACTCCGACGTGCTGCAAAGTTTCGGCGGCGGTCCAGGTGAGATCGGGATACACGGCACCGACGTGCCGCAAAGTGTCGGCGCGAGCCTCTCTCACGGCTGCATTCGAGTGTCCGATGCCACAATCGTCGCCCTCGCCGAGCTTCTCCCGCTCGGCACTCCCGTACTCATCAACCACTGAGCGCTCAGATGCCAGGCAGAGGTGCCCCATCGCGGGCGACCTCGAGCGAGCCGACGCCGGCGGTCATGACGTTGCCAGCCCGGTCTTCCAGACGAAGAGCGCCGCCACGGCAAGAGCTGGCGAGCCGTGATAGCTCACCGAGCGCGTGGTGACATCCACGTAGAGCTTTGCTCCTCGGACGGGCGACGTGGACAAGACATTGCGACGGTGACCGTCACAGCCGACCGCATGTACCGAGGTGCAGTCTGCGTTCCAAGTTGCGGCAACCGAGCCTTCCCAGCCATCGTGATACACCCAACCGTCGACGATCTCGAGCGCTGACGATGTGGGCGAGGCGGTCGCTCCGGGCACTACTCCCCAAAGGCTGCCCTCCTCGACCACGCCTGCGGTCGCCGGTGCGAACGGCGGGTCCTCGTTCGAGGCGACGGCCTCGCCGACTTCAACGCTGTACGCGGTGGTGATCTGTGCCGTCGCGAGTCCGAACGACACTCGGATCGCGTTGAGCCGATTGGCGACGATACCGTCGAGGACCGCGACTTGCGCAGCGCGTAGGGTCACACGTGGCTTGGTGGTCCCAGCCGCGGCGACGTCGGCCATCTCGATACCACTAGCGAGCAGCATCACCCCTGCCAAAACGGCGCCGGCGCCAACTTTGCGCAGGGTTCGACGTCGTGCACGTGCACTACTGGTCACTTCGACGATTGCTTTCCTCTCAGCGCATTCCATGACATTCAGTCTGGGAGTTGGCGGTCCAAGAGACATGAGGCGGCTTCACCCTTCGTCGCAGGTAGAAGCACTAATTTGTGATAGTTCAGATGAACTACGTCACGGCGAGGACTCGCTCGTTGCCAGGTCAATCACCCCGGAAGGCCACTATCAGCTCAACTTGGGTCGCACCTAGCCGTTAGTAGTGATGCGGGTGTTCACCTCGACTCGCTAGTCGCCAACCGAGATCACGCTGGCTTCAGCCAAATCCGGCCAGAGGCGGGATCGCAGGGTCACGCACGTGACTTCCACCGAAGCCGCATTCGGTACGCACGTCGACGCGCACTTCGCGACGATGGATAAGGCGCTCGCCCGCGGGCGCGACTCCGCATCGCTGCTCGCGTCGATCGTGGACTCCTCCGTTGACGCGATCCTCAGCAAGACTCTCGACGGACGGATCACGAGCTGGAACCTCGGCGCGGAGCAGATGTACGGCTACCAGGCGGACGAAGTAATCGGCCAGCACATCTCGCTACTCTTTCCGCCCGATCGGATCGACGAGCTCGACGAGGCCCTGCAGCGAATCGCCAACGGTGGTCTGGTCGAACAACACGACGCCCAGCGCGTCTGCAAGGACGGCACCGTCTTGGACGTGTCGGTCACGATCGCTCCGATCCACGATGCCGCCGGCTCGATCACTGGCGCGTCAGCGATCGGTCGCGACATCACGCGGAGAATCTCGCTCGAGCGCGAACGAAAGATTCTCGACACCCGGCTGAACCAGTCCGAACGCCTCGAGAGCATGGGACGCCTCGCCGGGGGCATCGCGCACGACTTCAACAACCTGCTCGCGGTGATCTTGAACTATGCGAACTTCGTGCGCGAAGAGCTCGACGACAAGACTGCGGCGCTATCTGACCTCGACCAGATCGCTATCGCCGCCGAACGGGCGAGCCAACTCGCCCAGCAGCTCCTCGCATTTGCACGCCGTGAGGTACTCCAGCCACGGGTCCTCAGCCCGGCCAGTTCGATCGAGCTGGCTGCATCGAACGCCACCGCGCTCATCAGCGGATCGGTTGTCCAATGACGCCGACCCGCGTCGTGAAGTCTCCGACGGACGAGCTCGAGCCGACCTCGAGTGAGACGGCAGCTCCGGCAAGGGCGAAGGTGGCGATCGTCGAGGACCATTCAATGGTCGCCGAGGGCTTCGCCCGGATCGTCGCCGCCGAGAAGGACTTTGAGTTCGTCGGCACCGCTACGACGCTCGCCGACGCAATGGTGCTCGTCGAGAACGAGTCGCCCGAAGTCCTACTGATGGATTACCACCTGCCCGATGGCGAGGGCGACCAGGCAACCAGGGACGTTCTCGCGAGATTTCCGAATACGAAGATCCTCATGATGTCCGGCAGCGACAGCGACGACCTTCTAGGTCGAGCTATCGAGGCAGGGTGCTCGGGCTTCTTGACGAAGACTCGCCCGGCCATCGATATTGTCACCTCAATTCGCGCGGTGCTCCGAGGCGAGCTGGCCGTCCGCGCGAACGACCTCGCCGGCGTGATCGAGCGAATTCGAGAGGGGGCGCTCGGCGACGGCCTGACCGGTCGAGAACTCGAGGTCCTCCGCCATCTCGCGAGAGGCGAGCCCAGCGAGGAGATTGCGGCCAAGCTCTTCGTATCGGTACACACCATCCGCAATCACGTCCAGAACATTTTGATGAAACTCAACGCGCACTCGAAGTTGGCCGCAGTGGCGACAGCTACACGCCTCGGAATTCTCGGGCTCGATGACATCGGCTGACACGTGACATACGAGAACAAAACAGAACCGTCCGCAGCCTTGTGCATCGGGTACGACGCGCTCCCTTTCACGCTAATTCCGCCACACAGCGAGGATGACGGGAAGTGACGGCGTCGCCTATCCGAGTGCTGCTCGTCGATGATCACGAGCTCCTCGTCGAAAGCCTCGTGCGCCTCCTGAGCGACGATCCGCTGATCTCAGTGATCGGCACTGAGACGACTGCAATCGCTGGAATCGAACGCGCGGCCGAGGAGCGACCTCAGGTCGTCGTCATGGACTACTCCCTCCCAGACCTCGACGGAGCCTGTGCGACAAGACTCCTAAAGAAGCGGCACCCCGAGATAGCCGTGATAATGCTCACCGGCGCGGACCAACCTCGCTCCTACAGTGCCGCCATAGACGCTGGATGCCAGGCTTGGATTCGAAAGACCCGGGCAAGCAGCGACCTTCGAGATGCGATCTGCCGCGTCGCAGCAGGTGAAAGCGTGCGGGCAGAAGAGTACGAAGCACTCCCTCCTCTTGACGAGTTGGTCGTCCACTACCAACCGATTCTCGAGCTGGCCGGACGTCGAGTCGTCGGCTTTGAAGCACTCGTACGCTGGCAGCATCCCGAGCGCGGTCTGCTGCTGCCTGGCCGATTCCTGCCGTTCGCAGAGGCGACCGGCTACATCACCGATATCGGACGACGCGTGACGACGGAGGCAACTCTTGCACTCCGGGAGTTTCAACGGATCAGTCGGGCCTCCGTACCGCTTTGGATGAGCGTCAACGTCTCTGCTGTCGGCATATCGACGTCGGGCATCGTAGAAGGGTTTCAAGAAGTGCTGGAAGCCACATGCGTCGACCCGAGGACCGTGGTGATCGAAATTACCGAGACGTCAATGCTCGGAGAGTCATTCGAAATCGAGGAGAACGTTCGGAGGCTTAAGGCACTCGGCTTCCGGCTCTCCCTCGATGACTTCGGTACTGCGTTCTCATCGCTTTCCTACCTACGCCGATTCCCATTCGACCACGTCAAGCTCGACACGTCCTTCACGGCCGACCTGCCCTCGGTGCCGCGTGCGATCCTGCTCGTCGAGTCGATTCTCCACCTCGCAGCCACGATGGGAGCGACGGGCATCGCGGAGGGAATCGAGCGGCCAGAACAGGCGCGGTGCCTGATCGACCTCGGATGGGAGCTCGGCCAAGGCTTTCTCTTCAGCCCTGCGGTCCCGTTCGCCGAGGCGTGCGCGATCTCAAAGATCGGCACCCTCGTCGAGCTCCCGGTCGGCGACGCCGCCTAGACCTCGAGCCAACGACAGCAACTGACAAGCAATCCAAGTTCGCCGAGCTCGCGGTACTCGCGATTTATACAGTCCGACCCGACTCAACGAAGCACCAAGCGACGCAGGCGAGTGGCACGACTTCGAAGTAGATCCCGACCGATACCGAGAAGGTCGCGCACCGCGCCTCGGACATCTCCCGCGAGCTCTTCAGCGTCGACGTCTCCGAAGGCCTTGCTCTCCATCGGTGAGCCCATCACGGCTCCGATCGAACAGGCCGTCCGGACCCGCGGGCTGACCGGAATCGCCGGACTGCTGAGAAATCGGCGCAGCTGCTCTTCCATGTCTTGATGCTCGGCCATGTGGTGCTCGCTTCGCGAGATGATCTCGAGCGCACTTTGGTTTCGAGCCTGGAACATGAAGGGCTTCCGATTGGCAAGGACCGCATCGATGAACTGATCGAGCAAACTGGCCCACTGCTCGAGGCTCGCCGGGCCGGCGTCGACATCGCGGAGTCCTCGACCGAGTCGAGGTCACTCTGCCGGTCACGTGCCGTCGAGCCTTCGCTCGACCGAGAGCTGCTCGCGGTCCATCAGAACCTGGACGAGTGAGGGAGTGCCGGATTCGAGAGCCGCTCGTATCGTCGGCTCGAGATCGTCCGGCTCGGCGACGACGTAGCCGGTAGCGCCGAGACCCGTCGCGACTTTCGCGAGATCGACCGAGCCGAGCTCAGTTCCGATGACGCGACCTGGATGCTGGCGCTCTTGGTGCATCCGGATCGTGCCGTGACGAGAGTTGTCGAGAACGAGTGCCACAACGTTCGCCTGGTGACGGACCGCCGTCTCGAGCTCGGCGATCGTCATGAGGATTCCGCCGTCTCCAGAGACCGAGATCACCGGTGAATCAGGCGCGGCGAGTTTGGCTCCGATCGCGGCCGGGAGGCCGTAGCCCATCGCGCCAGAAGCGGGTCCCACATAGGTGCGTGGTCGCGAAAACTGCTGGTAACGAGAGAGCCAGGCGTAGAAATTGCCGGCGTCGGTGGCAATGATCGTCTCCGGGCCGGCAACGAGGCCAAGTGCACGGAGCACGTCTTGATACGGCACACCGCGTCCGGACGCGGCAGGGTCCGGAATCGAGATTGCAAGCTCGAATCGCTCGCGATCTTGGCGGTTCTTCTCGAGCCGAGTGGTGATCTGCGGTGTCGCTCGAGGAAGCTGCTCGGTGAGCGCTCGAAGCATCGTCCCTGCGTCAGCTTGGATCGCGAGCTCGGGAGAACGATGACTTGCCATGACTGCGGTGTCGAGATCTACCTGGAATAGGCGCGCGGCCGGGGACGGCAGCTTGTAGCCGTCGGTGCCGTTCTCTTGCATCCGGTTCCCGAGCACCAAGATCGCGTCGGCTTCTCCGAGACGCTCGAAGACGACCGGGGCAGCTCCGAGACTCGCGCAACCGAGGAACAGCCGATGCTCATTCGGGAAGGCATCATGGTGTCGCCAACCCGTGATCACCGGGATCTCGGCGGCCTCGGCGAACGCGGTCAGCAGCTCGAAGCCAGCCGCTGAGTTGAAGAGGCCACCACCGGCGAAGATCAGAGGTGCCCGCGCGCCAAGGAGTGCGTCAAGTACCGCCTGCACCGCGGCGGGATCTGGGTTCGGCACAGTCGCCCGTGGGATCGGAGTGGTCGTCGCTTCGGTCATCTCATCGCAGACGTCTTGTGGCACCGAGACAAATACCGGGCCCGGTCGCCCAGAGGTAGCAAGAAACACCGCCCTCGCCATGATCTCTGGGGCGAGGTCTGCGGACGGAATCTCGACCGCCCATTTGGTAAACGGTCGCATCGCGGCTACGAGGTCGATCTCTTGGAAGGCCTCGCGACCAATGAACGATCTGTTGACTTGGCCCGCTATCGCGATCATCGGCGTCGAGTCCTGCCGAGCGTTGTGAATCCCAATAGCCAGGTTTGCCGTGCCGACCGCCCTAGTGCCGAGACAGACGCCGATCTCCCCGGCGATCTTGGAATAGCCCGACGCCATGAACGATGCGCCGCCTTCATGCCTCGTCGATACGAACGTGATCGTCGAGTCATGGAGAGCGTCGAGAACGCCGAGAAAACTCTCACCTGGGACCCCGAAGCAGTAACGCACCCCGGCGGCCTCGAGCGCTTGGACTACAACTTCACCGCCAGTTCGAGAGGTCATCTCGCCAGAGCGCCGCACGACGGCATCAAGGCGACGAGTAGCAATCTCCCTCGTCGCTCGCCAGTTGTCCGATCTCTCATGCCGAGCGCCCTTTCCCCGATGTCGAACGTCGCACGATGACTCCGAGCAGAGCTGTGCTCGGCACAGAACGCTACTCGCCGTGATCGCCTGGCCGAGGTCGATCGCGACACGAGTAAGCGCGTCTGTCGGCGGAGCGCGATCGAAGCTTGAACCGAGCCGAGTTACGCCCTCGTCGCGCGCAATTGCCTCGTCGCCAGCCAAGCGCGCTCGAAGAGGAAGCACTCAATTCCAAGACGATCATGCCGTAGGTATTGGTGAGGCGGCTAACGCGCAAGCGGACTAGCGCCTACAAGACGAGGAAGGAGCAAGGTCATGGCAAGCATCCGCGAGGTATTGAACTCCGGCAACCGAGCATTTGCCGGCTTCGGGCACCGATCACAGAACCTAAGCGCGACCAAGCGGGTCCACTTCGGACCCCGACACGACACCGCTGAGGTGAGTCACGCCTGCCCGATCTGCGGGGCGCGAAGTGGGCAACCCTGCGTCTCGACCAAAAGTGCCGCAACAGGAGTACGACTCGCCGCGGCACACGCGGGCCGTGTCGCTGCGCCCCAGTTCACCAGTCATCCTTCGCAAGCCGAGAAGTTCGCCTCATAGGTCGCGTAACGGCGAGAACTACTGCAGGTATTTCTCCACGACCGACTCTGACTGAATGCTCTCCGTATTTGGGTCTTGTCCGAACTCCTCGCGAGCCTCACGTCGACGTAGGAGATCCCAGAACTCGTCGAGCTGCACCTCGAGATCGCGCATCCGCTCACGCCCTGCCTCGTCGAGCCTGGCGCCTGATCGGAGCGAATGCTCCTCTTCCACAAGACTCCGAATGTGATTCAAAACTTCCTGGTCGTCCATGAAACTCCCTTCCGACCTGGCGGTGACGTCACTCGCCGCGCGCGAACTCATCATCGCTTAGTTACGCGATTGACAGGCCAAACCCTAACGACCACAGCAACTCGATGCGGCGCGGCGCGAACGAAATGCGATCGGTCGCGATTAATCGGGGAAGGTCCGGGTATAGCAGAGGCATCCGGACGCAAAGCGCGCATTCCTTATCGTCACTACTAGCAATCAAAAGGATTCGTGATGCTTCTTCTATTGGCACTACTTATCGTCTTCTTGTTCGCCGGGTTCGGCTTCGCCGTTCACGTTCTTTGGTTTCTCGCCGTCGTCTTTTTCGTTCTCTGGATCATCGGCTTCGCGCTCGGACGCGGCGAGGGTGCGGGCAGGCATCACTTCTATCGATGGTGAGCTGACGCCGACTTTGTCGGAGACATCCAAGTAGCTCGCAAAGCGTCGCCGCGTGGGATAGGCGGCGACGCTTTCGTTTCGATGGGAAGACGAACGAGCACCTCGGTCCCCTTCTGGCCGCCAAACCAACTTTTTTCCGCCTAGTGCCTCGATGCAGGCAGCGACGGCGCGTCCTTTTCTTCCTCGAGCTCCGCGAGCCACCCGCTCGCGTGCCGCTTCGCCCAGGACTCACTCACCCAACCCTTAAACATCGCTCGAAGCGCGTCGGGATGAGTCAAGGCAAATGCGATATGACCGAATACGACGACGAAGATCCCGGCCGCCAACAGGTCATGGACGAAGGTCGCTCCGGTCCTCCAGTCAACAGGGAAGAAACGGAACCACTTCAGAATCGACCCGGTCCCGAGCATGACGACGATCGCGCCACCGGTGAATATCGCGTTGAGCTTCTGTCCCGGGTTGAACTTGTCGGGTCGGACGAGTCGTTGCATGCCAACTGAGCGGAGCCAGAGGATTTCCGCTCGAGTCCAGACGTTCACTCGCCGCAGGTCACGGCGAAATCGTGCGCCCCAGGGACCCGCCAGCGAGATGATGAGTGGAATAGGCAACGCCACGCCGGACCAGACGTGAATCTCCGCGATCAGCGCTCGACGCCCAACGATGTTCTCCACCTGAGCGAAGTACAGCGGGAGGGCCGTTGCCATGAGAACTCCAAACAGCAGCGCATTCATCCAATGCGCTGCACGTTCGACACGGTCGAATCGGAGTACGCGTGACGACACATTCACTTCGATCGTAGCTACTGGAACGTCTCGGGGTAACTCTGAATACGGACCCGACATCAAACGGCAGTCGTGTTGTTGTCACCTACCGCCGGTGACGTCGAGCCATCGATCCATCCATCTACCGGGTAGCCGTTCAGCTCCCAGAATCCAGGAGTCGGCACCGCGACTACCCGGATCGCGGACAGCCACTTCAGTGACTTGTACCCGAACATCGGCGCCACGTAGAGCCGCACCGGACCACCATGCTCGGTCGTGACCGGCGCACCTAGCATGCGGAACGCCACGATCACGTCAGGAAGCCTTGCCTGGTCGAGCGTGAGACTCTCGGAGTCGGCGCCGTCGTAGGACTCGAAATTGAGGCCCGTCGCCTCAGCTTTGACACCCGCCGCGTCGAGCACATCAGAGAGCTTCACGCCCTCCCAGTGAACCTCTGGAACCCGCCAACCGGTCACGCACTGGAAGTCCTTGATCAGCTTGGTACTCGGCATCGCCTCGAGATCGTTCACGGTCAAGGTGAGCGGACGGTCGACCAGACCGGTCACCCGCAAGCGGTATTTCGACCGGGGAATAACGGGAAAGGAGCCGGTAATCGTGTAAAGCCGAAATCGATCTCCACCAGGGAGAATGCCCCCGATACCGGATCCGACCAGCTTCCCGACCACCTGTTGGACCTGTGATCCAAAGGCAACGCCCGCCGCGCCGAGGGCGACCATGGCAAGAAAGACGCGCCTTCCGACCCGCCGTGGACTCAAGAGATACGGCAGTTTCGCCGGGGCGTCGCGACGTTTCGAATCCAACGACGTCATCGACAGCCGCGGCCTGAACGGACCATAGTGCGCATGCCCCGCTTACCCTCGCGCCGGCTGATCACCGATTGGATTCGCACCGTCTCTCCCACCTCGCCCTCCCTTCAGGATTGCAGATATCGCCGAACGCGCACCGGTCACCCGCTGAGCTGCAGGGCTCGACGGGCGCCAAGAGATATTCGTCGCCGGCAGGGGTTACGGACGCAGACGGCGAGAAGATCATCGACTTCGCCCACCGCTCGACGAGAAGACGGGACGCCAAACGAGCGCCCGGAGTGAACGACCATTGCCCGCGAGACCCACGTTCATTCGGATCGCATGTCGCTGCACCGACTTCGTGTCAGTAAACGACCAGGGCTTTCGCGAATCCCTTGTCAGTTGGCGGCGCGATGCTTCGTCAGTGAGCAGGTGGCGGCGGTCGCAGTGTTGATGACGGTTCTCAGATATGTGACGGTCAGTACGCCGCCGAAGCCCGGCTTGCTGTAAGTGAGACATCGCCTCCCGCAATTTGCTTCTGGAACGCCAGAGGAGCGGCAAGGAACACATGCCGGAGCCAAGAGCGCGGCGGACAGGCCGGGGAGAGAAGCGCCGGGGACCAGGCCGCCGGGGACCACTAGG
>Ga0075522_10001168_pt1 | contig 19943 bp, 24 predicted proteins | sample NGEPerA_FD_74796 | JGI IMG/M metagenome (GOLD analysis project Ga0075522, IMG submission 74796) | Arctic peat soil microbial communities from the Barrow Environmental Observatory site, Barrow, Alaska, USA - NGEE PermafrostL2-A | ecosystem: Environmental > Terrestrial > Soil > Wetlands > Peat ...
CAGCGACAGGTTCAGAGAACAAATCGCGGGAGACGTGAACGCGATCATCATCCATACTGCGCGGGTGAACCTGCCGGGAAAGTCTCGCGTCGATGGATTCTTGTATAGCCAGACTGTTGCTGAAATCCGCCGACGTCCCGATGGCCACCTCCAATCGGAGATATCCGATTTGAATGTGGCGGAATATTGAGTGAACCGGTCATAAACCCCATCGCCCGCACTTAAGCGGCGGGTGAGATCTTAGCGTTTTGTAGAGACCGACAGGGGCAGTTAAACTTTGCGGGATTGTGACCATGACGCTAGGATGTTGTGGTCGCAATCCGTCCATCCTCTTAGAGCGAACTTACCCGGCGGTCATAATAACGTGTATCATTGTGGCCCCCGGGGGGAAGTCTAGCTTTAGTGCGCACTCGCATTGCCAGAAAACGATCTCCACCGGTAGCTACAGACTATGTGGGAGATCAACCAACGGCGGAAATCTGAGAGCAAGAATTTGTCTACTGAGATGCCCAAGTCACATCGCGAGGCGGTTTTAGATATGCGCATCGCATTCCACGAATTGTAATCGGAAATCTACCGCTTTGACAGACTTCGACAGTTTCCATATACTGCCCTTTGAGTTGATAGGAGGGTTCGTTGGCAGAGACAAGGCCAGCCGCCCTCCTTTTTCGCTTGGCCGCCCTTTTCGCTGTCAATGAGCAGCAGAAGGGTAGGACCCAGCGATGTCGTCGGTTTTGACGAGGGATCTAGTGACTGGAAGGATTTTGCTCGGATTAGCAGCAATTCTTTATATGTTCAAGAGTACGCAAGCGGCAGGGGCATGGGTGTCGGTGATTTGGGTGGGCTTCGCAGTTTCGTTAGCCTTTAGAAAAACATGAGGGGGATTTGGAGAGAGCATGAAATCGCTTTTTGACCTTCACCAGCAACGCCCAATCGGCGCTGCTTTTTTTAAAACGCCCTTACTGGATCTAAAATGGGCGGCATAGCCGGAGGGTTGGCTGCGATGCTCCGCAGCGTGGGTTTATTTACAGTTGCATGCCTAGTCGGGCCAAAACGCGCAGGCAAACGTGAAATCTTCGAAACGATTCTCGGAGGTTTTGTAATTGGTGCCGTTATCGGTGGTTTTCTCCAGGCCACAGAGCTCCATGTGTTTTATTCGGAGATAACTGCTCCAGGATTTTTTGGTCCTAACGGGACTGGGAGATGGGAGCCCATGTCGACGTGGGCAGTTGCCTCTCTGGGTGCATTGATCGGACTATTGTCCGGTGCAGGACTGTGTATCTTAAAGAAGGTCCTGGATGACTTCTGAGGCCTGTCGAAGTCTAGCTTTGGAGCTGCGCCGCGTATTCTTTAGGAGTCGGACAGGCATCTCGCACTATTCGGGAGTTCGGTCTAATCTTGCTCGTGGTCCGGTCCGTTGCCGTATTACCGTAGGCTTGAAAAGAATTTTATTTCGGATTTCTTCTAACGACCACGTCATAACCCTTTGCCCCGCTGTTTGCGAATAGTTTGACTTGAGCAACAGTCACGGTTTCTTGGTTTTCACCAACAGCCCCAGAAAGCGTTACCAGTCCTAAAGCATGCGTAGGATTTTGATCTTCAATTGGCAGCCTGTAATCTGCCGAACCAATCCACGTACTGGCATCATCGGCGGTCCCGAGAATGTACGGAAGTACGGGCACCTGACTCAAGGCGTAGGCACCCTGTTGCGCAACCGTCAGGCAATACCCGATTTTTGCCAGCATTCGCGCAAACGCAGGTACATCAATGTTCGACGTGATTTGCAAAGTCTTGGTACCCAGCGTTGCGGCGGTCTCTTTCGGCGGCTTACCAAAGGCAATTGTTTGGTTGCCCTTGATAATCACGCCACTCACCGGTGGTTTACCAGCAAGGAAAGCGCCGCTCTCTAGAACCGGCAACTGCAGAAACCCGGTAGAGTCCGCTACGGGCAGATTGACGGTTTCAAATTGAGAGCCTCGTTTTGCCCGAATCGGAATCGTCTGAGGGCCGCTGTTTGGGACGTCGGGTCTGAAATCTGGCAACGGTACGAGCATTGTGCATGAAGCCTCGTAGCACCTTCCGTTCAAACTCAGAGGTGATGCGGTTGCAAGCGGTGTAGCTTGCTTGCAGCAAAATCCAGTTACCACCGAGGCCGAAGGGCACGATATGTTCGTCTGTCAGTCCTTCCTTGCTGCCGCAGTAGATGCAAATGCCAACGTTGGAAGCTCGGGTCGTGCCAAATATTTCCGACATATCCTTCTAGAATTTCACTAGCCCCAAGCTAATCTTTATAGCTTCATCCACGCGGTTCAGCGTGCCGGCATCAACTTTACCCAAGCGTTTGATCAATCGTTGCCGGTCAACGGTACGGATCTGGTCCAGACGAACGGTGGAAGTGACCTGCAAGCCGGTACCGTGAGGATGAATGATGACTTCGTTCGGGTATGGCGGGTCGGAAACCCTACTGGTAATCGCAGCCACAATCGTGGTCATGCCAAAGCTGTTGGTGATGTCGTTCTGGATCACCAAGGCAGGACGTGTCTTTTTGATCTCGTGCCCTAGCGCCGGGTCAAGCGCCGTGAGGTAGATTTCCCCGCGATGCGGGGCGGCTTTTTGCCCTGTTCTTCTTGCTCGAGTTTCTGCCATAGTTCTTGCTCCACCGGGAACCACTCTTCGGCAATCTCCAGGTCCAGCTTGGCATTGGCCAAAGCCCCCTGCTTCAGGCGTTCCCGCAGATTGGCACGGCTCTGGGTTTGCACGTAGTGCAACACAGCCTGAGAAATGAAACGGCTGCGATCACCTTTAGGAGCGACTCGATCCAGGACTTTGACAGTTTGGTCCGGGAGCATGATGTTGAGGCGTTTGCTCATAGATGTAGGTTCGGTTAATGATTACACCTGAATACTACACACCATTTGTGTGTATGTCAAATGTTCTGGGCTGTCTCCGTATGGATATAGGAAAACTGAGACCCGATCAACAAAGCCCGTGATGGTGGTCGCGGGCGGTCACAACATTGCAAATTCGGCACCTGGAGGGTCTTCAATTGGCTAAACCCCTCATATTTATGCGCGTGCCGCAGGCGGAGATGGACGCAGGATCTCGTGGTCGCAATCCGTCGCAGGACACGGCCCCAGAATCATCATGGATTATCTTAAGGCAAATCTATCGTAATTAGACCGCATGGATACTGCTGCTTGCCTCTGGGATTCGACGATTTGGTTAAGTTGCCGTCTTGGCGAGGATGGAACATTAATTCACTTCCGCTGGTCCCGATTGGTGTACTGGCGGGAGCCGATGCGGAAGCGCGAAATCGTCCAAAGATCGCTTCCGCTGGTTCCAACGACGGGGCTAAATAGTGAAGTCACTGCCAAGCGCACTGGTTGCTAAATTTCGGACCACCAAAGAACAGTTTATCCGCTGCATGGGCCCGCTTCACTGCGCGCTGCGAATTCAAACGGGCTAGTAGGTAAAGAAAGTGGATTCGGACCTAGGCTAGAGGCATGTCATCAGCGGCGTAGTTTAAGGCTAAATAACAATATCTTTTAGGTGGGAAAAATGTTTTATTCACAAATTCGATGGGTCGGCTGTCCCGCGCGGCGGAGAGCAACTCCGAAGTCTCTTGTATGCCAGAGAAGTTACTGCGCTTTGTACATGAAAGTGCCGGCGCCAAACTGGCTTACACCTGACCTGATGGTATGGACCCGGCCCGGTGAGTGATTCACTAGGGAAGAGGAGGATACCAGATGGCAGTGGAGGTAGTAGGACTGGATACAGCGAAGCATGTGTTCCAGGTACACGGAGCGGATGCGAGCGGGCGCGCGGTTCTGAAGAAGCGGTTGCGACGAGCACAGATCCCGGATTTCTTTGCGAACCTGCCAAAGTGTGTGGTCGGGATTGAGGCTACGCAGGGTGCGCACTACTGGTCGAGAGTGATCGGAGCATTCGGCCACGAGGTCCGACTTGTGGCGCCGCAGTTTGTGAAGCCGTATTTGAAGGGGCAGAAGAATGATGCGCGCGACGCGGCGGCGATTTGCGAAGCGATCAGCCGGCCCGAGATGCACTTCGTTCCGCGCAAGTCCATCGAGCAACAAGATCTGCAAGCGCTGCACAGGATTCGGAGCCGATTGGTCGGCAGCCGCACGCAGCTCGGGAACCAGATCCGGGGATTGCTAGCGGAGTACGGCATCGTTCTGCCTTTGCATTTGAATCAGGTTCGCCAGAAGCTTCCGCTCATCTTCTCTGAAGATCATCCTCTGTTGACTTCGTTCAGCCGTGAGCTTTTCGCCTCGTTGTACGAGGAACTTTGCACTCTCGATGAGCGCATCCAAGCCATGGAAACGAAGATTCAGAGGGTGTTCTCAACCAATGATCGATGCCAGCAGATTGCCGCGATCGAAGGGGTTGGACCAGTTACAGCGACGGCGATCGTAGCAGCAGTCGCGGACGCGACGGTGTTTCACAATGGGCGACAGCTAGCCGCGCCGTCGGTAGTCCGGCGAGCGGCGTGAGCAAGAAGAGGTCACGCCGCTCGCCTGCTTTTATGGGAAGAAATTCCGGTACGTGATTCGTTCTCCGCCATCGTCCGATATTTCATTACGGGGGAAAGGTCAGTACTTTTAGGCTTCGGACGGGGATAAGGTAGGCGGAGCATCTGCGAAATAGTCAGACACGAGAGGTCCCGGAAGGGATTGTAATTAGCTCCCAGCGGCACAATTTGGAATATTATTCCTGAGCCGCAACATCGCGCCGCTGCGGGCGTGGATCTCCAAAATGTAGCCAAATAGTTTGGAAACACGTAAGTGTGTTTAGCTTCAAGAGCCGATCATTTTCCTGAGTTACAGTATGCCATTCCACAGCCATACTTAATTTCGTGCTGAATAGCACAAGTAAAACCAATACAAGGTTAAGGAGAATATTGTGAAAAAACTATTTATGATCGTAAGCCTCGCGGCGTTGACGTCGAGCGCGGTGCTGGCAAACGCAACCGCGAATCTTACGCCGTCTGCCTCCATTACGAACAGCTGTACGGTGACGGGCAACCCCCTAAGCTTCGGGGCCTACGATCCCATCGGCGGTGCCGCCGTGACCCAGACCGCCACTATCTCGATCGCTTGCACAAACGGGATGACTGCGCCCCCGGTCACCTTGGACGAGGGTCTTAATGCGGCCAGTGGCTCTACTCCTGCTGCCCCGCTTCGTCAATTAAATACTGGGACGATCGGGCAGAATTTGACTTACAACCTCTATACGACGGGGGGCTTCAGCACTGTTTGGGACAACGTCACGGGCATTCCCGTCGCGACTGTCGATGGCACCGCGCACACGATGACCGTGTTTGGCAAGATCGATGCGGGACAGCATAGTGCCGTGGCAGGAACCTACACCGATACAGTCATCATTACAGTCACTTTCTAAGTTTATGACCTGTAGCAGCTCCGCAAACCAACTCGCGGTGCTGTTGCTGGCTAGCGGGCTCTCGTTGCAGGCCGGCTCTTACACCGTAAAGCCGGTCCGCATCGAGTTGTCCGCCCGGCAACTGCGCACAACCATCCAGATCCAGAATCTGGCCGACGAGCCGACCAAGGTTCAAGCGCATGTAGTTGCTTGGAACGCCAATGGAGCCGAAGAACTTCTCACAGACAACGATGAAATTCTTTTGAATCCGCCGATCTTTACTATCCCGACAGGGCACGCTCAGTTCGTTCGCCTGGGCCTGCGGCGTGCACCCCTCGATACTAAAGAACTGACCTACCGGCTAATCCTGGAAGAGGTTCCGTCGCCTCCCAAGCCAGGATTCAACGGGTTGACGACGCTGCTGAAGATTAGCGTGCCTATTTTTGTGAAGCCCCGCGTTTCCTCCCCTCAATTAGCATGGACGCTGCAGAGGATTTCGAATCAGGAAGTGAAGCTCGCCGTTCAGAATAGCGGAAACGCGCATGTCCAAATCCAAAAGCTTGCGGTCACGACCGGCGAGATATCAGGGCCAGGGTTCGTCCAAGGCACGGTTACGTACGTTCTGCAAAATGCTCGAAAAGAATGGGTCATCCGCAACGGGCGACTGGCAACTGCAGGCAAGCTCCTAGTGCAAGCACAAACTGACAACGGGGAGATTCGTGAGGACCTCGTACCAAGCCATCCTTAGAACTGGGCTGGGATGTGTCCCCTCTCTGATCGTGATGGGGCTGAGTCTCTGCCTTCTGTCGCCGCGCGTTGACGGCGCCGCGATGATGGAAAAACTGCTGACGGTCCGCATTAACGGCACCGAGGTAAGCGAGAGCGAAGCAGTTCTGGAACTGGAGCCTGGCCGGTTGTATGTGCCCATTGGAGTCATCTACAAGGGGCGTTTGCGTCTACCCCCGGGGCACCCCACCCACGTATCAGCGTTGGGTCTGGATTATTATCCGGTGGACGCGATCCCCGGCGCCCGCTATGTAGTCGACGAGGAGACTCAAACGCTGGAGATCACGGTATCCGCCTCTGCGCTCGCGGGTACCACTCTGGATGGGCTGAATAATATCAGAACCGAGGCGACACCTCCCGACCCGGGCTTGTTCCTGAATCACGACTTCGAAATGCTCTACAGCGGCGGCCGGCAATTCTTGTCCGGTCTGGTGGAGGGCGGTTTCTTCAGCCGACTGGGCGTGCTGACGACGGAGTTTGCCGCGCCGAACGTGATTAGCGGGTTTCAGCCCAGGCGGCTGACGACACAATTCTTCCGGAATTTTCCGAAATCGATGACTACGCTCGTCATCGGCGATTCCTTCACCGCTGTTTCGCCATGGGCACTGACGGCCGCTTACGCCGGCGTGTCCTGGGGCAGCAAGTTCGCGACCCAGCCCAGCTTCCTCTCTACCCCGTTGCCGGTGATTTCTGGGCAGGCCTCACAGCCATCTACGGTGGACGTTTACATCGATGGTGTGAAACGGATGAGCCAGCCCGTCGCGCCCGGACCGTTCGCTATTCAGAACGTCCCCGTGATCACTGGACAGGGACAGATCAACATGGTCGTCACGGACATTCTTGGCAGGCAAGAGGTGATTACGGAATCTTACATTCGTGCGAGCAATCTTTTGCGCGCGGGAGTGAGCGACTATACCTACCAAGCCGGCGTGATAAGGCTGAACTACGGAATCAGGAGCAATGAATACGGTTCCGGGTTCTTGGCGGGAACGCACCGCTTCGGGATTACGGACTATCTCACGATTGAGGGTCGTATGGAGATTCAGCCGTACACCGAAACCGCCGGGTTGGGCGCTGTTTACGCCATCCATGGGTTGGGAGTGGTGGCGGGCGGTGTCGCCGGCAGTATAGATCACGATCGGTCGGGCGGACTGTACTACGCGCAATTCAGTCGCACGCAGCGAACTTTCGGTGTGGCGGCGCAGGTCCAACAAACGACGACCGACTTCCGGCAGTTAGGCCTTACCGCGTTTCAAATGGCCCCGAAAACATTGTTGCAAGGCCAAATATCGAAATCCTTGTGGCACGGTAGCTCCGCCGCTGTCGGTTATTTGGCCCGCAACGCCAGAACAGAGTCGGATGCCAAAGTGGTCACTGCGTCGCTGAACGCGCGCCTGGGCAGGGCCTCTTTGACGATAGGAGGCACCTATTCACTACTCGTCCCGCGCCAGTATGGTTTAAATGTGGCGCTGGTGGTCCCGCTCGGAGAGAGAACCATCGCGATGGCTAGCGCCAATTCTAGTCCCGCTGCCAGCACCGGCAGTATCGAGGTAGATCGATCCATTCCGTTGGGGCCGGGGTACGGATATCGGCTGAGGACCACGGAAGGGAATCAAGAAAAGCAAGAGGGCGGATTTTATTATCAGAACAACGACGGCTACTACGGAATCGAAGCGGCCCAACAGTCTGGCCAAGATAGTTTGCGGCTCATCGAGCGCGGATCGCTCGTGTTTTTGCACAAACACCTGCTGGTCTCCCGGTGGCTGAACGACAGCTTCGGGGTAGTCGAGGTGCCCAACGCGAAAGATCTTCCGGTGTACGTGAACAATCAGATCACGGCGACGACCGATCACCGCGGGCTGGCTCTCCTTCCTTGGCTCGTCGCGTATAACCGGAATTCGGTGCGCCTGGACGACACGAACCTCCCGACGGATGTGTCCGTTGACTTGGAAGCTAGAACGGTAGTACCGATGGCGCGGAGCCCGATTTTCTTGCGATATAAGCCTGAGTCCATCGGCGGGGCCACCCTGGTGTTGGTTACTTCCGAAGGGCAGCCGCTGCCACGGGGTGCCACGGTCATGGTCAACGAGAATGGAGAAACGTATGAAGTCGAACTGCATGGAGAAGTTTTTGTGACTGATATCAGCTACCCGGCCACGATTCACGCGGCATGGGAGCGCGGGATGTGCGATGTTCGGATCGCGAAGCCGCCCGCTGATACGCCGATACCCCGAATCGGACCCCTGGTTTGTAAAGGGGGTAAGTAAGATGAAACGAGTAATGCTTTCGATCGCCGTGATGCTGTTCGCATCTGTGGGAGCCCAAGGTGCAATCACTTGCAGCATCAACGGGTCACTCGCCTTCGGCTCCTTCAACCCGCTATTAGGGCAGAGCGCGGACACCACGGGTACTATCTCCGTCACCTGCGTAGGTAATCCTGGCGATTCCGTAAGCTACACGATTACACTCGGCACGGGCTACGGTTCCTATACCGCGCGTAAAATGGTCTCCGGAACCACCCCCCTTGTCTACAATTTGTACAGGGATTCAGAGTGCACGCAAGTCTGGGGGGATAATACGAGCGGCACGTACTCCGTTACCGATTCCATGACGCTGACGACTACTTCGAGCACCAAAAACTACGTGGTGTACAGCCGAATTGCTAGTGGACAAAATACAGACCCTGCCGGTTCGTACACTGATAGCCTGCTCATCAACTTGAACTACTAGCGCGGAACTGTACGGCACTTTGTATCGAAAGCCTCGATTGGGCCTTCATTCGTGTGGTTCTGCTGGAGCAAGGCCTAATGGGGCAAAAGCGCTGAGGTATGAAGAACGCCGTCGCTCGAAGCGAGACAGACCCTGTCTTTCCCTGCGACTTCTTCGAAACTAAACGCCAGTTGATGGATTCCCGAACTTTGGATCACCTTTGAACGATCGGGCGCGCCACAAGAACCACTTGCCGTCCAAACTAGGGCCTGAGCGTTTGGATACATCGTCACGCGAACCGTGAGCGCGGTGGCAGATTGGACGTCTAACCGTGCGGCGGGCAGAACTATTGCCGACACCTGCATTCTTGACTGCCGCACTCCACCTCCGAACACAGGTCCAAGCGACGTGAGCACAGCGAGTAGGGAATATACAAAAAGCTTCTTCATGGTACTTTCAGTCTCATCGTTCCAGAATAAGCTGTCATGGATAAGCGGATTCAAATCGAAGGGGTACTGTTTCAGTTGAGTTTTGATATCGGAGTACTACCTGAATAGAGCAGCAAACATTCCGCTTTGGCGGGGCTGACCTCCGGGTCTTAGCATGGCGGACCCCGTGCTGTCCAAAAACTCATCCGCGAATGTATTCGGTCCCGAACACGCCGCGAGGCCTTGATCCATTTCGTTTTCTTGCAGGAGTGTTGGCGGGTTGGACGAACCAGCAGCAGCGGCACGCCATCGAATATTTGCGCGAAGAGAACCGCGTACTTCGGGAACAACTAGCTGGCAAACGCATCCGCTACACAGATGACCAGCGCCGCCGATTGGCAGAGAAGGCTAAAACGTTGGGACGGAAGGCACTGGAGGACATCGCCACTCTGGTGCGTCCGGAAACGCTGTTGTCATGGCACCGCAACTTGATCGCTCAGAAGTAAGATGGGAGCCGGCGGCGTGGGCCGGGGCGTCCCCGCGTTAAGAGTGTGATTCGGGATCTCACCGTTCGCATGGCGCAAGAGAACCGGACTTGGGGATACACCAGAATCCAAGGGGCTCTCGCCAATCTGGGGCACATCGGCTTTGGTCTTCTCCGTTACGCATGTAACTGCCCACACGAACACGTTGGAGAAGTTTTGGCGTGAACGGATTTCGGGGCTATCTATCCTTGCGTTAAACCCGGAGAATCTTCTGGCATCCCGACAGCTTGTGGCAAACGCGCGCGTGCGAAGAGAGTTTTTGCCCAAATTAGATGCCCGCGCGACCACGCATTGATTCTCGCGCACTACACCGTAGCTTCGATGCACAACGCTTTAGTCGTGCAAGACAACGTTAAGGAGTGAGCTGTGAACCTCAAGAGTGCCGTTGTATTCGATAAAGCCAAGCCGACGAAACTTATTCATGAAAAAGCTAATCCTCGAACGTGTGGTCCCCACCATCTCTGCTAGAGTCTCCTGGCTGACTTTAGGAATCACCGTCTCAGGTTTGCCTTCTTTACCGAAGTTGGCTAGCAACAGAAGCGCACGCGCGAGTCTCTTCTCACTAGAGTTGAAGAGCTGGTCTACTAAATCTTCCTCGATCCGAATCGTGCGCGTCAGCATGTAGCTTAGTAGCCGTTCCGAAAAGTAGGGGTCCTCTCGTAGCATCGTGACCACCGCGGATTTCGGGAAACAGATGACCGAACATTCGGTCATCGCGGTTGCAGTCGCCATGCGCAAGAGCTGTCCTGCCAAACATCCTTCACCGAAAAAGTCACCGCTAGACAGCATCGCGATCACAGCTTCTCGACCGGTTTTCGATAAGACCGTCAATTTCAATTTGCCGCTCCGGATGTGATACAACCCATTCGCCTCGTCGCCTTGCACAAAGATTGTGTCGCCCTCTACGAAACTCCTTAATTCGCCGTTTTTAGTTTCGCTGAGAGTTGTCGTGGGTCGGGATGGAGCCTTTTTATGTGACTTTGTCACCGTATTGTCCTATCTCCGTCAACAGACGTTCGCCTATGAAAGCTGTACAGGCGCCATTTGCCTCCGGCTAGCAATTATTCTAATCTTTTTGCGCGCCTTGAGTGAACCCGGCGCGTTACTGTGGACTCATGAACGCGCTTTGCTCAATCTGAATCTGCCAGCGTTCGGACGCCGAGTCGGTGTAAGGCCTTGCGTCGTGCTGCCTTTAACCGATAATGGTCCGTGATCGCGTGTGCAAGTCCGATGACTGCAATTGCCAACACTGCGAGTTCTCGCATTTGTCGTCCTTTCTCCCTCTAGATTTCCACTTTCAGGTTTTACTTGACGTCGTCAGCTTACAGTTTCCTGCTGGACGCGGATTAATCCTAAATCATTTTATGGCCGCTTTGGTGTACACAATTGCTCACGCGGGCATGATTATTTTCAAGCGAACCTAGTACTTGCACCGATAGTACTGGGTTCTCTGACAGTCCGCCGTTGCCATTTTATTCGCTCCCGGTGAAGTGCTGCAAAGCTCCCTTGCATCAGCCGCCGACTGTGCGCGCATTCACGGTCCCTAGAGATTGTCTGATCATTTTTTTGATGCGGCGTCTGAAACGGCGGAAGTGAATCTCCGGCACGGTCCGCAAAAAAACGACGCGCTACGAAAGAAAAACATTAACAGGAACCGCTGCGGTTGTGCACTTATCTGCCGTGAATGAACGACTGCTTTCGCTGGCTCGCAAATTAATTCGACGAAGTGAGCACTTTTGGGCAGAACACATCCCAATTAGTTGTTACCATGTTCATAGAAGCACCGTACGAACGAGGTGCATCGATAAATCAGAGGGAAAATGATGCATATAAAGATTTGCGTGGCAGCTCTGGTCTTTTTGCCATTGAGTATCTACGCCGACGCTACGTTTGTCGATCTGGGATCAGCGAGTAGTTTTGCAGTCCTCGGCGGATCAACGGTTACTAATACCGGGGCCTCCCAAATATTCGGAAATGTGGGAGTCTCTCCAGGCACCGCAATTACGGGCTTTCCCCCCGGCGTGTTGGGCCTCGGATCAACGGTCGATTCCAATGACGCCCTCGCGATCGCGGCTCATGCTGATTTGGGCACAGCTTATACCGCCGCCGCGATGGACGCGTGCGGGACCGTTTTGACCGGGCAGGATCTAGGCGGACTTACGCTCACGCCGGGGTCCTATTGCTTTGCGTCGTCGGCGCAGTTGACCGGTATGCTCACTCTTAACACGTTGGGAAATCCGAACGCGGTCTTTCTCTTCCAGATTGGCAGCACTCTTACTACTGCAAGCGCCTCATCGATAACCTTCGTGAATGGTTCAGGTGCGAACGTCTTTTGGCAGGTCGGTAGTTCTGCCACACTCGGCACCACCACTGCGTTTTATGGCGATATCCTCGCGAATACAAGCATCACTCTGAATACCGGCGCCAGTATTGAGTGCGGAAGCGCGTTGGCGGAAAACGGTGCGGTGACGCTTGATACGAACAACATATCAGTTTGCAGTTCGGCCTCGGCAGTCCCAGAGCCCTCGTCTGCATCTCTGCTGCTGCTGATTGGCGCGCCAGCGCTGCTTTGGTTGCGGAGGCGCAGATCATTAAACGTCTGGCCGTATGGAACGAAGGCCAGCTAACGGTCCGTTTCGAATGTCGCGACCGCTCAATCAAGCTGGACGGAGGACTGAACGGGGGCAGTTGACAGCAGATGCTGCCCCGGTTCAGGGCTCAATGAGCCGAACATTACATCGCGATATGTGTGGGGAGAGTCAATTTCTTCCACCGAGACCTGGGTCACAATAAAAAGTCCTTTTTAGCGGAAGGGAGACCTTTTAGCTATGAATCAGAGGCTATCGAACATAATCATGTCCGAGCCATGGAGGAAGGAGTTCTGGTCCTCCAGCCCTCCTTCCCGAAAGGCCAGATGCCTAACAACAAAACCTCAAGTCCTCGTGCCCGTCATGGCTGCGGACATCGAACGGCACAACCGGAGGGTCGGAGTCGCCGTCGTCGCGACGCTCATGCTTGCGGGAGGCCTTGTGTATATCCTATACCAGCGATTCGTGAATCCAACCCAGGTCACAATACCGTACGAAGCTGGCGTGAGTCTTCTTCAATCAGGCCGCTATGAGCCCGCGATTCGCTACTTCGATCGAGCAATAAACTTGAAATCCGAATTCGCCGGCGCCTACCTCATGCGTGGCCGTGCTTACGCAGCCGCCAACCGCGCGGATGAGGCGATTGCGGATTTTACGGTATTCGCCCGGTTTAGTCCAAAGGACCCAGCGGTCCTGATCGAGCGCGGCTTAGCGCACCTAGGCAAAAAAGACTACGCGGGAGCGATCGCCGATGCGACAGCAGCCATCGCACTCGATCCAAAATCTGCTCCCGGATATGAGTTACGGGCGACCGCTATCCGCGCGAGCGGGGACGGACGCAAAGCGTTGGCGGATTCCACGATCGCCCTGAGACTGAAGCCAGACCTGGAGAACTACTTCCAGCGGGCGCAAGCCTTTCAGCTTCTGGGCCAACACAGCATGGCTATTTTGGATTTCGACCAAGCGATCGCTCTCTCTCCAAATCAGCCGGATCTTTACTTCGCCCGGGCCAAGTCGAAAGAGGCACTGGGAGACCACGTCGGCGCGAGGGAAGATGTTCGGCTCGGTGAACAGAGGCGCGGCCTCCCGAATGAATCCTCAAGTTCCCTCGGTGCATATCAGGGACGCTCCACGCAACGTCAGTAGCGCGATGATTACGTCTTCCGGCCGAGGTGATTCGGTTCCGGATATCTGATCCCGAAATTCCTACAATCGCGGAAGACCACACTCATCCGTCGGAGCTGGTATCCCGGAACCAACTGAGGCCAAAATTCTGGCCTTTCCGCGCCGTCACAGACCGTCGTGGCGTGTGACTTCTTCGTTTCCGGTCACAGCGACCTTTCGGATCGTCTAAGTGCTCGTCACGATGGAAGTTTGCTCGGGGCGGATCTTCCACTTCAATGCGACCCGACATCCGATCGCGGCACAGTGTAACAGCATCGCGCACATGAAGGCAGATAGAACCCGCGATATTAGTGGAGACTTCTTCTGGGCAGCCGGAGGCCGACCCGATATCCCTCGGTACCTGCCGGTAAGCAATACCGCACTTCGCCCACCTGGATGGTGTCCTTTATTCGGATCTGAACGATCGTTCCGGGGAAGATTGCCCTCTGAATTAGGACACCTATGCCGTGTTTTGACACGTCCAAAATTCGAATCTTGTGACGGTCCAAGGATAGGGGGTTAAGTTCCTGGAGGAGCGCATTGTCCCCTGTCACGAAGCGAGCCTCAGACCTCTTGTGCTTTTGATCGGATGCTTCCGTTATCTCCGTGTAGCGAAACTCAAGCTGCAAGCCGAAGCATTGATAGAAGCTCTCTCGGCAGGCTTTACATTCCAATAAATGAGACTCCACAGTGGAAATGTGTTCCGACTCCAATTTCCCACTGACGTACATTTCCACATCGTCGTCGTGTATATGTTCCGTGTGGCGCGGGGACGGAAGATTCAGTTCTAGGTCTTCTTCGTAGACGCGCTTGGTTTCGATTTGAGGTTTTTGGCTACGCACAGCGAACATTCTCCGTTCCGGTTTGCATTGCAGGGCTAACTCTTAGGAATATTCGACCTGAATATCAGAACTATATATAGTACATTGGTTTTTTAGGTACAGTGTGTCGTAATTATTTTGTCGTATAGTCGGACATTTCAATCCGCATCAGATCAATTTCGCCGTTATCATCGCTTCAGCTCTTTCCTCAAGCGTCCGGATGATGGCCTTTCGAGCCGCCAACAGCCTCATGCCGAGACGGGAGATCCTTGTCATGCATAATACCTGCTGACCGCGACTCTAAAGCAGGGGTATGCACGATTATTTAAATGTCGCCGTATATGGTCAAACGAATTATTTGTTTTTGACCCTTTTAGATTGAAGCCGCCGTTGGCCTAGAAATAGCACCGTTCCTTTTCCTGCCTGTTTAATGGAGTTACCTTACTCCGAAATAGACCAGACCGGCATATAATCCAAGCGGACATCCATCTTAACCATGGTGAGACATCCCAGAAATTCCTTGTTAGCCCTGCTCGGGCTAGGTGCCGCAGGAGGCTTGGCAGCGGCGGGGGTAAGCCTTTACAGGGCCTTGGCCGCCGCCCGAATGCTAGTTTCCGCCGGAACCCTTGGTATTAGCGCCGTGAGCGGTATCCAGTACGAAGCTCAGGCGAGTCGGCAAGCCGTCCTCCAAATTCTAGTCGCGGAAAATTCCGACGCACGGCGCGAGCGGAGCCTGGAGGCCCGCCGTACGGACGCCCGCATCGAGACACGTTTTCAAGAGCTCGTAGGGCTCCTCCCGTCCCGCGCGACGCAGGCGGAAGTTGCGGGGTTGCAGGATGACTGGCGTTCCTATATGGATCAACGGGAAAGCGTTATGGCCCTGGCCCTAAGCGGGCGGCTTGCTGAGGCGCGCGTTTTGGAGGCAGGGCCTTCGAGTGTCGCGTTCGAGCGTGCGGCGATTGGCATGCAAGGCCTCCAGCATACCCTTGGCGATTTTGCTGCGCAGCAACAGGAGATCGTTCGCAGAGGCTTGAAGGATGCGGTTGCCGAGCTCGGTGCACTCGCCGCGGCCACCATCTTATTTGTCGCCACGCTGATTTGGAGTCGCCGCAAACAGCGGAAGCTTCTAAGTCTCCAGAGCCGGGCCGAGCAGTTGGAACAAGAGCGTGGGCGTATTCTCGAAATGACTGGACGCAACGAACCTCTTCTGGCAATTCTGCATGCGCTGGTCTCGGTCACCCAAAAGCAACTCCCTGGCTCCGTCGCTTGCGTCTCCGTCATTCAGGATGGCCGCTTGCGTGATGTAATAGCCCCGGGATTGCCCAAAACGTTTGTCGAGACCGCCTATCAGCACGGAGCTGTAGTGCGCCGTATGGACCCCTCGACATACCAGAACAGAGCCCTTTTTCAGGGCCCGGCGGACTGCTGGTCTCGCGATGTTCTATCCAGCTCCGGGAATAAGATCGGACGCGTCGATGTGTTCGTAGAGAAACGCGCCCCTGTGGGCGAAGCCCAAATCGCGCTACTTGAAGGCGTCGCCAACCTCGCCGGGATCGTCATTCAGCACCGTGAGATGTATGAACAACTCGCATTTCAGGCAACGCGCGATCCACTTACCGATCTCCCGAACCGACGTTTGTTTCAGGACCGCCTCGAGCAGGCTATTCTCCGCGCTCATCGCTACAAGGAGAAGGTGGCCGTCATATTGATCGATCTGGATCGCTTTAAGCAAGTGAACGATCTGCTCGGTCATCGTGTCGGCGACGCGTTGTTGCGCGAGGTAGCGAAAAGGGCCGAGGGGTGCCTCAGAAAGAGCGACACACTCTCTCGAATGGTTGGCGACGAGTTTACCGTGCTTCTGAGCCCCGTAGATAGCGTGGAGGGAGCGGAGCAAGCGCTGCGCCGAATCGTGCAGGCGCTGCAGGCGCCCCTGACCATTCTGGAACACAAGATCAGCATATCGGCCAGCATCGGATTGAGTGTCTATCCCGACCACGGCGAAGATCCCGCAACCTTAGTACGCAACGCCGACCTCGCCATGTACCATGCGAAAGGGCGAGGCAAGAACGGCTGGCAGACCTACGTACCGGAACTCGGCGCGGTTCTGCTGCAGCGTATGTCCATCGAGAAGGCCCTCGAAAGCGCCGTCGAGAACGGAGAGCTTGAACTTCACTATCAAGCGCAAACTGATCTCGATCGGCACCTGATCGGAGTCGAGGCATTATTACGCTGGCGCAACCCGGACCTGGGCCAGGTTCTTCCGGCGACATTCATTCCCGTGGCTGAAGAAAGCGGACTTATCGTTTCTATCGGCGCGTGGGTTCTGGAACAAGCTTGTCGTCAAACAGCATCGTGGATTAGGTCGGGATTTTCCGTTGGCCATGTTGCTGTCAACATATCCGCACGGCAATTGGGGCAAGCGGGCTTTGTGGAAATAGTTCGCTCTGCGTTGGAGCGTAACGGGCTGAGCCCCAACCGCCTGGAGCTGGAGTTGACTGAAACAGCGCTGATGTATGACCTCGAAAACTGTATGCGCTGCTTGCAGGGTCTTCGCGAGCTTGGAGTTTCGGTGGCCATAGACGACTTCGGGACTGGGTACTCTTCCCTCTTTTACCTACAAAGGCTTCCCGTCAGCCGTGTGAAGATCGATCAGTCCTTCGTCCACGGCATTACAGGCCGCTCCCAGGAGACCTTGCCACTCATCCGCGCCATTGTAGACTTGGCGCATGGCCTCGGCCTAACGGTGATCGCCGAGGGCGTAGAAACCGAACATCAGCTTTACGCATTGACCTCTGCCGGATGTGACATGGTTCAAGGTTACTTGATCCATAGCCCACAGCCAGTTGGCCAGATGGAAACCGCATTCCGTCAGCTCTCAGTTGAAGCACAAGCCGGTGTAGGATAGAAGTTGCTAGCGATCTTCCGAGTACTCTTTTACTCTCGCTGTGGTCCCTGTGCTCCGCAAAAAATCAATCCGTGATCGCGCGGCCTCCTTTTCAGGCTGTATTCATGCTGCAAGCCTCCGAGCACAGGCATTGAAATAACGCGACAACCCAATCGGACGAACGAAAGGTGAAAGCGGAGGAGAGTGAGCGGTCCCGCAGTCAGTTATGATTTTGTAGCTGCCGAAACCGGAAGAGTCCATAAATTCCAATAGACTTCTACACGGTACCCATAACTACCTGAAACAGAAGGCATTGACAAAGGGCATTTTCGCGAATAGGCCGGAATCCGCCTTGCGCGCAGGTGCGCTCCCTTCTCGTGAATCCTTAGATTCAACAGCTTAGAATCCTAGCTTGTGGAAACTTGAGGAACCTGCAGCTACATTTTCGACTACATTCGGGTCGAGGCCATCGTCGGAGTTTGGCAGATCGCTGAAGCTGAATGGATTGGACGTATCGAGAGATGACATAGCGCACCTGCTTTTGCGGCGGGGGCGCTGTCGCTTGCGCCCAGCTTAAAAAAAAGGCGTCCGGATTCGCCGTCATCCAGGCGCTATTCGACTCGCGGCCCGCTTACCCAGCAAACGAACCCGGCCAATAAGGCTTCCAAGTTCCTAGAATCCCGACCGAAGGAAGCCGAAAGAGGCAGTCGGAGCCGGTTATCACCCCTTACGTCGCTCCAGGAACAGGGTATTGCCTGTACCCCGTACTGTCCAGGACGTGCGGAAGTGTGACGGTGGAGAGACATTGGCCATCCTGCGCGCTACCGGCCGCAATAAACAGCCTACCGTCCGCCTCACGAGCTCGGTCTAATGGCCGCTACTCGCGACCCACGGGATTTGCGCGAGTTCACACAGCGACGTGGCCTGACCGATATTTTGTACCAGTCCGACAGAGAGTATAACTCGTCGGTGTAGGCTTCGGATTTTTCCTTCGCCTGCATAGCGGAATCGATTTAAGCCGGCGAGGACCGGTGTCCAGGCCGAGCGCAGCGAGTTCATCGTCAGAGCCTGGACTCCGGCCGCAGCCGGCCTTATGGAAAATCCGGCAGCGCACGAACAATCCCAATGGAACGATTTCGGGACTAATCACCGATCCACAAGGTCGCGCAGTGACAGGCGTTCCCGTATGGGCGATCCGCACATTTGCGTTGTCCCCCACATCGGATCCTATCTCCGCTGCCGTGCTGACTGACAGCAACGGTGGATACTATTTCCCCTCTCTCGTTCCGGGCTCCTATCGAATCTGCGTTACGGCTGACGGACAGGGTTTACTCGACCCCTGCGCCTTTTCGGACACGCCGCCCATCTGGAACTTACAAACGGGTCAGTCGGCTGAGATTGACGTCGCAATGCAGAGAGGAGCCTTTGTGCATCTACGTTTCGATGACCCAAATGGAAATGCTGCGGCGGCGCAGAAGTCCTCTGCCGTCTCGCCGATTCGGGTACCGGAACTACGACATTGAACTACAATTTCGATGCCAACACAACGACAGGTCAACAGTTCGCAACACTCACACTGAACTACACCGGCGCCGGGCAAGATCCCACTTTGCAATTTAGCCAAGCGGCAGCAGGGTCGCTATTAGGCTTAAATCCCACGTCGAACGAGGTTACTAGCGCGGCCGGATCCTACACGATGCAGGTAACTAGTAACGCAAGCTGGAGTGCGTCTTCAAGCCCGTTTTGGTTGACTTTAGCTGTGGGTTCCACGAGCGGTGGGGCCGGCACAACAACCGTCACATACAATGTCGCCAGCGATAACGGGTCCGCACGGAACGGGACCATCACCTTCACAGCGGGATCGAATCCGCCTGCCACGTTTAACGTCTTGCAAGACGCGGCTCCGCCGTCGCACACGCTGACTATTACGCCTAACGTCGGCGATGTCTTTTCCTCAGGAAGTCAACAGTTCAGCGTCGCCTTAGACGGCAACAACATCTCTGCCTCGAGTGTTACGTGGTCCGTCACGACCGGCGGAGTTGGCATTTTCTCGCCAAGTTTTCCGGGTATGTATTTGGCGCCCTCGTACGTGACACCGCCCTCCGACGCGACTATCACGGCGACTTATCCGGGGGTGCCGGTAGCCTCTGCGACTGTCCATTTCAACTTGAGTATTCCGGTAGTAACTTCTGTATCGCCTAGCTCTGGAAGTGGCAGCAAAGGTTCGTTTGCGCTGACCGCTCAATCGCCGACCGGAAACCCTTCAGATATCGCTTCCGTTTTTCTCGGATTCTCGACCCGGTTCTTTGGGGGATATCAACCTCAGCCGGGCGATTGCGCTGTCAGTTCCGGAGGTTCCCAACTCCAGTTCTGGGCCTATGATTCCGGGGTGGAGTCTGTTCCTTGGAACGGCGTTCAGGCGCCGACGCTGATAGGAAGCACCAACGCATGTGATGTTCAAATTAAATCACAAGATTTGGTTCCGGCAGCGAACTATTCGACCAGCGGATCTAGCAGGCTGCGGAAATAGCCAATGATGAGGGAGTGCTTGCTCCTACGTCGGTTATCTATCGAGGGTTTCTACCGCTGCCTGGAGCGGCTTTTTCGCGGCTAACGGCCCG
>Ga0075522_10001169_pt1 | contig 19937 bp, 11 predicted proteins | sample NGEPerA_FD_74796 | JGI IMG/M metagenome (GOLD analysis project Ga0075522, IMG submission 74796) | Arctic peat soil microbial communities from the Barrow Environmental Observatory site, Barrow, Alaska, USA - NGEE PermafrostL2-A | ecosystem: Environmental > Terrestrial > Soil > Wetlands > Peat ...
GTAATGCACTCCGTTGTGCCATTCTTGATCCTGGCTGTCGTAATGGCGCTGGTTCGGGTTGAGCAATGCGCACCCGAGCTTCTTGAAATTCGTGCGATCGTCCGATACTGGCATCCGAACCTCTTCACACGCCCTCCACCCGTCTGCTGCTAGCGCTTCGTTCCTGCATCCAGATTTCAACTTGTCCCTGCACCCGCCCATATTAGGGCGGATGCGTTCCATTCAGTTTGATCGTGGATTGAATTGAGACGGAACTCCCTCTGGATGCCCTGACAAGACGGCAGCTAAACCGGCGCCGGTTGATTTTCTTCCCTTTCAGCCGGGCTTTTGGAGGTTCTACATGTCGCTTTTGCGCGGCACGCTGATTCGCTTTATTCCTGGTTATTTCCTGTTCATGGCAGCGCTTGCTTTGCAAGCCCAAGGAGGCAATGCCGGCACCGTTCGCGGCACGGTTACTGATCTTAGCGGCGCAGTGGTTCCCAACGCGACGGTTCATCTATCAAACCAGGTGAGCGGACTGAATCGAACCGGGGCGAGCAACGCGACCGGTCAATTCGAATTTTCAAACATTCCTTTTAACTCCTACCAGATCACTATCACTGCCCCAGGGTTTTCAAAGCTCACGCAGAACGTTGATATCCGTTCCGTCGTCGGAGTGAACTTGACGTTGCCACTTCAAGTTGGCGAGGCGTCTTCTACTACCGTCACAGTTGAGGCCGGCGGCGATTTAATTGAAAATGACCCGACCTTCCACACGGACGTGGACCGGGACATGTTCGTCAAAGTGCCGTTGGAGAGCCAGTCCTCGTCGCTGAGTTCGCTGGTTACGCTTACCACTCCAGGCGTGTCGGCAGATTCCAACGGTCTCTTTCATGGCCTGGGCGATCATGCTTCCAACTCGTTTTCAGTCGATGGCCAGTCAATTACCGACCAGCAGAGTAAAGTCTTCTCAAACCAACTGCCGTCCAACTCCATTCAATCAATCGAAGTGATCTCAGGCGCTCCGCCAGCCGAGTATGGCGACAAAACAAGCCTGGTGATTGTGGCGACGACGCGCTCTGGACAAGGTGTGACCAAGCCGACGGGCAGCATCGTTGCATCGTATGGATCGTTCGGCTCGGCCACGAGCGCAATTGACCTTTCGTACGGCGGAAAAAAGTGGGGAAACTTTATTGAGATAGACGGCCTGAATAGCGGGCGATTCCTCGACCCGCCGGAGTTCACGGTGTTTCATGCAAAGGGCAACGAGGAAAATATATTTGACCGCATTGATTACAGCTTTAGCCAGGCTGACTCGCTGCACCTGAATATGAATTACAGCCGGTCGTGGTTCCAGACTCCGAATACATACGACAATCTGAATGTGCAAAATGTGGTGAGCGGAGGCACGAGTGCCAACCCAACATTCGGTGCGGTCGGCAATGCCGATCAACGCTCAAAGATAGGCACTTTCAATATCGCACCCACTTACACGCGGATCGTCAGCAAGAATGCGGTTTTCAATTTCAGCGCATATGTGCGAAAGGACCAGTACAACTACTTCCCGAGCCACAACCCGCTGGCCGATCTTGGGCCGATACAAACGTCATCGATTTCGCAGTTCCGCACATTAACGAACGCAGGCGGTCGTTCCGACATTACGTACGCAAAGGGAAACCAGAACATCAAAGCCGGCGTGACCTACCAACAAACATTCTTAAGTGAGAACGATCATTTGGGCACAGTAGACCCAACTTACAACGCGCCCTGCGTGGATGCGGCCGGCAATCCGCTACCCGGTTACTCCAGTCCGGCGGCCTGCAACGGCGCCACGTCGTTTCCGAATTCTAAATACCTGCCGGTGCTTGCGCCCTCCGATTTGACGCGCGGCGGCAGCTACTTCGGCTACTTTGGCCATACCGATGTTAAGGAACTGTCGCTCTATATTGAAGATCAGATCAAGGCGGGCAACTGGAATTTCAGCGTTGGGCTTCGCGGAGATTTGTATAACGGACTTGCTGTGGCTCGCCAGGTTGAGCCGCGTGTCGGCATTGCGTATAACGTAAAGCCTTCGAGCACTGTGCTGAGGGTTTCCTATGCGCGAACGCTGGAGACACCGTTCAATGAGAACCTTGTGCTTTCCAGCCAAGGCTGCTTGAACGCAGTGTTGGCTCCTCTGCTTGCCTGCACTTCGGGCGTATCGGGAACGCTGGCTCCGGGATATCGGAATGAATTTCATGCCGGTCTTCAGCAAGCCATAGGCAAGTGGGCAGTGTTCAGCGGCGAGTACATCTGGAAGTACACGCACAACGCGTTCGACTTCGGCGTGCTGGGCAATACGCCAATCTATTTTCCAATCGACTGGCATAACTCGAAGATTCCAGGCTATGCGATGCACGTCGATGTTCCAACGACGCATGGCTTCAGTGCTTATGCTGTCATGTCATCGGTGGCCGCTCGATTCTTTCCGCCGCAATCGGCCGGAGCGGGAGCGGCTCCGCAGACCGGCGGCGTACCCTTCCGCATCGATCACGACGAGAAATTTAACCAGACCACGCATGCGCAATATCAATTCGGCAAGCGCGGACCATGGGCGGGGGGAAACTGGCGCTACGACTCGGGCATGGTGGCCGGCGCTGTTCCATTTGCCGCCAACACTACAACGCCGGTGGACTTGAGCGGTCTTACGTTCGACCAGCAGGCACAGGCCGGCATCACCTGTAATGGAGTGAAGGCGACGCTCAGTGCCGGCTTTAGTTCCTGCGCGCCATCGCAATATAGCTCAACACTGGTTTCGATTCCGACGCCGGGAACCGAAAACGCCGATAAGAATCCGCCGCGCATTGCGCCGCGCAATCTATTCGACGTTTCATTCGGCCAGGAGAACATTTTCCGCAAGGAACACTACAAAGTAGATCTCGATCTGACGGCGATCAACGTGGCTAACAAAACAGCGCTGTACAACTTCCTCTCGACTTTCAGCGGTACACACTTTGTAACTCCGCGCGCGATGACTGCGCGGCTGACGCTGAATTTCTAAGGACAGGCGATGATTCAAAAACGGGGTATGCGCTGCGAAGCCTCCGCAGCGCATTTTCCGGGTTTGATGAAAAAGCGTCAGAATCCGGCAGGAAGATATAACTGAAAAACTGTGCCGCTTTTGCCGCTGCGCTGGCTCGATTTTGCCTTGAGCGTGCCGCCGTGCTTTTGAGCGAGTTCACGGCTGATCCAGAGGCCAAGGCCGTTGCCCTGCTCCTTCTTGGTAGTGAAGAAGGGGTCGAAGATTTTTGATCGAACCTCATTCGACATGCCGGTGCCCGTATCCGCCACGGTGATAACGACTCCTCTGCCTTGCCTTCGAGTCGATCTATCTGCTCTAACCAGCAGGCGTCCCCCTTTTGGCGACATCGCATCGATTGAATTGGTGATGAGATTGCCCACGATCTGCCTGATCTCGCCCTCGTTACAGCGAACCTGGAGTGCCCTGGTAGCCTTGATTTCCAATTTGATGTGAGCGCGAGAGAACTGAGTCTCTTGCAACGTGAGGATTTCGTTTAAAAGGACGTCACACGATATAACAGCAGGTTCTGTACTCTTGCGATTAAAGCGTAAGGTCTGGCTCACGATTGACGAAGCTCTTTCGACTTGCTGCTCCGCCATTAGAACGTAGTCTTTGACTGCGGCAACTTCTTCAGTTTGGTTTGCAAGGTACAGCAGATTGGTCACGGATTCGAGCGGGTTGAGGATTTCATGCACGATACTTGAGCTAAGACGTCCCAGTGTCGCAAGTCTCTCATTTTTTACCGCCGCCTCTGCGCATCGTCTCTCCGCTGAAATATCCCGGAAGAAAATGAAGATTCCGTCTGAAACCGGGCGAATCGTAACGGCCATCCAGAGATTGACAGGCGCGGCAAAGAATTGAACAAACTCGGGCGGGTGCCTGTTGTCTTCGAGGGCGAGATAATGATGCGATTTCCATTCTGAGTTTAGTGGCAGGATGTCCGCAAAAAGAGACCAATAGCTTACCCCGGCCAGGGGACGTTTCTTAAAGAGCACACTCACGACCGCTGGATTCATATGTTCAACAGTCCAGCCCTGATCAACCTTCAAAACGGGGTACGGACACGCCTCAAAGAGCGAGGGGAAAGACGGCGGGGGAAATTCGTACACAACTTGGCTGACTGTATTGGGATTGAGCTGGCCGCTGTTCAAGAATGCCTCCGAACCGAATCCTGCCGGCACAGGCTCTAACTTCCTTGGATGCAAACGAAATACCAGGGAAATGCCCAGTGTGAAAGTTATTTTTGGACGAGCGGGATCATTCGGCACGGCTTACGCCTTCTCCAGGGACTGCTGAGTTACGCGAACGGGGAATGGCGGGGAAATTTAGTGTTAATCCGGCGGACTTGAGCCCTCGGAATTTGAGCATTCTCCCCGCCGGCGCGAAGTAATGCAATTTGTGGCCGATGGAAAGACGATCAAGGAAACTTCTGCGATCCTGCAGAACTCGCTGAAGACTGTGGAGTTCCATAAAAACGCGCTGATGAATAAAATTGGCTTGCGAACGACGGCTGAATCGTTATGTTATCTCGCGCTGAATCGTCAACGGGTAGCTGAGAGGCTATGCGGAAACGGTGATACAACGATCGCGGCCTCCGTGCTTGGCTGCATAGAGAGCAGCATCTGCTTCGCGCAGAATCTCGTCCGGCTCCATGCATGTAGGCCTATTGTGGACAATGGAAACAACGCCGATGCTCATGCTGATCGAGATTGCGCCATCTGACGTTGTGATTGGTCTGTCACGAACAATGCGCCGCAGTTCCTCGGCGCGGTCCCGCGCATCGCTCGCTATACAGTTTGGAAATACGATGAGAAATTCCTCGCCACCGTATCGTCCGATCAGATCGTAAGGTCGTACGGATTGCAGCAGTCTATCACCGATATCTCGCAGCACCTGGTCTCCGGCCAGATGACCGTATTTGTCGTTGACATCCTTGAAGTGGTCCAGGTCAGCCATCAACACGGCAATCGGCGTGTGTTCTCGTGACGACCGCGCGAGTTCCCGATCCAGCATTTCGAGGATGGCTCCGCGGTTAAGGAATGAAGTGAGGGGATCGTGCGTAGCCTGAAACCTCATCTTCTCTCTGGCGTCGATTGCTGCTTCTTCAGCACGCTGGCGATCTCTGACTTCAAGCCGTAGACTTTTCGTCCGCTCCGTCACGAGCCGTTCGAGTTCGGCCGCCCGCGAACGCAACCTGCGATTGTTCAGGCGAATGATGAGGAAAGCCAGCGCCGCGGTAAGCAGAACGCATAAACCGATGAACCACCGTGTCTGATAGTACCGCGGCTTCACCCTGAAATTGATTGCCGCACCGTCGACATTCCACAATCCGTCGTCATTCTGCGCCATCACAAGGAATGTGTACGTCCCCGGAGGCAAATTGTTGTAATAGGCAACACGCCTTACACCTGCATTGACCCAGTCACGGTCATATCCTTTGAGCATGTATTTAAACTGCACGCGTGCGGGGATGCGCAAACTGAGCGCCGTGTAATGAAGTTCGATCTTGTCTTTTCCGGGGGGAATCAGCAGGTCGCGATCCGCATTGAACTGCAGATCGTCGGCAATCACACTTTCGATGATCACTGGAGGGATAAACTTATTCTGGGGGATATGGAGCGAGTCGATTTGGACAAGACCGTCAGTGGTCGTGAACCAGAGTATTCCGTTTTGCCCCATGCATCCGCCGGACCCTAGAGCGCCATAATTGGCCTCGCTTGTCTTCATGCCGTCGGTTGCGTCGAATCTGGTGGCAGGCACTGTGCTGATGATCCCGTTCGCGAAATCGTCCAGATCCTTTGCCTTCGCCTCGTAAATTCCGTCGGCAGTACCCATCCACAGATTGCCCAGAGGGTCTGGGAGCACACGATAGGAGTAAGTATTGAACAGGCCCGAGTTCTTCAAGTAGCGCACCACCTGCCCATCGCGGATGCGAAAGCGCGTGATACCTGGGATTCGGCTACCTAGCCAGAGATTGCCTCTTGCATCGTCGGAGATGGTGGTCACCGGAAAATCGATGCCTGCCTGACGCACGGGAATGGTTCCGGGTTGATAGAGGAAAAGGCCCTTCACCGTTCCAAACCAGATTGTCCCTGATGGCTGCCTATAAGTGGCAAATACATAATTACCCGGGGCCGTGAGGGGAGTTACCCTACCCCGGACCAGAAACGGGTATGTCTTTCCTAGTTTGAAGCGAAGCATGGCCATCCCAGAGGTTCCCAAGATCAGTCCCTCGTCATCTTCATTGATCGATGAGATGTATTCCTTTGATAACCGCGGATCGGCATTGTATACCGTGACCTTGTCATTATCGATTCTGGTTAAAGCCCCGAAGGCGCCCATCCATACTGCGCCGGTCTTGTCCTCATACAGCGTTGCGCCATGAATGGACGGCAGTCCCGGGATTTTGGTCAGCACACTTACCACTTTGCCGCCTCGTATATGGGCAAGGCCGCCGTAGGAACACAGGACCCAGATGCTGCCATCGCGAGCGGCTAAGGCGGTGGACACGTCGTTGGAAGGCAGTCCCTCTTTCACCGTGAGCGTGGTGAACTTTGTATCGCGAAAGCGGTCGAGCCCGCTTGCCGTGCCCACCCACAGGCTTCCCTCCCGATCTTCGAAGATTGCAAGGACGCCGTTGTCAGACAAACCGTCCGTTGCCATAAACGACGAAACCCGTCCTGCCGTAACTCGCACCAGGCCCGAGGAACTTGTGCCGAGCCAGAGATTGTTCTGTTCATCAGCAAAGACCTGGTTGATTCCGGAACGCAAGATACCTTGCCCATAAGGTTCGAGAGATATCGGATTCTGATGAAGCCGCAACAGACCGTGCGGGGTACCTAACCATATGGTGTGGGCTCGATCTTCCGCAACGGCGAAGATGTTTTCGTATTTTCCCAACGAAGCTGCAATAGCGAGCTTGCCGTCGCGGAAAGAGTAAAGATTGTAATTTCCGCCTATCCAAGTGTTGTGGCTGCTGTCTTCAAGGATCGAATTGATCCAAGCTGTGTTGCTTCTCAGCGTTCGAACGCCAGCGCGGGTTACACCATAAATAAAATTGTCGGAGCCAATCAATACCTCGTGCCTGCTGGTCTCAAACATTTCTCGAATTTCGCCGTCAGGCAACGGTTTCGCAGGAAGATAGTCAACGAATTTGCCGTGCTTGTACGCAACTGTCTTTGAGGTAGTCCGAATCAGCAGATCACCATCTGCGCCCATCGCAATTGCTTTCACAGGTTCGTGGCCCAACGCGTCGTCCATTGCCACAAACCGCACGCCATCGAACCGCGCCAGCCCGGCCGAAGTTCTCAGCCAGATGTATCCGTCCTGTGACTGCAGGATCTGGTAGACAGCCTCACCGGGCAGACCGCGTTGCGAGTTCCACGACTCGTGAAAGTACTGATCGATGTTTCGAGCGGGATTCAGTGCTGCGACTGGGAGTGTCAAAGATAGCGCAGTACCCCACATAAGCACTCTGACAAATCTGCAAAAGACTGTTTCGCCAGTCTTACAAGCAGACGAACTGTGGATACGCGAGTGCATGCGCAATGCCGGGCCCGGGATCGTGGTGATTTTGTCGACCATTCTAGGGCACCGCAGCGGCACTTTCCATACTGCTTTGGAGTCATCCAGATACTTTTGGAAGATTTGGAACCACACGCCTTCAAATGCCCAAAATGGGATACCTCCCCCTTCAGGAATCAAACTCGCGCACGCGGTCCATAGGCGCAATTGACGCATGAGAGCTTATCGGCATTATGGAGAGGGAGTTTAGAGCGGGATCGTTGCGGAAAGTCTACTATTAGAATGGGGTCGCATTGCTGCGCGGCCATGCTATGGCTGCGTGACTGGCTCTCCAAACGGAACGTCAACTGAAGTGTTGGTTACCGGATCACCGAAGACAGGTTTACTACCGTCGGCAGTTCGGATGGCGCTATCGGTAATGCTCCAGTTCTTTGCGTTCGCGATGCTGCCTGCGGTTTTGGCGTTGATGTCCAAATGATCGAAGCGGAAGTACTCGAGTGGCGCGTTCGCGTAGGCAATGACGTTGAACGCAGTGGTAGCGCCGGTTGCCTTGATGTTCCAGATATGCACGTTCCTGAAATGCGGCAATCCTTGCTGGGGCGAAACGGGCATCGCGAGCACTTTATAGTAAGTCGGGACGTTCATGATATCCGGAGGTAGGGTGGCGTAACTGTAAGTCGGGTTCCAATTCATCGTTATATGAATCGGAACCGCTACACCATCAAGCGTCAGGTCGTGAATTCGTATGTCGCTTGCATGGCCTCCGCGTGTGCGCGCCGACTTGAACAGAACTCCCGACGGCACTCCGCTGAGTGCCGTTATGTTATATGCCTCTATATTGTGGAAACCGCCAGACGTTTCGCTTCCGATGGTGATGGCTGCGGCGCCACGCCGAATAATCGAGTCGCGAATGACGATATCTTCTGTGGGCCGATTAACGCGCAGGCCATCGGCATCACGACCGGCCTTCAGACATAGTGCGTCATCATTCACATCGATGTCGGCATGTTCCACTAGAACCTTGCGTGACGAGTCGATATCAATACCGTCGGTGCTTGGCCCCTTGCCGCCTTCATTATTGCGAATAATCACGCCATTTATATGAATATCGTGTGAGTAGAGAATTTGAAGCGTCCAGAATCCTGAACGCTTCAATTCGATACCTCCGCCCACCTGCACTTGCGAAGAATTCTGAATCAGTATCAATCGCGGCCGACGCGCATCGTAATCTGCCGCCCAGCGCAACCCTCGCGGCTCATAAGTCGCACGGAGGTCCCAATAAGATTTCCACCATGGCGGCCCGTCACCATCGATAATGCCTTTTCCCGTAATAGTAACGTTCTGTTGGTCCCGGACGTTAATCAGCGCCGCAGGCCATGTCATCTCTATACCGGCAATGCGGGTCGGCAACATGGGATAATCGTCGAGCTTTTCCGATCCGACGATGGTTGCGCCTTCCGGCACAAGGAGCGTAATTCCCGACTTAAGAAAACAACGATCCCGTTAAATATGTGCCGGGCTCAAAAGTGACGGTTCCGCCAGCGATTGCAGCGCGATCAATCGTTTTCTGAATCGATGCGGTATCAAGTATTGTGCCGTCTCCCTTTGCTCCATACTCATTCACCGCGAAGAGCTTTTTCACGGGGATGGGCGTCGCGGGTAACTCAAAAGCCGCCTCGGAGTCGGGATGCGCCGGGTCGAAGACGGAAACACCTGGGTCGAGCAGTTCGGCAATTGGAAGCTTATTGACGCGAATTCCGCGCACGACACAACGCGCTAACTCATATGCGCCGTACTTGTTGAAGTGAGTATCGTCGCTGATAGCCTCAGTCTGGTTTGGGAACGCGTTCGCCGGATAGTGCATGAATGCCTTGAGAGTGCCGTCAGGGCCCATTGCTTCAAACATGGTCTTGCTCATCGCGTTCAGATCAATTAATGTCGCGTCTTGCGCCGCGGCAATCTCACGCATCGCGGCGGGATACCCATCAAGCGAGTTAGAAATCCTGTTATCGGCATCGAATGTGCGACGATTCATGCTTGTCACAAGTACCGGCGTAGCACCTTTGTCGCGAGTCTTCTGGATGTAATTGATGAGCAGTTGCTTATAGTCATCGAGCGAAACGGCGTGAGGCTTTTGATCATTGTGACCGAACTGCATGAACATGTAGTCGCCGGGCCGTAGCAGTGATACAACCTTGGCAAGTCGCTGTTCGGTGACGAAGCTTCGGATTGTCTCACCGGACTCAGCATGGTTCGCAATCACAATTCCCGGCTTGAAAAAGCGCGGTAGCATCTGGCCCCATGCCGCCCACGGCTCTATGTCCTGATCGACTACGGTTGAATCACCAGCAAGATAAATAGTCGGCTCGTGAATTGGCTCAACAGAGATGGAGCGAAAACTTGGATGATCGCCGTTGAATTCAACCGTCAGCTTTCTATCCCAATCCAAATTCCCAATCTCGCGTGGTTTGAGTTTAACCAAGTTCGAGGATTCGCCATCTATCTCCGGCATTCTCAGATTCGTATCGAAGGTGCGCGTGTCTAATCCGTTTGCCTTCACCGCAATCTTCTCAAGCATCAGCCTGCGTGCCTCAGCCCAAACCGTGGTGACTGATTCCCGGCCACCGCCGAGAATGACGGTAACTCGATAGCTTCCTTCCGGCAGGGGAATCGATAAGAAGAACGGCTTATCGCTGGAGCAGGAGTTTGCGCTAACTTCGGGAGCGGCTGCCAGATCGAAACCTGCAGTGGTGGCGGAATAAAGTGAGGAATTCGTCAAGCGAATTTCCCCTGACTTCGCGATTCCGCAAACAAACGTTTGGGCCCGAACAGAAGCCATTGACCAGCAAACCATAGCGAGGAACAAAAGGCGCTTCATTTTCTCTCCGCGCGAAAACACGCGCATCGATATATATATCGCCAAGTGCGCATCCTGCAAGTTTTCCATTTCATTGTTGCGCCGCCGGATCGCAGCGTGGACATAATACGCGAAGTGCCTGGCGTTAGGATAAGAAATGGAGGCAAATCGGATGCTTATCGTTCATGTGCATGTGCAAGTGAAACCCGAGTCGGTCGCAGAGTTCAGGCAGGCCACGATCGAGAATGCTCGCAACAGCGTTCAGGAACCTGGTATTGCGCGCTTCGATATAGTCCAGCAGCAGGACGACGAAACGAAATTCGTGCTGGTCGAGGTCTATCGCACGCCGGGCGCTGCAGCCGTACACAAAGAAACCGCTCACTACGCGAAGTGGCGGGATACGGTGGCGGACATGATGGCTCAGCCGCGCCAGAAGACCACTTTCAACGCAGTTTTTCCCGATCCGCAAGGCTGGTAGAAAAGTGCGCTTTGAGTTCGCAACCGCAACGCAGATCATTTTCGGCGAGGGTACTGCCGCCGGTCTCCCTGAGTTGGTGCGCACGATCGGCACACGTCCTTTGGTAGTCACCGGCGCTTCAACGGACCGCGCAGCATGGCTAATTTCAGCACTCGCGGCGGAAGCGTTTGCCGTGCCCAGCGAACCTACAGTTGAATTGGTGCGCGAGGGCGTAAAGCGCATACGGAGCGCTGGCTGCGATGTTATTGTCTCGGTTGGCGGAGGCAGCGCAATCGACGCCGGAAAAGCAATTGCCGCGATTGCGACCAATGGCGGCGAGCCGCTGGAGTTTCTGGAAGTGGTGGGAAAAGGGCGCACGATCAGCACTCCGTCCTTGCCGTTCATTGCTGTGCCAACAACTGCGGGCACGGGCAGCGAGGTAACGCGAAACGCAGTGCTTGGCTCAACCGAGCACGGCGTGAAAGCGAGCTTACGAAGTTCGCTCATGTTGCCGCGCGTTGCGTTGGTCGATCCTGAACTTACTTACGAAATGCCGCCGGCAATAACCGCATGCACCGGGCTTGATGCTCTAACTCAGCTTATTGAGCCTTATGTTAGCTCGCGCGCCAATCCACTAGCCGATGCACTTTGCATGGACGGGATCAGGCGTGTTGGCGGTGCACTTCGCCGTGTGTACAACGACGCTGGAGATAAAGAAGCGCGCAGTGACATGGCACTCGGAAGTCTGTTCGGCGGCCTTGCACTTGCGAATGCGGGACTGGGCGTTGTGCATGGTTTTGCCGCACCGCTCGGAGGTTCGTGGAAGGCGCCACACGGCGCGCTCTGTGCCGCGCTATTGCCGCATGGAATGGCCGCGAACGTCGCCGCACTTCGACGGCGTGCACCACAGCATCCAGCACTGGAACGCTATGCGGTCATCGCCCGTCTGCTCACCGGCCAGCCTGAAGCAAACGCGGAAGATGGCATTGAGTGGGTGCGATCGCTTTGCGCGGAACTCAAAGTACCAGCGCTACATACTTGGGGTATAACTGAAGGCGATCTGCCCGGAGTAGTTGAAAAAGCAGCGCACGCTAGCAGCATGAAGGCAAACCCTCTGCCACTTACCAGTAGGGAGTTATTAGACTTAGTAACTGCGGCATTGTGAGTTACACGCGACTTATCTACTTAGTCACGGGAAGTGCATAACATGCGAGCCGCATTGACAATGAAACGCTCGCGCAGCAGCGGCTGAATACCTCGCACGGCCTGAAAGAGAACTTTCCCTTGCTGCAGTTGCACGCTAAATGTAGCTGCACCCAATTTCGTATCGTGGTCGCGGCCAAAGCCGGCGATAACGTCCACACCCGGACCGTCAACCATAAGACCAGTGGCTTCCTGGAAATCCACCTGATACTCCCATTTCATTATCTGGTTAGTGGGAAGGCCGTGATAGGCCTGATGATCCTTCACAAATACCCAGGTTCCCATCCAGCAGCCGCGACTTTCACCGGCCCGGCCGGCATAAGTGAATGCGCCAGCGTCAGACAAGGCCTTGGCTGCCGAGTCAGCCCCGACGGCGCCGCGCGCTAAAACAAGCAGCGGCAAACCTCTTTGAACCCTCTCAATGAGTTGCGAAGGTTCTTCGCTGCTGGAGGCGAGCCAGATTGCCAGGTCGTACTTTCCTTGCGCTTCAAAATCCGCAGCGGTCAACGCACCGTGCGGAACCATCGCCGTGAAGAAGTCCACGTCTCCGAGCACTCCCGCATGAAGCACCCTCTCATGCCGAGGCGACGGATCGACAACGAAGATCCGCGTGGTGCCCACAGCAGACTTTGCACCGTCGAGTTTCAATTTAAGTTCGTAGTGTCCTTCCGCAGTAAGTGGTAGGCACTCGACTGCCTCGGCAACTGGATACGCAAATTGATTGCGCACAAACTGCGGGACTGAATAAGTGCTAAGAACGGTGGCGTTGCCCGTTGGATCCGTAATGGTCAGCGTCAACTTGCCCGTGATGGGCTCATGCGTTTCATTCAGCAGAAAAAGGTCGAGCAGAAAGCTCTCCCCGGGTTTATGCACCACTTCGCGCGGCTGGACCACCGGTCGTAGAGGTTCAAGCGCACTGCGTATCAGCGCTGAATTGCCTTTGAAGTTGCGCTGATTGTCAACGAGGCCGCTGTGGCTATCAATGGGCTGATCTTCCCAACCATTAATCACAAGAAAATCACTGGCATCGTCGGTGCGAATCACCTGCAGGATTCGGCCCCAAGTATCGTAGAGTTTGTCGCCCGCGTCTTTAAATAACGCTGAGGCAGTAGGAAATGCTGTACGAAAACCCCATTTGTCGAGAAAGCGATCATATGCTTCGAGAATGCGTTCGTGATCGGCGCGATCAAAGCTGTGGCCGCCACCCTCGTGAATGGAATCGAGTTTAATAGCGTGATTATCCGGCGCAGCCCAACCCAGCATCTCGCCCTGCATGCTGATCTCGCGACGATTGCCGCTGTATTGCGTGAAGCCGTGCGGGTTCTTGTAGAGACTGTCTTGCCAAACTCCCGCGCCGCCCACCGTATGCACATCTGCCCAGCCGGAATAGCCTTTTCCATCTTCAACATGGATGGTGTCGTTATAGGGCAGCATAAAGGCCTGGTTGTTGGTTCCAATGCCGGAATGCAAAACAACTGTGCGGCTTGGATCGGCCTGATGCATGGCGCGAAGCACATTAAAGATACGCGGATTGCGAAGGTCGGGATTGCGCTCGTTCTGCAGGTTGTACATCACGACTGAAGGATGGCTGCGATGATCGCGAATCATGCGCAGGATACGAAAACGCATATAGCGCTGGCTCCAAGTGTTCGGTTCGCCGCCATTGCCCGAGGTATCGACAGGTGGCGGGGTTGGATCCGCAGGCCGCATGAAATAAAGTTCGCCGTCGTCGAGGAAGGAGAGCACGCCGCCGCCTGGTTCCATGTAGCGAAGGAGGCCTAGCTCATCGTCCTGCTGCAACTCTTCGTGCTTGCCGAGATTGCGATGGTATTGCAGCGCGTTGAGCCCAAGAGCCTTGGCTGCCATATCGCCCTTGCGAGCGAGCTCCGGCGTAGGCCACAGCCCGTTGAATCCCCAGGTGCCGAATTCAATTGCTGAGTACATTCGGATGCGCTGCCCGTTGAGCATCAGCATCGCATCGGTACCGATTCCTACAGGCTCAAACCAGCGGAAGCCAAAAACCCTTTCACGACTGTCACGGGCCTGCACGTCTTTAATCCCTGTATCAAGCTGGGCTCGCATCCGGTAAAGGTGCGGATTCTCAACCGACCACAGCTTGGCACCGGGAACTTCCAGCGTGGCCTGCAAAACTGTACTTGCACCTGCTGCGATCTCCATTTGCGCTACGGCCGTCGCGAGCACGGACTCAGATTCACGATCGAGAACTGAGAATCGAATGCGAGCATTTGCCGCGCGCGCAAGCGTGTTGTGTACTTCAGCGTGGGCCCGGATGTTTGTGGTTTTTGACGTGTTGAGCACCCAGAGATCGCTTAGATAAATCTTGTCGTGAATGTGAAGCGTGATGCCACGATCCACTCCGCCAAAGCCGCGGCCGGCATGGAACTCTTTCGCACCCCAGCGTAATTTGGTGTAGTCGCGCCAATCGTAAACGCCTCCAGGCTGCGTGATGCGCAGAGCCAATTGGTTCACACCCGGTCGCAGCATGGGCGTAATGTCACATTCGTACGACGTCTCCGCAATGAGATCGTAGCCGGCTAGCTTTCGGTTAACGAAGACTTCCACACGTTGACGGTAACCGCGAATGCAAAGCGTAACCTGCCTGCCATGCGCTGCGGCAGGCAACTCGAAATCGCGCCAGAACCACGATACGCCGCGATATGCTCCGTTCATCACCCTCGGGTCGGTGTCGGCATATTCGTACTCTGCCTTTGTATATGGCCGAGAGCCAAGTCGGCCCCAGTAATACTGCTCAACCGAGGCGGGCAACGTCACGGGGATACCCTGCTGGGAGTTGAGTGCATTCCAGCCTCCGGTCGGCGGATGCGCGGGAAGTGATGCCAGGTTGAGCTCGTCTGGCAAATAGAGCTCATCATGTTCCCATGCGGCTTCGGTGTCGGGCCATAAGCGCCATCCATCGTCAGGGATGCTGATCGTCGATTCAGATTTACCGGCAGCCATCATGCTCTTACGAGTGAGCGCCGTAGCTGCAGCGCCTACCGTGCCAATCTGAACAAAACGTCGCCGCGAGATCTTCCCACGGCTGCTCATATGCTTCCCTCGCGAGAGGATCGATCCGCCGGCGTCATTGCAGAAATGCGAAGTGGCGCCGGGTTTAGAACCAGCCCTCTTGATGCTGCGAGTGCTTGTATGTACTTTCGCCCATCGTCGTATTCAGCTTCTGTATTCAAGTGCTCAAGCATCAATGGAATGTCCGCATCAAGGCGCGCAATCTCATCTATATATGTTCCGTAATCGATTTGACCGCTTCCCGGTGCGACCTCTTTGAAGCGTACGTTGTATTCAATAATCCACTTGAGGTCTTTCCCGTGACAGGAAACGATCGAAGGACCGAGCTTTTTAAAGCACTCACGAATGAAGGCGGAGTTCTCGTAAAACCTGCGCGGCGAATTGATGCCGTTGCAAATGTCAAGATGAACCGCAAACGCCTTTCTGTCCACTGCCTTTATTAGTTCGAGATATGCATCGGGTCCATCCGGTAGATTCCAACCCATCATTTCGATTGTGAAGCGGGTTCGCTTCGGTTTAACGTGATCCAGGATGTAGCGGCAATTCTGAACCGTTTGCTCAAAGAATTCCTCGGAGAGATTGAGCGGATCAGGCCCGTACCAGCTGTCCTTATTGAAAGATCCAGCGATGTCCACGCAGCAGCGCGCTCCAATCTCATCTGCTAGTGCGCAGCGCTGAACCACGTATTCAAGATTGGCACTGCGTTTCGCCTTATCCGGATCGAGCATGTTACGCCAGGCGCCTACTTCAGCGATGATTACATTCTCGGCCGCGAAACTTCGCTCAATTTCCCTGACTGTCTTGAAGTCATCCAGCGTGGCGAATTCAGGACAATATGCGGCCCCATAGCCCAGCCTGCGATGTTCTCTTGCGAGAAGGGCAGGATCATCGGTCTTCAGGAATACCGGTCCGCCAAGTCGAAAGCTTCGGCGCGCGCCTGCAGCCTCTTTTGCGGCGCCACTCACCGATGCCGCCAACACACCTGCCATGCCTATCTTCATTGCCGAACGCCTGGTGATGCTCACTTACGCCTCCCCGAACCACCACGTATTGTATCGCCGTTCGAGAAACCAGGTCAGCGGCCGCGCTCGCCCCGAAGCCGGAACACGAATCGTCCATGGCTTACAAAGAGGCAGATGTCTCATTAATTTGGATTGTCATTGACGCACGAACCATTTATTGTCGTCTCGATGCTTCCCCTCAATGCGAACCTGAAAAAGGTGAGTCTCGGCGTGTTCCTGATTATGGGAGCGTCAGGCGTGCTGCTTTATTCCGATCTCGGCTCGCGCAACGGCGGCAAGAGCCGCGACGCCGGGCGCCCGCTGCAGGTCGCGCTGGTTCAGCAGACGTCCATTCCCACGCTCGATGAAGGCATAGCAGGTGTACTGGATGCGATGAAAGATCGCGGCTATTCCGATGGCGGACGAATCGCACTGCATCGTTATAACGCCGAAGGGGACATTGCAACTGCAAACGCGGTTGCTACCGAAGTAACAAGCGGCGACAACGATCTGGTACTCACCATCTCGACCATTTCTTTGCAGACCGTGGCCAATGCGAATAAACGGGCGAACAAGCCTCGCCATCATGTCTTCGGAATCGTCACCGATCCTTACTCCGTCGGCGTAGGCGTCAGCAGCGAAAACCATTCCATCCACCCTCCATATATGACCGGCATTGGAAGCATGCCTCCAATCGCAGACTTGTTTTCGCTGGCCACGCAAATGCACCCGGGCCTCAAGCGGGTTGGGCTGGTATGGAATCCCGCTGAGGCCAACTCGGTGATTGCAACCAAAGCAGCGCGCGCCATTTGTGCGCCCATGGGAATCGAACTTGTTGAGGCGAACGCCGAAAACGCGACGATGGTTGGCGATGCAGTTGCATCTGTTCTGGCGCGTAATGTTGAAGCAATCTGGGTCAGCCCGGATCTCACGATCTCTCATGGTCTCGACACCGTTATTCGCAAGGCAAAGCTGGCCAAGGTACCGGTATTTTCGTCGTTGCCAACAGAAAAGACATCCGGCACGTTGTTCGACTTGGGAGCCAATTACCACGCCATCGGTTATCAAATTGGCAAAATCGCAGCGGATGTTCTGGATGGACGCGATCCCGCAACCATCCCTGTCGAGAATCTGACGCCGTCAAAGCTGCAGATCAATCGGCTCGCGCTTCAAGGTCTGCGCGATAACTGGACGATTCCAGATGCAGCATGGGCGCGCGCAGATGTAGTCGTTGACGAGAGTGGCCGTCGCACGAAAACACAAACTGGTGCAATGGCTGACAAACAATCGGCCAGCCTCGGAAGCGCACCTGGCAAGTAGCGTATGTTTCCGCGGTTAGTGAACCGCACCCTGATTCCCCGCAGCAAAGGTAAAACCGGTACGGAGGCCAGTCGATGCAGATTACGCAGCATCCTGAAGCTGAGTTGCTTGAACTTCGGCTCACAGGCCGGCTGGATGCAACCTGGGCAGATCACCTGAGCAACACAATCGAGCACGCCGTTCGTTCGGGTTCGCATCGCATTGTCCTCAACATGGCCGGCGTGCGCTACATCAGTTCGCTCGGCGTCGGTGTTCTGGTTCGCCAACTTCAACTGCTACAGAGCGTGAACGGCAGCTTGACCATTACGCAGCCAAGCACGCCATGCAGAACCGTGCTCACACTTTGTGGGCTCGCCGACTTCTTCAGTATGGATGGGGGCCGGTCCTCAGCAGCAAAACTGGCTGCAGGCGCGCACACGCTCACACGCGCCGGAGCTACGTACCAGGTATTCCCACAGCAAACTCAGCATCCACTTTCGTGCGCGCTCGTCGGCAGGCCACAGCAACTCAGGTCAACGGGATTCACCGCAGCCGATTGCCATTCACTGAACTTCGCAAACGGAACATTCGGTCTCGGACTCGGAGCATTTGGAGAAAGCTTTGCCGATTGCGAATCGCGCTTCGGCGAGTTCCTTGCGGCAGCAGGTTGCGCCGTTGCTTTGCCCACCAGCGATACCAATGCATTGCCAGACTACGTCGTCGAGCAGGGAGACTTCGTTCCGCAGGTGGAGTCACTTTATGCACTCGCGGGTTCAGGCGATTTTCCCATGATGGTTCGCTTCGATACATCAAGAGAGGGACCCGGTACAATCGGCCTGTCTGAACTCACCGATGCCTTACTCCATTTGTCGGAGTCAGAGTTGATCGCGTTTGTTGTGCTTGCTGAAGCCGCCGGACTGGTGGGCGCGGCCTTGCAGCGGTCACCTGTTTCAAAACCAATTTCGCTCCAATTTCCAGCCGTTCGCGACTGGCTGCTATTTACTTCCGAACGCAAGCAGGAGAGAAGCCTGGCCTTGCTCGTTGGAGTTGCGGGACGAAATATTCCGCCAGCCGCAGCTGAATTTCTGCGACCCGTTAAAAACGGTTCGCCGCTGCTGGCGCATGTTCACGCCGCGCTGTTCCCGTACCGGCCGGTTCAACGCGGAGAGTTGCCGTTTACAAAAACCATTGCCAGCGTCTTTGCAAGTTCCACGCCTAGCACGGTGCTGCATCTCATGGCCGATACGCGGCCCATTGAAGGCGTTGGTGAAACGGATTTGCTGCGTGGCGCATGCTGGGCCGGCCCGCTGCGGGCTATTACTCAACGATGAGGAAAGCATGACTCTGTTGCTTGGAGCTTTTACACTTGGACTGATTCTCGCGTTGCTCGCGCTTGGCGTGTACGTGAGTTTTCGCATCTTCAATATTCCCGACATGACAGCCGAAGGCTCGGTAACGCTTGGCGCCTCGGTTGCTGCCGCACTCATGCTTCACGGTCACAATGCTGTTCTGGCTACGGCGGTCGCATGTGTGGCCGGAGGGTTGGCCGGCGCCGTCACAGGAGTGTTGGCTACAAAGTGCCGCATTAATCCTCTGCTCAGCGGCATCCTCGTTATGACCGGACTTTATAGCGTCAACCTCCACGTGATGGGCCGTAGCAATCTCCCACTTCTCGGTGTGGATACGCTCGCTAACTCTGCTGAGAATCTCGGCGTGCGCATGCTCGGTTCCGCTGATTTCGAGATCGCAGGCTGGGTGGTTGGTATACGCGACGCATCCATTCTCATTTACGCTTTCGCATTTATTGTCGTCGTATGCCTGTTGCTTTATTTCTTTTTCCGTACAGAAATGGGCACGGCCATGCGCGCTACCGGCGATAACCCCGCCATGATTTGCGCGCTCGGCGTAAGCGTCGACTTGGCAACCATCTTCGGCCTGGTCATGTCGAACGCTATGATCGCGCTCTGCGGCGCGCTGCTGGCGCAGTACCAGGGTTTTGCCGATGTTCAAATGGGCATTGGCATGGTTGTGCTCGGCATTGCGAGTGTCATCATTGGCGAAGCGCTCGTCGGATCGCGCGCGGTTGGCTTGCTGATCACCGGCACCGTGATGGGCTCCGTGCTTTTCCGCCTGCTCGTCGCCGTTGCCTTACGCTGGGGACTCAGCCCTAACGACCTCAAGCTCATTACTGCGGTTTTCGTTTTCGCCGCGCTCGTGATGCCCGACCTGGGCCGACGCTACAAGACCAGCCGCATGAAATCTTGCCAACTTCACTCGGCAACAATGGTGGACGCCCATGCTGCAGATTAACAATATCTCCAAGACGTTCAATCCCGGCACGCCGAACGAGGTTCGCGCACTGCGCGGTGTTTCTCTTACTCTGCCTGCCGGGTCATTCCTGATTGTGCTCGGCACCAATGGATCCGGCAAGAGCACCTTGCTCAACGCTGCCGCGGGTACGTTCATCGTCGATGCGGGAACCGTTACAATCGCCGGACAGGACATTAC